>Ga0209382_10001300_pt1 | contig 39519 bp, 42 predicted proteins | sample SoiMetdeltSBSDD5_FD_187599 | JGI IMG/M metagenome (GOLD analysis project Ga0209382, IMG submission 187599) | Bulk soil microbial communities from a Populus tree surrounding site in Tennessee, USA - Soil MetaG P. deltoides SBSDD5 (SPAdes) (version 2) | ecosystem: Environmental > Terrestrial >... | reverse complement strand
CATCTTCTACTACGCGGTGCTGTCCGAGGTGACGCCGCCGACCGCGCTGGCCGCGGTCGCCGCGGCCGCGATCACCGGAGCGGGTGCGCTGCCGACGATGTGGCAGACCTGGAAGTACACGCTGCCCGCGTTCCTGGTGCCGCTCGCGTTCGTCACCACCGACGCGGGTTCGCACCTGGTCGGGCAGGGCAGTCTGTTCGGGGTGCTGTGGACCACAGTCGTCGCGGCCGTCGCGGTGGCGGCACTGGCCGGCGCCTCGACCGGCTGGATCCTCGGCCCGGCGTCCTGGCCCGAACGCGCGCTGCTCGCGGTGGCCGCGCTGCTGCTGCTCTACCTGGCGCTGGTCAGCATCGTGATCGGACTCGCCTGCGCGGCAGCGGCCGTCGCGCTGCACGTCGTACGACGCAATCTCTCGAATGCGGAGAACTCGGAGGAACCGGTATGACGAACGGACTGATATTCCGGACCGCTGCCACGTCGGCGGCGCTGATGCTCGTGCTGAGCGGCTGCGGCGGTGGCCGCCAGGAAGCCTCCGGAGGCGACGCCGGCCAGTGCGAGGCCGGCAGCGGCACGATGACGATCGCGACCGGGAACTCGACCGGCGTGTACTACGTGCTCGGCGGTGGGATGGCCAAGCTGTTCACCGACAAGACCGACCTCACTGTCACCGCGGCCGAGACCGGCGCGTCGGTGCAGAACATCGAGGGCGTGGTGAAGGGCGACTACGACATCGCGTTCTCGCTCGCGGACTCGGCCACCGACGCGGTCGAAGGTAAGGAGAGTTTCCAGGGCCAGCAGCCGGTCAAGGCGCTGACCCGGCTGTACGACAACTACACGCACGTTGTCGTCCGTAAGGCGTCCGGGATCACCTCGGTCGCCGAGATGAAGGGCAAGCGAATCTCGACCGGCTCGCCGAAGTCCGGCACGGAGGTGATCGCGCAGCGGCTGCTCAAGTCCGCCGGCCTGGACCCGGCGAAGGACGTCACGGCGCAGCGGCTCGGCCTGGAGCAGACCGTGTCCGGAATGAAGGACGGCACCGTCGACGGGTTCTTCTGGTCCGGCGGCCTGCCGACCGCCGCGGTGAAGGACGTCACCACCTCGATGAAGAACGACGTGGTGTTCCTCGACATCGCCTCGCTGCTGCCGAAGATGAAGGAGTACAGCGAGCTGTACGCCGAGGGCAACATCGGCAAGGACGCGTACGGCACTGCGGCCGACACCCCGACGATCGTGACGCCGAACGTGCTGCTGGTGAAGGACTCGTTCGACGCCGGAAACGCGTGCGCGCTGACCAAGCTGGTGCACGAGAACATCGAGCAGCTCAAGACCGTGCACAAGTCCGCGTCAGAGATCAAGCTCGACAACGCCGACAAGACCACCCCGATCCCGCTTCACACCGGCGCCGAACAAGCCATCAAGGACCTCCGCGGCGGCAGCTGAGTCTTGGTTGCGGTTCGGGGCGGAAACCGGGTGCGGGGTGTAGGTGGGGGCGCCTAGCCTGGGCGGATGCCTTCCGCCTCGCATTTGCTCACGTTCACGCTCGCGGCGTTCGTGCTCATCGTGATCCCTGGGCCGAGCGTGCTCTTCACCGTCGGCCGAGCGCTGTCGTACGGCCGGCGCGAGGCGCTGCTCAGCGTGCTGGGCAACGCACTCGGTGCGGCCGCGCTCGTCACCGCGGTCGCGGTCGGTCTCGGTGCGATCGTCGCCGCGTCCGCCGGCGTACTGCTCGTGGTGAAGCTGGCCGGTGCGGCCTATCTGATCTACTTGGGCGTCCAGGCCTTCCGGGACCGCCGCTCGCTGGTCGACGCGCTCGACGCCCGGCCGGAACCGGCGCGGACCAAACGGGTGCTCCGGCAGGGTTTCACCGTGGGTGTCACCAACCCGAAGACGATCGTGTTCTTCGTCGCGGTGCTGCCGCAGTTCACCGACGGCGGCGGCTCGGCGGTCGGCACCCAGATCCTGCTGCTGGGTGGGATCTTCGTCGCGATCGCGCTCATCTCCGACAGCGTCTGGGCATTCGCCGCGGACGCGGCCCGATCCTGGTTCGCGCGGTCCCCGCGCCGGCTGGAGCTGGTCGGCGGCACGGGCGGCCTGATGATCATCGGTCTCGGCGCCACCGTCGCCGTCACCGGCAGCAAGGACTAGTACCTCAGAGGGCGGCGAGGACCAGGGCGACCAGCGGCGGGACTGCCTGTATCGCGGCGGCGCGCAGCATCCGGCGGTCGGTGGCGAGCAGTACGACGCCGGCCGCCACCATGCAGCCGCAGGCGAACAGCGAGACTGCCTCGCCGCGCTCGCCGCCGACCACCAGGCCGCCGAGCGCGCCGAGCGCCAGGAACAGGTTGTAGAAGCCCTGGTTCACCGCCCACGGCCGGACCGTGTCGGCATCGGCCTGCGAGGTGATCAGGAACCGCCGCCATACCTGCGGCCGGCCGATCAACAGGCTCTCCATCGCGAAGATCACCAGGTGCAGGACACCGGCGACGGCGACGAAGACCTGCGCAGCTGTGCTCATGACCCGGAGCGTAATGGGACCGGGGCTCGCGACATGGCAGGGTCGTGGCCATGCGCGACTACGAGTTCGACCGGGACCACGCGGTCACCCCGACTGCGGACCACACCTACCGCACCGCGGTCTCGGACCGCTGGACCGCGATCGGAGGAGTGCCGAACGGCGGTCACCTGCTCGCGCTCTGCCTCAGGTCACTGTCCGCCGAGCTGCCACAGCCGGACCCGGTCGCGGTCTCCGCTCACTTCCTGCGACCGGCCACGCCCGGCCCGGCCGTGGTCGAGACCGAGCTGGTCCGATCCGGGCGGCGGTTCGCGACCGGTGAGGCCCGGCTCCGCCAGGGCGACAAGGAGATCGTCCGCGTCCTGGCATCGTACGGCGATCTCGGCGCGGCGGGCGGTCCGAGCGAGCTGCTCGGCGGGCCACCCGAGCTGCCGGCGCCGGAGGACTGCGTCGACCCGCTGAACGGCCGCGGCATCCCCGGGGTGTCGATCAGCGAGCGGGTCGGCATCCGGCTCGCGACCGTGCCGGGCTGGATCACCGGTACGCCGGGCAAGGACCCGCGGATGGAGCTGTGGGCACGGTTCACCGACGGGCGCGAGCCGGACACCTGGGCGCTGGCCGCGTTCGTTGACTTCCTGCCGCCGGTTGTGTTCGACCTGGGCGCCACCGGGTCTTCGACGATCGAGCTGTCGGTGCACGTACGGCGCCGGCCGGCGCCGGGCTGGCTCGCCTGTGTGGCGTCCACCCGGTTCGTGCAGGACGGACTGCACGAGGAGGACTTCGAGATCTGGGACTCCACCGGCAACCTGGTGGCACAGTCCCGCCAGCTCGCACTGCTGCCGGCGTGACTGTGCCGTCCTACCCAGACGCCGTCCTACCCAGCGCCCTCCTCATCAGCGCCGTCCTCGTCAGCGCCGGACTGGTCAGCGGCGGCCGCGGCCACCTGCACGCGAGGACGCGGAGAATGCCGCGGCACCACCTGACCCACGCGAGCTGGTGGTGACAGCTGCCGGGCCGGAGCCGCGGGCGGCCGGCTCGCGACGGGCGGAGCCCCTGGTCCTTGCGCCGCGGCGGCGTCCGGTACCGGTGCTCGAGCGCCGGGCCTGCTGGCCGGACGGTTGCCGCTCAGGGGTGGCCGGTCGCTCGGCGGGTGCCACGAACACGCGTTCGCCCGGGGCGAGCTCGGACAGCAACGGGTCACCCGCCCTCAGTCTGGTGATCGTCGGTGCGATCCCGGCCCGCCGGGCCAGATCGTGGACATCCCGCCGCTGCGCGTCGGTCATCAGCGTGACGACGGTGCCGCTGGCGCCGGCGCGGGCCGTGCGCCCGGACCGGTGCAGATAGGCCTTGTGCTCGATCGGCGGGTCGGCGTGGATCACCAGGGCGACGTCGTCGACATGGATGCCGCGGGCGGCGATGTCGGTGGCGACCAGGGTGGTCGCGGTCCCGCCGGAGAAGGCATCCAGGTTCCGGGTACGCGCTCCTTGGGAGAGGTTCCCGTGCAGCTCGACCGCGGGTACGCCGGAGGCGATCAGCCGGCGGGTGAGCGCCTTGGCCGCGTGCTTCGTCCGGGTGAACACGAGCGTGCGTCCCGGCGCCGCGGTCAGGTCCACCAGGACCGGCAGGCGCGCGTCGGCGGGGATGTGCAGCACGTGGTGGTCGATCGTGCCGACCGGTGATGTCACCGGGTCGACGCTGTGCGTCACGGGCTTCACCAGGAAGCGCTTGACCAGGACGTCGACACCGGCGTCCAGAGTCGCGGAGAACAGCAGCCGTTGGGCACTCGACGGGGTTCGCTCGAGCAGGCGTCGTACGACGGGAAGGAAGCCGAGGTCGGCCATGTGATCGGCCTCGTCGAGCACGGTGACCTCCACCGCGTCGAGCTTGGCGTGCCCGGTCTCGACGTGGTCCGCGAGCCGGCCGGGGCAGGCGATGACCAGGTCGACACCGGACCGCAGGGCACTGATCTGGGGGCCGGGCGCGACACCGCCGAAGACGGTCATCGTGCGCAGGCCGAGGGCTGCAGCGAGCGGTGCGGCGGATGCCTCGATCTGCGTGGCCAGCTCGCGGGTGGGCGCGAGGACCACCGCGCGCGGGCGGTTCGGCCGCCGGGCGGTGCCGCTGCCGGCGAGCCGAACGAGGACGGGGATCAGGAAGGCGTAGGTCTTGCCCGATCCGGTCCGGCCACGGCCGAGCACGTCGCGGCCGGCGAGTGCGTCGGGCAGCGTGGCGGACTGGATCGGGAACGGGGTCGTGATGCCGCTGCGCGCCAGGGTGTCGACGAGCTTCGCGGGGACGCCGAGATCGGCGAAGGATTGGGTGGACAGGGACGTGTTGCGGGGGCGGCGTGCCGCCATGAGGTACTCCAAAGAAAGTCGAGGTGTCGTCCTGCCCGGCGCAGACCCTCTGGTCGCGGCGCGTGGTGGTCGACAAAGAGAAGCGGCCCGAGGCAAGACTGGCGGGCCGTCACGCTGAGTCTACAGGTTTCACCGGGATCCGGTTACTGGCTGCACGCAGCGGCCGATAGCGTCCAGGGCATGACGACTCCTGACCCCGCCGACTTCCGTACCGACCCGCCGTACGGTGACGACGAACGCGCAATGCTCGAGGCCTTCCTCGACTACCACCGCGGGACGCTGCTCTGGAAGGCCAGCGGGCTGACCGGCGAGCAGCTGGTGGACGCGACCGTCGACCCCTCCCAGCTGACCATGCTCGGGTTGGTCCGGCATCTCGCGCTGAACGAGCGGTCCTGGTTCCGGCAGCGCGTCGCCGGGCTGGACCTGCCGGACACCTACGACCTGAGCGAGAACGAGGACGCCGAGCTGCTCGAGCTCGACCCGGCCCGGGCGGAGGAGGACTTCGCGATCTACCGGAACGAGATCGCTGCGGCCAAGGAGGCGGTGAAGGATCTGCCGCTGGACCACACCTTCCCGCACCCGCGCCGCGAAGGTGTCGGGATCACGCTGCGCTGGGTGTACCTGCACATGATCGAGGAGTACGCCCGGCACAACGGCCACGCCGACCTGATCCGCGAACGCCTCGACGGCCTCACCGGGGAGTGAGCGCGTTCACGAATCGCCACGCTTCGGGGCCGAAACCTGGCCATTCGTGAACACACACGGAGGGTGAGGTGGGAACAAGTTCCGGTTACCCGGCGGTTGTGCCGCTGACCGAACGCGCGCAGGCTGTTACCTGGGCAGGGTCTTGGGGGCTGCCTGCCCGGGTGGGACGACATCGTCGATCGGCCCGACAGTCGCGCGCTCATCGCAGCGCAGAGGTGCCGGTCGACCGGGGATGTGACCGCGCAATCGTTCGGCCCCCTGTGATCCGGAGGGGGACCACATGCCCAGGAAGTCGAACGGGCGAACCACGAAGAGCAGCCAGTCAGCGTCGGGCAAGACGATGCGGGCGAAGAAGGCGACCGGCATGGCCGGCGGAGCGATGCGGGGCTCCGCGGCGGGCATGACACCGGGATCGATGCCCGCCGGTGGCGCCGGGATGTCGGCGGAGTCCGCCGCACCCGAGCCGCCGAACGCGATGAACGCCGCCGCGGGTGGCGCCGCGATGCGGTCCGCGGGTCCGGCCGGCGGGTCGGGCGGCATGAACGGCCACACCGGAGGCGGCTCCGGTGGTGGCGGCGGTGCGGGCGGCGGTGCGGGCGGCGACAGCCCGGCGACGCGTGGCTGGTGCGGCACGATGGAGCACCACCGCCGGCTGCTGTCGGAGTCTCCGGAGTACGCGCGGAACCGGGCCGCGATCGAGAACGACGCCCGCAAGCAGCGCGAGGAGGGCGGCGCCCGGTTCACTGGCGTCATCCGCATCCCGACCGTGGTGCACGTGCTGTACAAGACAGCGGCACAGAACGTATCCGACGCGCAGATCCAGTCCCAGATCGACGTACTGAACCGCGACTTCCGGGCGCTGAACCCGGACGTGTCGAACGTGCCGCCGGTGTTCCAGCCGCTCGTCGCCGACTGCCGGGTCGAGTTCTTCCTGGCGGCCACCGACCCGAACGGCAACCCGACCAACGGCATCACCCGGACAGCGACCACGGTGGCGTCGTTCGCCGCCGCGACCGACGAGTGCAAGTCCAGCGCGACCGGTGGCGCGGACCCGTGGCCGGCGGACAAGTACCTGAACCTGTGGGTGGCGCAGTGCCACAACCAGTTCGGGTCACTGCTCGGGTACGCACAGTTCCCCGGCGGCCCGGCCGCCACCGACGGCGTGGTGATCGTGCCGACCGCGTTCGGCAGCACCGGCACCGCGACCGCGCCGTTCCACCTGGGCCGGACCGCGACGCACGAGGTCGGGCACTGGCTGAACCTGTACCACATCTGGGCAGACGACGGCTCCGGCTGCGCCGGCAGCGACGAGGTGGCCGACACGCCGAACCAAGGCAGCGAGAACTACGGCACGCCGACGTTCCCGCACATCAGCTGCGGCAATGGCCCGAACGGCGACCTGTTCATGAACTACATGGACTACGTCGACGACGAGGCGATGGTGATGTTCACGCACGGCCAGGCAGCCCGGATGGAGTCCTGCCTCGACGGCGTGCGGAACTCCTTCCTGGTGCAGTCCGGGGCGGCGACACCGGAGCCGGCCGGGCCGGTGGTGTCGTGGGGCTCCGGCCGGATCGACGCGTTCGTGCTCGGCACCGACCGGGCGATGTACCACAAGTGGTACGACGGCGGCTGGGGTCCGTCGGTGACGGGATACGAGTACATGGGCGGGGTCTGCATGAGTGCACCTGAAGTGGCCACCTGGGGCCCGAACCGGCTGGACGCGTTCGTGCTCGGCACCGACCGGGCGCTCTACCACAAGTGGTGGGACGGATCGGCCTGGGGACCGAGCGTCACCGACTACGAGTACATGGGCGGCGTCTGCCTGACCACGCCGCGGCTGGCGACCTGGGGCCCGAACCGGCTGGACGCGTTCGTGCTCGGCACCGACCGGGCGCTCTACCACAAGTGGTGGGACGGATCCGCGTGGGGACCGAGCGTCACCGACTACGAGTACCTCGGCGGGACCTGCCAGACCAGGCCGGAGGTCGTTGCCTGGGGCCCCGACCGCCTGGACGTCTTCGTCACCGGCACCGACAGTGCGCTCTACCACAAGTGGTACGACGGCGGCTCCGGCTGGGGCCCGAGCGTGGTCGACTACGAGTACATGGGCGGCGTCTGCTCCAGCCCCGCGACGGCGGTTGCCTGGGGCAAGGACCGGCTCGATGTCTTCGTGCTCGGTACCGACAGCGCGCTGTACCACAAGTGGTGGGACGGATCCGCCTGGGGCCCGAGCGTGGTCGACTACGAGTACATGGGTGGCGTGTGCGCCACCCCGCCGACGGTGGTCTCGTGGGGCACCGGGCGGCTGGACGTGTTCGTGGTCGGGACCGACAGTGCGCTCTACCACAAGTGGTACGACGCGAGCTCCGGCTGGGGCCCGTCGGTCACGGACTGGGAGTACATGGGCGGCGTCTGCGCGGAGGCCCCGCGGGTCACGTCCTGGGGACCGGACCGGCTGGACGTGTTCGTGGTCGGCACCGACGGTGCGCTCTACCACAAGTGGTGGGACGGGTCGGCGTGGGGACCGGGCGTCACCGACTACGAGTACATGGGCGGCGTGATCAGCGACTTCCGGCAGGCAGTGGTACCCGAGACGCCGGCCGACCTGCTGGTCAAACCCGAACAACCGGTCACGTCGCGGGCGATGAGCACCCGGAACTGACGTGACCGACGCCCGGTTGTTCCGTTCGTGGTTGCACTCGCACGAGGAGGACCACGACGGGATCACGGTGTACCGTCCGGCCGACTATGCGTTCCCGCCATCGCGTGGACGGCGCAGGCTGGAGCTTCGGCCGGACGGTACCGCCATCGAGCATGTGATCGGGCGCAACGATGTCGCGGTGGCCCGGCCGACGACGTGGCAGGAGATCGCGCCGGGCCGGGTCACCGTCGAGGCGGAGACGGGTCGCCGGTTGGCCGTCGTCCGGGTCGAGGACGACCTGCTCGAGGTCAGGGAGGAACAGTGACCGGCGTCCGCTACCTGGTCGGTACCTCCGACCGGCACAGGTCGGCAGGGCGGAACTGGGCGCGGTTCGGCGACACCGAGATCGTCTGGACCGACGGCGCGCAGGCGCTCGGCCGTGGCTCGCGGCGAGCACCGGCGCTGCGGCTGGTGACGCAGGTCGGCCGGTCGTTCACCGACGAGCATCCCGAGGTGACGGTGCTGGTCGAGCACGGCCGGCACCTTGTGGTGGCGGGCGATCTCAGTCCCGGCGAGGCAGCCGATGGATGCTGGCGGGTCACTCCGCTGCCCGCCGACACCGTCGTGGTGGACCGGCCGGAACCGGCCGCCGCCCGGACCGACCCGGCCACCGACGGGCTCGTCGCGCAGCTGTCGGAACCGTCCTACGCCGCGGATCTCACCTGGCTCGCGAGCCTGCCGACCCGGCACTCGCTGAGCAACCAGTTCGGCACCGCAGTGACCTGGGCCGACGCCCGGATGTCCGCGTCCGGCTACGCGACCACGCGACGGCCGGTCACGGTCGGCTCCGGGCACAGCGAGAACCTGGTCGGCGATCTGGCCGGCACCGGCGCGAACCGCGGGCTGGTGATCGTGACCGCTCACCTGGACTCGATCAACCTGGCCGGCGGCCCGTCCGGACCCGCACCGGGTGCCGACGACAATGCCAGCGGCTCGGCCGGCGTGCTCGAGCTCGGCCGGGTGCTCGCCTCGCGACAGTGGCAGCACGACCTGCGGCTGATCCTCTTCGGCGGCGAGGAGGAGGGCCTGCACGGCAGCAAGCAGTACGTCGGCGCGCTGCCCTCGGCGGACCGGGCGCGGGTCCGGGCAGTGCTGAACATGGACATGATCGGGACCCGCAACACCGCCACCCCGACCGTGCTGCTGGAGGGCGCGCCGGTCTCGACCGGGCAGATCGCGGTGCTGGCGACCGCCGCGGCGTCGTACACCGGACTGGTGGTGGAGACGTCGCTGTCGCCGTTCGCCAGCGACCACGTCCCGTTCATCGACGCGGGGATCCCGGCGGTGCTGACGATCGAGGGCGGCGATCAGGCCAACGGGCACATTCACAGTGCGGCCGACGTGCTTGCCCACGTGGACACCGGCTACGCGATGCAGATCCTGCGGATGAACACCGCGGCGCTGAGCAACTGGCTCGGCCCGGTACCGGATCCGCCGCGGCCCGCCGGACCGGTCGTTGCCTGGGGCACCGACCGGCTCGACGTGTTCGTCACCGGGTACGGCGGCGTGCTGCTGCACAAGAGCTGGGACGGCAACGGCTGGCAGCCGGCCACCGCCGGGTACGAGTCGCTGGGCAGCCCGGGCTGAGCTGCCCCCGGTCCTCAGTCGGTCAGGGACGCCGACGGCCAGGGGTTGGCGCGGCAGCCTTCCAGGCTGATCGTCTGCTGCAGCATCACCGGGGCGATCCGGCCTGGACCGGGGCAGCTGACGTGACCGCGCCCGAGGAAGTGACCGACCTCGTGGTTCACCAGGTAGCGGCGGTAGTTCACCAGGTCGCCGCCGTACGACGCGGTGCCGAACACCCAGCGCTTCGCGTTCAGCACGACGAGGTTCTCGTTCCGGCAGGACACCTCGCCACTGGTCTCCAGCGGCGCGCACAGCAGGTCCGTCGTACCGGGGGTCGACAGCAGGATGCGCAGGTCACCGCCTGACGCGACCCGGCGGAACATGTACCCGGCTGCGCTCCACGAGCGCTTGTCGGCCAGGGTCGTGTCCACCACCGCGGCGACCGTCGTCGGCAGCAGCGTGAGGCCGCGCTCGACCTCGACCGTGTACCGGATCAGCTTGCGCTGCGCAGCGGGCGCCGGTGGTCCGGCGGCGACCACGAACGACCGGAGCCCGTGGGCACGCACCATCGGCCGGGCGGGCTGCATCGGCGGTGGCGGCGACGTGGTGCCGCGCACGGTCTGCCGCGTCTCGGGCGGCGCCGGCGGCACGGCGGGTGTCGTCGTAGTCGCCTCGCTCTGCTCGGGTACAGTGGCCGGCGGACGGTTCGCCGGGGGCGCACCGGGCGTGCTGCTCACCACCACGGGCGGCGCTGCCTCGGCCATGGGCGCGGGTGCGGAAGACTGCCGGACTTCGGGAAGGAACGCGTACCAGCCGGCGGCGGCCACGGCACCGAACAGCCCAGCCACGGTGACCATCAGTACTACGCCAGCGCCACGATGTGATTCCACCCGACGATGTCGGGAGCGGCGCCGGCGTGCACGACCGGAGCGGCCGGGGCGGGTGGCGCTCATGGTTATGGATCCTAGTACGTCTGGCGGTGCGGCGGATGAGGGGTCAGCTTTCTTCACGGTGTCACGGCGAGGAAGAGAAAGCCGCTGAACACAACCAGGTGGACCGCACCTTGTAGCAACGTGGCGCGGCCGGTCGCGAGGGTCAGCGTGCTGACCGCGACCGTGAGGGCGAGCAGCACCATCTCCTTCGCGCCCAGTCCGAGCACGAGCGGGCCGTTCAGCCAGATCGACGCGATCGCGATCGCCGGGATGGTCAGCCCGATACTCGCCAGTGCCGACCCGAGTGCCAGGTTCAGGCTGGTCTGCAGCCGGTCGCGCAACGCGGCCCGGACCGCCGCGACCGTCTCCGGCATCAACACCAGCAGCGCGATCGCGACGCCGACCACGGACAGCGGAGCACCGGCGGACGCGACCGCGTCCTCCAGTGTCGGCGACACCGTCTTGGCCAGGCCGACGACCACGACCAGGCAGCAGAGCAGCAGCCCGAGACTGGCCAGCGCGGTCCGGCCCGACGGCGCCGGCGCGTGGGTCTCCTCGGTGTCATCGGCCCCGACCGGCAGGAAGTAGTCCCGGTGCCGGACGGTCTGCACGAACACGAACACGCCGTACATCACCAGCGACGCGATCCCCGCGAACGCCAGCTGGGCGCCGGAGAAGGTCGGCCCCGCGGTGCTGGTGGTGAACGTCGGCAGCACCAGGCTGAGCGTGACCAGGGTCACCAGAACCGCCAGTGCACCACCGGTCGCCTGGGCCTGGAACTCCTGGACCCGGTGCCGCAGCGGACCGACCAGCAGCGCCAGCCCGACGATCCCGTTGCAGGTGATCATCACGGCGGCGAACACGGTGTCACGGGCCAGCGCGGCCGCCTTGTCGCCGCCGGACGCCATCAGTGTGACGATCAGCGCGACCTCGATCACGGTCACCGCGATCGCCAGGATCAGCGTGCCGAACGGCTCACCGACCCGGTGCGCGACCACCTCCGCGTGGTGCACTGCGGCGATCACGGCCGCGGCCAGCCCGGCACAGACCAGCGGCACCAGCACGAACCCGAGGTCGCGGCCCCAGGAGACCACCAGCACGGCCAGCGCGAGCGGCGGGACGAACAGACTCCACCGCGGCAGCACCGTCACGGTGGGTTCAGCTGTCATCGCCCCCGATCCTACGGGCCGCCACCAGCACGCACTCGAACGCGAACTCGAGCCCGCCCCCGTCGGTCACGTACGGCGTCAGCCCGGTCCGGCACTCCGCGGTGATCTGGTCCCGGGTCGGCGGGTCCAGCCGGCCGCCCAGCGGGGTGCTGTCCAGCTCGACCGCGACCATCTCGTCCACGCTGCCGTACCGGGTCCACCCGCTCGGCCGTGCGGTCGCGGTCGGTTGCAGTCCGGCCTCGCGTGCGTACCCGGTCAGCCGGTCGAGGTCGCCGAGCGCGAAGTACGCCGTGACCAGCCTCCGGGCGTCGGGCCCCGCGTTCCGGCTCACCACGTCGACGAAGACCTGGTACGGCGGGTTGGCCTCCAGCGGTCCGGGCACCAGGACGGCGACCGCACCGCCCGGCCGGACCACCCGGCGCAGCTCCCGCATCGCGGCCACCGGGTCCGGGAAGAACATCATCGCCATCTGGCACAGCGCCACGTCGTACTCGCCGTCCTCGCACGGCAGTGCCGCCACGTCACCCTGGCGCCAGTCGATCTGCGGCGCCACCCGGCGCGCGACCGTCAGCATCGCCGGGTTCACGTCGACCCCGGTCACGCCGGCACCGCGCGCGGCGGCTCCCCGGGCCACCACACCGGTACCGCAGGCCACGTCCACCACCCGTTGCCCGGCCTCGACGCCGGTCGCGTCCAGCAGGTGCGGCACCCACTGCGCGAAGAACCGCGGCACGAACCACTCCTCGTACGCCACCGCCATCGTCTCGGTCAGCTGGAACGTCTCTGTCATCGGTGTCCCCTCTCTCGTGCCGCCGAGCCTGCCGCCGGGACCGGCCGAGGCACATCGGGCAGATGACCCATCTCCAGGTTGCGTCGGAAGGGTCACACTGGACGGCATGACGCCGGACGAGCTCGTCGCGGCCGGGGGTGCGGCACTGCGGGACGGCCGGTGGGCCGAGGCGCGGGACGCCTTCGAGGCCGTGCTGCGGGAGCGCCCGGATCGCCCCGACGCGGTCGCGCTGGACGGTCTCGGCGCGGCGCTGTGGTGGCTCGGCGAGCCGCGCCGCAGTGTCGAGTGCCGTGAGCAGGCCTATGCCCGGTTCCGCCGCGGCGACGACCGCGCCGGGGCGATCCGGGCGGCACTCGGCGTCGCGGTCAGCCGGTACTCGAACTTCGGCAGCCCGGCCGTCGCGGGCGGCTGGGTCGCGCGGGCCGAACGACTGCTGGACGGGCCCGAGGACCCGCACGCCGGCTGGGTCCAGATGATGCGCGCCTACGTCACCACGGATCCGGCCCGCTCGGTGGCGGCGTACCGGCGCTGTCTGGAGCAGGCCCGGCGCGACGGCGACCCGGACCTTGAGCTGTGCTCGCTGTCCGGACTGGGCGAACGGCTGGTGCTGCTCGGCGAGGTGGACGAGGGGATGGCGCTGCTGGACGAGGCGATGGCCGCCGCGCTCGCGGGCGAGCCCCGGTCGCTGGACACGGTCGTGTACACCAGCTGCGACCTGCTGGTCGCTTGCGACCTGGTCGCCGACCTGGACCGGGCCCGGCAGTGGTGCCGGGCCGCCGACCGGTTCATCGCGCGGTACGGCTGCCCGTTCCTGTCCGCGCGCTGCCGGATGGTGTACGGCAGCGTGCTGGTCGCGTCCGGGGACTGGGCCGGCGCGGACAGCGAGCTGCGGCAGGCGATCGCGCTCGGCGCCGCCGCCGGCCCGGCGATGGCCGCCGAGGCTGCGGGCCGGCTGGCCGACCTGCGGCTGCGGCAGGGCCGGATCGAGGACGCCGCGGCGCTGCTCGACCAGGCCGGACGGGACGCCCGGACGGTGCTCGCGGCCGCGGCGCTGCGGCTGTCCCGCGGTGATGCCGATGGTGCGGTCGCACTGCTCCGAGACACCCCGGGCGACCGGCTGCCGGAGGCGCTCGCGCTGCTGGTCCGGGCGCACCTGGCCGGCGGCGACGTCGGTACCGCGGCCACGACCGCCGCCCGGCTGGACCGGCTCGCTGCCACCGGCCCGCCGTACGCGGAGGCACTCGCCGCCGTCGCCGCCGCCGGTGTCGCCACCGCGACGGATGCACCGGATGCCGCGGAACGGTGGCAGCGCGCCGCCGCGTCGTTCGGCGCGCTCGGGATGCCGTACGACGCGGCGCGCTGCCGGCTCGAGCTGGCCCGGGCGCTCGCCGCATCCCGGCTCGCGGACGCGACCGCTGAGGCCGAGGCAGCGCTGGCCGTGTTCGGCGAGCTCGGTGCGGCCGCCGATGCCGACGCGGCGGCCGGGCTGCTCCGGTCGCTCGGCCGGGCGCCCGCCCGCGGGCCGCGCGGAACAGGTCTGCTCACCGACCGCGAGCGCCAGGTGCTGCGGCTGATCGGCCTCGGCCTGAGCAACCCGGAGATCGGCGCGCGGCTGCACATCAGCCGGAAGACCGCCGAGCACCACGTCAGCAACGTGCTCGGCAAGCTCGGCGCCCGCAACCGCGCCGAGGCGGTGGCGCGGGCCGGCCAGGCGGTGGACCCGTGACCGGCTACCTCGACACCGCGGTGGAGCGGGTGCCGCTCGGCGACCATGCCGGCAAGTCCGGCGCCGCGCTGGAACGGGTACTGCTCGCCGACGGCCGGCGGCTGGTGGTGAAGAGGTTGTCGCCGGCAACGGATCTGCTGATGGCACTGAGCGGGGACAGCACCGGCCGGGAGTACGACGTCTGGGCGTCCGGCCTGCTCGATCGGCTGCCGGCCGGAGTCGGTCACGCGGTGCTCGACGGCTGGCGTGAAGCCGACGGCGCCGTGCTGGTGATGCGGGACCTCGGGGACACGGTGCTGACCTGGGACGACCGGCTGGACCGGACCCGCTGCCGGCAGGTGCTCACCGCGGTGGCGGCGATGCATCGCGCGTTCCTCGACCAGGCGCCGGACGACCTGGTCCCGCTGACCGTGCTGCTGGGTACCTTCGCCCCGGCCCGCATCGCGCCGCACGCCGGTGGCCCGAACCCGCTGGGCGCACTGGTGCTGCGCGGCTGGGAGTACTTCGCCGACCAGGTCCCGGCCGATGTCGCGGATCCGGTGTTCGCACTGCTCACCGACGCCACGCCGCTGGCGACCGCGCTGGCCGGCCGGCCGTGCACGCTGGTGCACGGCGATCTGGCCACGGTCAACGTGGCGCTGGACGGCGACCAGGTGACGCTGCTCGACTGGAGCATTCCCGCGGCAGCGCCGGGAGCGGTCGACCTGGCCCGGCTGCTCGCCGGCTGCGCCTCGGTGATCGACGCCACCCGCGAGGAGGTGATCGCCGAGTACCGGGCGCTCGCGGGTCCGGCCGACGACGAGGCCGCGCTGCGGCTGGCCCTGCTCGGCGGCCTGGTCTGGCTCGGCTGGAACAAGGCCCTGGACGTCGCCGAGCACCCGGATCCACTGATCCGCGAACGGGAGCGGGCCGACCTCGGCTGGTGGGTCGGCCAGGCCCGCCGCACGCTGGACGCCGGCCTGCTCTGAGGCTGCACGCTTAGGCGTTCGCCTGCTCCTCGGCGGTGTACGGCCGGAGGACGCAGAACTCGTTGCCTTCCGGATCGGCCAGCACCACCCAGCTGACGTCGTCGCTCTGGCCGACGTACACCCGTTTCCCGCCGAGCGCCTCGATCCGGGCCACCTCGGCCTCCTGGTCGTCCGGGCGCAGGTCCAGGTGCAGCCGGTTCTTCACCTTCTTGTCGTCCGGCACCCGCAGGAACAGGATGTCCGGCACGACGCCGTCCTCCGGGCTGCCCTCTGGCGGCTCGAGCGCGATCTCGTCGGCGTCCTCGTAGGTACGCCGCCAGCCCAGCACCTCGGCCCAGAACGTCGCCTGCGCGTCCGGGTCGTGCGAGTCGATGCTGATGCACTGCACGCGGATCGTCATGCAGCCAGCCTAGGCTGCTGGGTGTGAGCACTCCCGAGCCGTTCCCGCGGCGGATCTGGCGCACGCTGGAGCCGTACCACGCGATCACCTACTTCGCGCCCGAGACCAGGGCCGCCACCGACGCACTCGGCCTGAAGGGCGGGTGGATGAGCTACTTCGGCTGCCGGGCCGCTCCGCTCGGCCCGGTCGGGCCGGTGCTGGTCACCGCGCTGTTCTACAGCTTCCACCCGCTGATGGTGGCGCGGTCGCTGCCGGACGCCTGGTCGTACGCCGAGCCGTCGCAGCTGCTCGACGCCCGGCTGGCCGCTGTCGACGCCGCCGTACGACGCCTGCTGCCGGACGCGATCGGCAGCGCGGACCTGGCCCGGGCGGCCGAGCTGGCGAGGCGCGCGGTGGAGCTGACTGTGGTGGACGGCCGGCCGATGGCGGCGGCGAACTCGGCGCTGCCGTGGCCGGACGAGCCGCACCTGGCGCTCTGGCAGGCCACCACCACGCTGCGCGAGGCGCGCGGCGACGGCCACGTCGCGGCACTGGTCGCCTCCGGGCTGAGCTCCTGCCAGGCGTGCGTGACGATCTCTGCCGCAGGCGGTCCACCGCCGGAGGTGTTCAAGGTGAGCCGGCGCTGGAGCGACGAGGAGTGGGCGGCGGCCTCGGCGGACCTGGCGCTGCGCGGTTACCTGCACGAGGACGGCACGCTGACGTCCGACGGAGTGTCGCTGCGGGAGGACGTCGAGCGGCGTACCGACGAACTGGCCGACCAGACCTGGCAGGCGCTCGGCGAGGACGACAGTGCCGAGCTGGACCGGCTGGTCAGGCCACTCAGCCGGGTCCTGATGGCGAACGGCTCGGTACCGGCGATGAACCCGATCGGCCTGCGCTGGGACCCGGCCGAGATCAACCCCGGCTGAGACGCGCCCGGCGGGAGTCCCGACGTCGGCAGCGGCACGACCCGCCAGCGACTCAGCCGCGACGGCCGATCGCGCCGCGGCCGACGACGTACAGCAGGGCAACCCCGATGCCGGCCACGATCGGGCCGACGATCGCCCAGAACGCCTCGCCGGTCATCGAGCTGCCCTCCAGGTAGCCCAGGCCCTGCAGCGTCCACACCACCCCGATCACTGTCAGCAGCAGCCCGACCGCGATACCCAGCACCCTTTTCATCACCCACCCATTCTCAGCCGTCCCGCCCACCCAGGGCGACCACCAGCCCCGCATCGACCAGACCTGCCGCACTTCCCGTACAGACACGCCGGGCCGGGGGCGCCGGGGCGGCGTGTCGGTGCGGGGAGTGGGGTTGAATCGCCGGGTGGACGTGACGGTGCTGTGCGATGCGGTGGCGCTGTTCCCGGAGCCGGTCGGGGACGCGTTGCCGGGGTGGACCGACGAGCACCAGGCCTGGACCGCGGAGCGGGCGCAAGGCAACGTCGCGCCGGACGGCGGGTGGTGGCTGCACTTCCATACGTACCTGCTCACCGGCGACTCCTCGGCGATGCTGGTGGACACCGGGATCGGGCCCGCCGGCAGTGCGGCCGCGGACTGGCTCGGCACCAGCGGAAGGTTGCCGGACCTGCTCGGCACCGCCGGCGTCACGCCGGACGAGATCGACACCGTCGTACTCACGCACGTACACCTCGACCACGCCGGCTGGAACACCGACGGCGCCCGGCCGCGGTTCGCGAACGCGTCGTACGTCCTGCAGGCGGCCGAGCTCGAGCACATCCGCGGCACGGCGTCGTACGACCGGTACCTGAAGGCGGCCGACGAGGCGGGACAGCTGCGGGCAGTGGACGGCGAGACCGACCTGGCCGGGGTGCGGGTGGTACCGACACCGGGTCATACACCCGGGCACCAGAGCGTGGTCACCGCGCGGGCGGTGCTGGCCGGCGACGTACTGGTGCACCCGGCGCAGGCCGCGTGGCCCGAGCTGACCTACGTGTACGAGACCGAGCCGGCCGTCGCGGCGACCAGCCGCAGGGCGGTGCTCGCGCTGGCCGGGGCGTACGGCGTCCCACTCGCGCCGGCTCATCTGCACACACCGCTACGGGTGAACTCCGGCCTCGGCGGGCCGACCTCGCTGCCCGCCGAGGGGCCGGGCACGGACCGTTGCCCGGTGCAACGAATCTAGCGGCGCCGGGACAGCGCCACGCCGGCCAGGCAGAGCGCACCGCCGGCGATCGCGAGGCCGGCCGGGGTCTCGTCCAGCAGCAGCCAGCCGAGCACGATCGTGATCGGCGGCACCAGGTACGTCGTGGCGCCCATCCGGCCGGCGCTGGTCCGGGCCAGCGCGTACGCCCAGGTGGTGAACGCCAGCGCGGTCGGCAGCGCCCCCAGGTACACCACCCACCACAGCGTGGACGCCTCCGCGGCCCGGGCCTCCCGCACCAGCGCGGGTGCGAATGGCAGGCACGCGACGGCTCCGATCGTGCACGCGGCCCAGGTCACCTGCAGCGCTGGGATCCGGGCCAGCAACGGCTTCTGCGCCACCACCCCGATCGCATAGCCGGCCGCCGCGACCACACACAGCACCACGCCCCAGGTCTCCGCGGTCCCGGTCGACGACGACGTCCCGATCACCACGACACCGGCGAACGCGACCAGGCTGCCGACGACCAGCCGGCCCGGGAAGCCCTCGCCCAGCACGATCCCCGCCAGCAGTGCGATCATCAGCGGCCCGACATTCACCAGCATCGCCGCGGTGCCGGCGTCGACCCGCTGCTCGGCGGCGTTCAGCGCGACGTTGTAGCCGCCGAACCAGAGCACTCCGCAGATCACCAGAGCAACCCAGTCCCGCCGGGTCGGCGGCCGCCATCGGGCCGCTCGCGGCCGGGTGAACAGCAGTACGCCGAGCAGCACGCTGCCGATCACGAGCCGGCCGAGCGCCAGCGCACCGGGCGAAACCTCGTTCCCGACGTGCCGGATCGCCACGAAGGCCGATGCCCAGAGCACGACGGTGGTGAGCGCGGCGGCGGCGGCGAGCAGGGAGGTCCGGGTCGGGGCGGGACTCGTGGTAGTCACGGGACGACGCTATGCCGCCGACCGTTCGACCGGCACCGAATTATCACCGTGCGGTGTCCGGGTGCCTGCGCTGCTTGGCCCACCCGGCACAGGTTCGCTGGCGTACTCGCGGCCGCGCTGCGGCGACTGGTCAGCTGAGCGACCCGGGATCGGCCGGTACGTCGACCGCGTGCTGGCGCAACACCTCCAGCGGTATGACGTCCAGCGCCAGCTCGTTCGTCGACGCGAGCACCACCGGCGCCGCCACCCCGGCCTGGTACGCCTGCAGCCAGCGCACCGCGACCACGCACCACCGGTCCCCCGGCCGCAGCCCGCTGAACCCGAACTCCGGCCGCGGCGTGGACAGGTCGTTGCCGACCGACGCCTGGTGCTCCAGGAACTCCGCCGTCACCACGGCGCAGACGGTGTGGCTGCCGGGATCCTGCGGCCCGCTGGTACAGCACCCGTCCCGGTAGAACCCGGTGACCGGATCCGTGCCGCACTCCTCCAGCACCCCGCCCACCACGTTCCGCTGCTCCTGATCACTCATTCGTCAGTCCTGCCCCGGGGTGTCGCCGTTCATCGGTCAGTCCGGTCCGGGCGTGCTGCCGCCCGCATCGCGGACCTCGATCCGGACCCGCTTGTTGCCCTTGCCCTTGGACTCGGTCCTCGTCACCGCGACCGAGCCGACCTCGGCGGTGGACAGCACGTGCGTACCGCCGTCGGCCTGCTTGTCCAGCCCGACGATGTCGATCACCCGCAGCGGGTCGATCTCGCGCGGGATCAGGTTCGCCGCGGTCCGGATCAGCGCATGGTCCTCGTCGGCCACCTCGCGTCCCACGAAGGCGACCAGGATCTCCCGGGCCGCCGTGATCTCCTCGTTGATCCGCTTCTCGATCTCCCGGCCGAACTCCGCCGACATCGACTCGAACGGGAAGTCCAGCCGGCCCTTGCCCGGTTCCATGTTCCCGCCGGTGACCGGGATCTTGTGGTCCGCCCAGATCACCCCGCAGAGGATGTGCAGCGCGGTGTGCGTACGCATCGTCAGGTGCCGCCGGTCCCAGTCCAGCACTCCCTGCAGCTCGGTGCCCGCGGCCGGCAGCTCGGGTACGTCGAGCCAGTGCCAGATCCGACCGCTCTCGCGCTTCACCTTTGTCACCGGGACCGGCCCGGCACCCCAGTCCAGCGTGCCGAGGTCGTACGGCTGCCCGCCGCCGCCGGGGAAGAACGCCGTACGGCGCAGCGCCACCCGGCCCTGCTCGGCATCGACGTCGGCGACCGTCGCGTCGAACTCGCGCAGGTAGGCGTCGACCGCGAACAGCTCGGACCGCGCCAGGTCCTCCGGTGCGTTCTCCGGGACCGCGCGTCCTGGTACCGCCATGTCATGCCTCCAACCGGTAGATCACGTGCGGACGAAGCGGGTGCCCGAGCGGCAGCGAGGTGTGCTCGAAGTCCGACGACTCGTCGTACGTCATGCCGATCCGCTCCATCACCGCGCGGGACCGCACGTTGATCGCCGCGGTCATCGACATGATCGCGTCCAGACCCGCGGGCCCGAACCCGAAGCCGCAGGCCGCACGCGCCGCCTCACTCGCGAAGCCGTGGCGCCAGGCCGGACGCGCCAGCCGCCAGCCGACCTCGATCTCGCCCTTCGGCGGGATGTCCGCCCAGACCGGAAGCAGCCCGGTGAAGCCGACGAAGTCGCCGGTGTCCTTGCGTTCCAGCGCCCAGAGCCCGAACCCGCGCTCGTCGAAGGTCCGCTCGATCCGGTCCACGAACGCGTCGGACTGCGCCCGGGTCAGCGGTGCCGCTAAGAACTCCATCACCGCGGGGTCCGCGTTCATCGCCGCGAACGGCTCCAGGTCCTTCTCGGTCCAGCGGCGCAGCACAAGCCGCTCGGTCTCCAGACGATCGCCACCCACGCCCCTGAAACTACCTCGCCCCCGGTCACACATTCGCGTGGTTAACCACGCGAACTGCGGGTTCGCCCCGCGCATAACCTTGGTCAACCCGCAGCTGGGGTGGTTAACCACGCGAATTGCAGGAAGAAGGAAGGCAGGAAGGAGGCCCGGGTCAGAGGATGCCGGTGTAGGTGAGGACGAAGCCGGCGGCGGGGAGCAGGAACCAGCCGGCCACGATCACCACGCCGCGGAAGCTCGGCGAGGGGCCGATGTGCTTGCGGTACGACGCGACCAGCAGCGGCACCATCACGATCTCCAGCAGCAGCATCCGGCGCGGGATCACCGTGTTCGTCGCGGCCAGCAGCACCGACAGCCCGGCCGAGGCCACCCAGCAGGCCAGGCCCAGCCGGTACGTCGCCTCCCGGCCGAGCCGGACCGCGATCGTGCGGTATCCGCCGGTCCAGCCGCGGGTGACACCGTTCGCCGCGCTGTCCGCGTCCAGGTCCGCGAGCGTGGTCGGCAGGTACAGCGCCGCACCGACCAGGGTGCCGAGCACGGCCATCGGCCACGGAAAGTCGCCGATCGGGCGGATCACGGCCCAGCCGGCCATCGGACCGGCGACCCCGATCGCTACCGCGTTCAGCAGGACGTCGCCACCGGGCCGGGACTTCAGCCGAAGCGGCGGTGCGCTGTACGCCGCGCCGAGCAGCAGCGCGACCAGCGTGCCGGCCGCGAACGACCACCCGGCCGTCAGCGACAGCGCGAACGCCACCATGCCGGCGGCGACCGCGATCCAGAGCGCGGCGGCCGGGCTGATCCGCCCGGTGACCAGCGGCGCCGAGGCCTTGCGCGGGTTGAGCAGGTCCCCCCGCACGTCGTACGCGTCGTTGACCGCCAGCACCGACAGCCAGACCAGCGGCCCGATCACCAGCGCACCAGCCAGCACGTGGGGCAAGTCGCCGGCGGACGGGACCAGCCGGCCGGTCGCGAGCACCAGCCCGACGCCGTACGGGACCAGCGACACCGGCCAGAACTGCGGCCTGGCCAGCGCGACGACGTCCCGGGTCCGGAGGCGGGACAGCACCGAGGTCACGGCCCCAAGTCTTCCGCCGCACCGGTCCGGCGGACATCGCCCGAGCGAGTGAGACGGGTCACCGCGGGAGGGACCGATGAGTTTCGCGATCGCCGCCGGTCTACCCATCCAGGAGGTACTGCGCATGCCGACAACCGCGACCCAACCGGACTTCGTACAGCTCACCGGCCAGTACCGGGCGGAGCTGCTCGCGCACTGCTACCGGATGCTCGGCTCGGTCCACGATGCCGAGGACCTGGTGCAGGAGACGTACCTGCGCGCCTGGCGCTCGTACGACAACTTCGAGGGGCGCGCGTCGCTGCGGACCTGGCTGTACCGGATCGCCACCAACGTCTGCCTGACCGCGCTCGAGTCGCGCAGCAAGCGCCCGTTGCCGTCCGCGCTCGGCGCGCCCAGCGACCCGGACCGGCCGGTCGGCGACGCATGGGAGGTGCCCTGGCTGCAGCCGCTGCCGGACGCGGTGCTCGGGACGACGCCCGAGGACCCGGCCGCCACCGTGACCTTCCGGGACAGCACCCGGCTCGCACTGGTCGCGGCGCTGCAGCACCTGCCGCCGCGGCAGCGGGCGGTGCTGATTCTGCGCGACGTGCTCGCCTGGCGGGCGGCCGAGGTCGCCGAGCTGCTCGACACCACCACGGCCGCGGTGAACAGCGCGCTGCAGCGGGCCCGCGCCCAGCTCGGCGCGGTGGCGCCTACCGAGGACGACGTACCCGAGCTGACCGACCCGGACCAGCGCGCGCTGCTCGAGCGGTACGCGGCAGCGTTCGAGAACAACGACATGGACGCGCTGCTCGGGCTGCTGAAGCAGGACGCGGTCTGGGAGATGCCGCCGCACCTGGAGTGGTACATCGGCAGCGCGGCCATCGTCCGGCTGATCACCACCCACTGTCCCGCCGGCCCCGGCGACCTGCGGCTGGTCCTGACGTCCGCGAACGGCCAGCCGGCGTTCGGCGTCTACCTCCGCGGCGACGACGGCGTGTTCCGCGCATACCAGATCCAGGTACTGCGGACCGACGGCCACCAGGTCGGCCACGCGGTGGTCTGGTTCGACCTTGACCTGTTCCCGTCCTTCGGGCTGCCGATGGTGCACCCGGCGCCCGGCACGACCGCCGTACGGCGATGACCAGGGCTGCGGGGGACGTCCTCGTGACGGACGCGGTCGGGCTGCTGGAGCGCTCGATCGGGTACGCCCTGGGCAGCATCCAGGGCATCCGGTACGACGAGCTGGGCCGGGCGACACCGTGTGCCGGCTGGGACCTGCGGATGCTGCTGCGGCATCTGAACGACTCGGTCACCGCGCTGCAGGAGGCCGTCGACGGCGACCGGGTCGCGACCTCCTCGACCGAGCCGTCCGCGGTCGGCACCGACCCGGCCGGCGCACTGCGGACCGCGACCGCACGGCTGCTCGGCAGCTGGACCGCGATCCCGCCGGGCGACCGGATGGTCGCGGTCGGCGGCTGCTCGATGGCAACCAGCATGGTCGCGTCCACCGGCGCGCTGGAGCTCGCCGTGCACGGCTGGGACATCGCCGCGGCCCGGGGCCTCGCCCGGCCGATCCCGCCTGGGTTGGCCACGGACTTGCTCGGCACCGCGACCATGCTGCTCGGCGACCGCGCCGGCCTGTTCGCCGCCCCGGTCGCGGTCCCGCCGTCGGCCGGCCCCAGCGCCCGGCTGGTCGCCTATCTCGGGCGCAGCCCCGTCTGATTCGTCCAAGACCGCGGGCGCGGCCGGCGACTAGCGTCGGCGGCATGGCACCTACCTTCGATCAGATCGGCATCATCGTCTCCGACATGGCGAAATCGCTCGCCTTCTATCGCCGGCTCGGCCTGGACATCCCGGCCGAGGCGGACTCCGAACCGCACGTCGACGTCACCCTCGCGGGCGGGCTACGGCTGGCCTGGGACACCGTCGGCACGATCCAGTCGTTCGACCCGGGGTGGTCGCCGCCGACCGGCGGACCGCCGGTCGGGCTGGCGTTCCTGTGTGCAGACCCGGCCGAGGTCGACAGCACGTACGCCGCGCTCGTCGATGCCGGCTACGACGGGCACAAGGAGCCGTGGGACGCGTTCTGGGGCCAGCGCTACGCGATCGTGCACGACCCGGACGGCAACAGCGTCGAGCTGTTCGCCAGGCTCTGATCCAGCCCGGGCCTACCTCAGCAGGGCTCCGAGTGGGACACCGGTAAGGGTCCTCACATCCCGGGCCAGGTGCGGCTGGTCGGCGTACCCGGTGGTTGCCGCGACGGTCGCGGCCGGGACACCGCGCCGGGCCAGCTCGAGCGCGCGCTGCAGCCGCAGGATCCGGGCCAGCAGCTTCGGCCCGTAGCCGAACAGCGCCAGGCTGCGCCGGTGCAGCTGCCGCTCGCTGACCCCCGCGTCCTCCGCGATCGCGGCGACCGGCTCGCCGGTCCGCAGCGCCCGGACCAGCTCGGCGACCCCGGGGTCGGGCGGTCCGGTCAGCTCCATTGCGAGCAGCTCCAGCGCCGTACCGGCCGTGTCCGCGCCCGCTACCCGTGCGGTCATGCGTCGTACCCGGGCGGCGGGCCACAGGTCGTCGAGCGGCACTCGGCGATCGCGCAGCTCGTGCGCCGGGACGCCGAGGATGCCGGGAGCCGTGCCGGGCGCGAACCGCAGCCCGGTGTACGACACCGGCGGGCCGCCGGAGACGTACGCCGTGGTGTCCGGGCCGGCGACGATCAGCTCGTCGCCCGACCAGAGCAGGTCCATGCAGCCGTCCGGCAGCACCCGGCCGGGCGTCACCTGTCCCGGGTCGCGCCGGGTCTGCCAGACGACGGCGCCGTCAAGCCGTGACGGCCGCTCCCGGTACATGACTCGCAGTATCCCCGCGCCCTCCGACCATCGCCATCCGACCTCCCGAACTCCCGACCTCCCGTACCGACACGCCGCCCCGGTCACCGGATCGCGGCGTGTCCGTACGGGAAGAGGTGGGATGAGCGGCGGATTGTCATGCGTTCAACCGGTTGTCATGATCAACGGAGTGTTGCACTCTGGTTACGGGGTGGCCACCGGTCGGCGGTCGCCTGCGATGGGGGTGTTCGGTGACGATCATCTGCGAGCCTGACCAGCCGTACGCGGTGCTGCTGGCGGCCGACATCGGGGGCGACGCCCGGATCGTCAGCAACCTACGCGCCGCGGTCACCGGCGTCGCCGACGGCACCGTGGTGGTGCTCGGGCCGGGGCTCGAGCTGGAGCCGGTGCTGACGTTCGTCGCCCGTCTGCTGGACCGGATGCCGGACGTCCGGGTGGTGCTGCTGCGGCACGACCCGAGTCGGCGTGCCATCGCGCGATCGTTCAGCGCCGGCATCCGCGAGGTCGTCCCGGCCAGCGACGTGGCCGCCGTGGTCGACGCGGTACGCCGGGTGACACCGTCCGCCGCCGCCGAGGCTTCCCGGCACCGGCCGGCCGGGCGGATCGTCACGGTGTTCTCGGCCAAGGGTGGCTGTGGCAAGACCACGCTGGCAACGAACCTGGCCGCGGTGCTGCACGCCGGTGGCGCCCGCCGGGTCTGCCTGGTCGACCTCGACCTGGTGTTCGGCGACGTGGCCAGCACGCTCGACCTGGAACCGGAGCGCAGCCTGGTCGACGCGCTCGGCAGGCTGGATGCGGACCGGATCGCGGACCTTGTCACGTCGTTCCGGCCCGGCTTCGACTGCATCCTCGCGCCGGCCGGCGCGGGTGAGGGCGCCCGGGTGCCGCCCGGCCTGGTCGGCGACCTGCTCGCGCTGCTCCCGGCGGTCTACGACCACGTAGTGGTGGACACTCCGGCGCAGTTCTCGGCGAACGTGCTCACCGCGCTCGACGCGGCCCACCACCAGGTGCTGCTGACCACGCCGGAGCGGCCGGCGCTGAAGAACCTGCGGCTGACCCTCGACATGCTGGACCTGCTGTCGTACCCGCGCGAGACCCGGGCGATCGTGGTGAACCGCGCCGACTCGCGGATCGGGCTGACCGCGCCCGAGGTGGAGGACCTGGTCCGCAGCCCGATCGCCGGGCAGCTGCCCTCCCGGTGGGACGTTCCCGCGTCGATCGACCGCGGCGTACCGCTGGTGATGACCGACCCGGACCATGTCGTCAGCCTCGCGATCCGGAGACTCGCCGCCGAACACATCGCCCCGGCGCTGCCACCGCCGGTGGTGCAGACCGAGCCGGCCACCTCCGACCACTCCTGGCGGTGGTGGTGACCGGATGCTGCACTGGCAGCAAGTGGGGCTCCGCGCCGGTCCCCCGTGCCAGTGCGGAGCCTTCGCGCCCTCTCAGCTGCTCAGCGGTGCCAGTGTGCGTTCGGCGTCGAGCCGGAACTGGTAGCCGGCCGGCCGGTCGTCGGCGTACGTGGCCTCGGCCGTCACCCGCCACCCGCCGACGTAGCTGCTCCCGGACCCGCGGCTGCGCTGCTCGGAGAGCCACCCGCTGACCCGGTCCAGGCCGTCCCCGTCGAGCATCCCGAGCAGCGTCGACAGCTGCTGGTGGAAGGCGGTGCGGGTCGGCCCGACCGGACCGACCGACCGCGTGGCCACGGTCAGCCGCAGACCGGCCACGGTGTCCCCGGTGCCGGCGAGCACCAGCGAGCTCACCGCCGCCCGCTCCCTCTTGGTGCAGGTCGCGGCGCACAGCCAGCCGCTGTTGGACAGCTCTCCGACCAGTACCTTGCGCGGCGTACCGATCGCCGGGACCGGTGCCTGCCGTGCCGACCGGCCGGACCGGTCGGCGTACAGCACCAGCGTGTCGCCCTTGTTGCCGCCGACACGGTAGTTGCCCCAGGCACCTTTCAGGATCTTCCTCGGGCCCGGCCTGGACAGCGCCGCCGCGACCGGGGCCTGGTCCTCGGGGAAGGCCGTGCCGACGACCACTTCCGCCAGCTCCATCATCGTCGCCCGGTCGCGCGGGTACAGCGCCGGGTTCCGGGACAGCTCGCGCACCGTCAGCCGGACCGCGTCGATCGAGTCCGCGTCGTCGGACTCGAACACGGCACCGGCGAGCACGGTGTCGGACCGGGTCGCGAAGCAGCCGTGCCGGGCCGCGATCCGGACCGCGAACTGCGCGGTACAGCGGTACCCCTGCGCCGTGAGCGCATCGATCACCGCCTTCGCCTGTCCGCCCGACCCAGGCAGCACCGACGGATTGGCTGGCGGCCTGGTCACCACCTCGTCCGGTCCGAGCGACCGCACCGCGAGCACGGCGACCGCCGCGACCACGAGCACACCGGCGATGACCGCACCGGCGACGGCAGCGAGCCTGCGGTTGTCGCGCGGCGGGGTGCGCGGCAGCAGCGGCGGGCTGACCGGCTGGCCCAGCTCGGCGTCGAACGGCGGCCCATACTCCGGGTCGTAGTCAGGCCCGCTGTACCGCGGGTCGGCCGGTCCCTTGGGTGGTCTCGCCATCCTGTCCGTCCGCGCCAGTCCACTCCCTGCCCGGGAGCTCGTGCCCGCGAACCTACTGCCGCTGCTGGGTCAGGGGCGAGTGTGGTCGAGGATCGCCGGTACGACGGTGTCCCAGACGGCGCGTGGCGGGTACTCGTGCCCGACACCATCCAGGACGACAAGCGTGGCGCCGGGGATCTCACGCGCCAGCGCCTCGCCGTGCGGCAGCGGGAAGAGCGGGTCCTCGGTGCCGTGCAGCACGAGCGTCGGCGCGGTGATGTCCGCCATCCGGATCGGCTCGGCGTCATCGGAGTCGGCCAGGATCCAGTGGTTCTTCTGGCTGGCGGCGATGTCGGTGGTGCGGTCCACCATCCGGGTGACCACGGCGCGCATCCCGGCCTCGTCGAACCGGATCGTGCCGGCGTACGGCCGCAGGTCGTCCAGCAGGTACTCGATCACCGCCGCGCGGTCGGACCAGTCCGGCTCCGGTGCCGGGTCGGCGAACAGCGCGTGTACCCGGTCTGCCGGCGGCGGCAGCGGTTCGTCGCTGCTGCGCTTCCCGGCCGGGCTCGTGGACATCAAGGTGATGGTGGCTACCCGATCGGCGTAGCCGGCGGCCAGGTCCTGGGCGAGCCCGCCGCCCATGGACAGGCCTACGACGTGCGCGCGGTCGATGCCGAGCGCGTCGAGCAGGCCGATCGGGTCGGTGACCAGGTCCTTGCCCGTGTACGCCGGCGCGCCCGCGGGTGAGCTGGCCGAACGGCCGGTGTCACGGTGGTCGTACCGGATCACGTACCGCCCGCCGGCGGCCAGCCGCTCGCAGAAGTCGGGCTCCCAGTAGTCCATCGACGCGGCCGCGCCGCCGATCAGCAGGATCGCCGGATCGCCCGGGTCCCCGAACGTCTCGGCACACAGCTCGGATCCGTTCACCTGGAGGATCTGCTCACCTGTCATGGCCCCAGCCTCGCCGATCGGCCGCTCCGACGGAAATGCCGGCCCGGCATCACCGCCATGCGGGTGAAGAAAGTTGTCGCGCGATGTCGATCCGGACCGGGTGCCGCTCGACGCCCGGGTGAAAGTCCACCACAGACCGCACCCGGAAGGACCGTCCGATGACCACCACCGCCACCGCCGGCACCGCCGTCCCAAGCACCTCCGCGGTGCGCTCCCGTCGGCTGCTCGCCTGCGGCATCGTCGCCGCCCCGCTGTACGTCGCCGTCGTACTCGCCCAGGCGCTCACCCGGGACGGTTTCGACCTGACCCGGCACCCGGCCAGCCTGCTGGCGAACGGGGACCTGGGCTGGATCCAGACCACCAACTTCGTCGTGTCCGGCGTCCTGTCGGTCCTCGCCGCCGTCGGGCTGCGCAGCGCCCTGACCGGCCGGGGGCGGACCTGGGCACCGCGGCTGCTCGCGATGTACGGCGTGGGGCTGCTGCTCGCCGCCGCCTTCCCGGCCGACCCTGCCGCGGGCTTCCCGGTCGGCACCCCGGCGGACTACGCCGAGATCAGCTCGCGCGGCGCCGGGCACTTCGTCGCCGGCACCATCGGGTTCAGCGGGCTGATCGCGGCCTGCTTCGTGATGGCGGCGCACTTCCGCAGCACCGGCCGGACCGCCTGGGCCCGGTACTCCACCGCGACCGGCGCGCTGTTCACCGCCTCCTTCCTCGGGCTGATGGCGGGGGCAGGCAGGCCGGTCACGATCGTCGGCTTCGGCGTCGCGGTGCTGATCGGCTGGACCTGGATCGCCGCCATCTGCTCACACTTCCGCCGTTGACCTCCACGTATTGCGTCCGCCGAAGTGGTGTCAGGTCGACACCACTTCGGCGGACGCAACTGTGAGGGGTCAGGAGGTGGCGGGGGGGTCGGTGACCATTCGGGCGCCGAGGGACTTGGCGGCGATCACCAGGCCGGCGGCGACCAGCACGATGTCCTTGAACACGTACTGGGCCTCCAGCGTCGGGCCGTCGGCGAACATGTCGCCGAAGAACAGCACCAGCGGCGACATGATGCCGACCAGCGAGCCGCCCAGTACCGCCAGCCCGGCCTTCAGGAACGTACCCGTAATCAGCGTGACGCCGATGAAGCACTCGGCGACCGCGGTCAGCAGCAGCGCCGCCTCACCCGAGATCACGCCGAACGTCAACGTCTCGATCGTCCTGATCACGAGGTCCTGCGCCGGACTCAGCCCGGGTACGAACTTCAAGACACCGAATCCCAGGAAGACCAGGCCGACGCTGACCCGGAGGATGCCGATGCTGTTCCGGGCCAGCCACGCGGTGGCCTGCTGGACGGTCCGGTCGGCGACGGGACCGGGCTTGGTGATCGTGGTGATCGTCATGGTGCTGCTCCGTTTCGTCGGGATCGTTCGAGGTCCCGACAAGCGTCGGCCGAGCAGGTGGTCCGGGTCGTCCGCTGCTCGCGGGTACTTCCACTACGTCCCCCGTCGGTACCGGGACGGTTGCCGGCGCCGTTCACTACGCCCGCGGACGTAGCCGCGGATCACCCCTTGCGGTAGGCGTCCCGGGACAACCTGTACTCCACGTCGCCGTACTCGTTGCCCGCCAGCGGCTCGTCCCAGCGCAGGTGCACGGTCCGCACATACCGCAGGCCGGCCTTCTCCAGCACCCGGCGCGACCCGGTGTTGACCGCCATCGTGGTCGCCACCACCTCATCCGCGCCCAGCTCCTCGAACGCCCGGTGGACCAGTGCGCGGGCGCCCTCGGTCGCGTACCCGTGGCCCCACGCCGTACGCCGCAGGCGGTACCCGAGCGACAGCACCGCGGCGTCGTCCGTCTCCGGCCAGAACACCATCGCGTCGTCCGTGGGCCGTACCGGGTAGAGCGCGAACCAGCCCACGAAGGCGCGGTCGGAACGCGTATGCGCGGCCCAGTACCCGTAGTCGTCGTACCGATCGTGGTAGGCCAGCAGCCCGGGCAGCACCGACGACTCCACCTCGGCCCGGGTCTGGGTGCCGCCGTCCAGGTACCGCATCACCTCGGTGTCGCCGTCCAGCGCGACCAGGTTGTCCACGTCGCCGGCGTCGAACCGGCGCAGCTCCAAACGGTCCGTGATCACAGCGGCACCAGCTCGACCCGGACACCGAGCAGCCGGACCGGCCGGTCCAGCGGGAACTTGTCCAGCACCACCAGCGCGGTGTCCGCGATCACGTCCGGGTCCGTGGTTGCCTCGGGCAACTTCCGGATCTTGGTCCGGGTGTAGAACGTCTTGGTCCGGACGGTGACCGCGACCCGCTGCACCACCCGGCCCTCGGCCACCACCTCGTGCGTCACCTCGGTGGCCAGCTCCCGGACATGGCGCTCGATCTCGGCCCGGTCGGTCAGGTCCGCCGGGTAGGTGACCTGCTTGCTGCGCGACCGCGGTACCCACGGCTCCGCGGTCACCTGGTCGTCGCCGCGGCCGAGCGCGAGCATCCGGAACCAGCCGCCCATCACCGGCCCGAACCGTTCCTTCAGCATCACCGGGTCGGCCAGCGCCAGCTCGCGCACGGTGTGGATGCCGAGCTCGGCGAGGTTCCGCGCGGACTTGGCGCCGACGCCCCAGAGCGCGTCGGTACCGCGGTCGCCCATCACCGGCATCCAGTTCTCGTCGGTCAGCGTATAGATCCCGGGCCGCGGGTCGCCGGCCTTCGCGAACCCGGTCGCCACCTTCGCGCGCTGCTTGTTGTCGCTGATCCCGACGCAGCAGGTCAGCCCGGTCTCGGCCTCCACCAGGCGCCGTACCCGCTCCGCCAGCGCCGCCGGGTCGTCGGTGGTCGCCCCCATCACCGCCTCGTCCCAGCCCCACACCTCCAGCACGACCGGCAGTCGGCGCAGCACCTCCATCACCTCCGCGGAGGCCTCCTCGTACGCCGGGTCGTCCTTGGCCAGGAACACCGCGTCCGGGCACTTGCGGACCGCCGTACGCATCGGCATCCCCGAGTGCACCCCGAACCTCCTCGCCTCGTACGACGCCCCGGCCACCACCGTCCGCGGCTGCTCCGGATCTCCCGTACCCCCGACCAGCACCGGCCGTCCGCGCAGCTCCGGGTGCCGTCGGATCTCGACCGCGCAGATGAACTGGTCGAGATCGACATGCAGGATCCAAGCACGCTCTGGCACGAGACCAGGGTGCCGGATGGCGCGGACAGCCGCTGGGCTGGCATGGGAGCGCGCCGCCCGGACCGCTGTACGCAGGTCCGGGCGGCGGCGCTTGGAAGCGTCAGAGCACGCTGAACGTGATCGTGCCCGGCGCCAGCTGGCGGGAGTCGACCTTGTCGTTGCCGGCCAGGGTGTCGACGATCAGCCGGTCGGTGGGCTCCGCGTCCGAGATCGCGACCTTGGCCCGCAGACCCTCGACCCGCACGTCCCCGTCGGAGCCGGTCACCCGGATGTAGTCCCTGCCCTCGGTGCCCTTCACGGTCACGGTGTCGATCGCGCCGTCACCACCGGAGGTCCCGAGCTGGGCGCCGAGGTCGACGTCGACCTTCTGCACGTCGGTCCCGCGCAGGTCGCCGACCGTGACGCCGTCCGCACCACCGAGCGCGTTGAGCTTCACGCGCTCGACGTCGTCGGTGTCCATCACGATGTTGCCGGCGTCGCGGGTGAAGCGCAGCCGCGGGCCGTTGGCGTTCAGCGCGAAGTTCTCGACGCCACCCGCACCGTTGAACGTCATGGTGTCCCGGCCCCGAGCGCCCTCGATGACATCGCTGCCGTCGCCCGGATCCCAGATGAACTCGTCGTTGTCGTCGCCCAGCAGCGCGGTGTCGTTGCCGCGGTTGCCGTCGACGACGTCGTTGCCGCTGCCGGTACGGAACAGCTCGGCGCCGCTGCCGCCGAACGCGGTGTCGTTGCCGGCGCCGGTGTCCACGATCGTGAACGGCTGCACCTCGGCGCCGTAGTCGATCCGCACGGTGTCGTTGCCGCGCAGGCTGCGCACCAGGATCTGGCCGAAGTCGGCCCGCTTCACGGTGTGCTCGGCCGTACCGTCATCGCCGAAGTCCACCTGGACCACGGTCGTGTCGGCTGCCGGCACCACCAGCGCGATCCGGTCGGAGTAGTTCGTGCCGGTGACGATCAGCTGGCCGGTGTCCACGACGACGGTGCCGACCGGAGACGCGGCTGCCGCGCCGGTCAGGGTTACAGCGATGCCGGCGGCAACGGCTGTGACGGCTGCGGCGCTGAGGCCTCGCCTCGATAGGTGACTCATGATCCGGGTTCCTCCCCTGTCGTTGCCCCTGCGGGTGCAGGGCACTGCGAATACGGAAGAAGGGCAGGACCGGTTCAGCTCGGTTTGTGGTGGGATCGGGGACGTGATCGAGGAGTTCCGGATCGAGGTCCCGCAAGCCGCGCTCGACGACCTGCGCCGGCGGCTGGAACAGGTGCGCTGGCCGGCCCAGATCCCCGGCACCGGCTGGGAGCGCGGCGTACCCGTGGACTACCTGCAGCGGCTGGTGCGCTACTGGCTGTCGTCGTACGACTGGCGGGCGCACGAGGCCAGGCTGAACGCGCTGCCGCAGTTCACCACCCGGATCGACGAGCAGACGATCCACTTCCTGCACGTCCGGTCGCCGGAGCCGGACGCGCTGCCGCTGCTGATGACGCACGGCTGGCCCGGCTCGGTGGTCGAGTTCCTGCGCGTGACCGGCCCGCTGACCGATCCGCGCGCGTACGGTGCCGACCCGGCCGACGCGTTCCACCTGGTCGCGCCGTCGGTGCCGGGGCACGGGTACTCGATCCCGCTCGAGCAACCCGGCTGGGACCACCGGCGGATCGCCCGGGCCTGGGCGGAGCTGATGCGCCGGCTCGGCTACCAGCGGTACGGCGCGCAGGGTGGCGACACCGGGTCGGTGGTGTCGCCGCTGGTCGGCCGGCTCGACCCGGAGCACGTGGTCGGCGTACACATCAACGGCGGGCTGAGCTTCCCGGCCCGCGTACCGGACGACCTGACCGCGGTCGAGCGAGCCCGGATCGCGGCGGCCGAGCGGATCCGCGACGAGGGCACCGGGTATGCCGACCTGCAGTCCACCCGCCCGCAGACGCTGGCCTTCGCGCTCACCGACTCCCCGGTCGGCCAGCTGGCCTGGATCGTGGAGAAGTTCCGCGAGTGGACCGACCCGGCCCGGCCGCTGCCGGAGGATGCGGTAAACCTTGACCAGCTGCTCACGGACGTGACGCTCTACTGGCTCACCGGGACCGCGGCCACGTCCGCGCACCTGTACTACGAGAACCGAGTCGCCGCCGAGGAGCCGTCCGGTCCGTCCGGGGTGCCGACCGGGATCGCGGTGTTCCCGAGCGACCCCGCGATCCGCCGGGTGGCCGAGCGCGAGCACAACGTCGTGCACTGGTCCGAGTTCGACCGCGGCGGCCACTTCGCCGCGATGGAGGCACCGGACCTGCTGGTCGAGGACATCCGCGCGTTCTTCCGGCGTTTCCGGACTGATGCTGTCCCCGTGCGGACGGCCCGTTCGTCACCCCGGTGACAGCACGACTCACCTGGAGGTCAACCCATGCGGTGCGCACGGCTCATCAACATGAAGCCCGACGCCCCGTCCCTCAGGACACCCTGCTCATCGTCGACTCGTAGCCGCCGCCACCCGGGTAGTGCCAGGCCCCCTCGAGGACGCCGCCGTCGGCGCTGAAGGTGCCCTGGAAGTACGCCGGCGAGCCCTTCTCGCCGCCCCAGATGGTGAGGACGTCGCCGTCCAGCTCGTACACGTAGTCGAACGTCTCGCCGCCGTTGCCGTAGAAGCGCGACTTCACCTCCTCGCTCGGCTCCTCGCCGAACCGCAGCTCGTGGCCGATCATCTCGACGCCGGTGACCCGGTGTCCGTCCTGGTCGAAGTCGACCCGCTGGACCAGGAAGTGCCGGCCGTCCAGCCACTCGTAGGTGACGGTGCCGTTCGCGCCGCCGCTGACCTTCCAGCTGCCGACCAGCCTGTCCAGCCTCTGCATCATCTCGCTCATCTCGGTTTCCTTTCCGCTGGTGTCGGTGTGACTTCGCGGGTACGTCGGATCCGCGGACACGGAAAGGACATCGGTCAGCGAAGAGATTTCAGCACCGCGGCGTAGGCCTCGTCCTCCGCGCCGTGCTCGGTCGGTACGACGACGGCATGCGGCCGGGTCCGGACCAGCGCGGTCAGGTTGTCGTACATCCGCGCCAGCTCGTCGAGACCGCCGGTGAGCATCTCCGCGGCCTCGCGGTGCGCCGGGTCGCCGGTCGCGGCGCTGCGCGCGCTGAACCGGCGAGCGCGCGGACCGTGTCGACGTCCAGCGCGAGGGCGAGCGGGTGGTCGGCGGCGTATCGTCGGGCGATGGTCGACTTGCCGCAGCCGGGCGGTCCGTTCAGCACGATCAGTCGCGGCACGGCGTCCATGATGCCCGCGACGAGTTCCGGCCCGATCGGGAGTCTGTCCTGCAACGAGAGGGAGGGGGACCGAGATGACCGCGGACGAGTTCGTCGCACGCCTGGAGGTACTGGCGACACCGGGGCAGCGGGAGAAGTACCTGCGCCAGTTCGGCTTCGCCGGTGAAGTGATCGGGGTCCGGATGGGCCAGGTCTTCGAGCTCGCCAAGGAGTTCCAGGCGATGCCGCTGGACCAGATCGAGGAGCTGTTGGACAGCGACGTGCACGAGGCGCGGGTCGGCGGGGTGAAGATCATGGCCCGGCAGGCTGCGGCACGCCGGACACCGGACGAGCGACGCCGCGAGCTGTTCGACCTGTACCTGCGCCGGCACGACCGGATCAACACCTGGGACCTGGTCGACCTCGGCGCCGTCGACGTGGTCGGGCGCTGGCTGGTCGACCGGCCGCGCGACGTGCTGTTCTCGCTAGCGCGCTCCGCCGACCCGTGGGAACGGCGCACGGCGATCGTCAGCACGCTGTTCTTCGTCCGGTCCGGCGACGTGGACGACACCTTCGAGATCGCCGAGCTGCTCGTGCACGACGAGCACGAGCTGGTCCAGAAGGCGTACGGCGGGCTGCTCCGCGAGGCCGGCAAGAAGGCCCGGCCGCGGTTGCTCGAGTTCCTGGACTCCTACGCCGCGACGATGCCGCGGGTGGCGCTCCGGTACGCGATCGAGCACCTGGAGCCCGACCTACGGACCCACTATCTCGGTCTGCGGAAGGCCCGCGGCTGAGCTATTCGGCCAGGCCGGCCCGGCGGAGTGCGTCAGCCATCGCGCCTTCGGGGGCCGGGGCACGGCGGCCACGGTCCGGTCCGTCGGAGCGTTGCCGCGGCTGACGGCTCCCGCCCCGCTTGCCGCCCTGCTTGCCGCCCTGCTGGCCGCCTTGCTTGCCGGCTGACTTGGCGCCCGCCTGCCGGGCGGAGGGACGGTCGCCCTTGTCCTTGGCTCCGGGGAGCTCGTCGTCCAGGCGCAGGGTGAGCGAGATCCGCTGCCGGGGTACGTCGACCTCGAGCACCTTGACGATGACGATGTCGCCGGGCTTGACCACCTCGCGCGGGTCCTTGACGAACGTCTTCGACAACGCCGAGACGTGCGCGAGCCCGTCCTGGTGCACGCCGACGTCGATGAACGCGCCGAACGCGGCCACGTTGGTGACCACGCCTTCGAGCCGCATACCCGGCTTCAGGTCGCCGATCTTCTCGACACCCTCGGCGAACGTCGCGGTCTTGAACGCCGGTCGCGGGTCCCGGCCCGGCTTGTCCAGCTCGGCCAGGATGTCGGTCACCGTCGGCAGCCCGAACGTGTCGTCGACGAAGTCGGCCGGCTTCAGCGCCTGCAGCGTCCGGCTGTTCCCGATCAGCTGGCGCAGCTCGCCGCCGGTGCTGGCCAGGATGCGCCGTACGACGGGGTAGGCCTCGGGGTGCACGCTGGAGGAGTCCAGCGGGTCGTCGCCGGAGATCCGCAGGAAGCCCGCGCACTGCTCGAATGCCTTCGCACCGAGCCGCGGCACCTCCTTCAGCGCTGTGCGGGTGCGGAACGGACCGTACCGGTCGCGGTGGCCGACGATGTTCTCGGCCAGGCCCGCGGTGACACCGGAGACCCGGGTGAGCAGCGGCACCGACGCGGTGTTGACGTCGACGCCGACCGCGTTCACGCAGTCCTCGACCACGGCATCCAGCGAGCGCGACAGCGACGACTCGGGCAGGTCGTGCTGGTACTGGCCGACGCCGATCGACTTCGGGTCGATCTTGACCAGCTCGGCCAGCGGGTCCTGCAGCCGGCGGGCGATCGACACCGCACCGCGCAGTGACACGTCCAGCCCGGGCAGCTCCTCCGACGCGTACGCCGACGCCGAGTACACCGACGCACCGGCCTCGGACACCACGATCTTGGTCAGCCCCTGCTGCCGGGCGACCAGCTCCGCCGCGAGCTTATCGGTCTCGCGGGACGCCGTGCCGTTGCCGATGGCAACCAGCTCGACGCTGTGCTGCGCGGCCAGCTCGGTGAGTGTGTCGAGGGCGCGGTCCCACTGGTTCTGCGGCTGGTGCGGGTGGATCACGTCGGTGGCGACCACCTTGCCGGTGGCGTCGACGACTGCGACCTTCACCCCGGTCCGGAAGCCCGGGTCCAGGCCCATCGTCGTACGGGCTCCGGCAGGCGCCGCGAGCAGCAGGTCGCGCAGGTTGGCAGCGAACACCCGGACCGCCTCGTCGGCGGCGTGCTGCCGCAGCCGGGTCCGTACGTCGATGCCGAGGTGCACCAAGATCTTGGTCCGCCAGGCCCAGCGGACGGTGTCGACCAGCCAGCCGTCGGCGGCCCGGCCGCGGTTCGCGATGCCGAACCGGGCCGCGATCCGGGTCTCGTACGCCGTCGGCCCGCCCTCGGTCGGCGTACCCTCCGGCTCGATCGTCAGCGCCAGCACGTCCTCGGCCTCGCCACGGAACATCGCCAGGATCCGGTGCGACGGCATCGAGCCGAAGCCCTCGGAGAAGTCGAAGTAGTCGGCGAACTTCGCGCCGGCGGTCTCCTTGCCGTCGCGGACCTTGGCGGCCAGCCGGCCGTCGGACCAGAGCTTGTCGCGCAGCTCGCCGATCAGGTCCGCGTCCTCGGCGAAGCGTTCGACCAGGATCGCGCGGGCGCCGTCCAGCGCGGCAGGGGCGTCGGCGACACCCTTCGACGGGTCGGCGAACACGGCGGCCGCGGCCTGCGGGTCGGTGTCCGGGTTGTTGAGCAGGCCGTCGGCGAGCGGTTCCAGTCCCGCCTCACGGGCGATCTGCGCCTTGGTCCGGCGCTTCGGCTTGTACGGCAGGTAGATGTCCTCGAGCCGGGCCTTGGTGTCCGCGGCGAGGATCTGCGCCTCTAGCCCGTCGTCCAGCTTGCCCTGCTCGCGGATCGAGTCGAGCACCGCGGTACGGCGCTCGTCCAGCTCGCGCAGGTACCGCAACCGCTCCTCCAGCTGTCGCAGCTGCGCGTCGTCGAGCATGCCGGTGACCTCTTTGCGGTACCTCGCGATGAACGGCACCGTCGACCCCTCGTCGAGCAGCCGTACCGCCGCCGTGACCTGCCCCTCGCGGATCGCGAGCTCGTCTGCGATCCGCTGCTCGACCGACCTCAAACCCACACCCTCATCCTCTCCTGCGACCGACCGCGCACAGCAGTCCGGACCCGCATTCTGCCCGGTCCGCACCGACACCGCTCACCCCCATCCACAGGTCGAGCCGCTACTTGCCGAGGATGTCCAGGTAGTGCTGGTTGTACATCACGCCGAGCACGTTCCCGAACGGGTCGACGACGGAGGCGGTGACGAAACCGGGACCGTGCTCGGTGATCGGCGTGTGCTCCTTCGCGCCGAGCGAGATCAGCCGGTCGAGCGTGGCCTGGAGGTCGTCGACGTGCCAGTGGATCACCGCGCCGCCCGCCGGCTCGGTACGCGCGCCGTGCGGCGCGAAGCGGCGGTTGATGATGCCCAGCTCGTGCTCGTAGTCGCCGATCCGGAACTCCAGGTACGCCGTCTCGTCGCCGGCGGAGCGGTCGAAGTACGGCTCGATCCCGAGCAGCTCGGAGTACCACTTCTTGGCGGCGTCCATGTCGTCGGCGAAGAAGCTGACGGTGGTGAGTCCTCGCAACATCGTGCTGTCCCTTTCGTCGTGGCCCGAGTTCTTGATCATCATGCGGCACTAAAGTGTTCATCTTCTGAGCACTTTCTCGGGCAAACTGTGAGACATGCGTGCGGACCGGTTGGTGGCCATCCTGCTGCTGATGCAGTCCCGCGGCCGGGTGACGGCGGCCCAGGTCGCGGACGAGCTGGAGATCTCGGTCGCCACCGCCCGGCGCGACCTGGAGGCGCTGTCCACGGCCGGCGTCCCGGTGTACCCGCAGCCCGGGCGGGGCGGCGGCTGGCAGCTGCTCGGCGGCGCGCGGACCGACCTGAGCGGGCTGACCGCGACCGAGGCGCAGGCGCTGTTCCTGCTCGCCGGCCCTTCCGCGTCAGTCGTACCGGAGGCCAAGTCGGCGCTGCGGAAGCTGGTCCGGGCGCTGCCCGACACATTCCGGGCCGATGCCGAGGCAGCCGCCGACGCGGTGGTGATCGACCCGTCCAAGTGGGGTGACCACAACACCGGCCGGCCACCGCTGGTCGAGCTGTTGCAGGCCGCCGTCGTACGCCGGCGCAAGGTCCGGCTGACCTATCCCAAGCGCGGTCGCGGGAACACCGGGCGGCTGGTCGAGCCGTGGGGCCTGGTCGACAAGAACGAGGTCTGGTACCTGATCGCCGGGACCGAGGACGGCCAGCGCACGTTCCGGGTCGACCGGGTGGTCGACGCCACCGTCACCGACCTGGAGGCGGCACGGCCGGACGACTTCGAGCTGTCCGCGGCCTGGCGGCAGGTGGTCGACCGGGTGGAGCATCAGCTCCGCTCCGGGCTGGAGGCGACGGTGCTGGTCGAGCAGCGGCTGCTCTGGGTGCTGCAGCGGCAGTTCGGGCGGCAGCACGAGGTCGAGGGCCCGGTGGACGACGGCCGGATCCGGGTCCGGGTGACCGCGCCGACCGCGACGATGATCGCGCAGTACCTGGCGGGCTGGGGTACCTCGATCGAGGTCACCGGCCCCGAGGAGGTGCACGCCGAGCTGGCCCGGATCGGAGCCGAGCTGGTCGCGCGGTACGGCTAAGGTCTGCCCGTGGCCGTCACCTTGTTCACCCTCGGCGGGACGATCGCGATGGCCGGCCACTCGGCCGACCAGCCCGGGGTGGTCGCCCGGCTGACCGGTGCCGACCTGACCGCGGCGGTGCCCGGGCTCGCGGAGATCGGCCAGCACCTCGTCGTACGGGATGTGCAGGCGGTCCCCAGCGCCAGCCTGTCGTTCGCGCAGATCCTCGGCCTGGTGCGCGAGGTCGGGTCTTCCGAAGACGGCGTGGTCGTCA
>Ga0209382_10001299_pt1 | contig 39531 bp, 40 predicted proteins | sample SoiMetdeltSBSDD5_FD_187599 | JGI IMG/M metagenome (GOLD analysis project Ga0209382, IMG submission 187599) | Bulk soil microbial communities from a Populus tree surrounding site in Tennessee, USA - Soil MetaG P. deltoides SBSDD5 (SPAdes) (version 2) | ecosystem: Environmental > Terrestrial >... | reverse complement strand
GACCGAGGGCCCGCGGTCGAACGACCAACGGTGTCTGCTGCGCTGCCATCTCAGCGGAGGAAGGGCACCGCGGCGACGGCAGCGGCGATGCAGCGGCCCTGCTCGAGGCCGCGCCAGCACGGCGTAGGCTTGACCAGTGCCTGAGGTTTCTCTCGACTTTCCCCGTGCGTATGTGGAGTTCACCGATCCGGCCGATGCCGACCAGGTGTTCCGCTGCGACCTGACGTGGCTGGCGTCCCGCTGGACCTGCATCTTCGGCGGCGGCTGCCAGGGCATCTACAAGGGCAGGCCGAACGACGGCTGTTGCACGCTCGGCGCGCACTTCTCCGACGCCGACGACGAGCAGCGGGTGAAGAAACAGGTCAAGCGGCTGACCAAGAACGACTGGCAGTACCGCAAGGAGGCCAAGCGGAACGGCTGGATCGAGACCGACGACGAGGGCGAGCGGAAGACCCGGGTCGTCGACGGTGCATGCATCTTCCTGAACCGCCCGGGCTTCTCCGGCGGTGCCGGCTGCGCCCTGCACGGGCTGGCGTTGCGGACCGGCGTGCACTTCGTCGAGACCAAGCCGGATGTGTGCTGGCAGCTGCCGATCCGGCGCACGTTCCGCACCGTCGAGCGGCCGGACGGGACGTCGTACACCGAGATCGGGATCGGCGAGTACGACCGGCGCGGCTGGGGTGCCGGCGGTCACGACCTGGACTGGTACTGCACCGGCAACACCGAGGCACACATCGGCGTCGAGGCGGTGTTCGAGTCCAGCCGGGTCGAGCTGATCACGCTGATGGGCCAAGCCGCGTACGACGTACTGGCGGACCTGTGTCGTCAGCACCTGGATGCGAAGGAACCGCTGCTGGTCCATCCGGCGACCGACCCACAATCCTAAGCCTTCCGGTTCGGTCCGGCGGGACGCACCCCCAGGTCGCTGCCGCGTTAGGTGCTCGGTCAGAATGACTGGCATGCGCCTCGACCACCTTTCGTATGCAGCGGGACCGGACGGCTTCCTCGGAACGGTTGCGCGGTTGTCGGAGGTGCTCGGCGTCGGGTTCGTCGACGGAGGCGTGCACCCGCGGTTCGGGACCGTGAACCAGATCCTTCCGCTCGAGGGCGGCCGGTACGTCGAGGTCGTCGGCGTGCTGGACCACCCGGCGTCGGACAAGGCGCCGTTCGGCCAGGCCGTGCGGGCGCGGTCCGAGATGGGCGGCGGCTGGCTCGGCTGGGTGGTCGCGGTCGACGACCTGACCCCGATCGAGCACCGGCTCGGACGCGAGGCGGTGCCCGGCAACCGGCACCGGCCGGACGGTGTGAACCTGACCTGGCGGCAGATCGGCGTGAAGGGCACGATGGCCGACCCGCAGCTGCCGTTCTTCGTCCAGTGGGACGACGAGTCGCAGCACCCGTCGAACGGCGGCCGCGGGGTTCGCCTGACCTGCCTGGAGATCGCGGGCGACCCGGAGCGGGTCGCGGACTGGGTCGGGCATCCGGCGGACCACCTGATGGACGACGTCGAGGTGCGGTTCGTGGGGCCTAACGGGACCCCCGGCGTGGTGGCCGCGGTGTTCGAGACACCGCAGGGCGAGGTCCGGGTCTGACCATCGTTGCCCTAAGCACCTGATTGTGTGGTTGCCGGCCGATCGGAGACGATGACGCGATGGCAGCGCGTACGGTCCGCACCGGTGGTCCGCGGGATACCACGCCACGCTGACCGCCTCCGCCTGCAGCGACTCCGACGATGCGCCGAACGAGGTCGCGCCGGTCGCCGCGCCACCGCCGAAGCCCACGCCGGCGATCAGTGAACGCGCAGCCCGCACGGCACTGGTGCGCTACTTCACAGGTATCAGCAAGGCCAACAAGGCGCTCGACCGTGCCCTGGCCGCGAAGGTGCAGACCGGTTCCGCGATCGCGGTGAACACGGCGCAGTACAAGGCGTTCCAGCGCAACGACATGCGGTACTGGAAGATCAGGTACACCGAGACCTTGGCGGCCGCGCCGAAGGTGACCGGGTACCCGCGCTGGTTCCTCGTCGCGGCCACCGACAAGGGTGCCGAGCCCGCTACCCGGGACCTGCTGGTGTTCGTTCAACAGCAGAAGGGAGCGGCCTGGCGGGTCGCGTACGCGCCGTTCTCGCGAACCGCCACCGGTCCGCTGTCGCCCGGCGTGGACGTCGCGGACTTCCCGGACCTGGTACCCGCGGACGACGCCCGACTGGCGGCGCCGCCGGGCAAGGTCGCGGCCGTGGTCGCGGACGTGATCACGCGCGGCTCGAAGAGCGTGTTCACAGCGCGGGTGGAGAACGGTCGGTTCGTGAGCTCCTCGCGAGCCTCCCTGCTAGACAACCGCGACGCCTTCACCGGCAATGGATGGTCCGGCAGCAGCAAGGCGGTGGCCGCGCGCACACCCGTGTACGCGGTGCGGACCAAGTCCGGTGGCGCGCTCGTCTGGTTCGCCATCGACTCCCGGCACACGTACCGCCAGACCGGTCGGAGCACCGGCATGACCTGGCAGACCGACCAGTACGGCGACCTGCACCACGCCTTCGGCCTCCCGTCCACTATCAAGCAGCGTATGGACCGGCTGGAACGCAACGAGGTGGTCGCCTACGTTCCGCCGAAGGGCAAGGGCCGGATCCGGGTGATCGGCAACCGCTGGTTCCCGCTGTCGGTCAGCGGGCGCTGAGGTCAGTCGAGCCGGCGGTAGTTGATGCCCAGGGCATCGATCCGGTCCAGGTGCGGGCGGAGCCGGGCCATGAAGTCGTCGTACGACGTACGCGGTGATCCCCAGGCCCGCTCGGCGAACGCGCACAGGCGCGGGAACAGCATGTACCCGACCTCGCGCGGGCCGGCCAGGTACTCGGTCCACACCTGGCACTGAGTACCGACGATCCGGGCCTGCTCCTCCTCGGTGAGACCGGGCGGGACGACCTCGAACTCGTACACCTTCTGCAGCGGCGTCAGGCCGCCGATCGCCAGCGGCTCGGCCGACGGGTCGGCCTGGTAGTAGTCGAAGTACGTGTGCGAGGTGGGCGCCATCACCACCTCGTGCCCGGCCTTGGCGGCCACCTCGCCCTCCTGCGCGCTGCGCCAGGCCATGATCATCGTGTCCACCGGCGGGTCGGCGTACTGCAGCTCGTCCCAGCCGACCAGCCGTCGGCCTGCCTCGGCCAGCACGGTGCCGACCTGCTTGGTGAACCAGCCCTGCACCTGGTGCACATCGTCGATGCCCTCGGCAACCATCCGCTCGCGAACCTGGTCCGAGGCCGCCCACTGCTCGGTCGGGCACTCGTCGCCACCCAGATGGATGAATGGCGAGTCGAAGAGGTCCAGCACCTCGTCCAGCACGGTCCGGACGAACTCGACGGTCTCGTCGTTCACGTTCAGCACGTCGTCACTGATGCCCCAGACCTCGCGGACACCGATCGGCTGGTCCGGGTTGTTGCCCAGCTCCGGGTACGCCGCGACCGCCGCCTGCATGTGCCCGGGCAGGTCGATCTCGGGGACCACGGTGACGCCGCGCTCGGCGGCGTACGCGACGATCTCGCGCAGGTCGTCCTTGGTGTAGAACCCGCCGTGCCGCACGTCGTCGTACCGGATCGGCTCCTCGCCACGCTGCTGCTCCTGGGTCATCCGGCCGACCATGCTGCGCGGTCGCCAGGCGCCGACCTCGGTGAGCTTCGGGTACGCGTCGATCTGTACCCGCCAGCCCTGGTCGTCGGTCAGGTGCAGGTGCAGCACGTTCATCCGGTGGAGCTCGAGCGCGTCGACCAGCCGGAGGATGAAGTCCTTCGGCATGAAGTGCCGAGCCACGTCCAGCATCACGCCGCGCCAGCCGAACGCGGGCGCATCCGCGATCCGGACGCACGGCACGCCGTCGTCGCCGGCCGACGACAGCAGCTGCCGGAAGGTCTGCTCCGCGTGCCGCAGGGCGTCCTCGGAGCCGCCGGACAGCCGGGCGCCCTCGGGTGTCACGTCCACCCGGTACTCGGCTTCCGGCAGGTTTTCGACCACGGTGCGCACAGCCTCGGCGACCGGGTCCGCGGCATGCCAGTACCCGGCGGTGCGGACCAGCTCGCGCGGGGCCGGGACGATCGCGATCTGCTCGGACATCAGGGCATGCTCCAACGGACGGCGACAACGGTGGACAGGTCGGCCGCGACCCTACCCGCAGCGTCAGCCGCGCTGCCAGGTGCGGTCCAGAACCCACCGGTATGCACCGCGGCGACCCCTATCCTGACCGGCATGTGGTCCCGCCGCTGGATCGCCGCCGGTGCCGGCGTCGTGGTCGCGACCGGCGCGGTCGCGCTGGCCGGCGGGTTCGCGGACGCGTCGGACTCGCTGACCTCGATCGGCGTCGGCGAGACCTACCGGACGGACCGGGCCGACGTGACGGTGCACCGGGCGTGGGTGTCGGACTTCCGCCCGGACGAGAACCGCAAGTACACCAAGCGGGAGCGCCGGCTGTTCGCCGAGGTGGAGATCGTGAACCGCGGCTACCGGTCCGAGAGCCCGACCGGAGGTGACGGCTTCGGTGCCGGACCGGCACCACTGGCCGTCCTCGGCAGCGGCGAGCCGGCCGTCTTCAAGGCCTCGTACGACGCCGGCAGCTACGAGCTCCGCGGCATGATCCACCCCGACGTGCCGGAACGGCTGGTGCTGCAGCTGCCCCTCCCAGTCGGTGTCACGCTGCGGGACCGGGTCCGGCTCCAGCTCGACGACTTCACCCTGGACGAGAGCAACCTGCTGGTCGACCGGGTCTGGGTGCACGACCCGGCCCGGTACGTCGACGTACCGCTCGGTCCCGAGCCAGCGCCGGTGCGGCGATGAGCCGCCGGGTCACCGAGCTCGCCGCGGCCCTGGCCTGCCTCGCACTCGCCACCGTCCTGCTGCTGACGACGCCGCTGCGGGATCGTGCTCACGAGCGGATCGTCGACGGCCGCACCGGCGCGGCGGTGAGCGGCGAGGAGCTGCGGCTCGAGGTGCACGCGGTCCGGGTCGCCCGCTCCGCGCTCGTGGACGGGCGGGAGCTTGCCTCGCCCGGTGTCTTCGTGGTCCTCGACGTCACCGCCGAGGCGCTGAGGAAGCCGGCCAGTGTCACCGCCCGGCTGGTCACCGGCGACCGGCTCTACGAGCCGAGCACCCGGATCGCCGGCACACCGGTCGTCGGCTCGCTGACCACCGGCTTCCCGCAGCGCGGCGCGCTGGTCTTCGAGCTGCCGCGCGACGCGATCCCCGGCGCGGTGCTGCGGGTCAGCGACCACACCACCCTCGGGCTGCCGCTGTACGTCGAGGTACCGCTCGGCCTGGACGCCGACGAGGTCACGGCCCAGCTCGATACGGCCGCGGCGCTCGAGCTGACCCCGCGGGTGGACGAGGCCGCGGTGGAGCGGAGCTACCGGTGAGGACCCGCGCGCTGATCGGTCCGCTGGCGTTGCTGGTCCTCGCGCCGGTGTCGGTGTACGTGAGCCTGCGCGGAGAGCTGGACGAGCACCGGCGCAGCTACCCGACGGACGTCGTGTACGTCGCCGCCGGCACGAGCGCGTCGTACGGGCCGGCGACCTGGCGGCTGGACTGGCAGCGCAGCGCCGACGACCTGCGTACGGCCGAGTGGGTCGCGCCGGCGCCCGGCACGGGGCGCTGGGTGCTGGCGCGGATCACGTACCGCGCGGACAGGGCGCTGCCCGGAGACGGGTGGTGCGAGGTGGCGTTCGTGGACGAGGACGGACGGCGGTTCGACCCGGAGTTCGGTACCACGATCGACGGGCGGACCTCGCGGTGTGACGGGGACCAGAACGGCCCGGCCATGCAGCGACCCACGGCCGGCAAGGACTTCAGCTTCGTGGTGGCGGCGCTGGTACCGCGGGACGCGCAGCGGTTGCGACCACGCGTCACGATCCGGGCCGAGCTGCCGAGAGCGCTCGAGTTCGGCTGACCACCCGGTCGTACGCGACCGCGAGCAGGCAGACCTGCAGCGGCTGAACCAGGATCTGGTGGCCGAGGTCGAGGGTCCCCTCCAGGAAGCCCGGGTACTCCACGGCGCGGTCCAGCAGCGCCACCGCCCCGACGTACGACCAGTCGGCCAGCGCCTCGGACGCGACGTACAGCAGGCAGAGCGCGGCCAGGAAGCCGAGCCCGAGCCGCAGCACCATTCGCAGCGCCTCGACCATCGGCAGGTACTTGTCCCGGTAGTCGCGGGTGAGCAGGTCGACCGCGAACCGGCGATCCCGGCGCAGCCGCCCGATCCTGCGGTCGACGGTCTCACCCGGCGCCGGGCCGCCGCGGCGGTACACGAGTGCGGCGATCGCGAGCCAGACCAGCGGCTGCGCGACGGCGTCCTTCAGGCCCGGCCAGACGATCTCGCGCCACCCGTCCCACAACGCCGCGACGATCTCCGGCACCGTCAGCGCGAACGGCAGCGTGAACTGCCCCAGCCACGCCGTGACGCCGTTCCAGGCACCGGTGATCCAGTGCCAGACCGCGCGGTCGCCGAGCCAGCCCGTCGCGGCCTGTGCGGCCTCGGTCAGCGCCCAGAAGGCGAGGAACAACCAGACCGCCTCCAGCACGGCCAGCGCGGCGGTGAGCAGCGTGCCGCGGTCCCGCCGGAGCCGCACCAGCACGGACTTGAGCAACCACGCGGCGACCGCGACCGGCAGGTACAGCTTCCAGCCGGCGGCACCGACCAGCGTCGGGGTGTCCCCGGCGCGCTCCTCGTAGCTCACCGCCAGATAGGTGTGGTCCGCGATCAGCGGCTTCAGCAGACCCCACAGCGCGTAGAACGCGAGGAACGGTGTGAGCGTCAGCAGCACGGTGTCGAGTACTCGCTCCGTGCCTTGCCTCGCGTCCGCCGGCGGGAGCCGCAGCCGGCGACCGGCCACGAGGAACATCGCCACCCACGCCGCCAGCTCGCACAGCTGCGCGACCGCCAGCACCGGGAGCCCGACCCGCTCGTCCCGCGCGCCGAGCCGCCATGACGCGCTGAACAGCGCCTCGAAGGCCAGGTACCCGGCCAGCATGCAGGCCAGCAACGGCACCAGGCAGCGCCACCAGAGCCGGACGGTCGACAACGCCAGGTCGCCGACCATGCGCATCGCGTTCATCAGAAGGCCGATCGTAGGGATCTGTCGGGTCCTCGTGAAAGAGTCAGGCCGTGACAGACACCGCCGCCAGCACCGCCGCCGATCTGCAGCGCATCACGATCCGGGTCCTGGTGGTCAGCAACGTGCTCGGCGGGATCGCGATGGCGAGCGGGATCGCAGTCGCCGGCCTGCTGGCCGAGGTCATCTCCGGGTCGACCTCGCTGGCCGGCCTGGCCGCGACCTCGATGACGCTCGGCGCGGCCACCCTCGCCGTACCGCTGGCCGGCCTGGCCCGCGCTCGCGGACGCCGGATCTCGCTCAGCACCGGTTACGCGATCGGCTTCGGCGGCGCGGTGCTCAGCATCGTCGCCGCGCAGGTCGACTCACTGGTCCTGCTGTTGCTCGGAGGCTGCATGTTCGGCAGCGGCACGGCCGCGAACCTGCAGGCCCGGTACGCCGCGACCGACGCCGCCGACCCGCGCCACATCGCCCGGTCGCTCTCGCTGGTGGTGTGGGCGACCACGATCGGCGTCGTGCTCGGCCCGAACCTGACCGGTGTCGGTGGAGCGCTGGGTACGGCGCTGGGCATCGACGCGCTCGCCGGCCCCTATCTGTTCTCGGTGGTCGCGTTCGCTCTCGCACTGGCGGTGGTGTCCTTCGGTTTGCTCCGGTTGCAGCGCGCCCGGCCGGTCACCGGATCGCGCCCCGAGCGACAGCCGCTGCCGGCCACGTTCCGGGTGGTGATGGCGATCCCGCACGCCCGGCTCGGGCTGCTCTCGATCGCGGTCGCGCATGCCGTGATGGTCGGGGTGATGTCGATGACCGCGGTGCACCTGCGTCACCACGGCGCCTCGCTCACCGTGGTCGGCTTCGTGATCAGCGGCCACGTCGCGGGCATGTTCGCGCTGTCGCCGGTGATGGGCTGGCTCGCGGACCGCCACGGCCGGGTCCGCACGATCGCGATCGGCCTGACCGTGCTCGCACTTGCGATGGTGGTCGCGGCAGTCGCCCCGGACAACGCCCACGGCCTGACCGCGACCGCCCTGGTCATGCTCGGGCTCGGCTGGTCGGCCTGTCTGGTGGCCGGCTCGGCCCTGCTGTCCCAGTCGGTACCGGCCGACATCCGGACCTCCGCGCAGGGCATGTCGGACCTGACCATGGGTGTGCTGGCGTCCATCGCCGGTACGGCGGCCGGACCGGTCCTGGACAGCTTCGGCTTCCACTGGCTCGCCATACTCTGCGGCCTGCTGCTCATCCCCGTCGCGATCGTGACGGCGATGACCCGTGCCGTACCGGTGGTGGCCGAGCGCGTCGAATGAGCCGTCGGTCAGCGGCAGCCGGTTGCCGCCGCCGGGGTCGGCGTCGGCGGCGCGTCGTTGTCCGGGTCGATGAGCACCGGTCGCGCCTCGCAGACCTCTATCGGCGTACCAGGACTGGCGATGTTCACGACGCCAGCGTTCAGCAGGTCACCACCGGGCACCTGGTACCAGGTGTCGTAGTTCAGCGTCACGCTGACGACGACCTTGCCGCGCGCGAGGTACTTGTGCGTCACCTCTGCGTGCGGATGCGGCGCGCCCGGCGTCGTGGTGGTGATGCTCGTCCCGTCGCCGAACTTCCAGGTGTACGTCGGCGTCGCCAGGATCCGCACCGGCCACGTCAGCACGGTGAGCGTGCGGTCGATCTTGCGCGGCGTCGCGTAGACGTTCGTGGCCAGGTTGACCAGCGTCTTGCCACGTGGCTGGACCTGCACGACCGAGCCGGGGAAGTTCAGCCGCCGCGCCTCGCTGAGCACGACGGTGGCCGTGATCTGGTCGATACTCGGCCGCGTCTGCACCGGCTCGGTCGGAATTCCGGTGATGAGATCCGAGCATGGCCCCGGGATGGAGATCCCAGCGGCCACCCCAAGCGGCGAACACCGCACAGTGCCAACACGATCCGTCGCCTGACGGTTGGATGATCGGCGCCCGCCGTGTGACGTGGAGAGTCGCTCACCTTGATCGCGGCCACCGAGACGCCGCTGGGACGCCTTTACTTCATCTTTGGTGATCGCACTGATGACGGCGCCGATCGCGTCTGTCTGCACGTCCGGTGATGGCGGATCATTGCGCGAACTCATCGACGGCATCGCACCGAAAGTTGCGGCCATGCTCCCGCCGTCGGGAATCGACAGTGCAGCTGCCACGAGAACGACACCAAGTCCTAGGGCTCCAACTCGCTCGATCATGCCTTCTTCACCATCGCAAACATCGCCCAGTGGCCTTCCAAAGCGGCAAGGGTGAGCTCCCACCTCACCTCATGCGGCGCAAACGTCGACGGCGCACTGCCTGATGACTTTCGCCAATAGCTCGTGCCCTCGGAGCCAGAGAGCCGGACGAATGCCGTGTCGGCGCCGCTCAGTCGGGCCTCGCTGACCTTCACATCAACGGTCTGGTAGTCGCCGGTGACGGCGCCGCCCTTCTTGTAGACATCCTCGAACGTGCTCGCGAGGAGGCGGCACGACTTACAGCTTGGATCAGCCCATCGACGCATGAGCGAGGCATCGCCGGTTCCTTCGAGGTGATCGAGAACTTGCAGATAGAAGCGGGCGAAGGCTTCGGCGGAGGTGACCGTCAGGCCGTTCGTCGCGGCGGGTGGAACCGTTGGTGCGGTGGGTTTAGGAGTCGTACTAGGCGTGGCTGAGCTGAGCGGAGTCGACGACGGCGAGGTGCTGCTGCTCGGCGGCGGCATCGACTCAGGGTCGCCGTCGCATGCCGTTAGCAGTGTCAGCATGGCGACAGCGGCAACAATCGACATGGCCTGGCTCGTACGCTCCACTGCTCTCCTCACCTGAACACCACGTCCAGGACGACCCAGTCGCCACCCAGATCGACCAGCGAGACCTTGTAGTACTGCACACCGCCGGGGAAGCGCTTCGCCGGCGCACCGCGTTTCTCGACCGCCGCATGGCGACCCGTTCGCACATTCACATCGACGACCGCGGACCGAGCGCCGGTCGAGCGGACGATGCGCACGTCGACGTCACGCCACACGAAGGCACCGGTCAGCCGCTTGCTTCGGCCGTTGGCGAAGCCGAAGTACCGAGCGTTTCCCGAACAGAAGGAACACGCCGGGCTGCTGGCGCGCGTCCACGCGCTCGCGTCGCCGGTGAGCTTCAGATAGTTGCCTGCCTCTGCGAAGTAGTACCGCACCAAGGACTCGGCCGCCGCGATTGTCAGACCGTTCGCCGCGTCCGGCCGCAGGGGCGGACCGTCGTTCGCCTCGGGGGTGGCCGGAGCGGTCGTCTGCGCAGTCGCGGTGACCAGCGGCGTGGACGACTCGGCGGGCGTGGTCTCCGACGGCGTCACGGACTCCGACGCCGCGCCAGCAGCGCCCGGGTGCGGGTCGCGGTCGAGCATCGAGAAGCCGAGAACGGCAGCAGCCGCCGCCAGAGCGGCCGACACCGTCCACCGCAGCCGCGCACCCATCCTGCCCGCTCCCTTCCACTCTGGAGGAGACGACACCCAGAGTCATGACGTCCCACACCGGCCGTGACATTCTGCCCGAGAGCCGGGCCACCACGTCGTGCGTTATCCACAGGCCACGCGCCCCGTACGCTCACAGGCGTGCACAGCGTCAGTCCGGGAGGCATCCCGAGCCCCAATATCTGGCACAACCCGGTCGTCTATGAGCTGGAGAACAAGGCCGTCGACCCCGACGGCGTGATCGAGACTGCGATGCGAGCGAGCCGGGACTGGGCCGGCGCCGACGTTCTCGACATCGGCTGCGGTACCGGGTTCCACCTGCAACGGTTCGCGGAGACCGCGCGCCGGGTCGTCGGGATCGAGCCGCACGGCACCCTGGCGGCGGCCGCGCGACGCCGTACCGTTGCCTTGAGCAACGTCACGGTCCGGCAGGGTACGGCGCAGCGGCTGCCCGTGCCGGACGCGTCGGTGGACGTGATGCACGCGCGCTGGGCGTACTTCTTCGGCCCCGGGTGCGAGCCCGGTCTGGCCGAGCTGGACCGGGTGATGCGGCGCGGCGGCACCGCGTTCGTGATCGACAACGACGGCACCAGGTCGACGTTCGGCGGCTGGTTCCGGCGCGCCTTCCCCGCGTACGACGCGGACGCGGTCGAGCGGTTCTGGTCCGGCCGCGGCTGGCGTCGAACGCCGCTGGACATGCGCTGGCGGTTCGAGAGCCGGGCAGACTTCGAGGCGGTGGTGCGGATCGAGTTCAAGCCAGAAGTCGCCGAGCACGTGATCGCGTCGCACGATGGTGTCGAGGTGGACTACGCGGTCAACCTCTGGTCCCGCGGGTATTAGCGCACGGCCGGAACCGCCTGCGCCGGGACGTGTTCGGAGTCGATCTCGAACGTGGCGAGGAAGTAGGCCGCTGCGTCGCAGACCGTGCCCTCACCGCCGGTCAGGTCGGCAGTGAGGCGCGTTGGTGACACCACCAGCACCGCGCCGGTCTCTGCGCACCCGGTGAGCACGAACGCGAACGACCGGGTCCCGGATCGCGGCTCGCGCTGCACCGCGGCCTTGACCTGTTCCAGGTTGATCGCACCCGCCTGCCGCAGCGCGTCGTACATCGCCGGCGTGGCGAGCTCGGCCGGCGCGATCTGAGGGAACCCCCGCAGCGTGCCGAGCGGGACGAACGCGACCGAGCGGCCCGGGCCGGCGCCGGGCAGGATCGCGTCGCCCAGCACGGTCCGGGCACCGGCGACAGCGGCCTGCGGGACGGCGAACTGCACCACGGCGGCATACGGGCGGAAGCACTCCGGCCGGTCCAGCCCGCCGGTGAACCGGACCCGCAGGTCGTCGCCCTCGCGGTACAGCTCGGCGCCCGAGCTGAGCCGGCAGCCGGTACCGCCGCCGGCCACCACGTAGCTCTTGCCGTCGACGTCCGGCACTGGCTTGTCATCGCCGGGCCAGCGCGGCTCGCCATCGTCGCGCCAGAGCGCGGCCGATCGCTTGACGGCGAACCAGCCGGCGAGCACCCGCAGGTCCACCGGGTGGTCGGACACGGCGACGAACCCCGGCGGTGTGTACGCATCGCCGGAGAACGACACCACCTCGGCCTCGATCTCCGTGCCGCCGACCGGCTCCGGATCGTCGGCCCTGCCGGCGCATCCGGTCACGAGCACAGCGGCCAGCAGCGCGGTCAGACCTCGCTTCAGCACCATGCCTCCTGGACGCGCCGGAACGCACAGCCGTTGCCACGGTCGGGGCGAGCGCGGGTCCACCGGTTTGTCGGTCGCACGATCTAGGTTGACGGGCATGGCGAAGGCAGCTGCGAAGACCGGCCGGTCCCCTTACCAGTGCGGCGAGTGCGGTTGGACGACCGCGCGTTGGATCGGCCGCTGCGGCGAGTGCCAGGCCTGGGGCAGCGTCGTCGAGATCGGTGCGCCGAAGGCGAGCCGGGTGACGGCGGGCCCGGTCTCGTCGCCCGCGACACCGATCGCGCAGGTCAGTGCGGTCGAGGCGGCGTCCCGGTCGACCGGCCTGGCCGAGCTGGACCGGGTGCTCGGCGGCGGCATGGTGCCGGGCGCGGTGGTGCTGCTCGCCGGCGAGCCAGGGGTCGGCAAGTCCACCCTGCTGCTCGAGGTCGCTGCGCGGTCCGCGCGCTCTGGCCAACGCACGCTCTACGTCTCCGGCGAGGAGTCCGCGGCCCAGGTGCGGCTCCGGGCCGGCCGCACGGACGCGCTGGTGGACGAGCTGTTCCTCGCCTCCGAGACCGACCTGTCCGCGGTGGTCGGGCAGGTGGACGCGGTCAAGCCGGGACTCCTCGTGGTGGACTCGGTCCAGACGATCGCGCACCCGGAGGTGGACGGCGCGCCCGGCGGGGTGACCCAGGTCCGCGAGGTCACCGGCGCGCTGGTCCGGCTGGCCAAGGAGCGCAACATCGCGGTCGTCCTGGTCGGTCACGTCACCAAGGACGGCGCCATCGCCGGGCCGCGCATGCTCGAGCACCTGGTCGACGTGGTGCTCGCGTTCGACGGCGACCGGCATTCCGGCTTCCGGATGGTGCGCGCCACCAAGAACAGGTTCGGCCCCGCCGACGAGGTGGGCTGCTTCGACCTGGTGGACACCGGCATCGTCGAGGTCACCGACCCGACCGGGCTGTTCGTGTCCCGGCACACCGAGCCGGTCCCGGGCACCTGTGTGACCGTGATGATGGAGGGCCGCCGCCCGCTGCTCGCCGAGGTGCAGGCGCTGGTCGGCCCGTCGAACGCGCCGCAACCGCGTCGTACGACCTCGGGGCTGGAGTCCAGCCGGGTGGCGATGGTGCTGGCCGTGCTCGGCAGCCGGGTCGGGATCCGGCTCAACGACCAGGAGGTGTACGTCGCCACCGTCGGCGGCGTCCGGATCAATGAACCGGTGGTGGACCTGTCGGTCGCGATCGCGGTCGCCTCGTCGGCGTGCGGCATGGCCGCGCACCCGGGGCTGGTGGCGATCGGCGAGGTCGGCCTGGCCGGAGAGGTACGCCGGGTCGGCGGCCTGGAGAAACGGCTCGCCGAGGCCGCCCGGCTCGGCTTCACCAAGGCGATCATCCCCGCGGAGGTGCCGAACTGGTCCCGCGAGATGAAGCCGATCGACATCCAGAGCAAGTACGGGCTCAAGGTGTACCCGGCGGCCGACATCGGCAACGCGCTGCTCGCAGCCGGCATCAACGGCTGAGACGACGAGCCGGGCCGCTCGGCAGCCGTCGTACCGTGGTGGTCCCCCCGCCCTCAGAAAGGCACCGCCCCATGACCGGATCCCGTGTCGTTGCCCTCGGCCACTACCAGCCTGCCCGGGTACTCACGAACGACGAGCTGGCGACGATGGTCGACACCACCGACGAGTGGATCCGCAGCCGGGTCGGTATCCGGACCCGGCACCTCGCCGCCCCGGACGAGCAGGTGGACGAGATGGCTGCGCACGCCGCCGAGAAGGCGCTCGCGAACGCCGGGCTGGCCGCGGACCAGATCGACCTGGTCGTGGTCGCCACCTGTACGGCGCTGGACCGGTCGCCGTACATCGCGGCCCGGGTGGCGGCCAGGCTCGGCATGACCAGCCCGGCGGCATTGGACGTGAACACGGCCTGCTCCGGGTTCAGCCATGCGGTCGCGACCGCCGACCATGCGATCCGCGCCGGCGCCGGGTCGAAGGCGCTGGTGATCGGGGTGGAAAAGCTCAGCGACTTCACCGACTGGACCGACCGGTCGACCTGCGTGCTGATCGGCGACGGTGCGGGGGCCGCCGTACTCGTCGCGTCCGAGGAGCCGGAGGTCGGCCCGGTGGTGTGGGGCTCAGTACCGGAGATGAGCGACGCGGTCCGGATCGAGGGCCGCAACGGGTCGTTCGCGCAGGAGGGGCAGAGCGTTTTCCGATGGGCCACCACAGCGCTGCCCATGATCGCCCGGCAGGTCTGCGAGAAGGCCGGGCTGCAGCCCGAGGACCTCGGCGCGGTGGTGCTGCACCAGGCGAACCTGCGGATCATCGAACTACTGGCCGGGCGGATCGGTGCCGTCAACGCGGTGGTCGCCCGCGACGTGGTCGACTCCGGCAACACCTCGGCCGCGAGCATCCCGCTCGCCTGGTCGAAGCTGGTCGAGAAGCGTGCGATCCCGAAGGGTGCGCCGGTCCTGCTGTTCGGGTTCGGCGGCGGTCTGTCGTACGCCGGCCAGGTCGTCCGTTGCCCGTGAGCCGGCGCGGATCCGGGCCGCGCAGCGCCGATCCGACGTCGGGTCGCCCCGCACCGCTGGCACCGGCATAGAATCGGGCACCGTGGCGAACCCCGACAGGAACAGCACCGATGCCCGGATGCGGGCGACCCTTGCCGCGGTCGCGCCCGGAACCGAGCTGCGGGAGGGTCTGGAGCGCATCCTGCGTGGCCGTACCGGCGCACTGCTGGTGCTCGGTCACGACAAGACGGTCGACGCGATCTCGACAGGTGGCTTCGCGATCGACGTCGAGTTCACGGCCACCGGTCTGCGCGAGCTGAGCAAGATGGACGGCGCGCTGGTACTGGACCGCGACGTCAACCGGATCGTCCGCGCCGCCGTGCACCTGATGCCCGACCCGTCGATCCCGACCGAGGAGACCGGCACCCGGCACCGCACCGCGGACCGGGTCGCCCGGCAGACCGGGTTCCCGGTGATCTCGGTGTCGCAGTCGATGCACATCATCGCGCTGTACGTCGACGACCAGCGCTATGTGCTCGAGGACTCCGGCGCGATCCTGTCCCGCGCGAACCAGGCGCTCGCCACACTGGAGCGGTACAAGCTCAGGCTGGACGAGGTGTCCGGCACCCTGTCCGCGCTGGAGATCGAGGACCTGGTCACGGTCCGCGACGTCGCCGCGGTCGCGCAGCGGCTGGAGATGGTGCGCCGGATCGCCGCCGAGATCGACGGGTACGTCGTCGAGCTCGGCACCGACGGCCGGCTGCTCACCCTGCAGCTGAACGAGCTGGTCGCCGGTGTCGCCGGTGAGCGCGAGCTCGTCGTCCGCGACTACCTGCCGCCCGCGGTCGGGCGCCGCGCCAAGACCGCCGAGGAGGTGCTGGCCGAGCTGGACGCGGTCAGCCCGACCGACCTGCTCGATATCGGCCAGGTCGCCCGCGCGCTGCAGCTCGGTGGAGCGGAGCAGCTGGACGCCGCGGTGACGCCTCGGGGGTATCGGCTACTCGCGAAGGTTCCTCGGCTCCCGGGAGCCGTGATCGACCGGCTGATCGACCACTTCGGCCACCTTCAGAAGCTGCTCGCGGCCAGCATCGACGACCTGCAGACCGTCGACGGTGTCGGCGAGAACCGCGCCCGGACCGTCCGCGAGGGCCTGTCCCGGCTGGCCGAGTCCAGCATCCTCGAGCGCTACGTCTAGTAGGCGAGCAGCGCGTCGAGATCGACGGTGACCTCGAACGGCGACGCGATCTCGAACCCGCCGGTCACCGCACCGGCGTCGGCGTAGCCGAACTGCTCGGTGAGCTGGCACGCGACCAGGGATACCGGATCCTCGATGTCGACGATCCAGTAGTGCCCGATCCCGGCGTCGGCGTACTCACCCCGCTTCACGTTGTTGTCCATCCGCCGCGAGCCCTTGGACACAACCTCGACGACCACGACCACCTCTGACGCCCGGATCAGTCCGCCTTCGTCCGCCACCCGGTCCAGCGCCGCACGGTCCACGACGATGAGGTCCGGCCGCCGGGACGACCCCGGCTCGGTTCGTGGCACCAGATCAAGGTCGATGTCGACATCCGGTACGGCAACCAGGCCGTCCGGCAGCTGCGGGCGCAGCTGATGGTGTAGACCGGCAATGGCGAGCATGTGGAATGGCGTCGGGCTCGGCGACATCACCAGGCTGCCCTCCTGCAGCTCGACCCGACCGTGCTCCACCTCACCGATCGCTGCGTATTCGTCGATCGTCAAGAGATGCTCGATCGGGAGGGAGAACTGCATGGGCGGCAACGGCTGGGCTGTCACGCGTCCTCCTTCATCCGGGCTCGCCATGCTCCCACGCTACGGCAGGGCCGCGTCGGGCTCTCCCACAAGCCTGTGGACAACGCGGTCGGTCAGCCCACGAGGAAGGCTTGCTGGACGGACGCGCGGCCGTCGTACGCGGCCTGGACCACGTACGTGCCGGGCCTGGCGGCCGGGCTCGTCGTCGGGCAGCCGGCGGCGGAGCGACGTCCGTTCCACGCGACCGTGCTGGTGGCCTCCTTGGCGGACAGCGCCAGCGTCGCCCGCGAGACGGCCTTCACGCAGTGCGCGCTGGTCCAGATCCGATCGTTGCCCGACATGACGGTGACGACGAGCCGGGTCGCGTCGACCACGGCAGCGCAACCGTCCCGGCGCAGCGTCGAGAGCTGCACCTGGAAGTTCAGAGGCCGGCCGCTGGAGACCCGGCGGGCCGCGGGTTGCACCTCGACCCGGACCATGGACCCGGTGCACCGGCCGCTGTCGTTCCGAGGCTGCCGGGACTCCTGGCCTCGCGGTGTGCTGGAGGTGCTGGAACCGCCGGGCGAGGCCGACCCACCCGGGCTCGGGCTCAGCGTGCTCACCGGGGCCGTGCTCGACGGCGACCCGACGGGCCCCGCCGATGCGGCCGGCTTCGGGTCCTCGCCGCCGAACACCTGGAAGAGCGCGATCACGAGGATGAGCAGCAGAGCCAGCGCAAGCGCGCGTCGTACCCAGTAGACGCTTGGCGGCAGGTGCCCGACCGGATGGAGCAGGCTGCTCATGTGTGCACGATAGATGGCAGGATCGTGACCACAATGCATGACGCGCCGCGCTCACGCCCTTACAACATGCCCATCGGCCTGCACGAACCCGTGCTGGAGTGGTATGCGGCGAACGCGCGCACGCTTCCCTGGCGGGAGCCTGAAGCGTCACCTTGGGCGGTGCTGGTGAGCGAGTTCATGCTGCAGCAGACGCCGGTGGCGCGGGTGCTGCCGGTGTTCCACGCCTGGCTGGAACGCTGGCCGGTGCCGGCCGCGCTCGCGATCGAGCCGCCGGGCGAGGCGGTCCGGGCCTGGGGACGACTCGGGTACCCGCGGCGCGCGCTGCGGCTGCACGCGGCCGCCGTCGCGATCGTGGAACGGCACGACGGCGACGTGCCGGACGACCACGCCGATCTGCTCGCACTGCCCGGCGTCGGCACCTACACGGCGGCCGCGGTCGCCTCGTTCGCCTTCGGCCGGCGGCACGCGGTGGTGGACACGAACGTGCGCCGGGTGCTGGCCCGCGCCGTCACCGGCGTGGAGTACCCCGGTCCGTCGCCGTCCGCCGCCGAGCGCCGGCTGGCCGAGGCCGTGCTGCCGGACGATGCGCCGACCGCGGCCCGTTGGGCGGTTGCGTCGATGGAGCTGGGCGCGCTGGTCTGCACCGCCAGGTCGCCGCGCTGCACGGCGTGCCCGCTCAGCGGCCGGTGTGCGTGGGTGCTGGCCGGCAGCCCGCCGTACGACGGTCCGCCGCGGCGCGGCCAGACGTACGACGGCACCGACCGGCAGGCCCGCGGTCACCTGCTGGCGGTGCTGCGAGACGCGTCCGGGCCGGTTCCGCGGCACCGGCTCGACCAGGCCTGGCCGGACGCCGTACAGCGCGCCCGGGCCCTGGACGGCCTCGTCGCCGACGGCCTGGTCGAACCGCTCGCACGCAACCACTACGGCCTGCCCTCGTTCCGGGCAGCAGCGTCCGCCGAAGTGGCGTCAGGGTGACACTGCTTCGGCGGACGTAACGCGTGCTGCTACTTGGAGCTCTTCTTGGCGTTGGCTGACTCGGCTTCGGAGTCCTCCTCGCCGAGCAGGTCCAGCGGCATCGCCGGGCTGCCGGACAGCGTCGCCAGCATCTGGCGGACGTTGGTCAGCTGCGCGTTGATGCTGTCGCGCCGCTGCGTCGCCGCGGCCAGCTCGCGCTCGGACTCGGCCCGGATCCGCTCGGCCTTGTCCTTCGCGGCCGCGATGATCTCCTGCGCCTGGCGGTTGGCGTCGGCCATCTGCTGCTGTGCCAGCCGCTCGGCCTCGGACCGGGACCGGTCCGCCTCGCGCTGCACCTGCGCGGCCCGATCGGTGACCGCGGCCAGCTGCTGCTCGGCGAGTGCGGTCCGCGCCGCGAACTCCTGCTCGACCTTGCCGCGCCGCTCGGCCAACGTGGTCTCGAACGCGGCCGCGGCCTGGGCCGCCTTGGCGCGCTCCTGCTCGTACAGGGCCTGCGCCTCGCTGCGGCGAGCGGTGGCGTCCCGCTCGGCCTCGTCGCGCATGTCGTCGGCCTGGGTACGGGCTTCCTCGAGAATCCGGGCGGCCTCCGCGTCAACCTCGCTCTTCCAGTCGACGGAGTACTGCTCGGCCTCCTCCCGGACCTTCTTCGCGTGCTGCTCGGCGTCGGTCAGGAGAGCCTGCGCATCGGTCTGGGCGCGCAGCACCAGATCGCGAGCCTCCTCGTCGGCGAGCGAGAGGATCTTGGCGACCCGCTCACCGAAGTCGGTGAACGTCGGCTGCTTCGACTCTGTGTCCTGCGCGGCGACCACAGCCGCCTCGGCATTGTCCAGCCTGCCCTGCAGCTCCTGCACGTGGCGCTGCAGCTGCTCGGACTGCTCCTGGAGGGCGGTCAGCGACGTGGTCAGCTCGCGGACGTGCTGGTCGACCTGCGCGGGCTCATAACCCCGCAGGACCGTACGGAACGGAAGGGAGGAGGCTTCACTGCTCATTTCGGGGCTGCCTTCGGTGGTGTGGATGTTTTCTCGGACTGGGTTCACTGGTTGTTGGTCCCCGTGGAATCGTCGGTGCTGGACATACTGCCGGGTGCCAGGGCCCACGGGACAGCAAGTGCCTCGATCACACCCGAGAGCTGTGTCAACTCACGGGTGATCTCATCACGACGCTGGGTGAGAGCCGCAACCCGGGCTTCCGCGTCGGCGATCATCTTGCGCGCTTGCGCTCGCAGCTCGTCGGCGTGGACGCGGGCCTTGGCTTCGATCTCCATCGCCTCGGCACGGGAACGACGCAACAGGTCGTGTGCGTCGCGCTGGGCCTGCGCGAGGTCATCGGCGGCCCGTTCGCGGAGGACTTGGACACTGGACTCTGCCTCGACCTCACGGCGGCCCGCGCGGGACAGCACGTCCTTCGCGCCCGCCTCGGCCGCGGCCTGGATCCTGGCCGCATCGGCCCGGGCCCGGGACCGCTCGTCGGCAGCCTCCTCACGTGCCGCGCGGAGCAGGTCCTCGGCCTCCGCACGCAGCTCCCCGGCCCGGTTCTCGGCCGCGGCCTGCGAGTCTTTCAGCTTCGCCGTCGCCCGGCCGACCACGCGGTGCAGGTCGCCACGGCGGCGACGGACCAGCTCGGCGGCTTCGGCATGCGCCTGGTTCCGGGTGACCTGGGCCTCCGCCTCGGCGGCAGCGACCAGACCCTTCGCGGTCTCCTTGGTCCAGGCCGCCTGTTCGGCGGCCGCCGCCAGCTCGGCCTCGGCGGCCTGCTGCGCCTCGGCCCGGATCCGCTCGCCGTCGGCGGCCGCGGTACGACGCGTCTGCTCGGCCGCGTCGGTCAGCTCGCCGGCCTGCCTCTGGGCTCGGCCGAGCAGCTGCTGTGCCTCGTGCTCGGCGGTGATCCGGCGCCGGTCCAGCTCTTCGACCGCGGCCGCGCGGAGCTGGTCGACCTCGACCTTGATCGCCGCCAGCCGGGACCGCTCGGTCTCCTCCAGCTCGGCGGTCCGGCGCTCCAGCTCCATCCGGCCGTCGGCGCGGCTCCGTTCGACCTCGGCGCGGACGCCGGCCACCTCTCGGTTGGCGTTGTCCCGGATCGACTCGGCCTCCCGCTCGGCGGCGGCGCGGATCTCGTCCGCGTCCTGCTCGGCCTGCGAGGTCAGCTGGGCGGACGTACGGCCCGCGGCCTGCACCACCAGCGCGGCCTGCTCGCCGGCGTCGGCGACCAGCTGGCGGGCCTCCTCGCCGGCGGCGACGACATGCTGCTCGGCCTGGCGACGGATCCGCTCGGCGTCGTCACGGACCTGCTGGGCCTCCCGGTGCAGGGCCCGCGCCTCGTCCCGCAGCCGCTCCGCGTCCCCGCGGGCGCGGTCGTTCTCCAGCTCGGCCTGCTCCCGCAGCGTGTCCGCGATCCGCTGCGCCCGTGCCAATACACCCCCGGCCTGGTGCACGCCAAAGGAACCGGTGTCGGTCACCGGTTCCTGGGCGGCCTGAACCAGACGCGTGGCGTCCATGCGAGGAGATAATTCCATCTCTTACCGCTTGAGGACAGCCCAGATTCCCGCCACCGTCAGTAGATACATGATCACGGGCAGGACTTGTCCAAGTTTCACCCAATTGAGTGACGCACTCCCCTCTGTCGGCGGACGCCCTCGCAGTGCCTCCATCACACGATGTCGGCATGAGCATGCCCCTCATCCCGGCCCGCGACACCGGCGGAGCTGACACCGGCGGGCCCGTCACCGACAGGCTGTCTTACCTGGTCGCGCTGCTGTCCGCGCTGTACGCCGTCCTCGGCGTCTACTGGAGCCTCGGCGGCGACGCGTACCCGTTCGCCGCGGTGCCACCTGACGGCGACAAGCTGAGCGCGCTGTCGCTGCTGCCCGAGCGGTACGGCGCCGGCCTGGTCGCCGTACTCGGCGCGATCGGCGTACCGGCGGCGCTGGCGACCCGGCTGCGCGGCTGGAGCCCTGCGTCGTACCGGCCGCTGCTGGTCACCGCCGCGGTCCAGGCGATCGTGTTCGGGCTGCTCTGCACCGACGTCGTGCTGGTCGTGCTCGCCGCCTACACACTGGTGGTGCTCGGCGTACCGGCGTTCCTGTTGATGCTGATCGTCGGCGCCGTCCGGCGGACCGGGACCCGGGTAATGCTCGGTGCGGTGGCGGCCGCGGTCGTGGCGGTCGCGCTCGGCACCGGCGTGTTCAGCGGGCCGGCGTTCCGCGAGCTGGCGGACGGGCTGGCCGGGGTACCGGCGAAGGTCGGCTTCCGGCCGCTGCTGGTGCTCGGCACGTTCCTGCTCGGCACCGGCTGGGCGGTGCTGGGCGTCCGCTCCTACCGGACCGCCCGGGACCGCTGCGGCTCCTGCGGCCGGCCGGGCGCGTCCTGGATCTCGCCCGCCACGGCCGCCCGGTGGGGACGCCGGGCCACGATCGTGGCGGTGCTGTGCCCGATGCCGTACGCGTTGCTGCGGTTCACCTGGCTGCTGCCGAACCCGATCGGCTTCAGCGCCGAGGAGCTCGACGCGGAGCCGGGGATGAAGATGTTCGGTCTCGGGCTGGGTGCGGTGGCGTTCTGCGCGGGCCTGGTGACGCTCGGGCTGATCCGGCCCTGGGGTGAGGTCTGGCCGCGCTGGGTGCCGGTGCTCGCCGAGCGGCCGGTGCCGGTGAAGGCGGCGGTGATCCCCGGTACGACGGCCGCGCTGATGCTGCTCGTCGCCAGCCCCTCGATCGCGACGCTGAGCGGGTCCGGCGAGGACCCGGACGCGGCGCAGACGGTGCTGCACCTGCTGATCTTCCCGTTCCCGCTCTGGGGTGCGGCGGTCGGGCTCGCCACCGCCGGCTACTACGTCCGCCGCCGCGCCCGCTGCACGGTCTGCGGGCGCGCCTGACCACCGCGAGCGTGTTCACGTATCGCCAGGTTTCGGGCCGGATCCTTGGCGATTCGTGAACACACTCAAGGGGTTGAGAACGACGAAGGGCCCCGCGGACCGGAAGTGGTCCGCGGGGCCCTGTCGCGTCGTACGGCCTAGGTGTCCTGGACCGCGGACTTCGGCGGTCCGGCGACGTCGACCGTGGCCAGCTCCGGCTGCGGGGTCGTCTTGGCGTTACCGGTGAAGGTGAACCGCTTGCCGTCCGCGGCGATCTTCTCCGGGTCGTCCTCGATGTCGACGAGCACGATCTCGCCCGGCTTGACCTCGCCGAACAGGATCTTCTCGGCCAGCAGGTCCTCCACGTCGCGCTGCAGCGCGCGGCGCAGCGGACGCGCACCGAGGACCGGGTCGAACCCGCGCTTGGCGACCAGTTCCTTCGCCGCCGGGGTGAGCTCGATGCCCATGTCCTTGTCCTTGAGGCGCTCCTCGATCTGGACGACCATCAGGTCGACGATCCGCAGGATCTCGGGCTCGGACAACTGGTGGAAGACGATGATCTCGTCGACACGGTTCAGGAACTCGGGGCGGAAGTGCTGCTTGAGCTCGTCGGCCACCTTCGCCTTCATCTTGTCGTACGAACCGACGCTGTCGCCCGCCTGGTTGAAGCCCAGGCTGACGGCCTTCGCAATGTCCCTGGTGCCGAGGTTCGTGGTCATGATGATGACGGTGTTCTTGAAGTCGACCACCCGGCCCTGGGCGTCGGTCAGGCGACCTTCGTCCAGGATCTGCAGCAGCGAGTTGAAGATGTCCGGGTGCGCCTTCTCGACCTCGTCGAACAGCACCACGCTGAAGGGCTTGCGGCGCACCTTCTCGGTGAGCTGGCCGCCCTCCTCGTAGCCGACGTACCCGGGCGGTGAACCGAACAGCCGGGACGCGGTGTGCTTCTCGGAGTACTCGGACATGTCCAGGCTGATGAGTGCCGACTCGTCACCGAACAGGAACTCGGTCAGCGCCTTCGACAGCTCGGTCTTACCGACACCGGACGGACCGGCGAAGATGAACGAGCCGCTGGGCCGCTTCGGGTCCTTCAGACCGGCGCGGGTCCGGCGGATCGACCGGGACAGCGCCCGGACCGCGTCCTCCTGGCCGACGTACCGCTTGGCCAGCTCGTCCTCCATCTTCAGCAGTCGCGAGGACTCCTCCTCGGTCAGCTTGAAGACGGGGATGCCGGTCGCGGTGCTGAGCACCTCGGCGATCAGCTCCTCGTCGACCTCGGCGACGACGTCCATGTCGCCGGCCTTCCACTGCTTTTCCCGCTCGGACTTGGCGTTGATCAGCTTCTTCTCGTCGTCGCGCAGGTTCGCCGCTCGCTCGAAGTCCTGCGCGTCGATCGCCGACTCCTTCTCCCGGCGCACGGTCGCGATCTTCTCGTCGAACTCGCGCAGGTCCGGCGGAGCCGTCATCCTGCGGATCCGCAGCCGCGAGCCGGCCTCGTCGATCAGGTCGATCGCCTTGTCCGGCAGGAACCGGTCCGAGATGTACCGGTCGGCCATCTGCGCCGAGGCGACCAGCGCCGCGTCGGTGATGGTGACCCGGTGGTGCGCCTCGTACCGGTCGCGCAGGCCCTTCAGGATCTCGATCGTGTGCGCGATCGTCGGCTCGGCGACCTGGATCGGCTGGAACCGGCGCTCCAGCGCGGCATCCTTCTCCAGGTACTTGCGGTACTCGTCGAGCGTGGTCGCACCCACCGTCTGCAGCTCACCACGGGCCAGCATCGGCTTCAGGATGCTCGCCGCGTCGATCGCGCCCTCGGCCGCACCTGCACCCACCAGAGTGTGCAGCTCGTCGATGAAGAGCACGATGTCGCCGCGGGTCCGGATCTCCTTCAGGACCTTCTTCAGCCGCTCCTCGAAGTCACCGCGGTAGCGGGACCCGGCGACCAGCGCCCCGAGGTCGAGGCTGTAGATCTGCTTGTCCTTCAGCGTCTCCGGAACGTCGCCCCGCACGATCTGCTGGGCGAGCCCCTCGACGATGGCCGTCTTGCCGACGCCCGGCTCGCCGATCAGGACCGGGTTGTTCTTGGTCCGGCGGGACAGCACCTGCATGACCCGCTCGATCTCCTTCTGCCGGCCGATCACCGGGTCGAGCTTGCCCTCGCGGGCGGCCTGGGTGTAGTTCCGGCCGAACTGGTCGAGCACCAGCGAGCTCGACGGCGCACCCTCCTGCGGCGCACCGGCGGTCGCGGTCTCCTTGCCCTGGTAACCGCTCAGCAGCTGGATCACCTGCTGCCGGACCCGGTTCAGGTCGGCGCCGAGCTTGACCAGCACCTGCGCCGCGACACCCTCACCCTCGCGGATCAGGCCCAGCAGGATGTGCTCGGTACCGATGTAGTTGTGCCCGAGCTGCAGAGCCTCGCGCAGCGAGAGCTCCAGCACCTTCTTGGCACGGGGTGTGAACGGGATGTGCCCACTGGGTGCCTGCTGGCCCTGGCCGATGATCTCCTCGACCTGCGCGCGGACGGCTTCCAGCGAGATACCCAGGCTCTCGAGAGCCTTGGCGGCGACACCCTCACCCTCGTGGATCAGGCCGAGCAGGATGTGCTCGGTCCCGATGTAGTTGTGACTCAGCATCCTGGCCTCTTCCTGAGCCAGGACGACAACCCGACGGGCGCGGTCCGTAAATCTCTCAAACATCGCCAAAGCGCTCCTTGCCTCAGGGGACCCGGACGAGCGGTGGGTAACAGTGATGCCGTGGTGACTGTCGGGCCCCGTACCTGCATGCTAGTCCCCGGCACCTACACGACGGCCGGCCAGCGTTCGCGGACCGAGCGCCGATCGCCCACCTGCCGAGGCTCACACAGGGACAACCGCGCTGCTCACGCGCGTGTTCCCGGCGTGGGCTCCGTGTCGGCCCTGTTCGCCAGCAGCGAAGTCCGGCCACTCGCCGGGCCGGGGCCTGCTGCCCGGAATACGGACGGTCCCGGCGCCGCCTCTGGGCAGCGGCCGGGACCGTCCGGTCGGTGTTACTTGGCCTCGTTGTACGCCGCGCGGATCTCGGCCGAGATCCGGCCGCGCTCACTCACCTCGTAACCGTTGTCCTTGGCCCACGCTCGGATGTCCGCCGAGTCGCTGCCGGAGCGGCTGCGACCACGGCCGCGGCCGCCGGACCGCCTGCCCGACACGCGGCGGCCGGCGCCGACGTACTGGGCGAGCGCGTCGCGCAGCTTTGCCGCATTCTTTTTCGAGAGGTCGATCTCGTACGCCGTGCCGTCCAGGCCGAACGTCACGGTCTCATCGGCCTTACCGCCGTCGAGGTCATCCTCGAGCACGACCTGAACCCTCTGCGCCATCCCTGACTTGTCCTTTCCCGAGCCGGTTTAGTCCGGCGAATTCCCCCGACTCTTCCTGGCTATCTGAGTTGTACCGCACAAACAGCCGGGTGTCATCGTGTCCACGCAAACTCGTGTGCCGCTTTTGGAATTCGTGATGTGTATCGCCACCGCGCTAACCCAGCGGACGCGCGACGTCACGAGCCGTATTCAAGGCCACACGCACCGGAATTCCAGCGGGTATAACACGGTGCCCGCCCGCGCCGCTACATGGTAGGTCGACCGTCGGGTAGGAATGTCACGACCGCGTTACAGCACAGGGGCCACAATCTCACTCCGGCCGCAGCAGCGGGAAGAGGATGGTCTCCCGGATTCCCTTTCCAGTGAGCAACATCACCAACCGGTCGACGCCCATGCCGATACCTCCGGCCGGCGGCATACCGTATTCCATCGCCCGCAGGAAGTCCTCGTCCAGCTCCATCGCCTCTGGATCACCGGCCGCGGCCAGCAGGGACTGCTGCACGAGCCGTTCGCGCTGGATCACCGGGTCATTCAACTCTGAATAAGCAGGGGCGAGCTCGACCCCGTTGATGACCAGGTCGAAGGCCTCGACCAGGCCGGGGATGTCGCGATGCGGCTTGGCCAGCGGGCGGACCGACTCCGGATAGTCGACGATGAACGTGGGCTGCATCAACGTGTGTTCGACGAGCTTTTCGAAGAGCTCCAGCACGATCTCGCCATATCCCCAGGACGGGACCAGCTCGACCTCGTGCGCAGCGGCGGTCTTGGTCAGCGACTCCACACTCGTCGTCGTGGTGACCTCCTCGCCGACGGCGGTGGACACCGCCTCCAGGATCGGCAGCCAGCGCCACTCCCCCTCGAGGTCGATCTCGCCGCCGTCGCGCGCCGGTACGACGGTGCGCCCCACCGTGTGCGCGGCACCCAGCACCAGTGCCCGGGCCAGCTCGGCCATCGTGTGGTAGTCGCCGTACGCCTGGTACGCCTCGAGCATCGAGAACTCGGCGGCGTGGGTGGAGTCCAGCCCCTCGTTCCGGAAGGTCCGGCCGATCTCGTACACCTTGTCGACGCCGCCGATCATCGCGCGCTTGAGATCGAGCTCGATCGCGATCCGCAGCAGCATCGGCTGGTCGAACGCGTTCAGGTGGGTCCGGAACGGCCGGGCCGCGGCACCGCCGTTGGTCAGCTGCAGCACCGGCGTCTCGACCTCGACGAAGTCCTGCGCGTCCAGGGTGGCGCGCAGCGACTTCAGCACCGCCGCCTTGGTCCGGACCATCTCGCGGGCCTCCGGCCGGACGATCAGGTCGACATACCGCAACCTGGCCCGGGTCTCCTCGCTCAGCGGGTTGTGCTCGTTCGGCAGCGGCCGCAGCGTCTTCGCGGCCAGCCGCCAGGACGACGCCTGCACGGACAGCTCGCCGCGGCGGCTGGTGACGACCTCGCCGTCGACCGCGAGCAGGTCGCCGAGGTCGACCGTCGCCTTGAACGCGGCCAGCGCCTCCTCACCGACGTCCGCGAGCGACAGCATCACCTGCAGCTCGGTGCCGTCACCCTCGCGGAGCCGGACGAAGCAGAGCTTGCCGGTGTTGCGCAGGAAGATCACCCGTCCGGTGACCGAGACCTGCGCACCGGTCCGGGTGTCCGGCTCGAGCTCCCGGGCGTCGTACGTGTCCCGGATCTGCCGCAGCGTGTGCGTGCGCGGCACCGTCACCGGATACGGCTGAACCCCGTCGGCGAGCAGCCGGTCACGCTTCTCCCGGCGGACCCGGATCTGCTCGGGCAGGTCGGCCGGCCCGCTGTCCGCCACCGCCGCTGGGGTCTGCTGCTCACTGCTCATACCGCCCAACGCTAGTGCGTCAGTGCAGCCTGGGCCGAATCGATTCGCTCGCGGGCCCCCTCGGGTACGACGCGGAGCCGGCGCCGGCCGACCGCCACGCCGAGGGCGGCCGCGGTCAGGACGCAGAGCACGCCTGCCACGAGGAACGCCCCGCGGGCGCCGACCGCGTTCCCGGCCAGACCGCCGAGCACGAGGCGAACGCCCGGCTGCTCCCGTTCAGCGCGGACAGCACTCCGCGGCGACGATGAACACCCACAGCCCGGGCACCAGCACCCGGAGCACGTCGGCGGCGAACACCACCCGGAACCCCGCCAGCATCCCGCCGCCGGCGCCGTCCACGGCCGGGTCCGGCCGGCGCCGGGTTGCCGCATGTCCCGGACGGACCAGACCGACGGATCCGAGACGTGAAGTGTTCGCTTCATAGTTATGAAACTAATGCTTCATATCGTGGTCCTCAACCATGCCGTTACGCTGGGGCCCGTGGCACGGAAGAAGAAGGCCGTCGTGCTGACCGACGTCAGGGCGATCCGCGCGCTCGCGCACCCGGCGCGACAACGCCTGATCGACGAGTTGTACGGCGGCAGCGTGCTGACCGCGACCGAGTGCGCCGAACTGGTCGGGCTCACCCCATCCGCAGTCAGCTACCACCTCCGCGCACTGGCCCGCTGGGGCATCATCGAGCGCGCCGAGGCGACGGTGGACGGCCGCCAGCGGCCCTGGCGGGCACCCGCTCGCAACCTGGTCATCTCCTCACCGCCGGGCGTGGCCGGCCGCACTGCCGGCCGGGCCAGCACACATCTGCACTTGGACCGCTTGCGCGAGCAGATCGACGAGTGGAGCGAGCAGGCCGACGACGATCCTTGGCGCGACGACGCGCTCACCAGCCGCGGCCGGCTCTGGCTCACCCACGAGGAGTACAACGAGTTCGTCAAGGAGATGACCGCCGTGGTGCGCAAGCACGCCCGCGGCCGGACCAACGCCGACCACCCCGACGGCACCCGGCTGGTGAACTCGTTCCTCGTCGCGATCCCGGCCGGCGAGGCGCCGGCGGAGTAGCTCAGCGGGTGGTGAGCACTATGCTCCAGGTCGCGTACCCGTACACCGTGCGGCCGCCGTACCGGACCGATCGCACCACGAACCGGAAGCCGTACGACCCGCGCAGCACCGAGGTGAACGTGTAGGTTCCGATACCGTTGCGCACGGCAACGTTCTTGAACCCGATCCAGCCGCGGCCGTTCCAGCGCTGCATCACGGCCGTGGTGTTCGCGCGTGGCAGCGTCCGCACCACGGCCGTGACACGTTCGCGGTACCGCACGACCGGCTTGCTGAACCGCGGCCACACGCGGACCCGGGAGGCCGTCGTGGCGGCCGAAGAGGCGGACCCGAACGCCACCCAGGGTGACCCGTCCCAGTTCGAGGTGAGCACGCGGTACTGCCGGGTGCCCGGCGACGGCACCGAGATGTAGAACGTGCCGCCGGCGCCGGTCCGGGTCCGGCCGACATACGTCCATGGGCCGGACGCGTTCGTCCGCGCCTGCAGCACCACCGGCAGACCCTCCCCGGGCACCGGCTCGGCGGCGCAACTGCTCTCCCGGCAGACCAGCCGGTAGCGCGTGACCCGGCCGCGGATCGGCGTACTCATGCCGAACACGGTCTGGCGCGGGAAGCTCGCCTTCGTCGTGGTGGTGTCCCCGACCACGGACGCACCGTACGTCGTACCCCACTCGTTGGCCCCCCGCACCGTGAACCGGAACGGCGGCTGGACGTCCTTGATCAGGTGCCGGGTCGACCCGCCCGAACCGGCCAGCGGGCGGGCCGCCAGCGGCCCGGCACCGACCACGGTCGGGACGAAGGTCGTGGTCGGTGTGTTCACGTCGAGCGGGTCCCCGGGCGTGTAGTCCTCCGCCGGTGCACCGGGGCGCCACTCCACCAGTACGGCCGTCCCGCCCGGGTTGTGCACCGAGGAGAGCTGCGGCGGCACCGGCCCGTCGGTGTCGAACATCGGCGACAGGCCGGGCTTGCTGGTGATCCCGCCGGACGTCGAGCCGATGCTCACCGCGACCCGGAAGTTGCCGTTCATCGGGAAGTCGGACGCCGGGAGCAGCGCCTGGTTCGGCTGGTCCGCGCCGACGTACCGGGTCGCCTCCGGCGAAGCGACTACGACACCCTCGACCGAGATCTTGTTCGGCTGCGTGCCGCTCTCGGACCAGGTCACCTTGACGTTCGTCCGCGAGGCGTCGGCCCACGAGACCCGGACGTCGGTCGGCGCCGGCTCCGACGTACACGCGACCAGCAGCGACCCGGTCACGGCCACCACGACCGCCACCGCCGCCCCGCGCCCCCGTCGCCTCACCCCTGCCTCCACCTCACACACGTCGTTCGCCGCGGGAGCATACCCGCCACTGCAACAGCCTCCGCCAGTCGTCCGCGACCGGCAACTCCCGATCATTCGTCAGTCCAGCCCCGGCGTGTCGCCATTCGTTCGTCACTCCGGCCTGGTGCGGCGGAACAGTATGGCTCAGCGCAGGATCTGCTCGACGACCTCGGCGCGGGCCTCGCGGATGACCTCGAGCCCGGCCTCGCTGCCCGCCTCCCAGACCATCCGGCTGTTGCGGGCCATCCGGTGGAAGCGGGAGACGCGGGTGATCCGGGTCTCGGTCGCCGCGGTCCGGGTCTGCACGAACAGCGGGGTGCCGACCGGCACGGACAGGTCGTACGCGTCCTGGGAGTTGGCCGCCTCGAAGGTGATCTCGTCGACGTGCGCGACCTCGCGGAAGCCGCCGTCGGCGAGTGTCCGCATGGTGCCCTGCTTGAGCGCGTGCGAGGTCTCCAGGCCGGCCCGCTCGGCGATGTCGCGCGGGTAGTAGCTGGTCTCCCGCGACCACGGCTCGTTGTCCAGCAGCAGGTGCAGGATCCGGACCACGACCAGCTCGTCGGGCGTCAGGCCTAGACGGTTGGCCATGGTGTCGTCGACCCGCTGCAGCCGCATCTCGAACCGGTGGCTCGGCTTGCGCCCCAGCCGCGCGGCGAACTGGGCGAAGGTGCCCTCCTTCGGTGCCTCACCGAGGTACCGCAGCGGGTCGGAGAGCAGGTGGTCGGTGTACCCGGTGGCGCGGACGATGGTGCCGCGCTTGCCGTCGGCGTAGCCGGTGTAGACCAGGCCCTGCTTCTCCAGCTCGCGGAGGCCGCCGCGAACGGTGATCCGGCTGACGCCGAACCGTTGCTCGAGCTCCGGGATCGTCGGCAGGTGCGACCCGGTGGGCCACTCACCTGCCTGGATCTCGGCAGCGAGCTGCTCGGCGATCTGCTCGTACGCGTGCACCTGCGCCTCCGATGATGTTGAACATGATCAACATACACAAACCCTTGACTGCATGACGAGTATGTTGATTATAATCAACATCACCACTTAGGGGTTGAGTGGAGATGGGGTGATACCGATGCTGACCATCGCACTGCTGGTGATCGTCGTAACGCCGCTGCTGATCGTGTTCCTGGCTCCGCTCCGACGGCTGCTGGGACACGCTGAGAACCCGAACGCTGAGGCCTACCCGTGGCGCCCAGGAACCGCCGAGATCGTGTCGGTGCTGCGCGCGGGCAACCGCACCTTCCTGCTGGTCCGCTACCGGGTCGGGACCCAGATCATCCACAACGACGTGCTGTACCCGCTCGCCGGCAAGGTGCCGAACATCGGCCAGCGCGTCCCGATCAAGTACGACCCGTCGGCTCCGGCGCGCGTCGAGTTCGACAAGGACCGCGCAACCGCGCCGCACGGACTGGCGGCCTGACCCGGGAAAGGGGCTCCGCAGGGTCAGGAACGCCGAAGGGCCCGGCATCCGCGATCGGATGCCGGGCCCGCTGTCGTGAGGCCACCTACTCAGGTTCGTTGTCGTGGTCCTCGCCGACCCGGTACGGCGTACTGACGCCGGTGTACATCAGATGCGCGACGAGCCCCTGGGCCGCATGCGGCAGGTTGTGGCAGTGGTCCATCCAGATCCCCGGGTTGTCGGCCACGAACGCGACCTCGTAGCTCTCCCCGTCCGCCACGTTCAGCGAGTCGGTCCACCAGGGGCTTCCGGTCGCGGCCGTGCCGTTGCGGCTCAGCACCAGCACGTGATGGCCGTGCAGGTGCATCGGGTGCACCTGGCCCGAGTGGTTCTTGATCGTCATCCGGACGACGTCCCCCTCGGTGACCGTGAACATCGGCATGTCCGGGAACAGGTGCCCGTTGATCGTCCAGAACAACCCCGGCTTGCCGGCGACGAAGGCCGGCCGGCGGCCGATGTCGTAGCGGAAGCTCCGGCTCGCCCGGGCAGGGTCGAAGCCGAGCGGCGCGGGCGTGCCGTAGCCGAGCAGATCGACCGTCGGACCGGGATCGGCGTCCGCCGGGGCCGTCGTACCCTCCGGGCCCACCACCAGCGAGACCCCGCCACCGCCGAGTCCGACCCGCGCGGCGCCGTTCGACGGCACGGTCAGCAGCAGGTCCACCCGTCCGCCGGCCGTGACCAGCGTGGCGGTGTCGCGGAGCTCGCCCGGTTCGTGCACGTCACGCCCGTCGACCGACTGGATCCGGTACGACGCCCCGCTGACCCAGGCGCGGACCGGACCGGCGTCGGTGTTGATCACCCGGACCCGTACCGTGCGGCCTGCCGGAGCTGTGACGTGCTGTTCGCCGTTCCGCCCGGACACCGTGCGGTGCTTGTCGTAGCTGTGCAGCAGCGCGACGGTGTCGGTCTCCGCCCCAGCCGTGCGCGGCAGGATGACGAGCGGGCCGAGCAGACCGCCCTTGACCTGCTCGTGCGAGACCTGGTGCGAGTGGTACCAGTACGTGCCGGGATGCTCCGCGACGAACCGGTACTCGAACCGCTGCCCGACCCGGACCGCGTCCTGGGTGACCCCCGCGACGCCGTCCTCGGCGTTCGGCAGGTCGACACCATGCCAGTGCAGGGTCGCACCGTCCGGCACGGACTCGTTCACCAGCGTCACCTGGACCAGCTGGCCCTCACGGACCCGGATCTCCGGTCCGGGCGAGCGGTGGTTGAGAGTGAACCCGTCGACCTGACCGACCCCGGGCACGTCGAACCGCTCCTTGCGGGCGACCAGCTCGATCCGGAAGTCGGGCGGCCGGTTCCGCGGCCCGGCGAGGTCGCTGACGCTGCGCTCCTGGTGGTGATGCCCGGCCGGCATCGCCGCTCCGCCGCCGGCGTCGACGTACCCCATGTCCATCGCCGACATCGACGACGGCAGCAGGCTGCGCTGCCACAGGAACGCCAGCGGCGCGACCAGGATGACGGCAGCGGCAACCGCGATGACCGTACGACGACGCCCAGACATGCCCTGTGTGGGCGCGCTACAGGGTCGCCTCGGCGGCCGGTTCGCCCGCAGCGGCACTCGCTGGAGCCGGCGCCGCGGCTCTGCGGGCCGCCACCAGGGCGACGCTGAGCAGCGCGATCGCGTTGATGCCGTGCAGCGCACCCACGCCCGGCACCCCGAACGAGACGAACGCGAGCGCGATCTGCAGCACGACCACGCCGAACACGATCAGCGCCCACTTCACACCGCCCGGCACCTTCGCGAAGAACGACACGATCAGCAGCAGCAGTGCCAGTAGCGGGATGACGCCCTCGCCGACGATGAAGTGCAGGGCGTGACCGAGGTTGCCCTCGTAGTTCTTGTCCAGCACGGCGCCATCATCGATGTCCTTGATCACACCGAACCAGGCGGCGGCGATGAAGGCCGCCTGTGCGACGACGCCGAGCGCGATGAGTCCGGCCAGCACACGGTACGTGGCTCTCATGGTTCCCCCTCAGGATCCGTGACGCCGCACCGTTGCCCTCAAGCCCCTACCCCTGCGGCGATGCGGTCCACCTCATGGTGAACCCCTTTTCAACAAAGGCGCAAGAACATTCGCCGATCGCGACTCAGACGTTCCGGTCGAACACCAAGCGGAGTCCGAGCAGCGTGAGCCACGGCTGGTGCTCGTCGATCACCGTGCACTCCGGAACCACCAGCGGTGCAAGGCCACCGGTGGCGACCACCGTGACGTCCCCGGGCTGCCAGCCCTGCTCGGCGAGGATCCGGCCGACGACGCCTTCGATCTGTCCGGCAGCGCCGAACACGGCACCGGCCTGCATCGCCTCGACAGTGTTCCTGGCCACTACCGTCCGTGGCCGCACGAGTTCGACCGTGCGCAGCTGCGCGGCGCGCTGCCGCAGCGCGTCCAGCGAGACTTCGATGCCGGGGGCAATCACCCCGCCGATGTACTGCCCCTTCGGGCTCACCACGTCGTACGTCGTCGCGGTGCCGACATCGACCACGATGCACGGGCCTCGATCGCCGTAGTGGTGCGCGACCGCGACGGCGTTCACGATCCGGTCGGTGCCGACCTCGCGCGGGTTGTCCATCAGCACCGGCAGCCCGGTCTTCACCCCCGGTTCGACGATCACCGCGGGCACGTCGCCGAAGTACCGCGCCGCCACCTCACGCAGCTCGTGCAGCACCCGCGGTACCGCCGAGCACACCGCCATCCCATCAACCGTTGCCTCACGCAACAAACCCGTGATGAGCACCGCCCACTCGTCGGCGGTACGTCGCTGGTCGGTGCCGACCCGCCAGTGCCGCTTCACTGTGTCGCCGTCCAGCAACCCGACAACCGTCCGGGTGTTCTCGACCGCGATCGCGAGCAGCATCTGCAGGTCAGGCCTCTCCTTCTTGTTCTCGCAGGTCCATCGCAATGTCGAGCACCGGCGCAGAGTGGGTCAGGGCGCCGACCGCCAGATAGTCGACCCCGGTCTCCGCGACGGCGCGGGCCTTGTCGAGCGTGAGCCCGCCGGAGGCCTCCAGCTTGGCCCGGCCGTGCACCTTCTCGACCGCGGTGCGCATCTGTTCGATCGGCATGTTGTCGAGCAGGATCAGCTCGGCACCCGCCTCGACCGCGGCGACGGCGTCGTCCACGGTGTCGACCTCGATCTCGATCGGTACGTCGGGGAACTGGTTGCGGACGGCAACGAACGCCTCGGCGACCCCGCCGGCCGCGATCACGTGGTTGTCCTTGATCAGCGCCGCGTCCGCGAGTGACATCCGGTGGTTCACGCCACCGGCGCAGCGGACCGCGTACTTCTCCAGGCTGCGCAGCAGCGGCATCGTCTTGCGGGTGTCGCGGACGGCGGCGCCGGTGCCGTCGAGCTCGGCCACCCAGCGGGCGGTCAGGGTGGCGACACCGGACAGGTGGCAGAGCAGGTTCAGCGCGGTGCGCTCGGCGGTGAGCAGCTGCCGGGTCGGTCCGGTCACCGTCATCAGCACGTCACCGCCCCGCACGGTCGCGCCGTCCGCGACCTGCCGCTCGGCCTCGATCGTGTCGGCCCCGGCGGCGATCCGCAGTACCAGCTCGGCCACCTCGAGCCCGGCGACCACGCCGTCGGCCCGGGCGACGAAATCGGCGACCGACCGCTGCTGCTCGCCGATCGTCGCCGTGCTGGTGACGTCGACGCCGCCGGCCAGGTCCTCCTCCAAGGCGGCGCGGACCAGGTCTTCCACCCAGCGCTTGTCGAGCACGTCATCCATCGGAGCCGCTCCCGGCCTTGGCTTCGGAATGTCTCGGCACGAAGGCCGGACTCGGGCGTGCTGCATCGTCGCTGCCGCCGAGCGTCACGTCAAGGCTCCCGAGCCAGTGCTCGTCGTCGCGATCCGGGTGGTCCTCCCGCCAGTGCGAGCCGCGGCTCTCCTCCCGGGCGGCACCGGCCGCGATGAGTGCCGAACCCACCGTCACCAGGTTCGTGGCCTCCCAGGCAGAGGTGCCCGGCGCGGTCGAGACCCGGGCGATCAGCTTCTCCAGCGCCGCGGCCGTCTCGGCCAGGCCGGCCGCGCTCCGGATCACGCCGGCGCCGGTGGTCATCACCCGTTGCAGCTCGCCGACCACGTCGGCGTCGACCAGGCCCGGCACGCGCGCGTCGTAGCGGGGCTCTCGTTGCGGCGGCAGCTCGGCGGTCAGCCTGGCGGCGATCCGGCGGGCGAAGACCAGCCCTTCGAGCAGCGAGTTCGAGGCGAGCCGGTTGGCGCCGTGCACGCCGGTGCAGGCCACCTCGCCGCAGGCGTACAGGCCGGGCACCGACGTCCGGCCGTGCAGGTCGGTCCAGACCCCGCCGGAGGAGTAGTGGCAGGCGGGCGCGACCGGGATCAGCTCACGCACCGGGTCGATGCCGTGCGAACGGCAGGAGGCCAGGATGGTCGGGAACCGTACCCGCCATTTCTCCTCGCCGAACGCCCGCGCGTCCAGGAAGACGTGGTCCTTGCCGAGTGCTTGCATCTGCCGGGTGATCGCCTTGGCGACCACGTCGCGCGGTGCCAGGTCGGCCAGCTCGTGCTGTCCCTGCATGAACCGGTTGCCGTCGTGGTCGACCAGGAACGCACCCTCGCCGCGGACCGCCTCCGACACCAGCGGCTGCTGGCCCTTGGCCGACCTGCCCAGCCACAGCACGGTCGGGTGGAACTGCACGAACTCCAGGTCACGGACCCGGGCCCCGGCGCGCAGCGCCAGCGCGACCCCGTCACCGGTGGACACGCTCGGGTTCGTGGTGGCGGCATAGATCTGCCCCATCCCACCGGTCGCAAGTACGACGGCGCGGCAGCGGATCGCGCCGACCCCGTCCAGCTGGCCCTCGCCCATCACGTGCAGGGTGACGCCGGCGACGGCGCCGTCGTCCGCGTGCAACAGATCCAGCACCAGCGCGTGCTCGACGATCCGGATCTCCGGCGCGGCGCGAACCGCGGCCACCAGGGCGCGCTCGATCTCCGCGCCGGTGGCGTCGCCGCCCGCATGCGCGATCCGGTCCCGGTGATGGCCACCCTCCCGGGTCAGCGACAGCTCGCCGGCCGGGCTCCGGTCGAACTCGGTGCCGAGGGCAATCAGCTCGCGGACGGCGTCCGGTCCTTCGGTGACCAGCGCCCGCACGGCCTGTTCGTCGCACAGCCCGACGCCGGCGACCAGGGTGTCCCGCAGATGCTCCTCCGGGGTGTCGCCCGGGCCGATCGCGGCGGCGATACCGCCCTGCGCCCACTGGGTCGAGCCGGAGGCGATCACGTCCTTGGTGACCACCAGCACCCGCCCGCACGAGCGGGCGCGCAGTGCGGCCGTCAGACCGGCGATCCCGGAGCCGACCACCACGATGTCGGCGGAGTCCGTCCAGCCCGGATCGGGCGCGGCCAGCCGCTGCGGCACAGCAGGTGAGAGCACTACCGGACCCTACCAACCGGCCTCAGCGCAGGGTGACGGCCAGGTTGTCGATCAGCCGGGCGGTGCCGACCCGGGCCGCGACCAGCATCCGCGCCTCGCCCGGCGCGACCACCGGGCCGAGGTCCGGCGCACGCAGCGCGAAGTAGTCGACGTCGATCCCCGGCGCCTCGTCCAGCTCCGCGTGGGCCGCGTCCAGCACCGCGTCGGGGCCGTGCGCACCGGCCTTCGCCCCGGCGATCAGGGCGCGGTGCAGTGCCAGCGCCTCGTGCCGCTGTGTCTCGTCCAGGTACCGGTTCCGCGACGACACCGCCAGGCCGTCCGGCTCGCGGACGGTCGGCACCCCGGCGACCTCGACGTTCATGTCCAGGTCGTTCACCATCGCCCGGATCAGGGTCAGCTGCTGGTAGTCCTTCTCCCCGAACAGCGCCAGGTCCGGTGCGGTCAGGTGCAGCATCTTCGACACCACGGTGAGCACGCCGGCGAAATGACCCGGCCGGGACTTGCCCTCGAGCTCGTCGGCGAGCGGGCCGGGATGGATGGTGACGGTCGGCTCCTGCGGGTACAGCTCCTCGCGGGACGGGTTGAAGACCAGGTCGACGCCCTCGGCCTTGGCCACGGCAAGGTCGGCGGCCAGCGTCCGCGGGTACTGGTCGAAGTCCTCCGCGGGCCCGAACTGCAACGGGTTCACGAAGATGGTCAGCACCACGCTGCCGTCCGGCCCGACCCGCTCCCGGGCCTCCCGCAGCAAGGCCGCGTGACCGGTGTGCAGGGCGCCCATCGTCATCACGACCGCACGCCGCCGAACCGCGCTGGCGGCTCGCAGCTCTGCCTTGGTCTGGGTCAGCCTCACCGTTCCCCGCCTTTCGCTGGGCCGTCCGAGGTGTCTAGGACTAAGCGAAGCCTGTCGACGGTGTCCGCGTCCAGCCTTCCGGCACGGTGCGCCAGATCCACTGTCGCCAGAGCCAGTACGACGTACGACGGCCGGACCTCGTCACCGAGCACTGCGAGATGCGACCGTACCGTCTCGATGTCACCGCGAGCGATCGGCCCGGTCAGTGCGTCAACCCCGGAGCGCAGCGCGTTGTCGAGCAGCGCGGTCATCAACGGCCGCAGCGTCGCGACCGGGTCCTGCACACCCGCCGACCGCAGTACCGCCGAGGCCTGCTCGACCAGCGTGACCAGGTAGTTCGCCCCGTGCACGACCCCCGCGTGGTACGCCGCTCGGTCCTCCTCGGCGACCCACTGCACCCCCGCACCGAGGCTCTTCACCAACCCGTCCACGAACGGCCGGGCGTCGTCCGGCGCGGTAGCGGTGAAGGTGACCGTGGCCAGCCGCTCCAGATCCAGCGCGGTGCCGGTGAAGGTCATCGGCGGATGCAGCGCCACCGGTGTCCCGGCGACCCCGTCGAGTACGGCGAGCCCGTGAGCGCCGGACAGGTGGACGACGTACTGCCCGGCCGCCGTATCGAGCCCGCTCGCGACGGATGCGATCGCGTCGTCCGGGACCGCGAGCACCAGGACCTCGGCGCCGGTCAGCTCGGGCGGCCGGACGATGGGTACGCCGGGGAGCAGGGCGGCGGCCCGGTCCCGGGACTGCGTGGACCGGGCGGTGACGCCCACGAGCTGATGGCCGACGGCACGGAGCGCGGCGCCGATCACGGTGCCGGCGCGCCCGGCGCCGACGATGCCGATGAGATACACGTGCTGCCTCTCGTTCCAGTCCCTGCCGGGTACCAGACGTCCGGGCCAGCCTACGGGGCGGCCGGTCAGGGCCGGTGAGCGCCGCCGCTCACGGGCGATACGTGGAGAGCAGCTCGAGCAGGGTGCGCACGCCGTACCCGGAGGCTTCACGGTTCGCCGGGACGGGCTACCGTCCAGGGCGTGGACACGTTCCGGGACGCCTGGCAGTCCGCGCTGTACGGGCCGGACGGGTTCTACCGCCGGAACGCACCCGCGGACCATTTCCGGACCTCGGTGCACGCCTCGCCGTTGTTCGCGACCGCGATGATACGGCTGGCGGAGCGGGTCGGGGCGACCACCGTGACCGACATCGGCGCGGGGCGCTGCGAGCTTGCCGCGCAGATCGAGGTGCAGGCGCCTGGTCTCACCGTGCGGTCGATCGAGCTGGATGACGAGCTGCCGGAGCGGCTCAGCGGGTTGGTGATCGCGAACGAGTGGCTGGACAACGTGCCGTGTGAGGTCGCCGAGCTGTCGCCGGACGGCCGGCCGCGGTATGTGCTTGCCGACGGCAACGAGCTCGGTGATGTCGTCGACGGCAACGACCTGGCCTGGCTGGAGCAGTGGTGGCCGCTGGCCGAGCCCGGCGACCGGGCCGAGATCGGGACCACCCGGGACGCCGCCTGGGCGGAGGTCGTACGCCGACTGGAGGACGGGCTGGCGGTGGCGATCGACTACGGGCACACCCGGGACCGGCGGCCGCCGTACGGGAGCCTGATCGGGTACGCCGCCGGGCGCGTCTGCGCCCCGGTGCCGGACGGGTCGTGCGACCTGACCGCGCATGTCGCGGTGGACGCGGTCGCGGCGGCCGTGGGCGGCGTCGTCCAGTCGCAGCGGGACGTGATGCAGTCGTTGGGGATCACGGCCGCGCGGCCGGCGCTCGACCTCGCGACCAGCGACCCGCAGCGGTATGTCCGCGAGCTGTCCGCCGCCGGCGAGGCCGCTGAACTGCTCGACCCGGCCGGGCTGGGTGGCTTCGCCTGGATCTCCTGTCAGCCTGCGTCGGGTTCGCCCACGCCGCCCTGACAGGAGCCGTGCGGCTCGGGCGCGGTGGTGCCCCCGGAGAATACCCGGACGAACCCGTCCACCCGGACTCGGTCGAGCCTGTCCAGCCGCAGCTGGTGCCGCCAGGCGGAGACGACCACCGGCGTGGGCAGGCCCGGGTACGGGCTGACCAGGACGTAGTCGTTCGACCGTGCGATCTCGGTGAGCGCCTGCCGGTCGGAGTCGGCCAGCGGCTCGCGGTAGGTGATCCAAACCGCGCCGTGCTCCCGTGCGTGCAC
>Ga0209382_10001296_pt1 | contig 39650 bp, 36 predicted proteins | sample SoiMetdeltSBSDD5_FD_187599 | JGI IMG/M metagenome (GOLD analysis project Ga0209382, IMG submission 187599) | Bulk soil microbial communities from a Populus tree surrounding site in Tennessee, USA - Soil MetaG P. deltoides SBSDD5 (SPAdes) (version 2) | ecosystem: Environmental > Terrestrial >... | reverse complement strand
GCTGCCGACGATCTGCGGCAACGCGTCGACGTACGTGCCCTTCAACTTGTGCAGCTCGCGGTGCTGCAGGATGAGCTGCGGCACGGCGAAACCGTGGCTCGCGAGCTCCTCGAGCACTTCCACGCTCGTCGAATAGCTCTTCGTCGTCTTGGTCTTCTTGATGACCGGGTAGTTCAACTTCTCGAACAGCACGTGCCCGAGCTGGATCGGCGAGTTGATGTTGAACTCCGTCCCCGCTTCCTCGTACACGCGGCGCTCGAGATCGGCGATCTGCTCGCCCATCGTCTTCGACATCGTGCGCAGCAGGCCGGCGTCGATGCGGATGCCGCGCTCCTCCATCTTCGCCAACACGGGGAAGAGCGGCATCTCGATCTGTTCGTAGATGCGCGGCAGCGCCTCATCGCGGCGCAGCTCGGGCTCGAGCACGTCGCGCAGTGCGATGACGACATCCGATTTTTCGCCGAGGTATTGCTGATACGCGCCGAAGGCGCCGGAGCCGATCTCGTGATCGAGCGCGAAGAGCGGCGCGACCTTCTGCACGTCCTTGCGCGCGGCGATGTCCTGCTTCAGCCGATCGCGCGCGATGTTAGGAAGCGCATGGCTGGGAAGACCGGGATTGATGACGTACGACATCAGCATCACGTCTTCCCATCGCGACGGAACGGGCAGTTGCGCCGCGCGCAGACGGCGCGTTTGCGCCTTGGCATCGTAGGTGACGAACACACGATCGCTGGCGAGGAGCTCGCGCAGCGCGTCATTCATCTCGCTCGTGCCGCCGAGGGATTTGTCGATCGGGACCAACAGCGATTCCGAAGGATGCGTGGAGAGCGACGCGGCGATCGGCGTGTCGAAGCCTTCCGGCGTCTCCGGCTCGAGCCACAGCGCGATGCGCTCGGTGCGCTTCGCGAATTCGCGGATGTCGTCCGCGCCCGCCGCAATCCGGAACTCCTTCGGCGCCTGAGGAGCCTCGGGCAGAAACTCCTGCATCAGCGACGCGAACTCGAGCTTCGAGAAGATCTCGTGCAGCTTCGGGCGATCCGGCTCCGTGCGCTTCAGCTTCTCGAAGTCGATGGCGAGATCGAGATCGCACTTGATGCGCGCCAGGTCCTTCGACAGATACGCCTTCTCCTTGTTGTCCTCGAGCGCCTTTCGCTGCGTCGCCTTCTTGATCTGCTCGAGGTTTTCGTACACGCCGTCGAGCGAGCCGAATTGCTGGACCAGTCCCTTCGCGCCCTTCTCGCCGATGCCGGGGACGCCGGGGATGTTGTCGATCGCGTCGCCCCAGATCGCCATCACGTCGAGGACCTTCTCCGGCGGAAGTCCGAAGACTTCCTCGACGCCTTTCGCGTCGTACAGCACCTCGCGGCCGGTGTGGTAGAGACGGATGCCGTCGCCGACGAGCTGGAAGAAGTCCTTGTCGCTCGTGGCGATGACGACGTCGTAGCCGCGGTCGCGCGCGTTGCAGGCCAGCGAGCCGATGAAGTCGTCCGCCTCCCATTCCGTGGAGCGGATGACCGGGATGCGGAAGGCGTCGAGCACCTCGTAGACGAGCGGCACCTGCACGACGAGATCGTCGGGCATCGGCTTGCGGTCTTTCTTGTAGTCCGCGAACTGGTTCGTACGCGCGGTCTCCCGCCCTTCATCGAAAGCGACGGCGATGCAGTCGGGATTGTGATCCTTGAGCAGCTTGCGCAGCGTCGTGACGAACCCGTACACCGCGTTCGTCGAGAACCCGTCCGAGTTCGTCAGATGGCGGATGGCGTAGTAGGAGCGGTAGACGTTGTTGGAGCCGTCGATGATGAATAAGCTGGGGCGTTTCGACTTGGGCATTCGCGCGCAGGTTAAAGGCAAAAGGTGAAAGGTGAAAGTGAAGTCGCTCGGATTCTACTTTTCCCTTTTCCCCTTTTCCTTTCGCCGGGCGCAAAAGCGCCCTGAAAGCACTAACGGACCCTTTCGGGTCCGTCGTGGTACATCGGGCTGGACTGCTGCGGCCAGTTGGTAGGGTTCAAGGAAGCTAAGTGAGTAATCGTCCAAAATCGGTCCAATAGTCAAGGAGGGAGCCCGCAGCAGCCACTTGGCGCAGGCGAGTGAGATGGGACCCGCGCAAGCAGGGTTTCGAGGTCCATTTCGAAACCGTATTCATCGTGCTCCTCCCTTGTGCATTCGGCAGGCCAACTTGCCTGGAACGTCTCGAATTCGTCCAAAAGTAGAAGATCTCAGCGGGCGCAAGCGCAGAAGTTCCAGCAATCAAGAAAGATACGAGCACACCTTGTGAAAAAAGGTGCATGCACCTTGGCGCCATTTTCGCCGGAAAGTTTTTCCACTTCTGGCGAGGCCGTTGCAATTCTGACCGCCCGGCATGAAGAAAAATCTGATCATCGCCGCCGCCCTGCTCGCCATCACCCTCCCCGTCACCGCTCAGAACTGGAGCGTCGGGATCCATTCGGGACCCTTCGTCTTCGGCGATTTCGTCGAGCGCAAGATCCGCATCATCACGGTGCTTCCGACCGAGCCGGTCACCTTGACGCTCTCCGCCGAGACGCGCGCCGGACTCGCGGTCGACATCCAGCGCGATTTCAGCGACCACTGGGGCGTCCGCCTCGAGAGCACATTCACGCGCACGCACGTTCAATTGAAGGAAAAAGGCGATGAGGCACTCACCTTCGACGCCGGCGAGCTCAACGTCGTGACGTTCATGCTCCCGATCGTCTACCGCATCAATCCCAAAGGCGCGTTTCGCTTCCACGTGATGGGCGGTCCGGCGTACGCAATGTACGAGTTCGAGCCTCCGGCTCACTCGGGCTCGATTCCCATCGACGCCCGCACGAAGAACGAGTGGGGCGCCGCCCTCGGCGGCGGAGTCGGCTGGTGGATCAGCGACCGCTTCGCAGTCGAAGGAACGATCACCGACATCGTCACGACCTCGCCTTTCGATCGCGACGATTTCGAAGACGTTCCCGGCTACACGATCCCGAAGCCGCACAACGTGCACACGACGGTGGGATTGAGGTGGAAGTTCTAATTCGCGACCAGCGAATTCAGATCCCTCAGGAACGCCTCCAGCTCGATCCGATATCCCTCGGCCAGCTCAGCAAGCGTCTCGTCGCTCGCGCGGCTGCAGCTGTTGCAGCCGCCGAGGTGGTAGGCGGCGAAGACCCAACGCGCCTTGGGATGCTTCGCCAGCGCCTCGGCCACGATCGTCGTCGACGTGAACATGAAGGCGAACATTCTACCGATAGAATGCCGATCATGAAGGTGCGGCTCCTCTTCTTCGCCGTCCTGCGCGACATCGCGGGCACCGACATGCGCGAGCTCGCCGTGGATGAAGGCACGACCGCGCGCGACGTGTGGCAGTCGCTGCGCAACGAGTTCGCGAAGCTCGCCGACTACACGCCGCCGCCGATGATCGCGGTCAACGAGAGCTACGCGGACCCGGAGACGATTCTGCGCGACGGTGACGAGCTCGCGTTCATTCCTCCGGTAGCAGGCGGCTGATGTCCTACCTCACCGACGACCCCATCGATCCGCGTGCTCTCGTCGAGCGTGTGGTGCGTCCGTCCGACGGCGCGTACGTTCTCTTCGAAGGCGTGGTCCGCAATCACCACGACGGCAAGGCCGTGGAGTCGATCTTCTATGACGCGTACCGTCCGATGGCGGAGAAGGAGATCGACGCGATCGTGCGCGAGATCGCCGCGCGCTATCCCGACGTCGCGCTCGCGGTCGTTCATCGCCTCGGGCACCTCGTCGTCGGCGACTCGTCGATTGCGATCGTGGCGTCATCGCCGCATCGCGCCGAGGCTTTCGAGGCGTGCCGAATGATGATCGATCGCATCAAGGAGACCGTGCCGATCTGGAAGAAAGAGCGCGGACCGAACGGAGAAGAGTGGGTCGGGTGGCAGGGGCGATGTTGAGCGACGAAGTCACGCCTCTCCTTGCCGCGAGTGCGATCGTCGTTCGCGATGGTCCTTTCGAAGTGCTGATGCTTCGCCGCCATGCCGGCGCGTCGTTCATGCCGAACGCGTGGGTGTTTCCCGGCGGCATCGCCGAGGACCTGGATCACGAGCTGGGCGGACTGAAGATCACCGCCGCGCGCGAGACGTTCGAAGAAACCGGCGTGTGGCTCGGCGCGCCGCTCGAAGACGCGGAGCACAAACGCAGGCGACTCCTCGCCGGAAGCATCTCCATCCGCCCTCTGCTCGCCGAGGCGCCGCTCGAACTCGAGACACTCGTGCTGACCTCGCGGTGGATCACGCCCGTCGGAGTGCCGAAACGCTTCGACACCTATTTCTTCGTCGTGAAAGTCTCGCGCGATGCGATCGCCACCGCGGAACAGAACGAGGCCGTCGACGTGGTCTGGATCCATCCCGCCAACGCGCTCGCAAAGCATGCTGCACGCGAGATGCAGATGGTCTTCCCGACGCTGCGAAACCTCGAAGCGCTGATCGGTTTCGCGACCGCGAATGAGCTCATCGAGTCGCGCCGCGGGATCCCGGTCGAGCCGATCCAGCCAGTGCTCGTGGATGGGAAGCCCACGTTGCGATGAACATTCGCTCCATCACCGCCCCGAATCCCGGCCCGTTCACGCTCGACGGCACGCGCACGTATCTCCTCGGCGACACCGCAGTCCTCGATCCCGGCCCGTCGATCGAATCGCACCTCGACGCGATCCGCGCCGCGATGCCGCGTCTCGACACGATCCTGATCACGCATCGCCACGGCGATCACGCACCCGCGGCCGTGCCGCTGAAGGAAGCAACGGGCGCGCGCATCATCGCGCCGCGGAACGTGCTCGAGAGCGTCGATCAGCGCGTCAGCGGAGGCGAGGTGCTGCACATCGATGATGTGGACATCGAGGTCATCGCCACGCCTGGACACACGAACGAGCACGTCTGCTATCTCACGTCCGAGGGCGATCTGTTCACCGGCGACACCATCCTCGGCACCGGCACCACCGCGATCTTTCCGCCCGACGGCCACATGGGCGACTACATCCGTTCGCTGCGGACGCTGCGCGAGCGCAATCCGAAACGCATCCACCCCGCGCACGGGCCGACGCGCGACGACGCGGTTGCACTGATCGATGAGTACATCGCCCATCGACTCGAGCGCGAGCAACAGGTGCTCGACGCGATCGCGGCGGGCGCGCAGTCGCTCGAGGATTTGCGCGCGCGGATTTATCCCGAGTTGGACGAGCGGCTGCATCAAGCGGCGGAGATTCAGTTGACCGCGCACCTGATCAAGTTGCGCGAGGACGGGCTTTGGAGTGCGGAGGCAGCGCCTCCGCTTTCGAATCCGCGCGAATAGGAAAGCGGAGGCGCTGCCTCCGCACTCCACATCACCGCGGGATCACCGTTCGAATGAACTTCTTGTTCACGAAGTACGTGTCCTCATCCGCGTCGATGCGCACGAAGCTCTCCGTCGCGTCGTTCAGCACGTCCGAGATGCGCGAGTACTCGCGCGGGCGGTCGCCGATCGGCAACATCCCTTCGATGCGCGTGCTGTCCGCGAGCTCGATGATCGTCAGCTTCTCCACCATCGTGCTGTCCAGGTCGACCACCGTCGGCAGCTTCTCGTAGCGCACCCAGAGAATCTGATCGCGGTTCAGCATCTTCGGCACTCCGCCGACGACCATCGGGAAGAAGCGACGGCGCCCGTTCAGATAGTCGGCGACCGTCTCCGGACCTTCACGCCGCTCCGAGTAAGGCGAGAGATAGAGGAAGTGCTCCTCGGGGTCGACGCCCTCGATCGCGACGACCACGGCCACCTCCATCATCGGGACCTGATAGTTCATGCTGGCGCAATAGAATACGCCGGCCATGAAACACAAAGACTTCATTGAAGTGACCGACTACACCGCCGCCGAGGTGGCGGAGATGTTCGCGCTTGCCGCGGACATGAAGAAAGAGCCGAAAAAATATGGCCGTGCCCTCGAAGGGCAAACCCTCGCGATGATCTTCGAGAAATCGTCGACGCGCACGCGCGTCTCGTTCGAAGTGGGGATGTATCAACTCGGCGGCCACGCGCTGTTTCTCTCCTCGCGCGACATCCAGCTTGGCCGCGGCGAGCCGATCACCGACACCGCGAGAGTTCTCTCGCGCTACGTCGACGGCATCATGGCCCGCACGTTCGCGCACAAGACCGTTACCGACCTCGCCGAGTACGCGACCGTGCCGGTGATCAACGGACTCACCGATCTCTCGCACCCCTGCCAGTCGATGACCGACTACTTCACCGCGTGGGAGAAATTCGGCGGAAGTCTGAAGGGCCGCAAGATGGCCTACGTCGGCGACGGCAACAATATGGCCCACTCGCTGCTCGTCGCAGCTCCGAAGGTCGGCATGGACATCGCCGTCGCGACGCCGGCGGACTACGCGCCGAACGCCGACGTCGTCGCGCAGGCGCAAGCCGCCGCTCGTGACGCAGGGACGAAGGTGATCGTCACAACATCGATGGACGAAGCGATCCGCGACGCCGACATCGTGGAGACGGACGTCTGGGCTTCGATGGGCCAGGAGGCCGAAGCGGAGAAACGCAACCGCGACTTCCACGGCTGGATGGTCGACGCGCGACACATGGCATCGGCGAAGAAAGACGCGATCTTCATGCACTGCCTCCCCGCGCACCGCGGCGAGGAAGTGAGCGCCGACGTGATCGACAGCCCCGCATCGGTGATTTATGACGAAGCCGAGAATCGCCTGCATGTGCAGAAGGCGATTTTGTATACGCTGATGAAAAAGTAGGCAGTCGACAGTTTGCAGTCGACAGGAGACCACCGCCCTTCCCACGGGTGGCGGACGGCCTCCTGTCTACTGCAAACTGCAAACTGCAAACTGCCAACCGCCAACCGACATGACTGACTCTCGCACCCGTCACGGACGCGGCCTGGCCGTCGTCATCTTCCTCGCGGTGCTGTTCTTCGCGCTGCTCGCGTTGATCGTCTTCAACGCGCGCGAAGAAAAAGGCCGCGAGGCAGCGGCCGTGGAGACGCTGACGGTGTTGCCGCAGCGGATCCGCATTCGTACCGAGCCGCACGCGCGTGCGCCCGTCGTCGCTTCGCCGACGAGCGGCGATCACGTCACACTGCTCGAGGACCGCGGCGCGTGGGTGCGCGTGCAGACCGCGGACGGGCTCGTCGGATGGGCCGAGCGATCGGCGCTCGAGAAGACCGCCGAGGTGCAGCGCCGCAAGATGCGCTACGCGGCCATTCGCAATCTCCCGCCGCTGCAGGGCGTCGCGACCGATCGCGTCCAGCTCTACGCCGGACCGGCGATTTTCTATCCGCTGATGGGCGAGATCGCGGAGGGTACACAGGTCGTCGTCTACACACGCGACCACGATTTCTACGCGATCGAGCATGGCAGCGCCGTCGCGTACGCACATGTCGATACGATCGACGTCAGTTCATCCGGTACGCGCCAGCTCGACGTCGACACGGCGAGCATCGCCCCGACCGACACCGCGGCGACGGAGACGATGCCGCCGGTTGCCGACACCGCCGTCGCGGAACCGCCGATGGTCGAGCCCGAACCGCAACCGACGGAGCCTTCGACCGGCGTTTACAGCGCGGTGCCGCCCGGCGGCACGCAACCGGAGGAAGTCGATCGCGTCGTGCCTCGCTATCCCGCGGCGGCGCGACGACGCAACGTCGGCGGCGCGGTCGTCGTGCGCGGCATCGTCCGCCGCGACGGCACGATCGACAACGTCGAGATCATCAAGGACCTCCCCTACGGCCTCGGCGACGAAGCCCGCCGCGCGGTGAGCCGCTGGCGCTTCCGCCCCGCGACGTATCGCGGCGAGCCGATCGACGTGTACTACACGGTGACGGTGAATTTCAGATTGCAGTAGCGCGTTTTGCCTCGGTCCATGTCCCGCTTCACTTTTCCCGACGCTCCCGGCGATCTCATCGGTGCTCACATCTCGACCAAAGGTGGTCTGCACACGATGTTCGAGCGCGCGTCGGCCATCGACGCGTCCGCCGCGGCGCTGTTCGCGAAGAACTCGAATCAGTGGAAGGGAAAGACGCTCACGGACGAGGACTGCGTAACGTTCGCGTCGCTGCGCACGGTAACGCCGCTGCTCACGCACGCGTCGTATCTGATCAACCTGGCCACGACTAACGAGGAATTCCACCGCAAGTCGATCGCCGCGATGATCGACGAGCTCGATCGCGCGGAGCGCCTCGGCATCCACGCGGTGGTCCTGCATCCCGGCGCGCACATGGGCGCGGGCGCGGATGCCGCGGTCGAACAGATCGCGCGCTCGCTCGATCAGGTGCACGCCGCGATTCCGAACCATCGCGTGGTCACGCTGCTCGAGACGTCCGCGGGGCAGGGCTCGTGCGTCGGCTGCACGTTCGAGGAGCTGGGTCGGATGATCAGACTCATCGACGATCCGAATCGCGTCGGCATCTGCTTCGACACCTGTCACGTGTTCGCTGCCGGCTACGAGCTGCGCACGTGGGACGCGTACAACCGCACGATCGACGAGATGGAGCGGCACGTCGGCCTCGAGAACGTCGGCGCGTTTCACCTGAACGACTCGAAGAAAGGCCTCGGCTCGCGCGTCGATCGCCACCAGCACATCGGCGAAGGAGAGCTTGGACTCGAGCCGTTCCGGTTCCTGCTCAACGATCCGCGCTTCGCCCGCATCCCGAAAGTGATCGAGACTCCGAAGACCGTGGAGACGGTGAGCGATCAGCGCAACCTGGCCAGACTGCGCGCCTTGATCGGCAGGACGAAGTCTCAGAGTCGCAAAGTCTCAAAGTCGCAAAGGATGGCCGTCACACCTCTTTGAGACGTTGCGACTTTGCGACTTTGCGACTCCTTGTTAGAGTGCGCCCGCCATGACTGACCGCATCGCGCACCCCACTTCCGGCACCCGCATCGGCTACGAGAACAACAAGATCGTCGTGCCCGACGACCCGATCGTGCCGTACATCGAAGGCGACGGCACCGGACCCGACATCTGGCGCGCGACGAAGTACGTCGTCGATGGCGCGGTCGAGAAACTCTACGGCGGCAAGCGCAGGATTCACTGGCACGAGGTCTTCGCCGGCGACAAAGCCTTCGCGCAGTTCGGCGAGTACCTGCCGCAGGAAACGCTCGATCACCTCGCGCACTACCGCGTCTCGATCAAAGGACCGCTCTCGACGCCCGTCGGCGGCGGCATCCGCTCGCTGAACGTCACCCTGCGCCAGGTGCTCGACCTCTACGCGTGCGTGCGTCCGGTTCGTTACTTCGAAGGCGTGCCCTCGCCCGTGCGCGAGCCGCAGAAGGTGAACATGGTCATCTTCCGCGAGAACACCGAGGACGTGTACGCAGGCATCGAGTGGCCAGCGGGATCCGAGGGAGCGAACGGCGTGATCGAGTTCCTCAACACGATGGAACGACGCACCGCGGCCAAGATCCGCGAGAACTCCGCCATCGGCATCAAGCCCATCTCCGAGTTCGGCTCGAAGCGCCTCGTGCGGAAAGCGATCGAGTACGCCATCGCGGCGAAGCGCGACTCCGTGACGCTCGTGCACAAGGGCAACATCATGAAGTTCACGGAAGGCGCGTTCAAAGACTGGGGCTACGAGGTCGCGCGGGACGAATTCGGCGACGTCACCATCCCTGAGTCCGAACTGACCGGCGCGGCACCGATCGGCAAGATCGTGATCAAGGATCGCATCGCCGACTCGATGTTCCAGCAGGTCCTGCTGCGTCCGGCCGAGTACTCCGTGCTCGCCACGACGAACCTCAACGGCGACTACATCTCCGACGCCCTCGCCGCCCAGGTCGGCGGCCTCGGCATGGCCCCCGGCTCGAACGAGTCCGACGAAGTCGCAATCTTCGAAGCCACCCACGGAACCGCCCCGAAGTACGCCAACCAGGACGTGATCAACCCCGGATCACTGATCCTCAGCGCCGTGATGATGCTCCGCCACATGAAGTGGTACGAAGCCGCCGACGGCATCGAAACCGGCATCGCGAAAACGATCCAGCAGAAAAAGGTCACTTACGACCTCGAACGCCAGATGCAAGGCGCGACCAAGGTCAAATCCAGCGAGTTCGCGAAGATCATCGTCGACAACATTTAGTGTGGAGTGCGGAGGCAACGCCTCCGCTTTCCAATACCGCGGCCAACTACGCAATGTAGAAATCTTGACGGACACCATGAGCCGAGGGAACCTCGGTATGCATGGACTGGCCGCACTCACCTCTTCACCGTTTCAACAGTGCCGGCATCTACTTCATCACCGGCGCAACGCTCTACAAGCAACACTTCTATCGAGCACCAGCCGCTCTCGACCTCCTGCAGGACCGCTCTTCACCCTCGCGAAAAGCTACTACTGTGAACTGCAGGCTTGGACGCTCTTCTCGAATCACTACCATCTCGTTGTGATCTCAGACGTGGGCGAAGCGCTGCAAGAGATGCTCGCACGCTTTCACAGCGATGCGGCCAAGGCGCTCAACGCGTTCGACGGCGTGAGCGGTCGCAGGGTCTGGTACCAATTCTGGGACACGCAACTCACGTTCGAGAAGGCCTGGCTCGCGCGACTGAAGTACACGCACGAAAACGCGGTGAAGCACGGGGTTGTATCAAATGCAAAAGCCTATCGGTGGTGCTCCGCCGCGTGGTTCGAAGAGAACGCGCGGCCGTCGCTCGTGAAGACCCTGCAAAACGTGAAGATCGACCGCGTCAACGTCTACGACGACTTCGCTGTGGAGTGCGGAGGCAACGCCTCCGCTTTCCAATCACGTGAATAGAAAAGCGGAGGCGTGGCCTCCGCACTCCACATTACGCGGGGACGTTGCGGAACTCGAGGAACCACGGCTCGCGGCGGCCGAATTTGGTCGCGAGGGCCACGCCTACGCCGAAGATGCTGGCGAGAGACCAGAGGATCGTGCCGACGACGGGGATCAGGCGCAGCGCGCCGAGGAGCAGTACGCCGATCACCACCATCGCGAGGTCGCCGCGGAGCCACTTCCGCTGCTCGAGCTGAGCACGCGAGCGGGCGCCGGCAATCAACGTTCCGATGGCGTGGAAGACGGCGATCATGCCGTAGATCTTCGTCAGCAGCGCGAACACGCCGAGGGCTGCGAGGAGCGGGATGCCGATGACGTAAGGAACGAGATAGCTGAACGCGATCGCGGTCAGAACGAAGCTCGTCAGCGCGACCAGGCCGAGGACGAAACAATGCAACGCGCTGGTGCGCACTTCCACCGATGACAGACGGATCTCGCGGCCGCTCATCAGCGTCACCACGATCGCGGCGATGAGCCAAACCAGCAACAGCGACGCGATGATCGCGTTCTTCGTCAGCGCGCCCGCGGCGCCTTCCAGCGACGCCAGCGGATAGATCCGCCCGCCGACGCGTCCTTCCTCATCCGTGAACGTCGCGCCTGCGTGAATGAGATTCCCCTGCACGCGGCCGCGGCCCGCGAACGTCACTTTTCCGCCGATCACGAGCAGGTCGCCCGCGATCACGTCGCGCAGCATCAGCGTTCCGCCGTAGAGCTGCACCGTTCCCAGCACCGGCTGATCGATGGTCACGTTCTCGTCGATGTAATGCACGTCGCTGGTCGAACGCGAGTCCCCCTTAGCGCCCGTCGGAGACACGACCGCGAACAGCGCGAGCAGCGCCGCGATCGCGGTCAGCGGAACGACGAGCCGCCTAAACATCGACTCCCTTCGGCGCGCGCCGGAGCAGCAGAAAGAGAATCGTGTTGATCGCGACGAACAGCAGCGCGACGAGCGGCGCGCCGATCGCGCGTCCGGTCAGTTGAAGGAACGTGAGCATGGCCTGCAGCGACGGCATCGACGAGGTCACCACCGTCATCGGAGAAATGTCCGCGTAAGCCGTCAGCACGATCGCGAGCGTCAGCACCGCAACGACACCCGCGCCGACGAGCGGCCACGTGCGATGCGAAGCACCTTCCCACGACGCGACGGGAAGCGCGTCCACGCTCAGCGGACGATGCTGAACGTCGACGTGCAGCCCGAGCTCCTCTTCGAGAGCGCGGCAGTTCGAACACGACTGGAGGTGAGCCGCGTTCGCGTCCGGATCCTGCAGGTATTCCTCACATGTCATAACGGTTCCACGAATGATCCGAGCGATTCTTTCAGCAGATTGCGCGCTCGGAAGAGTTTGTTCTTGACCGTGCCGAGGGGCAGCTTCTTCATGGTAGCGATCTCCTCGTACGACAGCTCCGCGAAATGCCGGAGCTGAATGAGCTCGCGATAATCGGCCGGGAGTTGCAGCACCGCCTTGTCGATCGCGGCGCTGAGCTGTTTGTTCTTGAGCGCGCGGTAGGGCGAGATGCCGTCATCGGCGAACTCGCGCTCTTTTCCGCCGGGCTCTTCCTCGGTCGGCCGAGCCAGCGGCACCTCGGAGATCGACTTCTTCCGCAGCGCGTCGATGGCGCTGTTCTGCGCGATCCGGAACAACCAGGTCGAGAACTGATACTTCGGATCGTATCGATCGAGTGCGAGGTAGACCTTCACGAAAATTTCCTGCGCCAGATCGTGCGCCTCTTCGTAGCGATGCGTGATCCGGTACACGTAATTGATGAGGCGTTTCTCGTAACGGCCCACCAGCGTCGTGAACAGGTCCCTGTCGCCGCCGAGGATCCGCTCCACGAGGGCGCGGTCATCGAGCTGAACACGTTCTGCCATTCGATTCTACGGGCCTCAGGACTGAAGGTTGCCCGGGCGCGATGATACCCTGCCTCAGGATGATCGAAATCCACGATCTCACAAAGAGATACGGCGATTTCACGGCGGTCGACGGGCTGAGTCTCACTGCCGCGGCGGGCGAGATTTTCGGGTTCCTCGGACCGAACGGGGCCGGCAAGACGACCACGATTCGGATCGTCGCCGGCCTCTCCCTTCCCACAAGCGGCTCGGTCATCGTCAATGGCATCGACGTCATCGCCGAGCCCGTCCGCGCGAAGTCGATCATGGGCTATGTCCCGGACCGGCCGTACCTCTACGAGAAACTCACGGGCCGCGAGCTGCTGCACTTCGTCGCGGACCTCTATCGCAAGGACTGGAGTGACTGTGAGCCGCGCGCGGTGGAGATGCTCCGCTACTTCGACCTCGGCGACTGGATCGACGCGCGCATCGAGAACCTCTCGCACGGGATGAAGCAGAAGCTCGTGCTCATCACCGCCCTCGTGCACGATCCGGCGGTGCTCGTCATCGACGAGCCGATGGTCGGTCTGGACGCACTCGCGCAGAAGCAGGTGAAGGTCCTTCTGCGCAATCTCGCGTCTTCCGGGAAGACCGTGTTTCTCACGACGCACACGCTCTCCGTCGCGGAAGCGGTGTGCGATCGCATCGCGATCATCAACCGAGGAAGGATCGTCGCGAGCGGGACGACCGCGGAGTTGAAGAAGGAGACGGCGCTGGAAGACGCGTTCCTCGCGCTGACGTATGGCGAGTAGGCGCCTCGACGATCTGCGCGCCTCGCGCCGTGACGACGCGCTCCGGCACGGCATCAATCCGCGCGACGTCGACCTCCTCCTTTCCGACCTTCTCGAGCAGTCGATCGCGTACCTCTACGCGCACGGCGAGCTGCTCGTGCAGTCCGCGCCGCTCGACGCGCGTCTCGCGCGACGTTACGCCGGCGAGCCGCTGCAGTACATCCGCGGCCACACGGAGTTCTATTCGCGCGACTTCCTCGTCGACAAGCGCGCGCTGATCCCGCGTCCCGAGACGGAACTGCTCGTCGAAGCCGCAATCGAGCGCGCGCCCGCGCACGGTCACGTCGTCGACATCGGCACCGGCAGCGGATGCATCGCGATCTCGATCGAGCGCGAGCGTTCGGACCTGCATGTGCTCAGCGTCGACCGCTCCGTCGAAGCGCTCGCGCTCGCGTCGACGAACAAGGCGCGGCTCGAATCGCGGGCGATGCTCGCCGCGTCGGACCTGCTCGAGAGCGTGCGCGGCACGTTCGACGTCATCGTCTCGAATCCGCCATACGTTCCGCTCGCGGAGTACGAGCAGCTGGCGGTGGAAGTGCGCATTCACGAGCCGCGGATGGCGCTCACGCCCGGGCCGGACGGGACGGAGATCATCGAGCGGATCCTTGATGAAGCGCACGCGCGACTCGAGCCTCGCGGGTGCGTGATCCTCGAGGTCGGATACGGTCAGGAAGAAGCGATCCGCACGCTCGCCGCGGCGAAGCGCTACGACGTGGAAGAGTTCCTCCCCGACCTCGCCGGCATTCCGCGCGTCGTCGTATTATCCGCGCATGCCGAGTCACGATAAGTGCCTCTTCTGCCGCATCGCCGCGGGCGAGATTCCGGCGAAGAAGGTCCACGAAGACGCCGACGTCGTCGCGTTCCACGACATCAACCCGCAGGCGCCGACGCATGTGCTGGTAATCCCTCGCAAGCACATCCCGATGCTGAACGACCTCACCGACGCCGACGCCGCAACAGTCGGCACGACGATCGTGCGCGCGTCCCAGATCGCGCATGAATTGCGGCTGCACGACGACGGATACCGGCTCGTGATCAACAACGGCGAAGGCGCTGGCCAAACGGTGTTTCACATCCACGTGCACATCCTCGGCGGACGCAACTTCGGCTGGCCCCCGGGGTGAGTGTCGAACGTAGGGCGTGGCTTTAGCCCGCCCCCACGTGGAGAGGCGGGCTGAAGCCACGCCCTACGTTTACGCCGGTGGGGGGACGCGGAAACGCGTGCCGCTGAACGTCATTCGGCCGCTCTTCTTTCGCGCGCCACGGCGTTGGGCGATGAAGTCTTCCTTTGCTTCCTTCAGCGTCATCGGCACGTAGCTCGCGCCGGACTTGAGCGTCTTCTGGCGATCGCGGGAGAACGCGGAGCCGCCGGCGACGATCGCGAGCTCGGGGAAGTTCGCGCCGAGCAACTGCAACATCGCGTAGCCCTGACCGAGGTGATCGGGATTCGTGCACGACAGGAACACGGCCTCGGGCTTCACCTCGTTGATGAACGCGATGAGCTCGGGCTCGGGCAGATCGGTGAAGTAATCGGCTGAGTAGCCCTCGGTGCGCAGAAGCTGCGTGAGCATCAAAGTGCCGAGGGAGAGGCGCTCGCCGGCGACGGAGACCGCGACGATGTGTTTCGACGGATCGGGCGTGCCGGCGTTGCGGTCGCCGAAGCGGATGATCAGCTCGCGCACGACGTCCTTGATGAAGTGATCGTGCGCCTGCGTGATCCGTTTGCGGTCGAGCTCTTCCTGCGCGAACGTGAGCGTCGGGATGAAGAGATCCGTGAACATCTCCTCCATCGTCGCCGCCTCGGCGTAACGATCCGCGATCGCGATCGCGCCCGTGCGGTCGCGCAGCAGGAGCCGGTTGTAGAAACTGAGGTAACCCTCGAGCGGATCTTCGCTGCCGAACATGATCGAGAAGATCCGCAGCGCGGGGATGAACTCGCCGCCGACGGTGAGGCAGACCGTGATCGGCGTCGCGAGCAGCAGCCCGACCGGACCCCACAGCCAGCCCCAGAAAATCGCCGCGAGCAGCAGCGCAACCGGTGACACGCCCACGCGATGTCCGACGACGATCGGCTCGATGAAGCCGCCGATCAGTTGATCGCTGAAGACGAACAGGCCGAGGACCGCGAGCGCGGAGTACCAGTTCGGAAAAACGGCGAACGCGAGGAACGTCGGCGCCGCGGCGGCGAGCACAGCGCCGATGTACGGGACGAAGCGAAGCAGACCCGCGAGCACACCCCACAGCGCAGCGTGAGGCACGCGCAGCATCCACAGTCCGAGTCCGATGAGGAGGCCGAAGCCGATGTTCAGAAGGGCGATGGTGAGCAGGTAGCGGCTGATGCGCTGCGACGTCTCGCCGATCGCCTGCGTCGTCACGGTGAGATGCGCGCGCCCCGCGACGCGCAGAAGCTTGTCGCGGAGTTGCTCGCGATCGCGCAGGAGGAAGAAGACGACGACCACGACGAGGAACATCGCGGCGACGCTTTCGACGGTCGGTGCGACGTCTTCATAGCGCTCGCCGGCGGTTTTGCGATCGGGGATGACCTTCACGCGCAGTTCGGCGCGCTCCTGCGGCTCGCCCGCGTCGGCAACGCGCTGCACGAAGCGCTCGAACAGGTCGAACTGTCCGGCGCGCGCGCGGATGGCGTCGAGCTTCCGCTCGACGTTCTCGCTCGCTGCGGCGCTGGTCAACTCTTTCGCGACGGAGTTGAGCTGCTGATAGATCCACCAGCCGCCGAATCCGAGAAGGACCGTCGTGACGCCGAGGCACAGGACGATCGAGCCGGTGCGGCGGATGAACGTCCGCTCCAGACGCAGGACGATCGGCGTCAGGAGAAACGAGAACAGCACCGCCAATGCGACCGGCACGACGACCGGCCGCGCGAGGTGCAGCACGGCGATGACGATCACCGTGCCGAAGAGAATGCGCGCATTGCTCGCGCGGCGGTCCACGGGTCGTTTCTCGCTGAGAGTCTCCGGCTGAGGGCGCGGAGGCATGCGCCGCATCGACAAGGTGCGATCGAATCGGTCGGTATCTTCTTCGTCAGCCACTCGCTGTTGAGTCTACAACGACGGCGCAGGTGATGCGGGCACTCCTAGATCTCATTTCGTCCAGCGCAAGACCGGCTGTCGCGCGGCGCGCGCCTCGTCGAGTCTTCGCACCGGCGTCGTGTGCGGTGCGCTGCGCACGAGCTCCGGACGCTCCTGCGTCTCATGCGCGATGGCGATCATCGCGTCGCAGAACGCGTCCAGCTCTTCCTTCGGCTCGCTCTCCGTCGGCTCGATCATGAGCGCGCCGGAGACGATCAGCGGGAAGTAGATCGTCGGCGGGTGGAAGCCGTAGTCCATCAGGCGCTTGGCGATGTCGAGCGTGTGCACGTCCTTCGGCGTCTGCAGCTTGTCCGAGAAGACGACCTCGTGCAGCGACGGCGCGTCGTAGGGCAGGTGGTAATGCTTCTTCAGCCGCGCGCGGATGTAATTCGCGTTCAACACCGCGAGCTGCGCGATGCGGCGCAGACCCGTTGGTCCCATCGAGCGCATGTACGTCAGCGCGCGCACGAGCACGTTGAAGTTTCCGTGGAACGCGCGCATGCGTCCGATCGAGTCGGGGTGCGAGAAATCAGCGTAGAACGTGCCGTCCTCGCGGCGCTCGATCGTCGGAGTCGGGAGGAACGGTACGAGCTTTTCGCTCACGCCCACCGGACCCGCACCCGGGCCGCCGCCGCCGTGCGGCGTGGAGAAAGTCTTGTGCAGGTTGGAGTGGATGACGTCGATGCCCATGTCGCCGGGCCGCGCGACGCCGACGAAGGAGTTCAGGTTCGCGCCGTCACAGTAGAGATACGCACCCTTCGCGTGAAGGATGTCGGCCATGGCCTTGATCTCGGACTCGAACACGCCCAGCGTGTTCGGCACGGTGATCATCAGCGCCGCGACGTCTTCCGTCACCGCGGCCTCGAGCGTCGAGAGATCCACGGTTCCGCGGCTGTTCGACTTCAGTTCCCGGATCTCGTATCCCGCGAACGCCGCCGACGCGGGGTTGGTGCCGTGCGCGGAGTCGGGGATGAGGATGTACTTGCGCGCGTTGCCGCTCTTCGCGAGCGCCTTGTGAATCATGAGGATGCCGGTGAGCTCGCCGTGCGCACCCGCGACCGGCTGCAGCGTCACGCGCGGCAATCCGAAGATCTCCTTCAGCGTCTGCTCGAGGTGCCACAGCAACTCGAGGTTGCCCTGCACCTGATGCTCGGCCTGCAGCGGATGCGACAAGGCGAAGCCGGGCGTACGCGCGATCTCTTCGTTGATGCGCGGGTTGTGTTTCATCGTGCACGAGCCGAGCGGATACAGCCCCGCGTCGATCGACACGTTCAGCTTCGACAACCGCGTGAAGTGCCGGATGACGTCGACCTCGGACACTTCGACTTCGTTCGCGATCTCGTCGCGCCGCAGCGCCGGCGGCAGCAGCGAGTCGAGCGGCTGCTCCGGCACGTCGAGCGCGGGAAGCTGATAGCCGCGGCGTCCCGGCTTCGAGCGCTCGAAGATGAGCGGCTCGAGGGAGGACTTCGTCGTGGCGACTTCGGTTTCTTCGATAGCCGTCATCGGCGCTCCCGGGAAATCGCGGCGCTCAACGCGCCGGCGTAGTGGTCGAGGTGCTCTCTCGTGTGCAACTCCGTGACCGCGACGAGGAAGTCGCGCTCCTGTCCTTCGTAGAACTCGCCGAGCGGAATGCCGCCGAGGATCTTTTCGTGCTCGAGATCGGCCAGGATCAGCTTCGCGTCGAACGGCGTGCGCACGACGAGCTCGTTGTAGACCGGGCCGTCGAACGGCAGCTCGACGTTCGCGATCGCGCGGAGCTTCTCGCGCAGATACGCGGTCTTCTGCAGGCATTGCGTCCCGACTTCGCGCAACCCGGCCTTGCCCATCAGCGAGAGGTACATGTTGGCGGCCAGCGCGATCAGCGCCTGGTTCGTGCAGATGTTCGAGGTCGCTTTGCCGCGGCGGATGTGCTGTTCGCGCGTGGCCAGCGTCAGCACGTACGCGCGCTTGCCGTCGACATCCACGGTCTCGCCGACGAGGCGTCCCGGCATGTGACGCTTGAGCGCGTCGCGCACGACCATGAAGCCGACATACGGACCGCCGAACTGCGGGGGAATGCCCCACGCCTGTCCTTCGCCGACGCAGATGTCGAAGCCGTGCTGTCCCGGCGGCGCGAGCACGCCGAGAGAGGTGGCTTCGGCGATCACGGAGATCTTCGTGAGCGTGCCCGCTGCCTGCGCGACGGCGTCGTAATCTTCGATGACGCCGAAGAAGTTCGGCGACTGGATTGCGACCGCAAACGCGTCGGTAGTCGCGGCGCGCAGCGCTTCGAGATCGATGCGTCCGTCCGCGCCCCAGCCCACTTCCACGATCTCCAGTCCGAGGTTCTGCACGTACGTGTGCACGGTCTCGAGGTAGTGCGGGTGGATCGACTTCGCGAGGACGACTTTCTTCTTCCCCTTCACGAGTCGCTCGGCCAGCAACACCGCCTCGCACAGCGCCGTCGAGCCGTCGTAGAGCGACGCGTTCGCGACGTCGAGTCCGGTCAGCAGGCACTGGTGCGTCTGATACTCGAAGATCGACTGCAGCGTGCCCTGCGAGACCTCGGGTTGATACGGCGTGTACGCGGTCAGGAACTCCGCGCGCAAGAGAAGCTGATCGATGCACGCGGGCTGATAGTGCGAATACGCCCCGCCGCCGAGGAACGAGACGTGATCGGTCGCGGTGATGTTGCGCGCCGCGAGACCGCGGAACCACCGCCGCGTCTCGATCTCGGACCATGGTCCCGGGATGTCCAGCAGGCCTTTCAGCTTGACGTCGTTCGGGATCGTGTCGAACAGGCGATCGATCGAGTCGACGCCGATGACCTCCAGCATCTCGCGGATGTCTTCACCGGCGTTGGAGATGTAGCGGTGCGAAGAAGATGAAGCAGTGGGATCGGGGAGCGTCATGTACTTAGTGCGCGGATTCTTTTTCGATGTACTCGTCGTACTCTTCCGCCGTCATCAGCTCGTCGACCTCGGTCGGGTCGCTGACGCGCATGCGGATCATCCATCCGTCGCCCCACGGATCGGTGTTGACGAGAGCGGGGTTGTCGGCGAGCGCTTCGTTGATCTCGACGACTTCACCGGTCATGGGCGAGAACAACTCGGACACGGCTTTCACCGATTCGATGCTTCCGAGCTCGTCACCGGCATCGAGCACCGTACCGGGCTGCGGCAGCTCGACGAATACGACGTCGCCGAGCTCTTTCTGCGCGTAATCGGTGATGCCGATCGTCGCCACGTTGCCCTCGAGATGAACGTACTCGTGGCTCTTCGCGTAACGGTTGTCTTCAGGAGTGGCCATTACTTGCCTCCAGGTGTGCTATTTCGCGCGCTTGTAGAAAGGAGTTGGGACGACGCGGGCCCGGGTCTCTTTGCCGCGGATGAGCACCATGAATTCCGTACCCTGAGCCGACTTGTCGAGCGGAAGATAAGCGAGTCCGATCGCTTTTTTCAATGTCGGCGAATGCGTGCCCGAGGTGATGACGCCGATCTCCTCGCTTCCGTCGACGACTGGATAGCCGTGACGGGCGATGCCGCGGTCGACCATCTCGAATCCGACGAGCTTCCGCTTCGGCCCCTCGGCCTTCTCGTGCGCAAGGATGTCGCGTCCCGCGAACTCGCCTTTGTCGAGCTTGACGATCCAGCCGAGGTCGGCCTCGATCGGCGTCGTGGTCTGGTCGATGTCGTTGCCGTAGAGGGCCATTTTCGCTTCGAGACGAAGCGTGTCGCGCGCGCCGAGGCCGCACGGTTTCACGCCGGCGGCGACGAGCTTGCGCAGGATGCGCGGCGCGTGCTCGGGCGCGGTGTAGATCTCGAAACCGTCCTCGCCCGTGTAACCGGTGCGCGAGACGATCGCCGGCGCGCCGTCGACGGTGCCGTTGGCGAAGCGGTAGTACTTGATGTCCGCCAGCGCGACGTCGGTCATCGGCTGCAGCACGCGCTCGGCCTCGGGACCCTGGATCGCGAGCTGTGCGTAGTCGGCACTGACGTTCTTCACGTCGACGTCGAGATCTTTCGCGGATTGCTGAAGCCACTCGAAGTCTTTGTCGGTGTTCGACGCGTTGACGACGACGAAGAAGTCCTCCGGCGTGTTCTGGTAGATCAAGATGTCGTCGACGAAGCCGCCGTTCGGATAGAGGAGGCCGTTGTAGTGAATGCGGCCCTGGTCGAGCTTCGCGACGTCGTTACAGGTCGCGCGCTGCAGAAGCTCGAGCGCCTGCGGGCCTTTTACCGTGACCTCGCCCATGTGCGAGACGTCGAAAACGCCGACTTTCGTGCGCACGGCCTCGTGCTCTTCGAGGATGCCGCTGAACTGGACCGGCAGCTCCCAGCCGCCGAAATCGACCATCTTTCCGCCGAGCTCTTTTTCGACTTCGTGGAGGGGGGTTTTCTTCAGCGGTTCGGTGGATTCAGACATGCAGCCTCCCGAGGGAGGCGTAACGTAGCACACACGGTCCGTCAGCAAATACTGCTTGCCTTCTGGTATGGGATTACACCATATTGTTATTCATGCTTCGAGTTGCGATCGTGGCCGCTGTCCTTCTTGCCACCTTTCCCGCTCACGCGGCGCTCGTTCCCGGCGTGGAACGACCGGTCTCCGCGCCGGCGGTCGGTACTGCGGGGATCAGCGACGTGCTGTCGGTCGCGACGGACGGCACCGACTTCCTCACGCTTTGGTTGGAAAAGACGCCAGGGCCGCGCGAGGGACTCTACGCGACGATCGTAGACGAGCAGGGCGTGCCGCGTGCGGTCGTGCCGGCGCCGCTCGTGCGCGGGTTCAGCCTCGGGCACGCGGTGTGGGTTGGCGACGCGTACCTGGTCGTCCTCAGCAGCGGCAGCGGCACGACCGTATTGCGAATGAATCGCGACGCGCAGGTGATTTCCGATCGCGAGCCGATCGACACCGGCGCGGGACTCGTTGTCGATCTCGCGTGGAACGGCAGCCGCGCGCTCGCAGTGGTGTCTCATCGCCCGACGCTTTCGGGACTCATGCTCGATGCGCACGGCCGCGTGCTGCGCTCCGGCATCGCGATCCCCGCGCAGAAACACAAGGAGCTCACCGCAACCGCGGCCGGCGAAGCGTTCGTGGTGACGTGGGCGGACGAGATCGAGGCGGCGCAGTACCCGTATCCGCCGGTGTTGGCGGTGCGCGCGGTGCGGATCTCGGCGGATGGCAGCGAAGTGTCCGCGCCGAAGGAGTTGATGGTGCGGCGCAGCGTCGTGAACCTCGACTCGGCTTCATCCGGCAATGCCGCGGGCATCGTCATCATGGCACGCGAAGATATGCAGGGTCATCGCGATCTGCTGCGCTTCACGGTCGATGGCCCGACGTTCGCGATCGAAGCGCATCGTAGTTTCAGCGTGATGGAGGAAACCGATGCGGTTCAAGTCCTTCCGACGTCCGGCGGATTCGCGGCGGTATACGTGTTTTCCGGGCGCTTCGGGATCGCGCAGTTCGATTCTCAAACGCGCCGTTCGTTCCCGATCGGCGGAGTCTGGGTGAACGGGAACGTCCTCATGGAAACGAACGGGCGCACCGTGATGGCGATCCTTCAAAGCACGACTGTCGTCGGCGTGGCAGTCGACGCGCAGTTGATGCGCCGCACGAGCGAGGCCGCGCCGGTGTCCCTGGCGTGGAGGACGCAGTCGATGCCGGTGCTCGCGAGTGCGGGGACGACAATGCTCGCGGCATGGATCGAAGACGGCTTTCCGACGCCGACTCTCGTCGCACAGCGCCGCGATGCCGACGGCCATGCGCTGGATGCGGCGCCGATCGTCCTCTCGCGCAACATCCTGGAGCCGCCTGCGATCGCATTCACGGGTCGCGTATGGCTCGTCGCATGGACCGGGACAGGATATGACTCACGGGGCTTTTACACCACGAAGGTATCCGTGCAACGGATTTCCGCGGACGGTGTCCTGCTCGACGCACAGCCGATCGAAGCCGGAATCGGCGAGCATCCGACACTCGCGTCGAACGGCCGGGTCGCGGCGCTGGTCATGAGCCAACCCGACTACAAGCCGCCACGTCTCGTTCGTTTTGCCCCCGAAGGGACCCTGATCGACTCGACTCCGCTCGCGTTCCCGCGGTCATTCCCGTCGATCGCAACGAACGGGGAAGAGTTCCTCGTGACGGGGGTGGATCGATCGACGAACCCTTACGCCAATACGACATACATTCTTGGACTCAGACTCGCCGCGGACGGCGCACCGATGGATGCCGCGCCGATTGCGATTGCGACCGGACCGCTGCGGCATGAGGCATCGCGCGTCGCTTCGGACGGTACGGACTTCGTCGTCGTGTACGTCGAATCGGATCCGGATCCGATCTACGATCCGCCACCCGCACAGCGAGAGTACCGCGTCGTGACGAAGCAAGTTCTCCGGAATGGAGCGCTCGCCGACCGCACCGCCGAGCAGGGAGGAGCGCGCCTCGGCGAGGGAACGTCCCCGCAGATCACCGCGTTCGGCGACGGCTATGCGGTGGCGTTCATCACGAATTCCGATCAATCGCTCGTCGCAATGCCGCTCGATGCGCGAGGTGTGCGGCACGGGGTGCCACGCACCGTGCTCCCGCACTCCACCATGTTCGCCATCGCCGGCGCGGGCGACGCGGTTCACATCGCGTACGCGCGCCTGGCTCCGGAGCTCGGCGACGTCACTCGCGTGTACATCCGCGAGTTGCGGGAGCAGGCATCGCGGCGGCGCAACGCGCGAAAGTGATCGTGCTACGCTGATCGCGTTGTTGCGGGAGGGGCGGGCGTGACCAACGAGATCGGCGATTTTCTCGACTATCTGACCATCGAGCGCAACGTCTCGCCGAACACGGTCACCGCGTACCGCGACGACATCGAGTCGTTCGTTTCCTTCCTTTGCAACGACTACCTGACCCTGGGCCGCGATCAGCTCGATCTGAAACGCGTCGATCACCTCGCGGTCCGTTCCTATCTCGCGCACCTCTCGCGGCGGAAGCTCGCGCGCGCTTCCGTGGCGCGGCATCTCTCTGCGCTGCGCACGTTCTTCAAGTTCCTCGTGCGCGAGGGCACGGTCGACGCGAATCCCGCGCGGACGGTGGCTACGCCGAAGCGCGAGAAGCACCTCCCCGCGGTGCTGCAAACCTCGGACATCGCGCTCTTGCTCGAGCAACCGGACGCATCGACGACTCTCGGCCTTCGCGACATCGCCTGGCTCGAGTTGCTCTACGCATCCGGGCTGCGCATCTCGGAGCTCGTGGGCATCGATCTCGACGACCTCGAGCTGCGCACGCGTCTCGTGAAGGTGCGCGGCAAGGGATCGAAGGAGCGCATCGTTCCGTTCGGAACGAAGGCCGACGGCGCGCTGCGAGCGTATCTCGCGGTGCGCGGCGAGCTGATTCGGGATATCGAGGAGCAGGCCGTATTCGTGAACTACCGCGGCGAGCGCATCACCACGCGCAGCATCCGCCGCCTGTTCGAAGGCTACGTGCGCGACGCCGCACTGCGCGCAGGAGTCTCGCCGCACACGCTTCGTCATTCCTTCGCCACCCACCTCCTGAACGCCGGCGCCGACCTGCGCGGCATCCAGGAGCTCCTCGGCCACGCATCGCTGTCGACGACGCAGAAGTACACGCACCTGAACGACTGGCAGTTGATCGCGGTGTACAAGAAGGCGCACCCGCGGGCCTGAGGTTTCTCTCCTGTCAACTGCCAACTGCCAACTGCCAACTAGAATGGCGCCGTGATCCGCGCGATCGTCCATCACGGCTTCATCGGAACCGCCATCGAATACTTCGCGGTCGTGGCCGGCCCCGACGTGGATCGGCGGTTTTTCTTTGAGCAGATCAGCGCGCAGCGCGGCGAGATCATCCGCTACTTCGGCGGCAGCTCGGAGATCGTGCTCAACCCCGAGGGCGTGCGCTTCCGCGGGAACGGCGGGATCTTCGGCGAGTACATGTTCGGCGGACACCTGCCCGTCGGCGATCTACTGAACGAGCAGGTCGTGAATCGGCTCGTGCTCTTCGGCACGACCGTCGACCATCACGAGCTGCAGTTCACGACCAACACCGAGGGCTTCGAGCGTTACGACAGCCTCTTCCTGCAGGGCAACGCCGTCGCGAACTACTTCTTCTTCGTCGACGACCGGAAGAAGTTCGCCGACGTCGGAGACCGGCAGGAGGCCACGCTGAAGAGCATCGGCAAGCTGCTCAAGCGGTCGCGCAGAGTCGGCGCCGGTAACTTCCTCGCGCTCGCGCACGAGATCCTTGATGCGCTCGACGAGCCGCAGTCGACGCTCGTGCTGGTGCGCGTCGTCCATCGCGCGAACCAACTCCTCGCCGACGCATGTCATCGCGCGTACGCCTCGTCGCGGTCGATGGACGACGTGAGCTCCACGCTCTCCGAGCTCCCGATCGAGCCCTATCAACGCGAGCGCATTCAGATCGACGTCATCTATCACCATCCCGACAACCAGGAGCTGATCGACGAGTACAAGCGCATCCTCGCGTCGTGCGCCGGCTCGACGATCGACTCCTCGGCGCGCGCGCGCCTGATGCGTCTACGCACGCTCTCGCTGCGCAATGAAGTGCCGCTGTCGATCTTCGACACGCTCGAGGAGATCGTGCTGCAGGAGCCGCGCGCGGTCGTGCGCAAGGAGGACGAGCCGGACTACATCCAGTCCACCCGCGAGATCCTCGGCGGCTTCCTCCTCGGACGCAACATCACGCGCAAGCTCTCGTCGCTCGACCTCGTGCAGCTCATGGAGAACAAGCAGCGTGCGGCGGCGATGCGCGACCAGACCTTCGAGGAAGTGCTGCTCGAGACCGGGCGCCTCATCGACGAGATCAGCCGCGAAGAAGAGGACTTCGAGCGTCTGGAGTCGTTCGGCGAGCTGGTCACACTCTTCGATCGCATCGATCACACGACCACGCTCGTGAACAAGCTCGCGTTCATGGACGACGTCGAGCTCTCGCAGGAACAGGTGCGCTCGCTCCTCGGCAACATGCAGGTGTTCGAGAAGCTCCGCCGCGGTCTTTTCCAGCAACTGTTCATCGATCCCGTGGTGAACAACGAATACGCGCTCGTGTACGGGAAGAAGAAACTCTACGCGCTGACCCTCGGACTGATCTCGATCGAGAACAACGAGGAGTCGCTCGCGGGAGTCGTGGAATCGATCGCATCGCTGAATCACCACGAGCGCGCGTACTTCGCCGCGTACAACCTCGCGCGGCGGCGCATGGCGAACTTCTACCTCGAGCTCAACACTGCCGAAGGGCGGGAGACGTTCCGGCGCGAGATCCGCTCCGAGATCGCGCACGATCCTGCGCATCGCGAGCTGCACGAGTACATGACCGAGGGCCTGCTCGAGGAAGTGATCACGAAGATCCGCCTCGAGGCGTTCTACATCAATCAACTCCTGCCGAAGATCGTGGAAGAGCAGGACGTGAAACTGCGCAACGACTTTCTTTCCAACTCCGGACTCGATCGGTTTCAAGTCGAGGAGTTGGAAAGCGAATACTTCGAGATGCGAGCTTTCCCGCCACAGTTGCTGGACATTTTGCGTAGCCCCGAGTGAGCGAAGCGAATCGAGGGGCCAACTTAGCAGCAACGCCCGGCGTCGCCTCAGGCTAGAGTCGTGCAGGTGCTAACTTGGCTCCTCGACTCGCAATCGCTCGCTCGGAGCTGAAGGCTTATGAACAGATTAGCGAACGAAACGTCCCCCTATCTCCTCCAGCATGCGCACAACCCCGTCGACTGGTTCGCGTGGGGCGAGGAGGCGTGGGCGAAGGCGCGCGACGAAGACAAGCCGGTCTTTCTGTCGATCGGCTATTCGGCCTGCCACTGGTGTCACGTCATGGAGCGGGAGTCGTTCGAGGACGAACTGATCGCGGCGATCCTAAACAAGGACTTCGTGTCCATCAAAGTCGATCGCGAGGAGCGGCCGGACGTCGACTCGATCTACATGCAGGCCGTGCAGATGATGACGGGACACGGCGGCTGGCCGATGTCGATGTTCCTGACACCGGAGGGAAAGCCGTTCTTCGCCGGGACGTACTTTCCGCCCGACGAGCGGCATGGGATGCCGAGCTTCCGGCGCGTGCTCGAGCATGTCGCGAACGTCTTCCGCTTGCGACGCAACGAAGCCGAAGAAGCCTCGAACGAAATCCAGAAGGCGCTGTCGACGCAGTTGCGCGTTCGAGGTGAAGGCGCGATCGAGCGTCACGGCCTCGATGCCGCGGCGGGGCGCACAGCCGCCAACTACGACGCGGTGCACGGAGGCTTCGGCGGCGCGCCGAAGTTTCCGCCGTCGATGTCGCTCGAGTTTCTGATGCAGGTTGCGGATCGCAACAACGACTCGCATCTGCGCGAGATCGTCGTGCACACGCTCACGAAGATGGCGCGCGGCGGGATGTACGACCAGGTCGGCGGCGGCTTTCACCGTTACTCCGTCGACGCGCGCTGGCTCGTGCCGCACTTCGAGAAGATGCTCTACGACAACGCGCTGCTCGCGCGTCTCTACACGCGCGCGTGGCAGTGGACGAAGGAGCCGCTGTTCGCGCAGATCGCAAACGAGATCCTCGGATTCGTGCAGCGCGAGATGACGTCGCCCGAGGGCGCGTTCTACGCGACGTTCGACGCCGACTCGGAAGGCGAGGAAGGGAAGTTCTACGTCTGGACGCGCGCGGAGGTGATGGAGATCCTCGGCGCGGACGAAGGGCGGACCTTCTGCGGAATCTTCGACATCACCGAGCGCGGGAACTGGGAAGGACACAACATTCTGAACGTGCCTCGCGAGCCGTCACCCGAGCACGCAGAGCTCATCGCGCGGGGCAAGTGCAAGTTGTACGGCGTGCGCGCGAAGCGCGTCTGGCCGGCGCGCGACGAGAAGATGCTCGCGGGTTGGAACGGATGGATGCTGGCCGCGTTCGCAGAAGCGTGCGTCGCGTTCAATCGCTACGAAGATATCGTACGCAAAAATGCCGACTTTTTATTAACGAGAATCGTAGACGGTAAATTGACGCGGCACGCGAAGATCCCGGGCCTGCTCGAGGATTACTCCGGCGTCGCCTGGGGACTGACGCTCGCGTACGAGGCGACGACCGAGCGACGCTACCTCGACGTCGCGCGCGGTCTGGTCGACCAGATGCTGGAGCGCTTCCGCGACGAGGAGCACGGAGGTTTCTACGACACGCCGATCGATCACGAGAAACTGATCACGCGGCCGAAGGACTTGTTCGACAACGCCACGCCCGGCGGAACGTCAGTCGCGTGCGACGTCCTGCTGCGCCATGCGCTGCTGTTCGGCAACGCGGAGTACGCGCGCGTCGCGACCGAGGCGCTCGAGTCGACGTGGCCGCTGATGGAGCGCTATCCGTCCGGCTTCGGATTCCTGCTGAGCGCCGCGGAATGGCGCGCCGGACAGCCGAAGGAGATCGCCCTCACCGGCGACGCGTCCGCGCTGCGTCGCGTCATTGGCGAAACGTACATCCCGCACCGCGTGCTCGTCGCGGGCACGCAGTCATCGGATCTGCCGCTGATGGAAAACCGACCCGCGGATCGCGCGCTCGCGTATGTGTGCATCGGCTACGCGTGCGAGGAACCGACCAGCGATCCGGAGAAGTTGCGGGCGCTGCTGTAATTTGGAGTGCGGAGGCAGCGCCTCCGCTTTCCTATTCGCGCGCATTTGAAAGCGGAGGCGCTGCCTCCGCACTCCAAATCTAAGGCGTCTTCGGCACGATCACCGTCTCCGTCTTCGCCGGCTTGCTCTCGTTTCCGCTCGCGTCGACGGCCGTCACCTCGTAGTAGTAGCCGATGCCGATGTCGATGGAGATGTCGAGGAAGTTCGATTCCTTCAGCGGCGAGGGCGTGAGCTTGAGACGGTACGGACCCTCGATGCGGTAGACGTTGTAGCCGGAGAGATCGGGTGCCTCGACCGCGTCCCACAACAAGCGCACCACCTTCGTTTCGAGGAGCGCCGTCACGGTGGCCGGCGCGGGTGGCGGGACGAGATCGCGGAAGGTCACCTTCGCAGGCGCGGAGAGGTCGCTCTGCACGAGCGGCGGACCAACCGCTGCGACGGCCGCGACGCGGTATTCGTGCTCGCCGTACGCGGGCGCGTCAGTGTACGTCGTCGCCGTTACCGGTGCGGTGTTGATCGCGACGTCGAGCTCACCCGGAGCCGAGCCTGGGGCACTGCGATAGATGTTGTAGCCGCTCACGATCGGCGCACCGAGGCTGCTGACCGCTTGCTCCGGCCTGGTCCACGTCAGCGTGACGCCTTCGGGTTTCGCCGTCGCCGTGAGTCCCGTCGGCGGAATCGCGACAGGAAGCGGCACGATCACCGCGAGGTTCGACGGTTGACTGCGCGCCGTCGCTCCCTCGGTCACCACCGCATACGTGAGGCGCACGGGCCGTCCGTCCGACGAGCGGAACGGAGGCGTGTCCGTGAACAGCAAACGCGCGCCTGTGGTCGCGGCGGCCAGGTTGGCCTTCTCTATGCTGTCGATCCGCGTGCTGAGCTTCATGAATTGCGCCTGCGGCACGGCCGGAATTCTCGAGTCGCCCGGCGCGGCGGGGAGATGTTCTTCATAGCGGTAAACGGAGATGCGCCGGATCTCGGTCAGATTTTTTCCGGCCGTCGTCAGCGCCGGGTAGCTCCATGACAAGAGCACCCGGTCGGCACGCTGTGTTACAACGAGGTCGCTCGTCGCCGCGGGAATCACGGGAATGGGCGGGCGCGGGTCACCGCGTTTGCCACAGGCGAGGACGACGAACGCAAGAACCGCCAGGAACTTTCTCACTGGCGCGGATTCTAACGGACGGGGAACGAACAGCATGTGTGGAATCATCGGTTATGTCGGCACGCGCGAGGTCGTGCCGGTTCTCATCGGAGGGCTGAAGAAGCTCGAATACCGCGGATACGACAGCGCCGGCGTCGCCGTCGTCAACGGCAAGGGCGTTGACGTCGTGCGCGCCGAGGGGAAACTTTCGAACCTCGAAGGAAAACTGTCCGAGAGAGAGCTGCTCGGCACGTTCGGCATGGGCCACACCCGCTGGGCCACGCACGGCAAGCCGAACGAGAACAACGCCCATCCGCATCGCGACTGCACCGGCAACGTCGTCGTCATCCACAACGGCATCATCGAGAACTTCCTCCCGCTCAAGCAGCGGCTGAAGGCGCAGGGCCACGAGTTCAAGAGCGAGACCGACACGGAAGTCGTCGCGCACCTGATCGAGGAGCATCGCAAGGACGGCACTTCATTCGTCGAAGCGGTGAAGAAAACGCTGAAGGAGCTCGAGGGGCATTACGCGCTGGTGATGATCGCGGGCGACGAGCCGGGGACGATCATCGCCGCGAAGCACGGTCCGCCGCTGGTCATCGGTCTCGGCGAAGGCGAGAACCTCGTCGCCTCGGACGTAGCGCCGCTGCTCGCCTACACGCGCAACATCATCTACCTCGAGGACGGCGAATACGCGGTTGCGAACGACCAGCACGTCGACGTCTTCGCCCGCGATGACAAGAAGGTCGAGCGCGAGCCGAAGAAGATCCTGTGGGACGCGGTGATGGCCGAGAAGGAAGGCTATCGGCACTACATGCTCAAGGAGATCCACGAGCAGCCGCGTGCGGTGCGGGACACGTTCAACGGGCGCATGTTCGAGGAGTCGGGCGAGGTCTATTTCAACGACCTCCAGTTCACGGCCGAGGAGTGGGCGAAGTTCACGAAGATCCACATCGTCGCGTGCGGCACGTCGTGGCACTCGGCACTGGTCGGGAAGTTCGTGCTCGAGAATGCGGCGCGGATCCCGGTGGAGGTCGACTACGGTTCCGAGTATCGCTACCGCGATCCGATCATCGACGCGTCGACGCTGGTCATCGGAGTCACGCAGTCCGGCGAGACCGCGGACACGATCGCGGCGATGCAGGAGGCGAAGGCGAAAGGCGCGCGGCTGATCTCGATCTGCAACGTGATCGGCGCGGCCGCGACGCGCATGTCCGACGGCACGATCTACACGAACGCCGGACCGGAGATCGGCGTCGCGTCGACGAAGGCGTTCACGACGCAGCTCACGGCGTTCTATCTGCTGTCGCTGTACATCCGTCAGTTGCGCGGCGACGACCGTGACGACATTCGCTACGCGATGCACGAGCTGTCGACGATCCCGCACAAGATCGAGCATCTGCTGAAGACGCAGGAGAAGAAGATCCAGCAGCTCGCCAACAAGTGGCACACCGCGCAGGACTTCCTCTTCCTCGGACGCGGCGTGCATTACCCGATCGCGCTCGAGGGCGCGCTCAAGCTCAAGGAGATCTCGTACATCCACGCCGAGGGCTATCCCGCGGGCGAGATGAAACACGGGCCGATCGCGCTCATCGACGAGAACATGCCCGTCGTTGCCATCGCCACGCACACGCCGGTGTACGACAAGGTCGTCTCGAACCTGCAGGAAGTGAAAGCGCGCGACGGGAAGCTGCTGGTCGTTTGCGACGAATTCGACGAGGAGATTCAGAAACTCGCCGACGACTTCATCGAAGTGCCGTGGGCGATCGAGCCTCTGCAGCCGATCCTGACGGTCGTCCCGACGCAACTGCTCGCGTACTACATCGCGCTGCGCAGAGGATGCGACGTGGATCAGCCGAGGAATCTCGCGAAGAGCGTGACGGTGGAGTGAAGACTGTCATCCTGAGCCGGCGCAGCGCGGCGAAGGACCTCCTGCCAAGCGCGACGGGGGTCCTTCGCCGTCTACGCGGCTTCAGGATGACAGATGGGACCTACCCTCGCTCGCGACGATCGACCGCTGCCTTCGTCATGAATCCCGCGATCAGATACAGAGCTCCGAAGAGCACGTGGATCACGTGGTCCACGGTCCCGAGCTCGAGCTTGCCGGGGATGACGGCGAGAATCCGCTCGGCCCCTTCACCGCGGAAGAAACCCACCAGGCCGAGGAGCAGATAGACCGCGCCGAAGCTGATGCAGAAGTTTCTCGCGGCTGCCGCCGTGCCCTTCAATCCGAGCCACAACGACACCGCACCGCTGACGAGGTGGATGACGTTGTGGTAGTTCGAGAGATGCGCGCCCAGCGCGTGGGGCTGGATGAATCCGAGAACACCGACCAGGAGAAAGATGACACGAGGATCGTGGCCACACGATTCGCCATGGAAATCCTCCTATCTGTAGGGGAGGAATCTTACCTCGTGATCCAGCCGCCGCCGAGACAGAGATCGTTCTGGTAGAAGACGACCGCCTGCCCGGGCGCCACGGCGCGGAGCTTGTGCGCGAACGTCACGCGAGCGCGGTCATCTTCGAGCGGCGTCACTGTTGCGGCAACGTCGGCCATGCGCGAGCGCACGCGCGCCTGCACCTCGATCGGTCCGACGGGCGGCTCGCCCGCGATCCAATGCACGCGCTCCGCGATCAGCTCCGACTTCTCCAGCGTCGACGCCGGCCCGACCACGACGCGCTTCGTGAACGGATTCACGTCGACCACGTACGTGCGCTCAGCGCTGCCGCCGAGGTCGAGGCCGCGGCGCTGACCGATCGTGAAGCCGTAGTACGCGTCGTGCGTGCCGATCACGTTCCCGTCCATGTCGACGATCTCGCCCGCTGCTTCTCCGCGCGGAATGCCCGACTCGCGCTCGACGATCTTCGCGTATCCGTCCGCCTCCGGCACGAAGCAGATCTCGTACGACTCCTTCTTGCGCGCGACCGACAGCCCCGCCTCTTCGGCGATGTCGCGCACCTCCGGCTTCGTCAAATCCCCGAGCGGAAACAAAGCCTCGGCCAACTGCTCCTGCGAGAGCTCGAAGAGGAAGTACGACTGATCCTTCGCGAGATCGAGCGCCTTGCGCAGCTCGAAACGATCGCCGTTCTTCGTGATGCGCGCGTAATGACCGGTGGCGATCTTCTCCGCGCCGATGGCGATGGCCTTGCGATGGAAGAGGTCGAACTTCACGTGCGTGTTGCACAGGACACAAGGGCTCGGCGTCGTGCCGGAGAGGTAGCCCTGCACGAATGGCGTGATGACCTTCTCATGGAAGTTCGCCTCGAGGTTCAACGTGAAGTGCGGGATCTCCAGTCGCCACGCGACGCGACGCGCGTCCGCAAGATCGTCGATCGTGCAACATCCGCCGTAGGTCGTGTCCGCCGCACGGCTGAGGTTGTCATACATCTGCATCGACAGTCCGATGACGTCGTGTCCCTGCGCCTTCAGCAGATATGCGGCAGTCGAAGAATCGACTCCGCCGGACATCGCAACCGCGATCTTCATTTCGTGCGCCGTAACGAGTCACATCGGGCATAATTCCAACGCAGTGGCAACGGAAATCCGTACGTTTTCCGTCCTAGTGGTGGACGATGATCCCAGCATCCGGCGGATGATCGTCGCGGCGCTCCGGCGTGATGGCTACTCGTTCTACGAGGCCCCCAACGGACGCGAGGCGCTCGACCTCATGCGCGATCAGCATCCCGACGTCGTCGTGCTCGATCTGATGATGCCGGTGCTGTCGGGATGGGACGTCCTGCGCGAGCGCCAGCATGACCCCGACCTCAGCCGCATCCCGGTGATCGTCGTCAGCGCGAACCGCGATCCCGATGTGGCCGTCGCGGTGAACGCGGGCATCTGCGCATTCCTGCCGAAGCCTTTCGACATCGGGGCGTTGAGCGCGCTGGTGAAGAGCTGTATGCCTCCGCCGCCGTTGCCGATTGACGGTAGAACGAGCGGCAGCGGTCTCCCGCCAGCCGCCAACTGACAACCGCTACTGCGTCTCGAGGTCCTGCGCGTCCAGCACGCCGATCACGGCCATGTTCACGATGTCATTCACATCGACGCCGCGCTGGAGGACGTGCACCGGCTTCGACAAGCCCTGCAGGATCGGGCCGATCACTTCCGCGCCCGCGAGGCGCCACAGCAGCTTGTACGCGGCGTTCGCGGAATCGAGACTCGGGAATACCAGCACGTTCGCGTTGCCCTGAATCGCGCTCCACGCGTAGTCCTCCTGCGCGATCTCCGGCACGACCGCGGTGTCGGCCTGCATCTCGCCTTCGACGATCAGATCGGGACGTCGTTTCTTGAGGATCTGCACCGCCTCGGCGACCTTCTCCGCGTCCGGATGCTTCGTGGACCCGAAGTTCGAGAAGGAGATCATGGCCACGCGCGGCTCGAGGTTGAAGCGCTTCGCCGTTTCGGCGGTCTGCTCCGCGATCTCCGCGAGCGTCTCGCTGTCGGGATCGATGTTCACCGTCGTATCCGCGAGCACGAACATGCGGTTCTTGAACATCAACAGGTATGCGCCGGAGACGTGCTTCACGCCCGCGCGCGGACGAACGATCTGCAGCGCGGGACGGATGGTCGTGGGATAGTACGAGCCGAGGCCGGCGATGACGCCATCGGCGTCACCCGCGTCGAGCATCATCATCGCGAAGTAGTTGCGGCTGGCGAGAAAACGGCGCGAGTCGGCGATCGTCACACCCTGGCGGCGCCGCAGCTCGTGAAAGCGTTCCACGTACAGATCGCGCTGCTCGCAGTCGCTGATGTCGATGTGCGTGAGCTTCGTCCGATCGATGTGGTACTTGTCGAGGAGCGCGTTCACCTCACCGCGACGGCCGAGGACGATCGGCTTCGCGAGCTTCTCGTCGATGAGGATCTTCGCCGCGCGGATGATCTTCTCCTGCTCCCCTTCCGGGAACACGATGCGCTTCGGATTCTGCCGCGCACGCCCGTAGAGATCGTGCATCAGACCGCGCGAGCGGCCGAGCATGTTCTCGAGGCGGCGGCGATACTCGCCGTAATCTTCGATCGGCTGCTGCGCGACGCCCGTCTCCGCGGCCGCGCGCGCGACTTCCACCGGCACGTTGAGCAGCACGCGGTAGTCGAACGGCTTCGGGATGAGGTATTCGCGTCCGAACGACAGGCGATCCTTCCCGTACGCGCGGAGGACGGCGTCCGGAACGTCTTCCTTCGCCAGTTGCGCGAGCGCGTGCGACGCGGCGAGCTTCATCTCGTCGTTGATGGTCGTGGCTCGGCAGTCGAGCGCGCCGCGGAAGATGAACGGAAATCCAAGGACGTTGTTGACCTGGTTCGGGAAATCGCTGCGGCCCGTGGCCATGATCACGTCCGCGCGCGCGGCAACGGCTTCGTCGTAGCCGATTTCCGGATTCGGGTTCGCCATCGCAAAAACGATTGGGTTCTTCGCCATCGCGCGGACCATGTCCTGCGACACGATGCCGCCCGCGGAGAGGCCGATGAACACGTCCGCGTCGCGGAACGCGTCCATGAGCGTGCGCCGATCGGTGTCCGCCGCGAACTCCTCCTTGTACGACGTCATGTCTTCCTTGCGGCCTTTGTGGATCACGCCGTGGCGGTCGACGAGGAGGACGTTCTCTTTGCGCAGGCCGAGCTTGATGTAGAGACGCAGGCAGGCCATCGCCGCGGCGCCGGCGCCGGAGATCACCACCGTCACGTCTTCGATCTTCTTGCCCGCGACCTCGAGTGCGTTCACGAGCGCGGCCGCGGAGATGATCGCGGTGCCGTGCTGATCGTCGTGGAAGACGGGGATCTTCATCTCCTTCTTCAGACGCTCTTCGATCTCGAAGCACGCCGGCGCGGCGATGTCTTCGAGGTTGATGCCGCCGAACGTCGGCTCGAGCAGCTTCACGCAGCGGATGAACTCCTCGGTGTCATGCGTGTCGACTTCGATGTCGAACACGTCGATGTCTGCGAACCTCTTGAAGAGGACGCCCTTTCCTTCCATCACCGGCTTGCCGGCCAGCGCGCCGATGTCGCCGAGTCCGAGGACGGCGGTGCCGTTGCTGATGACGGCGACGAGGTTGCCCTTGGCGGTGTACTTGTACGCGGCAGCCGGATCGGCCGCGATCTCGAGGCACGGGATGGCGACACCGGGCGTGTAGGCGAGCGAGAGGTCGCGCTGCGTGGCCGTGGGCTTGGTCGGGACGACCTCGATCTTTCCAGGTCTGCCGCTGGAGTGGTAGTCGAGGGCGTCGTCGCGGTTGTTGTCGGCCATGCGTTCTCCTGCGGGCGGAGTCTATAGCATGGCGAAACGTGAGACGGGCGCGGGCGATATCACCCGCAGCCGTGATTCTCGACGTGGCGTAAAAAGAAACGCGGCGGGCCAGAGCCCGCCGCGTTATGAGATTCGAAAATGAGTCTGTGTCAGCTCGCCCTGCGCTTGCGCGTCGGCTCTTCGCGCGGCGCTTCCACGCGCGCGCTGGACGAGGACGGGCGGCGTTTGGACGCGAAGTTGTCCCACGCCACGGCGACGGCCGGGACGATCAGCAGCGTGGAGTACGTACCGCTGATGACGCCGATGGTCAGGATCCAGGCGAAGCTGCGGATCACTTCACCGCCGAATGCGAGCATCGCCACGAGGACGAGGAACACTGTGCCCGCGGTGAGGATCGTGCGCGAAAGGGTCTGGTTCATCGCCAGATTGAGGTGATCGGCCAGCGACATCGGCTTCTTGATCTTGCGCTTGTTCTCGCGCACGCGGTCGTACAGCACGACCGTGTCGTTGATCGAGTAACCGACGATGGTCAGCAAAGCGGCGACGACGTTCAGCGAGAGCTCGAGGTTCAGCAAGAGCAGGAACGTCATCGCGATCAGCACGTCGTGGATGATGCAGACGATCGCCGACACGCCGAAGCCGATGTCGAAGCGGATCCAGATGTACGCGCCCATCGCCAGCGACGAAAGGATGATCGCCCACAGCGCTTTTTTCTGGAGCTGCCCGCCGACCTGCGGTCCGACGGTCTCCTGATTGAGCACGTTGAAGCGGCCGAGGGAGGTCTGCTGATTGAGCACGCCGGCGATCGTGGTGTTGACGCCCGGAGCGGACGTGACCTGATTCATCGACGTGAAGATGCCGAGCTCGGAGCGCTTGTCGATGATGCCCTTCGCGATCGTTTTGTAGTGCGCGATCGCGGCGGGGTTGGAGCCGCGCTTTTCCGGGTCAGCCTGGATCAGCAGGTTCGCCAACTTATCGCTGCCGTGGTAGTTGAGATCGTGCTTCTGCGCCGCGCCCGGGTTCAGATCCGTGTGCAGCTGCTCGACGATCGCGCCGGCGTAGTCCCCTTCGGTTTTCTGCTGCGGAAGGCGGATCAGCACCGAGTTCTTGTCGGCGTTGTCGTACTGCTGGATCGTCGCGACCGGGAGCTTCGCGCGAAGCTCGCCGAGCGGCACCGGCTCCTTGAACTTCAGGACGATGTTCGCGCCGCCGGCGAAGTCGACGCCGAGGTTGACGCCGCGGGTGATGAACACGGCCGCGCCGACGCCGATCAGGATCAGCGAGAAGATCACCGCATGCCAGCGGTACTTGATGAAGTCGTAATTCGGGTTATCGAAAATTCGCATGGTGGTGTCCTCAGGGCCTCAGATGCTGAGCTCTTTCGGCCGATCGGTCGGCTTGTAGACGATGTCGAAGATCATTCGCGACACGAAGAAGGCCGTGAAGACCGACGCGGCGAGACCGATCAGCAGGGTCACGGCGAAGCCCTTGATCGGGCCGGTGCCGAACTGGAAGAGGAACAGCGCCGAGATGATCGTGGTCAGGTGGGTGTCGATGACCGTAGCGAACGCGCGGGAGAAGCCCTGCTCGATCGACGCGCGCACGGTCTTGCCTTCGCGCATCTCCTCGCGGATGCGCTCGAAGACGAGCACGTTCGAGTCCACGGCCATGCCGAGGGTGAGGATGATGCCGGCGATGCCGGGCAGCGTCAGCGTGGCCTTGAAGTAGGCCATCATGCCGAGCAGGATGACGAGGTTCAGCAGCAGCGCGAGAATCGCGTTGACGCCGGCGCCTTTGTAGTAGGCGATGATCGCGAGCACGAGCAGCGCGAATCCGATCGCCGAGGCCATGAAGCCCTGGCGGATCGAGTCGCGGCCGAGCGAAGGCCCGACGGTGCGCTCTTCGAGCGTCGTCAGCGACGCCGGGAGCGAGCCGCTGCGCAGGATCAGCGAAAGGTCCGCCGCCTGCTGCTGCGTGAAGCTGCCTTCGATCACGCCGTCGTTGTCGATGCGGTTGTTGATGACCGGCGCGGAAACGACTTTGTTGTCGAGCACGATCGCGAGCTGACGGTTGACGTTCGCTCCCGTGAGCGCCGCGAACTTCGGCGCGCCTTCGGGCGTGAGCGAGAAGCCGATGACCGGCTCGCCGACACGGCCCTTCTGCACGCGAGCGTTCTTCAGATCGCGGCCGCTGACCGGGACGTTCTTCCGCACCGCGATGTACTCGACGCCGGTGACCCGGCCCATCTCGTCCTCACGGTCGATCGGGAGGATGTCGACTTCGTCGCGAAGGTTCGCCGGCAGCGAGTTGTAAAGCGCCTCGGCCGTCGGACCTCTGCCGCCCTCGACGAGCCGGAACTGGAGCTGCGCCGTGGTCTTGATGATGTCTTTCACGCGGGCCGGATCGTCGACACCCGGGAGCTGGATGACGATGCGATCCTCACCCTCGGGAACGATGATCGGCTCGGTCACGCCGAGGGCGTTGACGCGGCGGTCGATCGCTTCCTTGGCCTGATCGACCGTGTCGCGCTGCAGTTCCTTCAACGCCAGCGACTTCATCGTGAAGCGCAGATCGTTGCCGACGCGGGTGACCGAGAACGACGGCAGGAAGTCACCGGCGATTCGCTCGTACGGAGCAGAGCTGACACCCGCCGGCAGCGTGGCCAGGAAGGCCGAGTCGCTGATGCGGCGCGTCACCGGCGAGGGGATGCTCTGCGCCGTTGCCTGCTGCTTGAGGGAGTTCATGGCCTGATCGACTTCGAGGCGCGAGGCCTCGTTCACATTCACCTTCATGACCAGGTGAATGCCGCCCTTCAGGTCGAGGCCCCGCTTGAGAGGCTCGGGGTTGCTCTTCGTCGGGATGATGGCGACCGTGAACACCACCAGCACCGCGAGGATCAACACGATTTTCCAGATGACGTTTCTGTTCAAAGGATCCTCCCAGGGACCAGCTACTGCGACTCGGACTCCCCGGTCACGACACCGGAGATCGCAGAGCGCGCTACCTTGACTTTCACGTTTTCGGCGATTTTGAGGTAGACGGCGTCGGGCTCAACACCCTGAATCGTCCCGTAAATCCCGCCGGTCGTAAGTACGCGATCGCCCTTCTTCAGCGTGCCAAGCATTTCCTGCTGCTTTTTCCGCTGCTTGTTCGCCGGGGCGATGACGAGAAAGTAAAAAACGAGGCCGATGGCAATGATCGGCAAGAAATTGGCGAACGCCGCCGCGCCGCCGGAACTCTGAAGCAGAGCTATCGCATTCATATTGATTCTTCGCTCGAAAGCCGCGACAGGAACCCTTCGCGGAAGGAGTGAAACGAGTTGGACGCGATAGCCTGCCGGATCGCACCCATCAAGTCAAGGTAGAAGGAAAGGTTGTGGATGGTGTTGTAAACGCTTGCGGCAATCTCATCGTTGGCGTAGAGGTGCCGCAGATAGGCCCGGGAAACGGTCGTGCAGGTGACGCAGCCGCAGTTCGGATCGAGCGGCCGCTCGTCCGCCGCGTACTTCGCGTTCTTGATGTGGATCTTCCCGAAGCTCGTGAAAAGAGAGCCGTTGCGGGCGTTGCGGGTCGGCATTACGCAGTCGAACATGTCGATCCCCGCGGCCACGCCGTTCACGAGGTCTTCGGGCGTTCCCACGCCCATGAGATACCGCGGCTTGTCCGCCGGCAGCAGCGGCGCGGTGTAGTCAACGATCGCGAACATCTCTTCTTTGGGCTCGCCGACGGAGACGCCGCCGATGGCGATTCCGTCGAAATCAAGTGACGCGATCTCCTCGACGCTTCTCTTCCGCAGATCGAGGTGCACGCCGCCCTGGACGATGCCGAAGAGCGCGGAGGTGCTGCGCGCGGAGAGCGAGCGCTTCGCCCACCGGTGCGTCAGCAGCATCGACTTCTCGACCTCCGCGTGCGAGATGCCGTACGCCGGACATTCGTCGAAGGCCATGGCGATGTCGACGCCCATGCGCGTTTGGATCTGGACCGAAAGCTCCGGCGTGAGGAAGTACGGCGAGCCGTCGATGTGGCTGCGGAACTCGACGCCTTCTTCGCGGATCTTGCGGATCGACGCGAGTGAGAAGAGCTGAAAGCCGCCGGAGTCGGTCAGCACCGCGCGGT
>Ga0209382_10001295_pt1 | contig 39658 bp, 35 predicted proteins | sample SoiMetdeltSBSDD5_FD_187599 | JGI IMG/M metagenome (GOLD analysis project Ga0209382, IMG submission 187599) | Bulk soil microbial communities from a Populus tree surrounding site in Tennessee, USA - Soil MetaG P. deltoides SBSDD5 (SPAdes) (version 2) | ecosystem: Environmental > Terrestrial >... | reverse complement strand
GAGCTGGCGCTGCGGCATGGAGAGTCCGCCTTCGTCCCGGGACCGCGGGCGGAGATCGCCGTACGCGGCAAGGGATGCCTGTGCCGGGTCAGTGCCGGTCGGGCAGGATAGCGACACCACGCCGACCAGATCGGGAGCCCATGGCTGGACAGGAAGGCACCAAGGCCGTCGTCGCGGCGCTGTGCGCCAACCTCGGCATTGCGGTGACCAAGTTCATCGCCTGGGGCATCACCGGTGCCTCGTCGATGCTGGCCGAGGCGATCCACTCGGTCGCGGACTCCGGCAACCAGCTGCTGCTGCTCATCGGCGGCCGCCGGTCGCGCCGGGAGGCGACGCCGGACCATCCGTTCGGCTTCGGTCGCGAGCGCTATGTCTACGCCTTCATCGTGGCGATCATCCTGTTCAGCGTCGGCGGCCTGTTCGCGTTGTACGAGGCGTACCACAAGTACGAAGAGGTCCACGCCGGCCATCCGAACGAGCTGCTGGAGAGCGACTGGTGGTGGGTGCCGCTGGTCGTCCTGGTCGCCGCGATCGGGATGGAGTCGTGGTCGTTCCGGACCGCGATCCGGGAGTCCAACAAGGTGCGCGACGGCGCGAACTGGCTGCGGTTCGTGCGTGGTGCGAAGGCACCCGAGCTGCCGGTCGTGCTGCTCGAGGACCTGGCCGCCCTGCTCGGTCTGTTCTTCGCCTTCGTGGGCATCAGCCTGGCGCTGATCACCGACAACGCCTACTGGGACGTCGCCGGGACCGTTGCCATCGGGCTGCTCCTCGTCTGCGTCGCGGTCTGCCTGGCGATCGAGACCAAGAGCCTGCTGCTGGGCGAGTCGGCCAGCCCCGGCTCGATCCGGGCGATCCGGACCGCGATCGAGGAGACCCCGGGCATCGAGCGGATCATCCACCTCAAGACCCTCCACCTCGGTCCGGAGGAGTTGCTGGTGGCCGCCAAGATCGGCGTCGAGCACGACGAGTCCGCCGACACCGTCGCCGCCCGGATCGACGCCGCCGAGGCCGCGATCCGGGCCGCCGAGCCGATGGCCGGGCTGATCTACCTCGAGCCGGACATCTATCGCGAACGGGCCGCCGCGGAGAGCTCGACCGAACCGTTATCCTGAGTGGGTCCTCCCGTGTGGGGCCAGAAGGCCCGTGGCGACGTTGATCGCACGAGGACCACGGCAAGTTGACCGGTCGAGCGACGGTCAACAGTGGTTGACGTACACACGGAAGAAGGACTTCACATGGACTACAAGGTTGCCGATCTGAGCCTGGCGGACTTCGGGCGTACCGAGATCTCCCTCGCCGAGCACGAGATGCCCGGGCTGATGGCGATGCGGGAGCGCTACGCCGAGAGCCGACCGCTGGCCGGCGCCAAGATCGCGGGCTCGCTGCACATGACCGTGCAGACCGCGGTGCTCATCGAGACCCTCGTGGCGCTCGGCGCCGAGGTCCGGTGGGCGAGCTGCAACATCTTCTCCACCCAGGACCACGCGGCCGCCGCCGTCGTCGTCGGGCCGAACGGCACCGCCGACCAGTTGGCCGGCGTCCCCGTCTTCGCCTGGAAGGGCGAGACGCTCGCGGAGTACTGGTGGTGCACCCAGCAGATCCTGCAGTGGCCGGACGGGCAGCAGCCCAACATGATCCTCGACGACGGCGGCGACGCCACCCTGCTGCTGCACCTCGGCGTCGAGTACGAGAAGGCCGGCGAGGTCCCGTCGCCCGAGTCGACCGACAACCCGGAGATGCGCGAGGTCCTGGCCGCGCTGACGGCGGCGTACGCCGAGTCGCAGGACCGCTGGACCCAGGTTGCCGCGAACATCAAGGGCGTCACCGAGGAGACGACGACCGGCGTCCACCGGCTCTACGAGATGATGCGTGACGGCAAGCTGCTGTTCCCCGCGATCAACGTCAACGACTCGGTCACCAAGTCCAAGTTCGACAACAAGTACGGCTGCCGCCACTCGCTGATCGACGGCATCAACCGGGCGACCGATGTGCTGATCGGCGGCAAGGTCGCCGTGGTGGCGGGCTACGGCGACGTCGGCAAGGGCTGCGCGGAGTCACTGCGTGGCCAGGGCGCTCGGGTGATCATCACCGAGATCGACCCGATCTGCGCGCTGCAGGCGGCGATGGACGGCTACCAGGTGGCGCGGATGGACAGCGTCATCGAGGAGGCCGACATCGTGATCACCGCGACCGGCTGCAAGGGCGTCGTGACCGTCGACGAGATGGCCCGCATGAAGCACCAGGCCATCGTCGGCAACATCGGGCACTTCGACCACGAGATCGACCTGGCCGGACTGGCGCAGGTCGAGGGGATCAAGCGGCGTACGGTCAAGCCGCAGGTCGACGTCTGGGACTTCCCGGACGGCCACAGCATCATCGTGCTGTCCGAGGGGCGCCTGATGAACCTCGGCAACGCGACCGGCCACCCGTCGTTCGTGATGTCGAACTCGTTCACCAACCAGGTGCTGGCCCAGATCGAGCTGTTCACCCGGTCCGACGAGTACCCGCTCGGAGTCCACACGCTGCCGAAGCAGCTCGACGAGGAAGTCGCCCGGCTGCACCTCGACGCGCTCGGGGTCGAGCTGACCGAGCTGAGCAAGGATCAGGCGGCCTATCTCGGCATCCACGTCGACGGTCCGTACAAGCCGGATCACTACCGCTACTGAGGTCCCAGCCGGTCTGTCAGCGAACACGCGCGTCCGGGCTGTTCCCGCATTCGCAACCCAACGCCGTAATGTGAGGGATGCGGGGCGGGCAGCCCCGACGCATGTTCCTGGGAGATAACACGTGGACAACGATCCCAATACGGCACGATCCGGCAGCAAGGGCACGGTCCTGGTCGTCGACGACGACACCGCGCTGGCCGAGATGCTGACGATCGTGCTCAACAACGAGGGCTTCGAGACTGTGGTGTGCGGCTCGGGGGACAAGGCGCTGGCGATGTTCCGCGAGGAGCGGCCGGACATTGTCCTGCTCGACCTGATGCTGCCCGGCATGGACGGGGTCGACGTCTGCAAGGCGATCCGCGCCGAGTCCGGCGTGCCGATCGTCATGCTCACGGCCAAGAACGACACGGTGGACATCGTCGTCGGCCTGGAGTCCGGCGCCGACGACTACATCGTCAAGCCGTTCAAGCCGAAGGAGCTGGTCGCGCGTATCCGCGCCCGGCTGCGCCGGCTCGGCGAGGAGGCGCCGGAGACGATCACGATCGCCGATCTGACCATCGACGTCGCCGGCCACAGCGTGAAGCGGGGCGGCAAGGCGATCGCCCTGACACCGCTCGAGTTCGATCTTTTGCTGTGCCTGGCCCGCAAGCCGTGGCAGGTGTTCACCCGGGAGGTTCTGCTCGAGCAGGTCTGGGGATACCGGCACGCTGCGGACACCCGGCTGGTCAATGTCCACGTGCAACGACTGCGTTCGAAGATCGAGCACGACCCGGAGCATCCCGAGATCGTCGTCACCGTACGAGGGGTCGGCTACAAGGCGAACGCCGGTTGATCCCGCTCACCGACCGTGATTCCAGGGCCTAACCTGGACGCGGGCATGCGAGCGCGGCCCGAGAGGGCAGGACTTCGGTGACATCGATTCAGGCGACAGCGACCCGGTGGTGGCGCACCGGCGTCGACGCGATGTCCAAGGGCCTGCGCGCGCTCCGCTACAGCTGGCTGCGATCGATCCAGGCGCGGGTCGTCATCAGCACCCTGGTGCTGAGTGCCATCGTGATCAGCCTGGTCGGCTGGATGCTGACCCGCCAGGTCGCCGACGGGCTCACCGACAGCAAGCGCGAGCAGTCGATCTCGGAGGCGCAGGCCGGCGTGCTGCAGGCCCAGCGGGCACTGGACGAGCAGCCGGTCACCGACACCAGCAACCAGACCCAGATACTCACCGACCTGGTCGAGCAGCAGGCCGAGCGAGGCGGCACCTCCCGCAACTACGAGCTGCTGCTCGCCGGTCCGATCGGCCCCGACTTCGGCAGCGACGCCCGGCCCGGGATCCGGCGGACCGACGGAGTCAGCAAGGACAGCCTGCCCGCCGACCTGCTCGAGCAGGTCTCCGACGGCGCCGGCTTGTACTGGACCTATGGCCAGGTCTCCTACCAGGACAGTGACCAGACGTCGTCCGCGGTCATCGTCGGCTCCCGGATCACGATCGCGAGCTCCGGCGATCAGTACGCGCTGTTCTACCTGTTCCCGATGGACGACCAGGCCCAGACGCTGGGACTGGTGAAGCGGGGTCTGGCCTCGGCCGGGATCATCCTGCTCGCCTTGATCGCGGCGGTCGCCTGGTTGGTGACCCGGCAGGTCGTCACGCCGGTCCGGCTGGCCCGACGGATCGCCGAGCGGCTGGCCGCCGGCCGACTCGAGGAACGCATGCACGTGCGCGGTCAGGACGACATCGCTCGGCTGGGCATCTCGTTCAACCAGATGGCGGCCAGCCTGCAGCGCCAGATCCGGCAGCTGGAGGAGCTGTCGCGGATGCAGCGACGCTTCGTCAGCGACGTGTCGCACGAGCTTCGTACGCCGTTGACGACAGTGCGGATGGCGGCCGACGTGCTGCATGACGCGCGGATCGACTTCGATCCCGCGACCGCCCGATCGGCCGAGCTGCTGCAGGCCGAGCTGGACCGGTTCGAGTCGCTGCTGACCGACCTGCTGGAGGTCAGCCGGTTCGACGCCGGTGCGGCCCGGCTGGAGCTGGAGACGGTCAACCTCGCCGACCTCGCGGACCGGGCCGTGGAGAACCACGAGGCGCTGGCAGAGCGCCAAGGCACCACGCTTCGCGTGGCGTCGGGTGGGCGGCCGTGCCTGGTCGAGGCCGACGTCCGTCGCCTGGACCGGATCATCCGCAACCTGGTCGCCAACGCGATCAGCTACAGCCTGTCAGAGGAGATCGTCCTCCGGGTCGCCTGCGACGAGCAGGGCGTGGCGCTCACCGTCCGAGACTGGGGAGTCGGGCTCCAGCCCGGTGAGTCGACCCTGGTCTTCAACCGGTTCTGGCGGGCCGACCCGGCGCGCGCTCGTGGCGCCGGCGGGACCGGTCTGGGCCTGGCCATCGCGCTCGAGGACGCCCAGCTGCACGGCGGATGGCTACAGGCCTGGGGCGAGCCGGGCAAGGGCGCGCAGTTCCGGCTCACCCTCCCACGGCGGGCCGGCGGCGAGCTGCGCCGGTCCCCGCTGCCGCTCGTCCCGCGCGACCAACCGGAGATCCAGATCGGCGAGCCCTATCAGCGGCTCGATCTCGGGGCGGGAGACTCATGACCCCGCCTCGCCTCGTACGAGCAGGTCTGGCGGTCGCGCTCACGGCCGGCCTCCTCGCGGCGTGTGCCCAGATTCCCGACTCAGGCTCGGTCAGCCGGGTGGTTGGACCGGAGTCCGATCAGCAGGAGCAGATCGAATTCAATCCCCCCGGACCCGCGCCTGGCGCCACACCGACCGAGATCGTGACCGGCTTCATCGACGCGATGCAGGCGATCCCGCCGACTACCGAGTTCGCGGCGCAGTTCCTGACCAAGGAGGCCGCCACGGACTGGGACCCGTCTCGAGTCGTGATCTACCAGGAGTATGACTCGATACCGACCGGCTCGGCGGTCGACGTGACCGTCAAGCGCGAGGCGACCTTGACCTCGCGCGGCGTCTACCACGCCGTCCTGCCGTCCGAGCGGGCCGGCAGGTATCAGTACCTGCTGCGCCAGCAGGATGGTGAGTGGCGGATCGACAATCCGCTCAACGCCTTCTACATCCATGCCGACACGTTCGCTCGCTCCTACCTCCCGTACTCGCTCTACTTCATGGCCCCGTCGAGCGATGCCCTCGTGCCGTACCCGATCTATCTTCCGAACGGCGATCAGCTGGCGACGAGTCTCGTGCAGGGCGTGATCGACGGGCCGCCGGCCATGGTGGGACAGCAGAAGCCGGTGACGGCCGTTCCGCCGGGCACCGGCGTTGATCTCTCGGTATCGGTCACCTCGGAAGGCATTGCCGATATCCGCCTGGACGGGCCAGGCCTGGTCGACCTGTCCGACGTCCAGCGTGAGATGCTCTCCGCCCAGCTAGTCTGGACGGTCTCCCAGGTGTCCGGAGTCAACGGCGTGCGGATCTTCGTCGACGGGGCGCGCTGGGAGATCCCCGGCAAACCGTCGGTGCTGGACGTCGGGTCCTTCGATCCGGGCCTCGATCCGGCCGAGCGGGTGGGCGACACGCTCTATGCCCTCGAGGACGGTCGCCTGGTCTATATCGAGACGGACCTCTCCGAGTCGGGACTGGTGACCGGCACCAAGGTCAAGCCGGTGGACGACAGCGAGTGGGGGCAGTCCGCCCAGGGCATCCGGTCCTTCGACGTCAGCCTGGGCTTCGACCAGGTGCTCGCGGTCAGCAGTAGTGGCACCACGATGCTGACCGGCAAGCTGAACAGCTCCAAGGGACAGGTTCCCGACGTGGTGAGCAACGGCGGAGTCACCTACTTCGGAACCGACCTCTCCCAGCCGGTCGCGACCCGCTCGAAGGAGTGGCTCGTCGTCGATCGGCTGTCAGACCGGTCGCGATTGCTTGCGGTGTCGGAAGACGGCAAACGCGTCCGCGTCTTGTCGTCGGCGCCGTTCCGGGGTCAGCGGATCCAGTCGCTCGCGTTGTCACCGGACGGCACCCGGTTCGCGGCGGTCGCGCAACGGATCGGCCGCACCGGACTCGGCGCGCCCCGTCTCGTCCTGGGGCAGATCCGGTTCGCTGACAACGGCGTCTCCGCCGTCGGCGTCGACGGTGTCCACCGCCTCGTCACGACCGGTGACGCGCTTCGACAGGTCCGCAGCGTCACCTGGATCGACGCGACCACCCTCGGCGTCCTCGGCAGTGTCGACCACGCCGCGGTCGCCCCCTACACCGTGCGGATCGACGGCTCCGACCTCCTGGCCGAGTGGATCCTTCCGGTCGGGCTCGGGGCGCCGGAGACACTGGTGTCGTCGGTGGCGGAGGGCGGCGTCTACGTCCGGAACGCCCGCGGGCGGTTGTGGTTCGAGGCCGATGGCGAGTGGAAGCCGGTCGGCCGCCGGCCGTTGTCGTCGCCGACCTTCCCGGGGTAGGGCCGCGGCGTTGTCCACAGATTCGACGGCGACCGGCCAGCTCGCCGCCGAGCCGCGCAGGCTACCGGTGTGGAGCCCTCCACCTGGCGGGACGCCGCGAGCGACCTGCTGCTCGGCGGCCGCTGCGCCGGATGCGACCGGCCCGGCCGCCGGTTGTGTGCGGACTGCGCTGCCGCCTGCGTCGCGGTCCCGGTCGAGTCGTGGCCGGACCCGACACCGGCCGGGCTGCTCGAGCCCACTCCCGTGCTCCCGATGACGGCCGGTCGCTACGAGGGCCGGATCCGCGAGCTGATCGTGGCCGCGAAGGAGCACGGGAGATTCGGTCTGGTCCGGCCGCTGGGGCGGATGCTGGCCGAGCCGATCGAGAGTGTGCTTGGTCGCCTCGCCCTGACATCCTGCGTCCTGGTGCCGATGCCTTCGGTTCCTTCGGCCGTGCGCGAGCGGGGTCACGACGCCGTGCTCGGCACTGCTCGGGTCGCCGCTCGTCGACTGCGGCGTCGTGGCCACGCGGTCGGGGTGGTCGCCGCGTTGCGATCGGGCCGTGACGTCCGCGACCAGGCCGGACTGTCCGCGACGCAGCGGGCGGCGAACCTCGACGGCGCGCTCCGGGTCGCCCCGGCACTGGCCCGCGGCCGCGCCTTGCGGAGTCCGGCGGTCGTGGTCGACGACGTCATCACGACCGGCGCTTCGGCGGCCGAGGCAGTACGCGCGCTGCGGGCCGTGGGCGGTCGTCCGGTCGCCGTCGTCACGGTCGCGGCGACCCGTCGACACTCCCCTCGAGCCGGGTAGGGTACCGGCGCGACTTCGACCGGCGCTCCTCTCACCGGGCGATTTGTCTGGTTCCAACGGCTACCGTTTCGGCGCCTCACGGACTAGCGTCTGACTATGGCACCCGTTGGGGTTCGCAGATCTCGACCGTCGTCGCCGGGGAGGCGAGGCGAAAGGATCTGAGACCTCGCACCGGGTGCCGTCGTCATGCTACGGCGCCTTTCGGGGGCGTCGGACGGCCGCGCCAACGGAGGAGGTCAAGTGGACATCGTGGTGAAAAGCCGACACTGTGAGGTCTCGGATCGTTTTCGGGATCACGTGTCCCAGAAGCTCTCGCGGTTGGAGAAGTACGACCATCGGATCATCCGGGTCGACGTCGAGGTGACGGGCGAACGCAACCCGCGACTGGCCAGCCGCGCCTGGCGGGTGGAGATGACCGTTCACACTCGCGGTCCGGTGATCCGGGCCGAAGCCGCCGCCGACGACAAGATGTCGGCACTGGACGCCGCGTGGGACAAGCTCGAGGCACGCCTTCGCAAGGCCGCCGATCGACGCCGGATCCATCGGGGCAACCGCCGGCCGATGTCGCTGGGCCGGGCAACCGCGGTCTCGGCCGGCACCAACGGCAGTAGCGCAGCGACGGCGGTGGCCGGGGACGAGGACGGCTCAGCCGACGTCCACCACACCGGCCCGCTGGAAGTGGTCGGCGACGGCCCGCCGGTGGTGCGCGAGAAGACCCATCAGACCACGCCGATGACCCTCGACCAGGCGCTGTACGAGATGGAGCTGGTCGGCCACGACTTCTTCCTCTTCGTCGACCGCGGCACCGAGCAGCCGAGTGTGGTCTACCGGCGGCGCGGCTACGACTACGGGGTGATCCGGCTGGCCGTCTAGAGCGCGCCGGAGGGTTGTCGGCGGTGGGCCGTAGTGTCTCGCCGTGACCTCAACTGCGCACCGGGAGCGGCTCACGCGGCTGCAGGCCCGCCGGGTGGCACTCGCTGCCCAGGGCTTCACCGAGCGGCGTCCGGTCGCGCCGACTCCCCGTGCCCTCGCGCGGGTGGTCGATCGACTCGGGCTGTTCCAGATCGACTCGATCAACATCGTCGCCCGGGCGCACTACGTGCCGCTGTTCTCCCGGATCGGCGCCTACCCGCCGGCCCTGCTCGACCGTGCGTACGGGCGGGCGCCGCGCCGGCTGTTCGAGTACTGGGCCCACGAGGCGTCGCTGGTCCGGGTCGACCTGCAGCCGGCGCTCCGGTTCCGGATGGCCGCGCCCGACGGCGCCTGGGGCAACATGAAGCGGCTCGCCGAGGAGCAGCCCGGCGTCATCAAGTGGGTGCTCGAAGAGGTGCGCGACCGAGGCCCGCTGACCGCTCGCGAGATCGAGCTCGACGTGCCCAACCAGGGGCGCAAGCACTGGGGCTGGAACTGGTCGACGGTCAAGATCGCGCTCGAATGGCTGTTCTACACCGGCGAGGTGACGTCCGCGCGGCGCAACGGCGCGTTCGAGCGCGTCTACGACCTGCCCGAGCGGGTGCTGCCCGCAGTCGTCCTGGCGCAGCCCACTCCGGAGCCGGCGGATGCACACCGGCACCTGGTGCGCGTCGCCGCCCAGGCCCACGGAGTCGCGACCGAGCCGGACCTGCGGGACTACTTCCGGCTGAAGCCGGCCGAGACCAAGGCGGCGATCACCGATCTCGTCGAGGCCGGCGAGCTGCTGCAGGTTGAGGTCGACGGCTGGCGCCGGCCGGCCTACCTGCACAAGGACGCGCGGGTGCCGCGCCGGGTGCGCGCCCGGTCGCTGGTCAGCCCGTTCGATCCGCTGGTCTTCGAGCGGAGCCGGACCGAGGCGCTGTTCGACTTCCGCTACCGGATCGAGATCTATGTCCCGGCGGACAAGCGGATCTACGGCTACTACGTTCTGCCGTTCCTGCTCGGTGACCGGCTGGTCGCCCGCGTCGACCTCAAGGCGGATCGGCAGCGCGGCCGGCTCGTCGTCAAGGCCGCCCATGCCGAGGCCGGCGCACCGGCGGAGACCGCGACCGAGCTGGCCGCCGAGCTCGTCGAGCTGGCCGGCTGGCTCGAGATCGGCGAGGTGGAGGTCGAGCCGGTGGGCGATCTCGCCCCGGCGCTGACCAGCGCGATTCGCACCGCCTGACCCGTCCGCGGGTAGCGTGCGTGGGAATCGACCGAGGAGTACCGATGGCGCCGCTGCGGATGATCGCGTCCGCCGTCGGTGCTGCGCTCGTCGTGTCCGTCTCGCCGGTCGGCATGCCCGCGGCCGGCGCCGCGCTGGCCGTCGGTGACGCACCGGGGCTGTCGTCCCCGGGCGTCGCGTCGGCCGGCGTCGGCGCCAGCCGGGTGTTCCCCGTGCGCGGACCGACGTCGTACGTCGCCGCGCACCACGACTATCCGGCGACGGATGTCTTCGCCGACTGCGGCACCCGGGTCGTCGCCCCGGTCACCGGCGCGGTCCTGGAAGTGTCCCGGGTCGATCACTGGCGGCCCTCGACCGACCGTCCGCGCGATCGCGGCGGCAAGTCGTTCTCGATCGTCGGCTTCGACGGGGTGCGCTACTACGGCAGCCATCTGCGCTCGCTGGCCGGCGACATCCGGCCGGGCGTGGCCGTCGAGGCCGGCGACCCGATCGGCCGGGTCGGCAGGACCGGCAACGCCGAGTACGTGCCGTGCCATCTGCATTTCGGGCTGAGTCCGGAGTGCCGCGATCGCGGCGACTGGTGGATCCGGCGCGGTGTCGTCCCGCCCTACCGGTTCCTCCGGTCGTGGGAGCACGGCGGCGACCGTGATCCACGCCGGACGGTGCGCCACTGGCTACATCGGAACGGCTGCGGCTGGTCCGACGTCTTCGGCTAGCCCGCGACGGGCTGCGATGCTGTGCCCATGAGCGTGGAGCACAGGTCCGGTCCGTTGTCCGACGTCGTCGTGGTCGATCTCACCCGCGCCCTCGCGGGTCCGCACGCGGCGATGATGCTTGGTGACCTCGGCGCCCGGGTGATCAAGATCGAGTCGCCCGGACGTGGCGACGACAGCCGCGGCTGGGGTCCGCCGTTCCGGGTGCCGAGCGACGACGGCGACACTGCCGGCAACGCGACCGACGAGGATGCGGAGTCGACGTACTTCCTGTCCTGCAACCGCAACAAGGAGTCGGTGGTGCTCGACCTCAAGGACGCCACCGACCGGGACACCTTGCTGCGGCTGGTCGCGATGGCCGACGTCGTAGTGGAGAACTTCCGCCCCGGCGTCCTCGAGCGCCTCGGCCTCGGCATCGACAGCCTGCTTGAGCACAATCCGAGGCTGGTCGTCTTGTCGATCACCGGCTTCGGCCACGACGGGCCGGCCAGCAGCCGGGCCGGCTACGACCAGATCGCCCAGGGCGAGGGCGGCCTGATGTCGCTCACCGGCTCCGGACCCGGCGACGCGCAGAAGGTCGGCGTGCCGATCGCGGACCTGCTGGCCGGCATGTACGGCGCCTACGGCGTCCTCGCCGCGTTGCACGAGCGGTCCCTCACCGGCCGGGGTCAGGTGGTCCGGACCTCGCTGCTGGCCGCGGTCGTCGGGGTGCATGCGTTCCAGGGCACCCGGTGGACCGTCGCCGGTGAGATCGGCGGCGCGCAGGGCAATCACCATCCGTCGATCGCGCCGTACGGCCTGTTCCACTGCCGCGACGGGGCGGTGCAGATCGCCGCGGGCAGCGAGGCCCTGTGGCGCCGGCTGGCCCTCGCCGTCGGTCTGGACCCCGCCGAACCCGGCCTCGCGACCAACGCCGAGCGGGTTGCCTCCCGCGACCGGCTGATCGAGCTGGTCGAGGGTGCCTTCGCGTTCTGGGACGCCGAGCCGCTGCTGACCCATCTCGAGGCGGCCGGCGTGCCCGCCGGGCGGGTTCGGACCCTGGACGACGTGTACGAGTGGGAGCAGACCGCCTCCCAGGGTCTGCTGCTCGACGTCGAGCACGACACCCTCGGCCGGCTGCGGCTGCCCGGCCCGCCGCTGCGGTTCTTCGACCCCGACGGCACCGAAACGACCCGACAGACCCACACGGCTCCGCCGACACTCGACGCAGACGGGCAAACGGTGCGAGAGTGGCTACGAACGGTCGGCGACGCCCCAGCCGCGTCCGGCTGACCGCTCGCTCGCCGTTCATGCCTAAGATTGCGGGCGGACCCGTACGCTCAAGATGTGTGTACGCCGGGACCGCCCGGCCATCTTCAACGATCGGGCCTCCAATCCGAGGGGGCCGCACAGGAGTCGAACAAACGTGGCAATGATCGACAAGATCCTTCGCATGGGCGAGGGAAAGATCCTGCGCCAGCTCAAAACCATCTCCAAGCAGGTCAACGCGGTCGAGGACGACTTCGTCTCCTTGAGCGACGAGGAGCTGCAGGCGCAGACCGACGACTTCAAGCAGCGCCTCGAAGACGGCGAGACCCTCGACGACCTGCTGCCGGAGGCTTTCGCGACCGTGCGGGAGGCGGCCAAGCGGGTGCTGGGCCAGCGGCACTTCGACGTGCAGATCATGGGTGGTGCCGCGCTCCACCTGGGCAACATCGCCGAGATGAAGACCGGTGAGGGCAAGACCCTCGTCGCGACCCTGCCGGCCTACCTCAACGCGCTGTCCGGCGAGGGCGTCCACGTCGTCACCGTCAACGACTACCTCGCGAAGTACCACGCCGAGTGGATGGGCCGCGTCCACCACTTCCTCGGCCTGACGGTCGGCTGCATCGTTCCGCAGATGACACCGGAGCAGCGGCGCGAGGCGTACGCCTGCGACATCACCTACGGCACCAACAACGAGTTCGGCTTCGACTACCTGCGCGACAACATGGCCGGCGCGCTCGACCAGTGCGTCCAGCGCGGCCACAGCTTCGCCGTCGTCGACGAGGTCGACTCCATCCTCATCGACGAGGCCCGAACTCCGCTGATCATCTCCGGGCCCACCCAGGACGAGGTCAAGTGGTACGCCGAGTTCGCCGGCATCGTGAAGCAGATGCGGCGCGACGTCGACTACGAGGTCGACGAGAAGAAGCGCACCGTCTCGGTGCTCGAGCCCGCGATCGACCAGGTCGAGGACCACCTCGGCATCGACAACCTCTACGACTCGGTCAACACGCCGCTGATCAGCTTCCTTAACAACGCGATCAAGGCCAAGGAGCTGTTCCGCAAGGACAAGGAGTACGTCGTTCTCAACGGCGAGGTGCTGATCGTCGACGAGCACACCGGCCGGGTCCTCGAGGGCCGCCGCTACAACGAGGGTCTGCACCAGGCCATCGAGGCCAAGGAGACCGTGCGGGTGCGCGAGGAGTACCAGACCCTCGCCACGATCACACTCCAGAACTACTTCCGCCTCTACGACAAGCTGTCCGGCATGACCGGCACGGCGATGACCGAGGCCAGCGAGTTCGACAAGATCTACAAGCTCGGTGTGGTGCCGATCCCCACCAACGAGCCGATGATCCGCGATGACCACGCCGACCTGGTCTATCGGACTGAGGAGTCGAAGTTCAACGCGGTCGTCGACGACATCGCCGAGCGCCACCAGAAGGGTCAGCCCGTCCTCGTCGGCACCACCAGCGTCGAGAAGAGCGAGCGGCTGGCCAATCTGCTGCGGCGCCGCGGTGTGCCCCACGAGGTGCTCAACGCCAAGCAGCACGAGCGTGAGGCCGCGATCGTCGCGATGGCCGGTCACAAGGGCGCGGTGACGGTCGCGACCAACATGGCCGGTCGAGGCACCGACATCATGCTCGGCGGCAGCACCGAGTTCCTCGCCGACCACGAGCTGCGCACGCGCGGCCTCGACCCGGTCGAGAACCCCGAGGAGTACGAAGCCGCCTGGCCCGACACCCTGCACAAGATCGAGGAGCAGGTGAAGGCCGAGCACGAAGAGGTGACCAAGCTCGGCGGGCTCGCCGTCATCGGCACCGAGCGGCACGAGTCGCGGCGGATCGACAACCAGCTGCGCGGTCGTTCCGGCCGGCAGGGCGACCCCGGCGCGTCACGGTTCTATCTGTCCCTCGAGGACGACCTGATGCGGCTGTTCAAGTCGGACTGGGTCGACTGGATCCTCACCACGATGAAGATCCCGGACGACGTCCCGATCGAGAACAAGCGGGTCACCAGCTCGATCGCATCCGCCCAGGGCCAGGTCGAGGCGCAGAACTTCGAGACCCGCAAGAACATCCTGAAGTACGACGACGTCATGAACCGCCAGCGCGAGGTCATCTACGCCGAGCGCCGGCGGGTGCTCGAGGGCGAGGATCTCCAGGACCGGGTGCAGGCGATGATCGACGACGTCATCGAGGCGTACGTCGCCGGCGCGACCGAGGGGTTCCCGGAGGAGTGGGACCTCGACCAGCTGTGGATCGCGCTGAAGACGCTCTACCCGATCTCGCTGTCGCTCCCAGACGTCGAGGCCGACCACGGTGGCCGCGAAGGACTCTCGACCGACATCCTGGTCGACCTGGTCCTCGAAGACGCCCAGGACGCCTACGCCCGGCGCGAGGAGGAGCTCGGCAGCGACGTCGTGCGCGAGCTCGAGCGCCGAGTCGTCTTGAGCGTGCTCGACCGCAAGTGGCGCGAGAACCTCTACGAGATGGACTACCTGCGCGAGGGGATTGGCCTGCGGGCGTACTCCCAGCGCGATCCGCTGGTGGAGTACCAGCGCGAGGGCTTCGACATGTTCAACTCGATGATGGATGCGATCAAGGAAGAGTCGATCGGCTACCTGTTCAACGTCGACGTCCAGATCGAGACCAGGACCGAGGAGCCGGAGGGCGCGGGCATGGTCGAGTCGGGCCCGTCCGAGCCGGGGCAGGAGGAGGCGCCGCAGATCAGCGCTCGCGGCATGGCGCCGCCGAGCCAGCCGCGGCAGCTCAGCTACTCCTCGCCGACGGTCGACGGGGCGGCGAGCAGCGGGGACGGTGTCGCGACGTCGGTCGACGAGGCCGACGACCCGTACGCCAACGTCGGTCGCAACGAGCTCTGTCCCTGTGGCTCGGGCCGCAAGTTCAAGCGATGCCACGGCGACCCGGCCAGCCGAGCGGCTCGGGCTCAGAACTAGGACGTCAGCCCAGCTCGAGCGCGGTGCAGATCCACCGCTGCTCGACGTGCTCGAGCCGGGCCGCGAGTGCGTGTGAGCGGGCGCCCTGCCGGACGTGGGCGGCCACCTCGGCGACGCCGTCGTGCGGCCGGCAGACCTTGACCGACACGACCTTGGCGCGGGGCCGCTCGGTCGCCGGGACCGACCCGACGGTGCCGGCCAGCGCGGCGACCCGCGTCGTCAGGTCGTCGTAGACCTCGCGGTCGGTCCAGCGGACCAGCTGCGTGCACGGCCGGTCGCCGGACACGATCTCGACGACGGCCTGGACGAAGCGGTGGGCGCGCACCAGCATCCGGCGCCGGTCGGCGTCGCCCTTCGGCTGCTCGTCGGCTCCGCCCGGCAGGACACGCAGATCCGCCGGGCGCGGAGTCGGGTCGGCCGACGCCGCCGGGTCGAGCGCCGTGGCGCCGTCGGTTGGGAGTGGATTCTCGCGCCGGCGTTGCCCGCCTGGCGTCGCCGGCGCGAGAGCATCGGGGAGATCGGGAAGCACGCGGACGTTGAGGCCGGACTCGGTCATGACGCTGCCTTCGTCTCGGGGGCATGCAGCACCATGCCCGGGGTGATGAGGTCGGGGTCCGGCCCGATGAGGGCACGGTTGGCCGCGTACCAGCGCGGCCACTCGGTCGCGATCGCCGCCGCTGACGGGTGCGGGCCGAGGTGGCGCTCGGCGATCGTCCAGAGACTGTCGCCGGGCTGGACGACGACCGCTCGCGAGTAGTGCGGTCGCTCGCCGTGCGGTCCGGCCGGGTCGGTCGGGATGGTCGCCGCCAGCCGGCCATAGGGCCGGTCGGGCAGCGGGAGCCCTCGGATCGCGTCGGCAACCGAGGCGGCCGGAGCTCGACCGGGGTCGTGCCGGGGAGCGACGGCGACCGCATGTGGGGGCTCACCAGGGCTGGCCTGCGCGACCGCGGCCGGTGCGCTGAGCGCGCCGATGCCGACCGCCGCGAGGACCAGCCGTCGCCAGGCCGGCGGCGCGACCCGGCGGGCCAGACCGTGGTCCGGCCGTCTCGTCACGCCGCCGGCGATCGTCAGGATCGCGCCCAGCAGCAGCCAGGCCCAGGCCACCAGGCCGAGGACGGCGGCGACGTCGGCGAGAGCGTCGGCCGGCGTCGCCGTCGGCGCGGCCGGGAGCGCGCGTAGGTCCGCCCAGCCTGCCGTCGCCCAGTCGAGCAGCAACGCGCTGACGACGACGGCCGCCGCGAGCAGCGGGAGCCGGATCCAGCTCACCCGCATCCTCCGGCCTCCAATCCTTCGTTTGCTTACGTTTACTTAGCTAAAGTAGTTTTATCTTAGTTTAGATCCCACTGTCTAGTGTTAGATTGCGATCAGGGACGCGGTCGGGAGCGATAGCGTGCTGATATGCGATGGGATGCCCTGTTCGCCGACCTCGAGGCGGCCGCGGAGGGGGAGTGGCAGCGGGAGCGTGACGCCGAGATCGCCGAGCGGACTCGTGCCGAGTTGGCCCGGCTACGGCTGGTCGACCGGCTGCGCGCGGTCGTGGAGGGGCGCACGAGCGCGGGAGTCGAGCTCGCCGTAACCGTGCTGGCGGCCGGTGTGCTGCGGGGCCGGGTCACCCGAGTGACCGACGAGTGGTTCGTCCTGCTCACGCCATCACACGAATGGGTGGTGGCGTCCGACGCCGTTCTCGGCGTGACCGGGCTGCCGTCGTCGGCCCGCCCGCCGGAGTCCGAAGGCGCCGTCGCCCGGGCCATGGGCTGGTCGGCGGCGTGGCGGGTGCTCGCCCGCGACCGCAGCGACGTCTACGTCGTACGACGGGACGGCAGCACCGTGGCCGGCCGGGCGAACCGAGCCGGTCACGACTTCGTCGAGCTCACCGCCGGGCCGGGCGACGCCGGACGCGGCGGAACTGTCTCGGAACTGCTGCCGCACACCGCGATCGCGGCGGTGCGGTGTCCTCGAGAGTGGGTGGCCGGAGCCCGCTAACCCTCGGCGGTCGCCGGCCCCTCGACGCCTTCGGCCTCGAGCGCCTCGTCGCCGTCGCGCCAGGGGTGTTGCTCGATGAAGCTGCGGGTCTCGGTGTACTGCCGCTGGATGTAGGCCTCGAGCTCACTGGACTCGACCCGCCACTGGCCGCGGCCGCCGATCTTGATCGCGGCCAGGTCGCCACGTCGCACCAGCGCATAGGCCTGCGCGGCCGAGATGCTGAGCACTTCCGAGACGTCGCTGAGCGACAGGAAGCGTGGCTCGCCGGATCCGAGTGGCATGCCTCAAGTCTGCCACCCCCAGTACGGCCATCGCGGATTGTCCACACCCAAAGCCAGGCTCATGACGCCAACGCAGTCAAAGCCTGTGGATTGAGGGTGGACGAATGCAGGAGAAACGGCACAATAGGCCGCGAAGAACCCGCGGTGGGGCCGGCGGGCAGGACCGTCACCCCGCGACGAACTGGGGTGAGGTCAGATGGTCAGAGTGGGGGGGCGACGCCGCGCTGTCGCGTACGGGCGTCGCCGAGGCCGGTCCGGCGCCGGCGGTGCGGCGACTGCGGTCGTCCCGGTGGCGAGATCCGCGGTTGGCCGTCGGGGTGGTGCTGGTCGCGGCTTCGGTGGTGGTTGGAGCGCGCGTGCTGGCGGCCGCGGACGACACCGTGGCGGTCTGGTCGCTGCGCAGCGACGTTCCGGCCGGATCCCAGCTGACATCGGGCGACGTCACCATCTCGCGCGTCCGTTTCGAGAACGCCGCCGATGCCGGTCGCTATTTCGACGGCGACGCCGAGATCCCCTCCGGCCTCGTGGTCGACCATGATCTGGTCGCAGGAGAGCTGCTGGCCCGGTCGGCCCTCGTCGAGCCGGTGTCCCAGGCGACCAGCGATGTGCCCATGTCGCTGGCCGACGCGGTCTATCCAGCCGATCTCGAGGTCGGCGACCGGGTCGACGTCTGGGTTACGCCGACCGAGGAGGCGTCTCGCCGACGGGAGTCCAGCCTGGTGTTCCACGACGTTCCCGTCCTCCAGGCCGAGGCCGCCGATGCAGCGCTGAGCGGCGCCACCGCGGTCGTGACCGTCGGGCTGGACTCGGAACAGACGGCGTCGCTCGACAAGGACCTGGCAGCGATCGGGGCCGGCTCGGTGACCCTGATCCGCGTCGGCCGGTAGGCCCGTGATGCAGGTGCTGTTGGCCGCGGCCGGGGAGCCGTGGGAGACCAACGTGGTGCAGGCGCTGCAACGGCCCGGGTCGGGGCTGACGCTGGTACGGCGGTGCATGGACGTCCCGGACGCGGTCGCGACGGCGGCCAGCGGCCAGGCCGATCTGGTGCTGTTCGGGCCCGGACTGCCCGGTCTCGACACGGATGCGATCGCGCAGATCCGCGAGGCGGGCGCGGTGCCGGTCGGTCTGGTCGGCTCGACGGCAGATCCGGCCGAGGACGAGGGCAGCGCGCGGCTGCAACGGCTCGGCGTCTCCTGCGTCGTGGCCTGGACCGACCTCGACGAGCTGCCCGCAGCCCTCGCCGCGGCCGACGCGGCGGACCCTGGCCTCGACGGCTCAGTCGGCATCGCGACTGGCTTCCGGGCCGACGGCCTCGGTGTCGCAGGCGGGGAGTTCGGCGTCGAGGGGTCGGCCACTCCGCGTGGGAGATTGATCGCGGTCTGGGGACCGGCCGGAGCTCCCGGGCGGAGCACGGTCGCCCTTGGCCTCGCCGCCGAGCTCGCCGAGCGCCATGCGCCGACCCTGCTCATCGACGCCGACGTCTACGGCGGCGCCGTCGCGCAGATGCTGGCCGTGCTCGACGAGGTCTCGGGTCTGCTCGCGGCCGCCCGCCTGGCCAACGCCGGATCGCTCGACCTGATGGCCCTGCACGGCCAGATCCGCGAGATCAATCCGCACCTGCGGATCCTGACCGGCCTGCCGCGGGCGGACCGCTGGCCGCAGCTGCGTCCGGCGGCGCTGTCCCAGGTGCTCCACGTCGCCCGGCAGATGGCGCCGACGGTGGTGGTCGACTGCGGCTTCTGTCTCGAGCAGGACGAGGAGTTGTCGTTCGACACCACCGCTCCCCGTCGCAACGGCGCCACCCTGTCGGTGCTGGAGCAGGCCGATCAGGTCCTGACCGTCGGAGCGGCCGATCCGCTCGGTCTGAGCCGATTGGCGCGTGGCGTGCTCGACCTGCGCGAAGCTGTGCCCGGCGTCGACGTGTCGATCGTGGTCAACCGAGTACGAGCGGGTCTCGGCTGGTCCCACGACGAGATCGGTGCGAACGTCCACCGCTTCACCGGACTGGCGCCGGCGGCGCACCTCCCCGAGGACCGGGCCGCGGTCGACAAGGCCTGGGTCGGGGGCCGGAGCCTGGTGGAGTGTGCGCCGGAGTCACCGCTGCGACGGGCGCTGCGCGACCTGGCCGCCGACGTCGGGCGACTGCCCGCGACCCGGCGCCGGCGTGGACGGCTTCGAGGGCGCTGATCAGCGTGTATCCGGCCGATTGTCGTGACACGATATGTCGATCACCGCGAAGTCGAGAGGAGGGCCGATGCCGACTCGCCTTCGCGTCATGGACATGGGGTTCCTCGCCGAGGAGACCGTCTACGCGCCACGCCAGGTCGCCACGCTGGCCATCCTCGACCCGGGTCCGGACGGCTTCGACCACGACAAGCTCCTGACGTCGATCAACGAGCGCCTCGATTTCGTCCCGCGCTATCGGCAGCGGGTCGTCGCGGTGCCGGGAAATCTCGGCCGGGCGGTCTGGACCGACGACGAGGACTTCGATCTGACCTATCACGTACGCCGCTCCGCGCTGCCACGCCCGGGGTCGTCGGCGCAACTGCGCGATCTCGTGTCGCGGCTGATCGCCCGGCGGCTTGATCGCGAACGACCCTTGTGGGAGGCCTACCTCGTCGAGGGCCTCGAGCACGACCGGGTCGCGCTGCTGATCAAGTCGCACGAGGCGCTGGTCGACGGCACCCAGACCGTCGATCTCGCCCAGGTGCTGCTGGAGGAGACCGACCGGTTCCGCGAGGTGCCGGGCGAGGTCTGGCAGCCACGGCCGGCGCCGGGAGCGGCTGAGTTGCTGGCCGGCTCGGTGGTCGACAACCTGCGCCGGCCGACCGAGCTGGTGTCGCAGGCGTCGTCGACCATGCGATCGGTCCTCGGCCGGCTGCCCCGCGTCGGGCGCTATCCGGGCGATCAGAGCGGACCGTTGACGGCGACCCTGTCGCAGCAACGGCGCTTCGTCACGGTCGATACCCGGCTGGCCGACTACCGGCGGGTCCGGGACGCTCACGGCGGCACCGTGAACGACGTCATCCTGGCGACCGTCGCCGGCGGACTGCGGGGCTGGCTGCTCACCCGCGGCGATCAGCTCCGGTCGACCACGCGAGTCCGTGCCCTCGTGCCGATGAGCGTGCTCGACGCCGACGCCGAGCCGAACTCCCTGGGCAGCCAGGTCGTCGGCTATCTGGTGTCGCTTCCGGTCGGCGAGTCCAGCCCGGTGATGCGGCTGCACCAGGTCACGTACGCGCTCAAGGCCCACAAGGAGACCGGCCGGGCCGTGGCCGCGAGCCAGCTCGCGTCGCTTCCCGGCTTCGCTCCGACCACCTTCCATGCCCTCGCGGTGCGGGTGGCCGAGTCGGAGTCGCCGCACTCGTACGAGCTCGGCATCACCAATGTCCCCGGTCCGCAGGAGGCGCTCTACATCGCAGGCGCCCGCATGGTCGAGACCTACCCGGCGTTGCCGCTGTCGCCGGGACATGCGGTCGCGCTGGGCGTCACGTCCTACGACGGCGGTGTCTACTTCGGCCTGGTCGCCGACCGCGATGCGGTGCCCGACGCCGACGTTCTCGGTCAGTGCCTACGCGAGGCGCTGGAGGAGCTGGTCGAGACGACCACGGACACCTGGACCACGCGGGCTCCCCGCGGCCGCAAGCGCCCGTCGCGGCCGGATCAGTGATCCGCGTCTACGTCCCGCTCAACCGGGCCGCGCTCGAGTCGGCGCTGGAGCGAGCGGAGATCGGCCCGGCACCGATCGCGGCGTACGCAGTCACGCCGGCCATGCGGGCCTCGGCCGAGGCGGCCGGCGACGAGGAGGAGCTCGAGTACGCCGCCTACGAGTCCGCTGTCGATGCGTCCCGGGCGATGCTCGACGAGGGCCGATCCGACGACCGCCGGCGCCTGGTCGTCGCGGCCGACGTCGACGCGATCCAGGCGGCCGCCGGCGGCGACCCCGGTGCGATCACGCTGGCCGAATCAATCCCGTGGGCGCGCGTGGCAGCGGTGCACGCCGACCCGATCGACGACGCCGGCGACGACGAGGATCTGGCCTGGTATGCGACGCAGGAGGCACCGGACCTGCTGCGCTGACCGGAGTGCGAAAATGGCCGTGCGCCGAGCTTGAAGTCCCGATGACGTGACTGTGAGGGAGACATGGACGCCAACACCGCCGTACCGCACCCGACCAACGAGCCGGTCTTCGAGTACCGCGAGGGCAGCCCCGAACGCGCCGCGCTGAAGGTCAAGCTGGACGAGCTCCAGGACGAGCGGCTCGACCTCACCATGACGATCGGCGGCACCGAGTCGATGGGCGGCGGCCGCCGCACCCGCGTGGTGCAGCCGCACGCGCATCGCAAGGTGCTCGGCGTGCTCAAGAACGCGTCGGCCACCGATGCCCGAGCCGCTGTCGACGCCGCCAAGGCGGCCGCTCCGGGCTGGCGCGACCTGAGCTACGACGACCGGGCGGCGGTGTTCCTGAAGGCCGCCGAGCTGCTGTCGGGCCCCTGGCGGCAGACCCTGAACGCGGCGACCATGCTCGGACAGTCCAAGAGCGTCGTCCAGGCCGAGATCGACGCGGCCTGCGAGCTGATCGACTTCTGGCGGTTCAACGTCCACTTCGGCGCCCGGCTCCTCGAGGAGCAGCCGGTGACCAACTCCAAGGGCATCTGGAACCGCACCGACCACCGCCCGCTCGAGGGCTTCGTCTACGCGATCACGCCGTTCAACTTCACCGCGATCGCGGGCAACCTCCCGACCGCACCGGCGCTGATGGGCAACACGGTGATCTGGAAGCCGTCGCCGACGCAGACGTTCGCGGCGTACTTCACGATGCGGTTGCTCGAGGCCGCCGGCCTGCCGCCGGGCGTGATCAATCTGGTGACCGGCGACGGGATCGCCTTGTCGAAGGTCGCGCTGGCCGATCCGGACCTCGCCGGCATCCACTTCACCGGCTCGACGCGGACCTTCCAGTACCTCTGGAAGGAGGTCGGCGGCAACATCGCCTCGTACCGCAGCTACCCACGGATCGTCGGCGAGACCGGTGGCAAGGACTTCATCGTGGCGCACCCGAGCGCCGACCCCGATGTTCTGCGCACGGCGATGATCCGCGGCGCCTTCGAGTACCAGGGGCAGAAGTGCTCGGCAGCCTCGCGGGCGTACGTGCCGCGCAGCCTCTGGCGCAAGATCCGGCGCGATCTGCTCGACCTGGTCGGCTCGCTGCCGATCGGACCCGTGACCGACCTGTCCAACTTCATGGGCGCCGTGATCGACGACCGGTCCTTCGCCAAGAACTCCAAGGCGCTGGACCGGGCCAAGCGCACGTCGTCGATCAAGGTCGCCGTCGGCGGCTCCTACGACGACTCCGACGGCTGGTTCATCCAGCCGACGATCCTGGAGGGCTCGGACCCGACCGACGAGATCTTCACGACCGAGTACTTCGGGCCGATCCTCGCGGTGCATGTGTTCCCCGACAACGCGTACGACCGGGTCGTCGACCAGATGGAGTCGATCGCACCGTACGCGCTGACCGGCGCGATCATCGCCACCGACCGGGCCGCCATCGTCGACGCCCAGCAGCGGCTGCGCTACGCGGCCGGCAACTTCTACGTCAACGACAAGCCGACTGGCGCCGTCGTCGGTCAGCAGCCGTTCGGCGGCGCGAGGGCCTCGGGCACCAACGACAAGGCGGGCGCGCTGCAGAACCTGCTGCGGTGGACGTCGACCCGGTCGATCAAGGAGACGTTCGTACCCCCGACGGACTACGCCTACCCCCACATGGGCTGAGCCGGGTCAGCTGCTGAGGTACGTCCGGGCCGACTGCTGCTCCTTGTCGAGCGCGGCCCGGACCGCCTTGGCGATCTCGGGCTCGATGCGGCGGCCCAGAAGGGGGATCTTGACCCGAATGTCCCCGTTGACCGAGCGACGGGCGCCCGATCCGTTCGGCTGCAGGGTGATCGTCCCGGTCATGCTCGCCGGCTGCTTGGAGATCTGCATGTCGACCTCGGCCTGCCGGGTGCCGTCGCGGTCCGGTTCGGCCGGCCACGTCTCCACCTGCACGATCTCGATCCGGTCTCCGACCATCGACTTGAACGGCTCCGGGATCTCGGCCGGGAGCACCCGGGTGGTCCGCACGGTGACGGTCCCGCCGGACTTCTCGACGCTGACCGAGTAGTCGATCGCGTGCGTCGCCCGGCAGACCTCCTCGCGCCAGGCCTGGTCGCAGAGCATGGCGAAGACGCGGTCCGGGTCGGCGTCGAACTCCTGGGTCTCCTGCAGGTTCATGGCCGACATCATGCCGGACCCACCACGAGTGACCGACGATCCGGCCACGAGTGGCCGATGATCCCACCACAACTGACCGATGATCGGGGCGACCTGGGCCTGCGGATACGGGCGAGTACGGGTTACTGTCGCGGGTGTGTCGCACAACGGCGTGCGACCCCGTCGCCACGGCGGCGGCAACGCCCGAGCAGGGGAGTTCGCGATGCCTAACGGCCACGCGGGCGTCGACGCCCACATCTTGGAGGACCTGTTCGATCACGCCGTGGAGTCAGCGTGTCGCGGCGGCACGCCGAACGACCTGACTCGCGACGAGGTGCGGCGGATCTTCGAGCTCTATTACCGCCATGTGCCGACCGAGGAGCTCAAGGACCGCGAGCCTGAGGACGTCGCCGGTGCCTGCCTGAGCCATTACCGGCTCGCCACCCACCGGCCGCAGGGCACCGCGACCGTCCACGCGTTCACTCCGACCGTGGAGGAGCACGGCTGGACCGCCGGAGGCCACTCGGTCGTCGAGATCGTGACCGACGACATGCCCTTCCTGGTCGACTCGGTGACCTCGTTCCTCTCCCAGAGCGGGCACCCGTTCGACCTGGTGATCCATCCCCAGATCCTGGTCGAGCGCGACGTTGCCGGCACCCTGCGCTCGGTGCACGGCATGGCCGAGCCGGACGTCGAGCCGGAGTCGCACGAGCTGATCCGCGAGTCCTGGATGCACGTCGAGATCGACCGGGTCCCGGCCGAGGAGAAGCTCCGCGAGATCGAGCAGGGACTCAACGGCACCCTCCATGACGTCCGGGTCGCCGTCGAGGACTGGCCGAAGATGCACGCGCAGGCCATGACGATCGTGGACGACCTCGCCGCCGCCGAGCTGCCGGTCGCCAAGGAGGAGGTCCGCGAGGCCGAGGAGCTGCTGAGCTGGCTCGCCGAGAACCGCTTCACCTTCCTCGGCTACCGCGAGTACTCCTTGACGACCGACGACGACGGCATGGACGTCCTGCGGGCGATTCCCGGCACCGGCCTCGGCATCCTCCGGTTCGACCAGGAGATGTCGGCGTCGTTCGGCCGGCTGCCGCCGCCGGTGCGGGCCAAGGCGCGCGAGAAGCGGCTGATGATCATCACCAAGGCCAACTCGCGCTCGACCGTGCACCGGCCGGTCTATCTGGACTACATCGCGCTCAAGACGTTCGACGAGAACGGTGAGGTCGACGGTGAGCGCCGCTTCATCGGCCTGTTCACCTCGGCGGCCTACACCGAGAGCGTGATGCGGATCCCGGTGTTGCGCCGCAAGGCCGACGCCGTGATGAAGGGCCTGGGCTTCGAGCCGATGAGCCACAGCGGCAAGGCGCTGATGGACTTCCTCGAGACCTATCCGCGCGACGAGCTGTTCCAGACCCCGCTCGCGCAGCTCACCGACATCGCCGACCAGGTGCTCAAGCTCGAGGGCCGACGCCGGCTCCGCCTGTTCGTCCGCCGCGACGACTACGGCCGCTTCCTGTCGTGCATCGTCTACCTGCCGCGCGACCGCTACACGACCAAGGTCCGGCTCCGGATCCAGGTGATCCTGGTCAGTGCGATCGGCGGCGAACCGGCCGTCGACTTCACGGCCAACGTGAGCGAGTCGGTGTTGGCCCGGCTGCACTTCGTCGTACGCCCGTCGCGCGGCCATGTCGTGCCGGACGTCGACGTGGCGGCGCTCGAGCAGCGGATCTCCGACGCCACCCGGACCTGGGAGGATGACCTGAGCCGGGCCGCCGACGAGATGCTCGGCGAGTCGGAGGCCGCCCGGCTGCTCGACTTCTACTACGACGCGTTCCCGGAGGCCTACAAGGAGGACTTCGCCGCGCGCAACGCCATCGCCGACCTGCAGCGCATCGAGGGCGTCGATCCGGAGGACGGCATCGACCTGCAGCTCTACTATCCGGCCGGAGCGCCCGAGGGCGAGGGGCGGCTGAAGATCTTCCGGCACGGGGCACCGCTGGCGCTGACCCAGGTGCTGCCGATGTTCACCGCGCTCGGCGTCGAGGTGGTCGACGAGCGGCCGTACGCCATCACTCCGGCCGGGGAGCCGAGGCCGACGGCCTGGGTCTACGACTTCGGCCTGCGCTATCGCGGTGAGATCCGCGAGGAGACCCGGAAGCTGTTCCAGGACGGCTTCATGGCGTGCTGGCGGGGCCAGGCCGAGGCGGACGGCTTCAACCGGCTGATCATGGCGGCCAACCTGACCTGGCGCGAGGCGGCGCTGCTACGGGCGTACGCGAAGTACCTGCGGCAGGCCGGGATCCCGTTCAGCCGGGCGTACATCGAGGCGTCGCTACTCGCCAACGTGCCGATCACCCGGATGCTGGTCGCGCTGTTCGCGGCGCGCTTCGACCCGGACTCGCCGGGTCCGCAGGCCGGCGCCGAGGCCCGGGTGGCCGCCGTCGAGGCGATCGAGGAGCAGATCCTGAAGGCGCTCGACGAGGTCGCGAGCCTCGACCAGGACCGGATCCTGCGGTTCTACCTGGCCTTGATCCGGGCGACCCTGCGGACCAACTACTTCCAGAACCGCGGCGGCGATCGGGCGATGCCCTACTACTCGTTCAAGCTCGATCCGGAGCGGATCGACGACCTGCCGCAGCCCCGGCCGAAGTACGAGATCTTCGTCTACTCGCCTCGGGTCGAGGGCGTGCACCTGCGGTTCGGTGCCGTCGCCCGCGGTGGTCTGCGCTGGTCGGACCGTGCCGAGGACTTCCGGACCGAGGTGCTCGGCCTGGTCAAGGCGCAGATGGTCAAGAACGCGGTGATCGTGCCGGTCGGGTCCAAGGGCGGTTTCTACTGCAAGCAGCTGCCGGATCCGAGTGCCGGCCGCGAGGCCTGGCTCGCCGAAGGCATCGCCTGCTACAAGACGTTCATCTCCGGGCTGCTCGACGTCACCGACAACCTGGTCGGCGGCAAGACCGAGCCGCCGCCGCGCGTGGTCCGCTACGACGGCGATGACAACTACCTCGTCGTGGCGGCCGACAAGGGCACCGCGACCTTCTCCGACATCGCCAACGAAGTGGCGCTCGACTACGGCTTCTGGCTCGGCGACGCGTTCGCCTCCGGCGGCTCGGCCGGCTACGACCACAAGGCGATGGGAATCACCGCGCGTGGCGCCTGGGTCTCGGTGCAGCGGCACTTCCGCGAGATGGGCATCGACTGCCAGAGCGAGGACTTCACCTGCGTCGGCGTCGGCGACATGTCCGGCGACGTGTTCGGGAACGGGATGCTGCTGTCCGAGCACACCCGGCTGATCGCCGCCTTCGACCATCGGCACATTTTCATCGACCCCGACCCGCAGACCGCGCCGTCGTTCGCCGAGCGGCAGCGGCTCTACGACCTGCCCCGGTCGAGCTGGGCCGACTACGACGAGAGTCTCATCTCCGAGGGCGGCGGCGTCTTCGCCCGTACGCTCAAGTCGATCCCGATCACGTTGCAGATGCGGGTGGCGCTCGGCATCGACGACGAGGTCCAGAAGCTGACCCCTGCCGAGTTGCTGACCGCGATCCTCAAGGCGCCGGTCGACCTGCTGTGGAACGGCGGTATCGGCACCTACGTCAAGGCGGCCAGCGAGACCCACGCCGACGTCGGCGACCGGGCCAATGACGCGATCCGGGTCGACGGCGTCGAGTTGCGCTGCCGGTGCGTCGGTGAGGGCGGCAACCTGGGCCTGACGCAGCTCGGCCGGATCGAGTACGCCCGGGCCGGCGGCCGGGTCAACACCGACTTCATCGACAACTCGGCCGGCGTCGACTGCTCCGACCACGAGGTGAACATCAAGATCCTGCTCGACCGGGTCGTGGCCGACGGCGACCTGACCGGCAAGCAGCGCAACAAGCTGCTCACCACGATGACCGACGAGGTCGCGGCGCTGGTGCTCGACGACAACTACCAGCAGAACGTGGCGCTGGCCAACGGCGAGGACCAGGCGGCGGCGCTGATGCACGTCCACGCAGACTGGATCCGGCGCCTGGTGAAGCTGGGCAAGCTCGACCGGGAGCTGGAGTTCCTGCCGTCGCCGAAGGAGTTCGCCCAGCGGCTCTCTGACGGTGATGGGCTCACCGCACCGGAGCTGTCGGTGCTGCTCGCGTACACCAAGATCGTCTTGACCGAGGAACTGCTCGAGTCGGACCTGGCCCACGACCCGCTGCTGCGCGACCACCTCTACAGCTACTTCCCGTCCAAGATGCGCGAGAACTACCGCGAGCAGATGGACCAGCATCCGCTGCGGCGGCAGATCGTCGTGACGCAGATCGTCAACGGGTTGGTCAACGGCGCCGGAATCACCTTCTACCACCGGCTGTCCGGCGAGACCGGTGCCCGGGCGGAGGAGCTCGCCCGCGCCCACGCGACGGCACAGGAGATCTTCGGGACCCGCGACCTGATCACCAGGATCAACGCGCTCGACAACCAGATCGACGCCTGGATCCAGACCCACATGCGGCTGGCCGTGCGCACCCTGACCGAGCGAGCCACCCGGTGGCTGGTCAACAACCGGCGGCATGCCAACGCCACCGAGGCGGTCGAGCACTTCAAGCCGGGGGTAGAGCTGGTCGTACGCGACATGCCGGAGCTCCTGGTCGGCCGCGAGCGAGCGGCGCTGGAGCAGCGGGCCGCCGATCTGGAGTCCAACGGCGTCTCGGCCGACCTCGCGATGCAGTTGGCGGCGATGCCACCCGACTACATGGCGCTCAACATCGTCGAGGTCGCCCAGACCGAGGGGCTGGACCCGAAGGAGGTCGCCCGGATCCACTTCACGCTCGGCGACCGGCTCGGCCTGGACCACCTCACCGAGCGGATCCTCGCCCTGCCGCGAGACGACCGGTGGCGCACGATGGCCCGGGCGACGCTGCGCGACGACCTCCACGCGGTCCATGCCCAGTTGACGTCTCGGGTCCTGGCCTCGACAGCCGCGGACGCCACGCCGGCCGAGCGCATCGACGAGTGGACCGCGACCGAGGGAGTCGTGCTCGAGCGGGCGATGTCAACCCTGGAGGAGATCTGGAGCGAGGACACTCCCGACCTCGCTCGCCTGTCGGTCGGGCTGCGCGTCGTACGGTCGCTGCTGTCGGGGTGACGACCGGCTGTCCGATCCGTACCCCTACGGTGGGAGGGCAGGTCGTCGAGCAGGTCGCGGTCCGACATCGCGATCGGGGAGCAGTGCGATGAGCAGATCTCTCGCGACGCGGCTTCTGGTCGTGCCCGCAGCCCTACTGTCGCTGACCGTCGGACTCGTCGGTGCGACCGCCGGATCCGCCGAGGCGTCGCGCCGTGGTGATCCCGGTGACTTCCGGATCTACCGGCTGTCCGGTGGCGACGGTCCGCGAGTCGGCTGGGCCCACTGCCGGCGGATCAACTACCGCGTCAACTACGACCACGCCCCGAAACGCTCGCGCTGGCACGTCCAGGAGGCCGTGCAGCGGCTGCACCAGGCGACCGGGCTGCGCTATCACTATGGAGGGCGTACCCAGGCCAGGCCGACGCCGAGCGGGCGCAACTACCCGCGCGGCGTCAAGCTCGTCATCGGCTGGGCCGGTGCGAAGAGCAAGCACCTCGACCGGCGGCAGGTCGGTGTCGGCGGCTGGGCGGCCCGCAACGACGGCTCGATCGCCAGCGGCTTCGTGATCATCAACTACCGGATCAAGATGGCCCCGGGGTTCGGCAAGGGACCGCTCGCCGGCGTCCAGGGCACTCGCGGCCAGGTCCTGATGCACGAGCTCGCCCACACGGTCGGCCTGGCGCACGTCAAGGCGCGGGCGCAGATCATGTTCCCGAAGGCGACCCGCAAGATGGCCACCTGGGGCGCCGGCGACTGGCACGGGCTGCGCAAGCAGGGCCGTCGGGCCGGCTGCCTCTGACGGATCGGGCGGCGGTCAGGCCCGGACGCCGCCCGCCTCCTCCGGCGAGAACAGGGTCAGCTGCAGGTCCTCCGGCGCCGCCACCCGGGCGTTGACATGGCCCCACGGCGTTGCCTTCGGCGGCCCGAGGACGGTGGCGCCGGCCGCTGCCAGCCGCTCGGTGACTGCTGCCGAGTCGTCGACCTCGAGCGCCAGCCGGATGTGACCGGCCACCCGACGGCCGACCTCCAGCTCGTCGACCCGGGCCGCCTCGGCCTCGTCGAGCAGCTCCAGGGTCGCCCGTCCCGCGGTAAGCACCACACCGCGGCCGTCCGGACCCTCGAACGTCTCGACCTCGGTGAGTCCGAGCACGTCGCGATAGAACGCCTTCGCCGCGTCGTAGTCGCGCACCGTCACCGCCACCCGCAGCTCGCGTACGCCGGAACCCTCCGTCATGTCCCATCCTCCTCGTCGGACGCCTGCCGTCAGGCTCCCAGCCGGACCGGGGGTGCGCAACGAGCGGGAGATTTCGCGGCGTACGAATTCAGGCTCGCCTAACCTATGTGAGATAAGCCTAATCAAAGCCGCGAATTCCCTTTACCGAATAGGCTTGCCTAGCCTTGCTGGCGGCATTCTCTAATCCTGAATAGGCTCATTGGCATGGCCCAGGCGATCGTCCAACCCGGCGGCGTCGACGAGATCGGCCACACCCACGCCGACGTGTCCGGCGGCTGGCTCCGGGCCGCTGTGTTCGGCGCGATGGACGGTCTGGTCACGAACATCTCGCTGGTCGCCGGTGTCGGAGCGGCGGGTGCGTCGGCACGGGTGATCGTGCTGACCGGCATCGCCGGCCTGGTCGCCGGTGCCTTCTCGATGGCGCTCGGCGAATACACCTCGGTGCAGACCCAGAACGAGCAGGTCGACCGCGAATGGGCCATTGAAGAACGCGAGATCCGGCGCAATCCCCGGCTCGAGGAACGCGAGCTCTCCGAGATGTTCATGGCGATGGGAATGACCGAGCAGACCGCCCTCGCGGCCGCCCACGACGTCCACTCCGACGTCGAGCGCGCGACGCTGGTGCATCTGACCCAGGAGCTCGGCATGGATCCTACGGAGAAGCCGTCTCCCAAGCTCGCGGCGATCTCGTCGTTCGCCATGTTCGCCGTGGGCGCGATCATCCCGCTGCTGCCGTACCTCCTGGGCTTCTCCTCGCTCACTGCCGGGCTGGTCGTCGGCGCCCTCGGCCTGCTGCTCGCCGGCGCGATCGCGGCCACCTTCACCGTGCAGCCGTGGTGGCGCGGCGCCGTTCGCCAGCTCTGCTTCGGTGCGATCGCCGCCAGCGCTACTTATCTGGTCGGGATAATGATCGGTGTCAGCGCCGCCGGCTGAACGATCGAGGGACCTTCGGTCCCTGTTCCGGCGGCGAATGGCTACCTAGCATGGCGAACGGACATGGCATCGACGCACTCAGGGAGTGAGCCATGACGAGCGCCAAGGACGCTTCATCGGTCATCGGGGTCGACATCGGTGGCACCGGCATCAAGGGCGCGGCTGTCGACGTCGCGAAGGGTGATCTCGCAACGGAACGGGTCCGGCTGCTCACGCCGTCCCCGGCGACGCCGGACGCGGTAGCCGGCGTGGTCGCGGAGCTTTTCGACAAGATCGGCGTCGACGGTACGGCCGGCATCACCATGCCGGCGGTGATCCGTGGCGGTGTCGTGGAGACGGCCGCGAACATCGACGATGCTTGGATCGGCGTGAATGCCGTCGAGCTCTTCTCGCGGACCACCGGCCGCGCGGTCGCCGTGGTGAACGACGCCGATGCGGCGGGCCTCGCCGAGGTACGGTACGGCGCCGGCCGGGACGCCTCCGGGGTCGTCGTCATGGTCACGCTGGGCACCGGCATCGGCAGCGCGCTCTTCGTCGACGGCGTACTCGTTCCGAACACCGAGCTCGGACACCTCCCGCTTCACCATGGCGATGCCGAGGACTGGGCGGCGGAGTCGGTACGCGAGAGCGAGGAGCTGTCCTGGAAGCAGTACGCCCATCGACTGCGGAAGTACCTTGAACTGGTGGAGAAGCTGCTCTGGCCGCAGCTGATCATCATCGGCGGCGGGGTCAGCAAGAAGGCCGACAAGTTCCTTCCCCGGATCGAGCTGCGGACCAAGGTCGTACCCGCTGAACTACGCAACGAGGCTGGCATCGTCGGCGCCGGCGTACTTGCTCCGACAAGAGGAGAGTGACGTGGCAACTGATAGGCCAATGCAGCTCGGCATGGTCGGGCTGGGACGGATGGGCGCCAATCTGGTGCGGCGTCTGATGCGAGATGGTCATCGCTGTGTCGTGTACGACGTGAACGCCGATGTGGTGAAGCAGCTCGAGAGCGAAGGGGCGACCGGATCAAGCTCGCTCGAGGACTTCGTCGCCAAGCTTGAGAGGCCGCGTGCCGCCTGGCTGATGCTGCCGGCCGCGATCGTCGACCAGACCCTCGACGAGTTGGTCCCGCTGCTGGACCCCGACGACGTGGTGATCGACGGCGGCAACTCGTACTACCGCGACGACATCGCCCGGGCCAAGCGGCTGGCGGCCGACCAGATCCACTACGTCGACTGCGGGACGAGCGGCGGTGTATGGGGACTCGACCGCGGCTACAGCCTGATGATCGGCGGCGAGGAAGAGGTGGTCGAGCGACTCGACCCGATCTTCAAGACGATCGCGCCGGGCGAGGGGAGCGCGGAGCCCACGCCGGCGCGGACCCGGCAGGACGGCACGGCGCAACACGGCTACCTGCGCTGTGGTCCGAACGGCGCCGGGCACTTCGTCAAGATGGTCCACAACGGCGTTGAGTACGGGATGATGGCGGCCATCGCCGAGGGCCTCAGCATCATCAAGCACGCCGACGTCGGCAAGCACACGCAGGAGATCGACGCGGAGACCACGCCGCTGCGCGACCCCGAGGCCTATCAGTACGACATCGACGTCGGCGAGGTCGCCGAGGTCTGGCGCCGCGGCTCAGTCGTCGGGTCCTGGCTCGTAGACCTGATCGCCGACGCTCTGGCCCGCTCACCCGGCCTGGAGGACTTCGCCGGCCGCGTCTCGGACTCCGGCGAGGGCCGCTGGACCGTGCTGGCCTCGGTGGACGAGGGCGTCCCCGCGTCGGTCATCACCGCGGCACTCCACCAGCGCTTCGAATCCCGCGGCAACGGTGAGTTCACCGACAAGGTGCTGTCCGCGATGCGCAGCGAGTTCGGCGGCCACGCGGAGAAGAGCCAATAGCAGCTGACGCTCGCCTCCTGCTAACGCCGGTCGACTGTTGTCCACAGCCCTGATCTCGGGGTAGACCGCGGGTCGGTTCGGTGCCAGACTCGGGGCGCAAAGCGGACAAACGTCCGAAGCCGAATGGGCGCTCGGGGCGCTCGGGGACCGACCATTTGGGGTGGGCAGGGCATGACCAGCGCTGACCCGGCGTGGCGTGAGCGTGCGCCGGCGGACGGCTTTGCCAATAGGCTGGCCGAGCAGGTGCGGCTGCGGGTACGCGACTCCGGAGTGGATCCGCAACGCGACACCGCCGCCGTACGCCGGATCGCCGAGAGCATCGCGCAGGCCCATGACGAGCGGAGTCTGACCGGTGCGGTGGCGCCGCTCGAGGATCTGCCCGCTCTGGTCGACGACCTGGTCGCCCGGGTGGCCGGATTCGGGCCGCTGCAGCGCTATCTCGACGACCCATCGGTCGAGGAGGTATGGATCAATGAGCCGTCGCGGGTCTTCGTCGCCCGGCACGGCCGCCACGAGCTGACTCCGACCATCCTCACCGGCGACGAGGTGCGCGAGCTGGTCGAGCGGATGCTCAAGACGAGCGGCCGGCGGCTCGATCGCAGCCAGCCCTTCGTCGACGCGCTGCTGCCCGGCGGACATCGGCTGCATGTCGTGCTCGAGGGGATCTCCCGCGACTTCGCGGCGGTCAACATCCGCAAGTTCGTCGCCCGTGCGCGCAACCTCGACGACCTGGTGGCCCTAGGCACGCTCAATGCCCAGGCGGCGGCGTTCCTGCGTTCGGCGGTGGTCGCCGGGCTCAATCTCGTCGTGTCCGGCGGCACCCAGGCCGGGAAGACCACCCTGCTGAACTGCCTCGCTGCTGCGATCCCCGGCGCCGACCGGGTCGTCTCGGTCGAGGAGGTCTTCGAGCTGCGGTATGCACTAGCATTACACACATGCGCGCAGTTGTGTACACCCGACAAAGTCTCGACAAGACCGGCTCCGGTGCTGCCGTTGCTCGCCAGCGCGACGACTGCCGCAAGCTGTGCGCGGACCGAGGCTGGACGATCGTCCGCGAGTTCTCCGATAACGACATGTCCGCGTCGACCCGCAAACGGCGGCCGCAGTACGAGGCGATGCTCGAGCTGGTCGGCACGGCCGACGTTGACGTCATCGTTGCCTGGCACATCGACCGGCTCGTACGCCGCCTCGCGGACCTCGAGCCGCTCATCCAGCTCACAACGGACACCGCGACCCGCGTTGCAACCGTGACCGGCGATCTCGACCTGTCCAACGACGCTGGGAGGCTCGTCGGTCGCATCCTCGCCTCGGTCGCGCAGGGTGAGGTCGAGCGCAAGGGCGCCCGCCAGTCCCGAGCGCAGCAACAGGCAGCGCAGGAGGGACGGCCGTCCGGCGGTCGCCGACCGTTCGGGTACGGCGTACCCCGCCGCCATGACGGGCGGTTGGTGTGGGACGTGACCGAGATCAACCAGCCCGAGGCCGAGCTCGTCCGCGGCGCGTACCAGACCGTCATCGAGGGCGGCTCGCTGGGGGGCATCGCCAGCGACTGGAACGGCCGCGAAATCTCCACGACGATGGGCAATCGCTGGATTCACTCGACTGTCCGCCGGTTGCTGCTGAACCCGCGCAACGCTGCCCGGCGCACCTACAAGGGCGAGGTGGTCGGTCCTGCCTCGTGGCCTGCCATCATCGATGACGACACGTTCGACGCCGTCCACGCCATCCTGGTGATGCCCGATCGGAACACCACTACGGGCAGGGCCCGCAAGTGGCTGCTGCCGGGCCTGGCGAAGTGTCACTGCGGTTCCGACGTCATGACGGGCTGGACCCGACACGGCAAGCGCACGTACCGCTGCCGGGCCATGCGGGGCCACCTGGCGAGAGCCGCCGACCCGATCGACGACTACGTGTCTGCGATCGTCGTCGAGCGGCTGTCCCGTCCGGATGCGGTCGACCTGCTTGACGGCCGTGTCGGTCCGGACCTGGCCGACTTCCGTGCGAAAGCGCAGGCGATCCGCGATCGGCTCGACGACCTCGCGACCGCGCTCGAGGAGGGCGTACTCACCCTCCCGGCCGTCCGCAGATCCAGCGATCGACTGAAGCAGGAGCTGGTCGACGTCGAGGCGAGAATCGCCGCGCTGAGCGCAGTCGACGTACTTGCTCCGCTGATCGACGCTCCGGACGTCGAGAAGGCGTGGGTCGCGTTGGATCTCGAACGCCGACGCGCCGTCATCGACACGTTGATGGTCATAACCTTGCTATCGCCAGGTCGCGGCCGGCAGCCATTCGACCCCCAGAAGATTCAGATCGAGCCAAGGAAACCCTCGTGAGTCGCCGACGCTATCGCAGGCAAACGCGCAGGGCGTGGCGGATCGTGCCCATCTACTGCTACCACCGGAAGCTCCGATTTGAGCCGGGCGATCCTGACGCGCCCAAGCGGCGGCTCATCGCCCGGCTTAAGGTGCCGACTGACCCGGAGTTCCGAGCCGATCCCGGCGAGTGGACCGATGACGACGAAGTAGTCCGGCCGTTACCCGTCTCCGCCCTCTGGAAGTCGGCCGATGGGCCTGCCGAGCAGCCGACGCTCCAACGTCTGCCCGATCCGTCCGGAAGCCGCGACCACCACCAGTTGCTATGCCGGGAGCCTGGCTGCGGCACCAACGTGTCGCTAACCCATGCCACTGCCGACGACCTCGCACGCGAGGTAGCTCGCCAGGGAGTGCGGGAATTGGACCTGGAGCGGCTGGCCAAAGAGCGAGGAGCTGCTCGACGCAGGCGTGGCGCGCAGCCAAACTAGAACGATTAGTTGCTAGCATCTCTGGCAGTAGTTCCCAGAGCGACCCTCTCGGGTCGCGTGGCACGAACCGCGTCCGCGTCGGGACCTGTGGCGCGTCAACACCCGGCCGTGTAGCTCCCCCAGCGGGGAGGTCAAACCTCCCCTGCACGGAGCTGTACATGGACTCCAACGTCCGCCACTACCGAGCGAAAGTCGCCGGGCTTACTCGCGACCGGCTACCCGATGACCCAGAGCTGACCGACGCCCGGCGTGGCCTTGCCGAGGCTGGCCTCGCTGAGCACATCCGTAAGGTCGTCGACGGGTTTCCGCCGTTGACCGCAGAGCAGCGCGACCGACTCGCTGCGGCGCTGCGTCCGACCTCCGCCGCTCACCCAAACGAGGCGGCCTAGTGGCCGCAGGGGTCGGCCCCGGATACCTCGTGGATTCCGGGGCCGGACGCGACATGGGACACGGGGGGTCGTCCACGTCTGATGCGTTGACTGTAACAAGCAACGGTGACCGTCGTGGTGATCCAGATCGGGATGTCGGTCCTCTTCGGCGAGTGTTGCTTGACGCCGCTGCCGAGCATGGTCTGTCGATGAAGGACCTGACGGTCCTGGATAAGCGCAACGACCCATACCGCATCGACACCCCGGCCGGCCACCGGGATGGCGCCTGGCTGAAGGCGCAGATTGACGAGCTGGTCGACAGCTGGACGATTCACCTTCGCGGTCTGCATTACATCCTGGTGACCGTCCAGGCGGTCAAGCCGGACGGCGCGAGGTACCGGAACGTCGAAGCCGACTGGAAATGGCTGCTGGCCGACGCGGCGAAGGCTGCCCGCTGGCTCGGCTATGTGCCGTTCTCGCGCATCGTCGACCAGCGGAACGACCCGCCGACGGTGCGGACCTTCGACCCTATGGAGCCCGAGCCGTACCTGACCTTCCCTCTGGACATCACGATTCCGCGTGTGGAGAACATCGCGCCGAGGCTCCGCGTGGATGACTTCGAGGGCGTTCAGCCGTATCGGCTGGTGCTGGCGGGCGAGAAGTCCAGCCTGCGGCCGGTGCTCGCTCCGCTGGCCGACGAGTTGAGCGCCGACCTGTTTCTGCCGAACGGTCACATGTCCGACACGATGGCGCACCAGATGGCCAAGGCCGGCAGCCACGACGGCAGGCCGATGGCGGTGTTCTACATCTCCGACTGCGACCCGTCCGGGTGGGACATGCCTGGCGAGCTGGCTCGCAAGATGCAGGCGCTCAAGACATTGCTCTTCCCCGACCTCGAGGTCCAGGTCCATCGGGTCGCGCTCACCCCGGACCAAGTCCGCGAGTACAACTTGCCGTCGACGCCACTGAAGGACACCGAGACTCGCGCCGACAAATGGTCACTGGCGATGGGTGTCCAGCAGACCGAGGTGGACGCGCTGGCGGCCTTGCGGCCGGATGTGCTCGACCGCCTCGTCCGCGACGCCGTGGCACCGTTTTACGACTCCGAGCTCGACCGCCGTGTCGCCGCGGCACAGCGGGACTGGCTCGATACCGCCAGAGACGTGGTCACTGACCATCTGGACCTCGAGCAGCGCAACCGGATCCGCGACGACGCCGGCCCCAAGCTCGACGAGATGCGCGAGCAGATCGAGGAACTGAACGACCAGCTACGCATCGACCTCGACGACTTCGACCTGCCCGACATCGTCGTTCCCGAAGCCGAGGTCACAGGCGTGGGTGTCACGACACCCCTCTTCGATTCGGATGACGACTTCGTCGACCAGACCACCTGGCTCATCCACGACCGAAGCTACGGCGGTTCATCGTGACCCGACTGCCACTCCGGACGCGATGGCGCCGGCGACTTTGGTCGACCCGGCTCGTCAGCGCGACGGTCAAGGTCACCTTGCTGCTCATGTGCGACTACATGCGCGAGAACGGCCACGTCTCGGTCCCGCAGGCGACGTTGGCTCGCACGCTCGGATGCAACGACCGTCGAGTTCGTGACCACATCAAGCAGGCCATTGACGCCGAGCTGTTGTGCCGTGTCGGTGGTGGTTACCGCGGCCGTACAGCCGAGTATCAGGCGCTGCTTCCGGTCGAGAAAGGCGGACGAAAACTAGCCGCCATTAACGACCCCGAAATCGTCCGCTTTTCATGCGGGGAAAGGCGGCCCCCCGTCCGTCCGCCCATACCTACAACGGACCTCTCGTCGGATGGCTCAGCGCAAGACGAGAGCAGCGATGGAGACGACGAGATGGATGGTCTTCGTCTTGCCGACCTCACTCATCCATCCATCTCCTCGAACCACAACGGGCAACCTCCGGCCACGTCGACGCCCGACGACGACGCGGCAGCGGCCAGCCCGACCACGGCCAACGTCCGCCGAGCTCACTCGGTAGTCGAGACCACCCCACCACTGCACAACCCGCACATGGAGGTGACGGCCGATGGCTGACATGAAGCCCAAAGCTAGGGGTGAGCGCGATTGGCGACTGCCGCTGCCGCTTCGTCGATGCGAAGCGTGCGGTGCCACCGAAACCAGCTGCGAAGCCAACCAACTGTTCTCCGGCAGGAAATGCTGCGGCGCCTGCGAACACCCCAACCAGGAGACGCCATGAGACCACGCCAGAAGCCGCCAGAGCCGGCAGCGCCCGAACGATTGGTCAGGTACGTGCCCCACGAGTGGCCGGGCGAGGCCGACCCCTTCCGCGCCTGGTGTCGGGCACGACTCGACTATTCCAAGGCGCATCCCGACGGAGGGCTCGGCGACCCGCTCGACTGCCTCGCCGAACACCGCCGGCTTAGGCGGGAGCTGTCGTGAGGATAAAAGAGGCAAAAAGTTTAGAGCCCGCAAAGACCTTGATACCGCGCTATCGACATTTTTTTCTCCGACCCCTGAAACCGATCCCAAAAGTGGGTGGTCCTGAATGAGCAAGATCCCGCGAGCACCTGACGGCCTCGGCCCCTCCGGCCGTCGGCTGTGGCGAGCGATCCTGGTCGACTTCGAGTTGGCCGAGCACGAGATGTCGCTGCTGCGTCAGGCGTGCCGGGTCGCCGACCTGTGCGACCGGCTGCAGGAGGTCGTCGATGCGGAGGGACCGCTGACGACGACCCGGCTGGGCGAGCAGAAGCCGCATCCGGGTGTGGTCGAGCTCCGTCAACAGCGCCTCGTCCTGGCCCGGCTCATCGTGGCGTTGCGCGTGCCGCTGGGCGACCAGGAAGAGGCCGTCCCGCGGGGCCAGCGGCGCGCTCTCCGTGGTGTGTACGGCATCACCGGGAGCGTCTCGTGAGGCGCCGTCTGCCCGACGCGGGCGAGATGCCGGCGTGCCTGTCGAGCCCGGCCGCCACCGATGAGGACGGTCGCTACTGGCCTGACGTTGAGGCCTGGGAGCGAGCGCGGGCGATGTGGCCGGAGGACGGCTGGGACATCGGATTCACCCTGCCGGACGAGCCGTTCGACGAATCGATGATCTGAGTTTTTTTCACCAACCCAAGAGGAGATTGAAATGACCGAACAACTGTCCGACCTGGCCCGCAAGGTGGCCGATGGCGACGCCCCGGTGTCCGTGCTCGACGTGAATCCGGGCTCGCTGGTCTCGCCGGAGAGCGCCGTAAGGCGGCTGCACGCAGAACTGCCGGACCTGGGCCTCACGAGCCCGTTCGGTGAAGTCGCCGAGCGGCTGACCCGGGTGGACCGGATGCGGGTCGAGGCCACCCACCTCGACAATGAGGCGTTCCGCCGGCGCCGTGAGATTGCCGGGAGACTGGCGTCCGGCGACCTGGAGTTGTCCGCGGCGGTCGCCGCGCTGGACGTCACCACGACCGACATCGAGCCGGGCGTCCCCGGCATCGCGGTGCAACTGGCCGATGAGGCCCGGCAGTCGGCGCGGACCGCGCTGGCCGGCGAACTGGCAAGCCGCGCCGGCCAGCTCTTCGATCAGCTCGCCGAGGCCGTCGCTGCGACCGTGGCGTCGCTCGAGGCGCTGCCGGAGCCGCCGCGGAACTTGTGGGTTGGTCCGGACCCGACCGTCCTTCTCGCTCGCGCAAAGGGTCACGAGCAGACGCTGTCGATCGTGGCTGGTGCGACGTCGCGGTTCTGGCGACTGCAGCATCTGGTGTCGCTGGTCCGCGAGCAGGCCGGCTTCGGAGCCGAGAGGCTCACCTCCGGTGCACCGAGGGACGCGCTGGTGTACAAGAACTGGCACGCGACCATCGACGGCGACCGTGAGCTGCGCCAGACGCGGGCGAGCATGCAGTTGTGGCGGACCGTCGTCGATGATTGGCAGCCCGGCGTCTGGCGGCCCGA
>Ga0209382_10001294_pt1 | contig 39692 bp, 61 predicted proteins | sample SoiMetdeltSBSDD5_FD_187599 | JGI IMG/M metagenome (GOLD analysis project Ga0209382, IMG submission 187599) | Bulk soil microbial communities from a Populus tree surrounding site in Tennessee, USA - Soil MetaG P. deltoides SBSDD5 (SPAdes) (version 2) | ecosystem: Environmental > Terrestrial >... | reverse complement strand
CGATCTCGCCGCCGAGAAGCGCAAGCGCCGCCGCCATGTTGTCCGCTTCGTGCGCCGCCGCTTGCTCTTTGCAAACGCGCCTCTCTTCGTCGGCGATCTCCGCGCATTGCTGCCGCGCCTTCTGAATAAGCTCGCGGAAGTCGCCCGCGCCGTCATACATTCGACCTCTTACGGCAAACTCCGCCGCGATCTCTTGACACGCGCTGAAGGCGGCGGCGTCCGCGTGGCTTTGAACTACCGCAGGATTGGGCAGGTATTGATTTGCGATCTTCATGATGATCTCAAGGCAAACCCGCCGCTCGAATTCGATCGCCTTGACGATTCGATCGCCCGTAAAAACATGATGACTGTCCCGATCTGGCATGCCGCACAACTCGCAGCCTCGATCAAAGCGACCGACGAATAAATGCGGTCGCTTCCCTCTGTCGTCGGCGACCTCTGTCGCAATCGCCACTTTTAAATTTTCGATGTCGGCTTCTGTTAGTAGCCAGTTGCCGCAAACCTTCTTGACGATCCGGTCGGCGATCTTTGTTACGCTTTCTCCGGTCGGATTCGGTCTTGATTCGTTTGGATTGTTCATGCTTTCTTTCTCCGGGTTGTCGCCGGCTTCCTCTGCCATAGTCTTCGATTGCAGGCCGGGCAAGTTTCAAGCCCGGCCTGCCTTGACCATCCGGCTTTATGAAGCCGCTTCCATACAAAACCAATTGCGACCGGGCCGAATTCCTTCAGCGTGTGAAGCTCTGCCGGGCGTCCATTCTCGCCGCCGTCGCATCCGGCCTGATCGCAAGTTACGATGTAATCAGTTTGAAACATCTATCAATACTCGTCTTCGTCTTCGTCGTCTTTCTTGTCGCTCAAGAATTGCTCGACCTCGTCATAATTCGCGCTTATTGATTTCAGCGTCGAGCGGTCGGCGGCTTCTTCGGCTTCCCTCGCTTGATACATGTCAACGTCTTTGAATTCGTCAACGGCGGCTTGAATGATCTCAAGAAGCGTCGTCGGCGGAAGCGCGTCAAGCTCCCATGACTCGTCTCCGAATTGCTCTTGATACGCAGCAAAGCGCGAATCAGTTTCTTTCGCCGGATTCGGCGGAGGGTTGTATAGCTCGATCTGGTCGAAGTTAAGCGCGACCCGGCGAATTTCGAGAGCCTTCGGCGCGCCGATCGTCATGCGATTCCACTTGTCGAAAAACAGCTTGAAGCGGCCCGGTATGTCGTTGTCGCTCATGTCTAGGCCGCTTGGATCGTGGTCGCCGAGATAAATAATCATGGTCTTCTGATGTTGAAACTTTCGGCGGCGGAAGATTCGTTGCGCCGCTTCGTACATCTCCGACGCGCTCATATATCCTCGACAGCTTAGATAATAAAGATCGTTGTCAATCGCGGCGCGCTCGATCACGCCGGCGAGCGCTTCTTTTTCAATCCAAAGCTCAGGCCGGATTTTTTGACCTTCCCACTTGTCGAGGGCGAAGCTTTTGACAGCGCTTTCTATCGCATCTTCCGGCCCGTCGTAATGGCGAATGCCTTTCAAGTTTCGCGTGCGATCCTCGACGACCGCCCAGTCAACAAGGCCGGCAAGTCTCGCGTCATTGATGAGCGATCCAAGCCGCTTATAACTGTTGACTGTGTTTTCAATGATGTCGCGCGCAACAAGCTGATAGTAAAGCTGGCGCAAGGTGAGAGTGAAACCTTCCTCGACATATTCGTCGGCGATCTTATTCGCGTCCTCGATCAAGGTCTGACTCTTCGCTGAGAAATTTCGCTCGATGAATTTTTCTAACATGGGTGTTGATCTTTCCTTTCTGTAATCAGTATCAGTTTACAACCTTGTAGACTTTCGTCCGCTTCGGCTTTTCGGGCGCGTCAATCGGCCCGCGCTTGTGTTCTTTGATCGTGATGAGTTTTATTCCGGCCTTCGTAGGCTGTCGCCGTAAATGCTCCGTGACCGTGTATCGTATGTTGATGTGCTTACCTGACGGCCCGTAATGCTCCGGCCTTTTCGGAATGCGCAAATGTACGACCTCGATCGCCGGCTCGGCCTTCGGCGACGTTCGCATCGGCCTTGCGCTGTTCGATCTTTCAAACGCCTGTTGAAGCGTCGGGCGTTGCTTGTAAGTCGTGTAAGGGCTGAAGGCGTAATGTTCAAGCACGCGGGCCATTGCGACCGCTTGTCGATCCTCGACCGGTCTTGACTCTAAATCCTCTGTCCGAAACATCGCAATACCGCCCGCTTCGATGACCTTTCGGTTTTCCTTCGAGATAGTCAGGCAAGATTCAAGGCCCAGTTGACTTCCCATCAAAAAGCGAGTGACGACATGGATCGGCCCGCCCTTCGAGAAGTCATAAGGCACGAATAAATCATCAATCGCCATGACGTAAATCTTGCCATAGCGCCCCGACCGCGCCCGCACTATCAGAAGCCTTACGACTTCGTCGAGGCAAACGAAGTGCGCGAGATTTCTTTGACATTCTTTCTCGACGATCAAGGCCGCATCGCTTCTCAATGATGCGACGATGTCGTCAACTTTCGAGTCGGGCCACAGTACCGGGCGCGTGTCCCAATCGTAAATTGGTAACAGAGTATTTTTGATAAGCTCTGCCGTCTCCGGGTCAATTACATTTCCTCGCTTCGGCATATCTTGATCCTTGTTAGTTGCCTTTCGGTAATTTCTCTCCGATCAAGTAGCGACCGCCGACTAGATCGCCGGGCTTCGGCCCTTGATGCTTTGCGATCGCATCCTCGATCGTTCGCATGATCTCTTCCGGTGTAAGCTCGACCGGGTTGAACTGGCTCGTCTTGTCGTAATGTTGACAGCCGCTTTGATACTTCGCGCCGATCGTGAGCGCGCCCCATATTTCGGCAAGCAAAAATTCTTGATAGCAACACGAATGAAAAATCATCGCGGTCGCGCCCGCTTGTTTTTGAAAAGTCATTCGTGGCTCGTCGCCTTTGATTTTCTTTTGACAGCCGCCGCATCTCATTTGGTCAGCCTCCGTTATTCAGTTTTCCATCCGCCTTCGTTTGCTTCTTCCAGCAACATCATGGCAAGAAGCGCCGCCCGGCAAACTGCAAGCTCGTCCGTTCCGCCGAACGAGTGACCGATGATTTCGACCGGAGCTATACCGGGCTTCCACATTAGCCGCTTAAACCTGACTGACTTGATCTTGCCTCCGTCCATCTCGGCGAATTCATAAAGCCATCCGCTCTTGCGCATAGTAGCGACAACGTTTCTCGCGCCCCAATCATGCCCGCTGTAATCCTGCGCTTGTTCGAGGCTGTAACACGGAACGATTTCCGGGTCTGTCGTATACGGGCCGACATGTGAAGCCTTGACGCCTTCGATCTGTACGCGCGACATCGGCACTTTAAAAGGCCGAGATTGTTGCGCCCATTGTGGCCCGCTCCGCATCCAGACCGCCCGCACAAGCGCGAATTCGTCATCCGTAAGCGGAACGGCTTTAAAGACGTGTTCTTGAATCAGGTTATTCAGCGCTTCGCCCGCTGGCATCTTTTCGACTTCTTTGCTTGTAAGTAGCACTTGGTTATTCTCCGCTTCGAGCGCAGACCCACGCCCGCGCTCGAAGCCGTTCGGTCGTTAAGCTTTCGCCCTACTTGCCGAAGTATCGGCGCTCGCGCTCCGCGTCGAAGTTTCGATCGTCTGCGGCGTAATCGTAATCGTCTTTGATCGGCTCAAGATAACGAATAGGCTTGCGGAGGCTTTGAGCGTATGCGATCTCTGACCGTGTTGACTCGCCGACATGCCCGCCGACGTTCAAGATCAAGACCTCGTCGGCGACGAAGATTTTTTGTTTATGCAGAACGTCGAGCGCGACCTTTACGTCGTCGGTGATGACGCCGGCCTTGATCAGATCGCCGTCAGATTGCGTCATGCATCCGACTGTCAAGACGATCTTACCGTCGAGCGTTTCTTGCATCATCGCCGCTTGATAGGCGTCGGCAAACTTCGTGCTACCGCAAAGCGTGACGATCTTCGGGAAACCGACCGGCAACATGATCGCCCGGCGAATTTCGGGCGGCGCGATCATGTCGGCTTCCGGCTCGATCCGTATATGCGGCCTTCTTCTGCCTTGATTACCTTGACTCATAATGTTCTTGTGTCCTTTCTGTTAGCTGATCTAGGTTATTACCACCATTTAGAAAAATTGAAAGTCGAAGTCATTCGAGCTTTTTCGGCGTTTACGATCTCGCTAACTCCGCTGATCGCGTCCGCCTTCCCTCTCTCGTATGACCACTCAATGAGCTTATTGATTACCTCTTGATCAATGTCGCCGAAGCGATTGAAGATTCGCATAATTCGCCGGCGCGTCTCCGGCTTCAATTGCTCGACCAGTGATTGAAATGTCGGCGCTTGACCTTGACTCATTTGACCCTTTCCTTGTGTTGCAGAATTTTAGATAAGCGAGCAATGCTATCAGCAATGCCGCCGCGAGTAATCCGAAGACCCAAAGCCAAAAATCACTTTGAGCCGTTTCGCTGTTGCGGTCTGGCTTTCTCTTCATGGGTGTCTCCGTGTCGGCTGTTATGGGTGAATAACTTGCGCCGGATTATCTCCGCGATTTTGTCTTGCGCTCCGTGACCTTCATCGCAATATGCTTGCCGCTTTCCTTTTGCTCGTCAGCCTTGTCGCGGATGCGCCGCTTGATGTTCTCGACTATCTGATCGGGCCGCATCATCTTGTCGCCGAATTGAAATTCTTCCGGCGTGTTGAATCCGAAGCTCATCTTGTAGTGATCTGGAATCAGTGTTGACCGTTGATCTTTTTCTTTCGTCCAGACCGCCGTATGCGTAAGCCCGATCTGATAACAGAAGACGATGTTGTTGACCTCTGTCTCTTCAATTCTTCGCGCCATGTCTGATCCTTCCATTGTTCGGCTTTGTAGTTCGCGGGATCGAAAGCCGGCTCAGCCTCCGAGATTTCGCGCGCGGCCTTCGCTTCTTGACGAATGCGCCGACGATCCCAAAACCCGGCGACCTTCGAGTCAACGTAAGCAAGTACCGGCTCGCATAACTTGAATGTGATTATAATCAGAATGAGCAACGGGCCGCAGCAAATCATCAGCCGGTCAGCCGTGTCGAGGTCTTCGCCATCGTCGCCGAGTAGACGCTTGCGGATGATCGTTCCGACGCTGAGCCAGGAAAGAGCAAACCCGATGATTGATGTAAAAGTGAGTATGGCTTTTGCAGTGTTCATAAGTTAAATCAAGAAAGGATCAAGGGCCGCAAGGCAATCGCGGCCCTTGTCGCCCGGTCGTCGTGTCGTGTATCCCTCACTGTTAAACGACTAGGCGATCTCTGTGTCTTTCGCGGCCTTCGCTTCGGCCTTGCGCTTCGCCCGGCGCTCGCGGCGCGCTTGGTTTTTCGCGTCGCGCTTCGCTTCGATTTCCTTTTCGGTTTTCCGGGCCGCGCGCCAGCGTCTTTTTTGACCCGCCGCGATTCTCTCTTTCGGCTTCACAAGCTCCGGTATTTTGTGGCCCTTCGACCGCAGATGTTCGGCGAGAGCTTGATTTGCTGTAAAGCTCGCTCCGTCCGTTTCGATCTCCGCCTTGTATTCTTTTTGAAACGCGGCAAGCACAGCATCTTGAAATCTGATAGGTGTTTTTGTGGATAATCTCATAGCGTGTCAATAGTATCTTACTTGGTTATCCTCTGCAACAAAATAACCTGATCTTTGTTACAAAGGCGCGTTGACTTCCCTTTCGACTTGACGTCATCAAGCCGGCTTCTTCGTAGGCTTTCACCATCCCAATGAAACAGCGTTTCTAATCTGAAACCGTCTTCTAGGTCAGGAAAAATTCGCGCTCGACGTGAACCTTTAGGCGACTGATATGTCAGTGTGCGAATTCGGGCAGTTGTGACCGATTACGGGATTGCAATTAGTTAGACCGGTTTTTGCAGGATGTTTGCAGGATAGCAGGATGTCGCAGGATGTTATACGCCGTTCCACTCGCATGAACGGGCGTCTATCTATTAATGCGTCATACTATGTAGATAATTACACAGCGTAAAAAGTTCCAGCGCGAGCTAAACATCCTGCGACATCCTGCTATCCTGCAAACATCCTGCGGTCACTTGTCGAGCGTTTCAAGCAATTCGACTTCCCAAACTTGCGACCCGCGATTTTTTCCCTTCCCACTTCCACGATTCATAATCCTGAAACGATATGTGCCGATGTCCTTGCTTGGATCATCGCAAACGTACTCCGTCACGACTTCATGCTTCGACGCAAGCCACTTGCCTAGACTGATCTGTCGCGCGCGATCTGTCTTTCCCGCGATGAAAATTCCGTCAACGCCGTCAGCGATCGGTACAAGCTCGCTAGTCGTCGCAAATTGTCTCCCTTCCCTCTCCGCCCATTCATGCCAAGTGATTGCAAATATCGAGAGGGCTTGTCGCTCAGTGTTTGAAGCGTCGAGTAAGACCCGGTAATTTTTCAAGAATTGTGTATAGCCGGCGCATTCGAGAATTGACCCCATCACGCGCGACCACCTTTCAAAGCTGGCGACCACTTTTGATTTAGGCTTCGGCAGGCCGCGCTGTATTGCGTTTTTGCAGATCACATGCGCCGCCCATACGAGGCGCGAGCGATTCTCCGCGACCCATTCGATTAAGTTGTCGTGTAGAAATCCTGTACGGTCTTCGGGTCTGTCTGTCAGCGGCGCAATCCGCATTCGTATTGTGCGCCGGGCGATCTCGCCTGATAGCGTCACGTTATTCGCGGCGGCGATCCATATCGCGCGAATCTTCGCGTTCGCAAGCTCGCTCGCGCCTAGTACGCGATCGTTCCAAGCGTCCATAGTCAGCGCAGCGGCGAGTGACGATGACGCGATCGGGTGATTGATGTTGTCAAACCAAATCAGCGGCGCGCCCTTGTGAATTGCCGACGTGATGATCTTTCGTACTTCGGCTTCTTCTTCGTCGAGCGGCATTCCCTCGACGCGACCGAAGGCGGGCCACAATAAGACCTTCGCTAAAAGCCCTTTTCCTGAGCCGGGCATGGAAGCCTCGAACAAGTGAAGCGGCGTCGGCGCGTCAATCATGTCGCGCACGAACGGAAGCAACATCAGGGCGACCGCATTGTCATGGTCTGCGCTGTCGCCGGCGTCGTCGGAGGCAAACGGGAAGTCTTGCAATAACTCTTCGACAAGTTTTTTCGCCTCGTCTAAGTCGGCGCTAGTTATCGTCTCCGGCACGGGAAGCGATTCGTAACCGCGCGGCGGCGCATAGATCACGCCTGACGCCTTGTTGTATCCGGGTTGAGTGATAAGCGATCCATCCGGCGCGAATACGGGAACGGTCGTAACGCGGCTGAATCGAGGCAGAGGCACGACGCGCGACGCGATCACTTCCTTGACTAACCACACGGGCGGGTCAACGGTCTTTCCCTTCTTGCCGACCCATTCGGCGAATTTTGAAAGCTCATGCCGCAGGATGAATGTATCAATCGGCTCAACGATGGCGGCGTCGTCGTGATAGTCGTATCTGACGCGAATGATTCCGTTGCTTCGAGTAAATAAACACGGCGGGTCGTCTTGCTCCGCGATCGCGCGCCAGCATTGAGCGTTCAAGACGGGAAGGTCTTTGACGACGACGCAAATGATTTGCTTGAGCGGCTTGCCCGACGCGTCAACGGCTTGATCGGCGGGCGGCGCGTCTTGAGCCGGCGCGGGCGCGGCCTTCGTCTTCTTCGGCTTGTGTCCGTTTTTTTCGGGCTTCAGATCGTCAAGCGTTAGTTTGTAGACGCCGAGAATATCAACGAGCGCGCATCCGTTCCCACGGCATAAAATCGCGGTCGCGCCCTTCTTCTTCGCAAGATGAATGTATCCCGTGCATAACGGGCACTTGGTTATAAATTGCGCGCCGTCCTTGACTGCCGGCGTACCGCTTGCGTAGAGGGTGAGAATTTCGTCAAACGTCATGTCCTATGTCAGCGAAGGCAAGAAGCTTGCCGGGCGCCGTGGGAATGCCCGGCAAGACAAAACCGGATTGGGTGAGAAGTGCGGCCCGGTGTGGTCGTGATCGTTCGGCCCGTTGGCATGCGGGCGGATAGACCGCGCCGCACTTCTCATGCAATCCGGCTAGCAGTGTGATCACGACCCGACTTTAGGAAAGCGCCATTAGTTGCCGGCTAACGACGATCAGCTTATATCACGGCGTAAAATTCTGCGCCAAGTCGTTCGCCCAATCCTCGAAGATTTCGCACACGGCGACGGCGGCGTCATCGTCGAGGGCGTACCGCGTGTTGACGACCGGCGCGCCAGTTCTGACGAGAATTTCTTGCATCTTGTTGAGGATCGCTTGACCTTGAACGCTGAAGGTCGTTAGGCGTTGATATACGAAGTCAAGACGCTCGCCGACCTCGTCGCCGTGATTGCGGTATATCTGGCAAAACTCCATCGGCGGCGAAGCCTTCGGCGCTTTCTTGAGCTTGGTTATCCAAGCGTTGAGCCACTTCAGCACGCGCGCGGCTTCGGCTTCGTCGAGGTCTGCCGACTTCGTAATCGCGCGCCCCATGAACTTGCCGACCCATTGCAAGATGTCGGCCTTGTCTCGCTTATAGTCCTTGATCATCGCCATGACAGTGTCGGAAACTTTTTGATGAGTCTCCGAGAGCGTGACGACTAAACCCGGAATTGGATTTTGCGCGCTGGCGATTTCTTCGGCCTGTCGCTTCTTCTCGGCTTCCCTCTCGGCTTCGGCTTCGGCCTTGATCTCGCCTTCGACCCGCGCGGCTTCGGCGAGCTTTTCATGCGCGGTCTGCAATTCTTCGGCGATCGCTTCCTTGACGTCATCCGTGACGGCGTCAAGCTTGCCTAGATCAAGCTTCCTCAGCCGGCGCTTGTTCATGCTCAAGACGACATCAACGGGCACCTTCAGCCGTTGAGCGACCGCTTGAAACGCGCCCGACCGTAAGCCTTCGACGACGAATTTTCTTTCGATCTCCGAATCTTCAATGCGCGCGGCCTTGAGATAGATTCCGATCATCTCGTCAATGTCTTGCTCCGTGTCGCTCGCGGTCGGGACAATCGCGGACACTTGCGCGCCTTCGATGTCCTCGATCTCTGACTCGTCGGCCATCGCCACGCCGCAGAGCGCGAGCGTTGCGCGTCTGTGGGCTTGCGTCTCTGACTTTTTGATCGCGTTTTCAAGCCATCGGCCTTTTAGCCCGGTAACGTGCGCGACGCCTCGACGCCAGCATGCGCGCGTGCCGTCTTGCGTTATCGCTTGAACGCTGATCGTGATCGTACCGACTTCGGAGTCGTAAACCGTCTCCGGCTTGCCATAGGTGATGTGACGCTTTTCGGCCAATTGCGCGGAGCATCCCGCATTCGCGTAAAGAACGGTTTTTTCGATTCGCGCGCCTGTTATTGGGTCGGTGTCGTATGTCGTGATCAGGTCGAAAGGGCGCGTGATCGGGTCAAGGCCGAGATAGGCGCAGTATTTTTCATAATAGAGCAATCGCTTTTCATCGCTCAGGCCGGCAAGATTACCGGTCAAACAGATTTTTGCCCATATCTCTTCATCTGTCAGAGGCTTAGCGATCGCCTTCGATGATTCGGCGGCTTGTTTCATGTTTGATCCTTTCAAAATTGAGCTTGACTTGTCTCTGTGATGGCCCGCGCTGAAGCGGAAACGGGTCGCCCTGATGATTTCCGGCCTTAGCGCGGGTCGGTATACCCAAAAAACGAATGGCGGGCCATTTCCGGCCAAATGCGGGGCATTTCAGATTCGCCACGGGTCAGGGTCTTCGATGATCTCGTATCCCTCGTTTTTGCCGATGATCTTTTCCGGCTCGACGTCGAGGTCTTCGGGAAACTTCGCGTCCGCGCCGGTCGCGTAGTCATTCATGGTTTCCTCGATCGGTCGCGTATTGGTCGGCGCGCCCGGTGTCGTGACCGTGAATTCCGACGAGACTTTATTTTCCGGCCTGAAACCGGAGTCGAGCAAAAAGCGAATCGTGTCAACGATCATCGGAGTCAGCCATGTGAAGTTCGAGTTATTGTGTAGCTCGCCGTCAGGCTTGACCGGAACAACGTTCGCATGGAGTTCGAAGCCGTAGAGGGCGCGCTTGTCGTCGAGGTCTTGAACGCATTCGGTGATCTCGATCACAAGGCGCAGTTGATCTCGCCCGGTCGTCTTGATCTCGCCACTTCCCGAAGAAAGTACGCGCTCAAGATAAGTGCAAATGCCCGGATTTGTCGTCTTGCTTAGCTCGTCCTCGACCTCTGACCGCTTGATGAAGACCGGCAAAAAGCCCGGCTCGTATTCTATCGAGTCCAAGCCTTGCCGCTTCGTCTCCCATCCAACCCGGTCAAAATGAGTGAAGTCGAGCATGCCCAAATAAATTTCATCGTCGTCTTGTTCGGGATGATGCTTGATCATTGCTTAGTCTCCCATGCCGGCGACCATCATCCACATAGGACTTTGCGCCGGCTGTTTGCGTTGCCGTTGTGTTTTGGCCGGCTGTGTCGAGCCGGTCGCCTTCGGCCTGCGAAGGCTCGCGGTAGTTGTCGCGCGAGCCTTCTTAACTGTCAATGTTAGTACGTCAATCATAGGGTGAGTTTGTTAGTTGATCTTGATTACTTTTTGACGACCTTGACGTTGATCGTTCCGACCTTAGTTTTCAGCGTCTCGCCATTGACGCCGCCGACCCATGTGTAAGTCCGGGCCGATGTTTTCGTGCAAGTGTGGCTGAAGCCTGAGCCGGTAAAGATAAACCGGTCGCCGATCTTCAAGTCTCGAAATTTTGTAAGTTGATCCATGTTGCTTCCCTTCTGTCGAGCGTTGATATTTGCGGCTTGCGGGCGCAAGAAATTTGCGGTCGGTCTGCAATCGTGAATCGGAAAATCGAACGCGATAAGCTTCCCGCAGTTAGGGCAAAGGCCGATCTGTCCCATGATGTTTCTCCGGTTTGATTGTTGGAACATGGGCGGCCCGTTGATCTTCGGGAAGCTCAGAGATAGCGATACGCAAGGATGATTTCGCGTCGGCGCATGACTGCGTTCCGCCCTCGAAACCGAATTCGGTGTAAGCCATTCGGCGAATGCCGTCAACGTGGTCGCACACGCGGCGAAGTATGACCCATCGTCGCTGTGAGACTTTGAGCAAGGCGAAGGTCTTCGGCACGACTACGACGCCGGTGATTGCGGCGCGAAGCTCGGCGGCGAGCTTTTCGATTGCGTCAAGGGCCTGCAATTGCTCGTCCTTGTCGCCGGCCTTCTCGATTGAGCAAAGCAAAGCCTCGCCCCAATTGGCGATCTCGCTCGCCTTCTCCGCTCTGTCGCGCTTCTCGCGCCGGGCGATGTCTGCCTCATTTGGAATTGACATTTTTTGATCTCCTTCGTTTTGGTTTTGCGGGCTTCGTGCCGCAGGTTAAGCCGCGATCTTTTGCGCGCAGGCTTAAATCGTCGAGACGGCTTGCGACGAAGTCGAACGACTTTTGCGTTGGCACGTCGCGCGATTCGTCGGCGCGCTCATAGCAGACGTTTGCAAGCAAGGTGATCACGATATCAAGGCCGAATTTTGCGACGATGTCGGCGAGCGTTTCTTGCGTGTTCTTTTGATCGTATTCCCAAAGGTGAGCCATTGTTGAGTCTCCCTTACTTGATCCAATGGTTGACATGCATCGGCCCGGCCTTCTTCGTGTCAGGATAACGAGCCATGAAAATCTCGCGGGCGTCGGCGAGACTGATCGCGCGCCGCTTTACTTCGTCTTCGAGCATCGCGGCGAAGTGTGTTTGCGTACTGCGGCGGACGGTATTCGGAAACATGTTGTGTCGGCGCGCGTAGCGACCGACTGCGGTTGTGATCTCTTTCTGGCTTCGGCGAATGGGTATGTATGTTGCTGGCATGTGATTTCTCCGTGTTGAAGGTTGAAAAGAAGCCCGGCGCCCTTCCCGACGCCGGGCGCGAGCGTTTCACCTACTACCGCGACAACAGCCGCCGCAGACGCGGCGGAAAACTTGAACGCCGGGCCGGATCGGGAAGCCGGGCACATCCCACGCGCGAGCGTCGAAATCTTCGCGATCAACCGGAATCAACGCTTCGGTCGTTTCCTTCCGGCACTTCGCGCATGTGCTGATCTTGAGAGCGGCGGCGCGGGCTTCCTGAGCGAGCCGCGCGACTTCGTCTTGCGCGCATCCCTTGCAGCTAAGCCCGGTCTTCGCGGCGACCCATCCGGCGTTGATCAGCATTGCGACGAATTGCCGCTCCGTGTTGCGGCGATCAATGCCGGCGTTGACGGTCAGGCCGCAAGACTCGCAAGCCGCGCTCACTTCGATCTTGACCCTGATGCGATGAAGGAAGCCATGCGCCGGGTCGGGCTGAAGGACGTTCAGCGCGGCGGTTTCGACCGTGACGCGCGCGGTACGATTGCGCGGGTCGTCTGGCGTGACCTCGCATTCGATCGCGGCGACGTCTTCGTCAGTGAAGTGATATTCATTCATCAGTTGACCCATCTCCGTATCAATCGCGGCAAGGCTGATGCCGTCGTCTTCGGCCTGCGGGTCGCAGTAGCCGTACAAGCCGGCGTTAATGCGCCCGCACGCCGCGACGCGCCGCCGTTCCCATCCCTTGTAGTTTTCGATCTGTTCAGCGCGCGCCTTGTCGCGCTCAAGAACGAGATTGCAAACGGCGTCGCGGGCGATCAAGTGAAGAGAGGGCGCGTGATCGTGAAAGCCGAAGTGACCTTGAAGGCGCGTTTCGATCTCCGTGAATTTCTGTTGCTTGTGCGCGTACTCGATCAGCAAAAACGGCATCGGGTTGCGAGGGCGCGTGAGACATTCGCGCAAGTATTTCGTCGCTTGGTCTGTCGTGAATTCGGCCATGATTTTCTCCGTTGTTCGGTAGTTGGAAGGAAGCCCGGCGCAGGGCGCGCCGGGCGTTGATCAGGCGGGCGACTTAGGCGTCAACCTTGACGCCTTTTAGCTCGGCCATTTTTTCCGTAAGCATCCACAGGGCGCGATTCAGCTTGTTGTTTTCATCCAAGCCGCCGACCGCGCGCGACCGGCGCGTCTTGCCGTACCGCTTCGAGCCGGCTTCAACGTTCCGCATCCTGACGTCGCCCTCAATGATTTTTTCCTGCGTGACGTTGTACGTATTCCAAAGGGTCGGCGCTTTCTCTTCTTGACGCCGCGCATACAGGATGTCGGCGGGCTTGACGTCGTACTTTTCGCCGTCAAAACGAAGCTCGATTGCGGAGCGGGCGAAGATTTCCCTTTCTTCGTCCGAGAGGGTCAGCCGCTTGAATTGATCAGTCAACGCAAGGGTCGGCTCGACGTGGGGAAGAATCGAAGCGAGGGCATCGGCCATGCGCTCGTCGGCATATCCGATGTGCCTGACGCGGATGTCGGCCATGTTCTCGCGCTGGACGATCAGGCCGTTCGAGCAAACCTTTTCAAATAGGCCGATCGAAAGATCGAAGGCCGCGCTTCCCGCGTGCGAATTGGTCAAGAGGATCTGCGGCACGGTCGAGCCGACTTGCATTTCTTTCAGATACCGCGTGTTGGAAAGGCGAATCATATGCTTCTGAAAGCCTTCGTTTGCCTCGACGCGGGTCGTCGCTTGCATCGCGTGAACTGGAAACCATCCAAACTCGCGGAGGGTCGAAAGCGCGCGGGTCGTCGGGATGAAGGCGTAACGGCTGGAAACTCTCTCGCTTGCGTGCATCGCGTTGATCGCGTCGAAGCGGCTAAGGTCTATCTCTGTCGAGAAATTCTTGCGGTCGGTGAAACTGTTTCTTCTCATTTGTCTTTTTCCTTTCAAAGTGAATCGTTGATTTTGAAGCTTGACGGGCGACCTTGCCGCCCGCGCCGCCATCGCTGACGACAGGTGTACTCTATAACTAGGTAAGTGATTAGTCAAGACCGCAACGAAAAAAAATCAAAAAAAGTTCCGGCTTTGTAAGTTGATCCTGATTAGGTATTTACGGACGCAGAAACGAAGGGAAGGGAATAGATCAAGGCCGGAAGGCAGGCGACCCGGCCTTGATTCCGCGCGAATACGCTCGCCGGGCACTATCGGCGAGCGTGCGTGATTACTGCGGCCCGCAAGCCGGGCAGGATTTCTGCAACGTCCACGCGCCGCAGACCTCGCACGATTGCACGCCGTACAATTGCAAGACTAAGACCGGGTCGCCGTTGACGTCGGTCTGAATTCTCTTCGCCTTCAGACCCGCGCTCAAGGCTTGGTCATATACGGTTTGCAAGATCGAAAGCTCTGGCTCGCAATCGTTCGGCGTCGGCCCGGCTTGCGGCATGTCGCCCTCGACCGGGTCGGGCGGCGAGAATTTTTTCGTGCGCCTCCGTGAGCCGGCCTGCGGGCTTTGTTTTCCTTTCGTCAATAAACCTGATGACCCAATTTCCATATTTTCCATTTCGTTCAAGTCTCCATAATTCCGACCATCCTTGCGGCTGATCGAAATCATCATTTGTGGTATTTGGCTTGATCAAAAGCTCGCTTTTGATCTCCGGTTTTTTTGTGGCTTTTGCAAATGCCACAAACGGCGCGGGTCGCGTTGTGGTATTTGCAAGCCTCGCCGACGCATCGACTTGCGTTGTGGCATTTGGCGTTACAGGGCGAAAAGCCACAGAGCTTTTCGCGGCCTTGATCGGCGGCGGCTTTGTGGCTTTTGAAACGGTCGCGGTCGTCACTTGCCCCGTAACCTGTCGAGCAACGACCGCCGCGATTTTCCCGATTGTGGCATATGCTCGCGCTCGAAGTCGTCGCCGACGACGATGTCTTGCGCGTTCTGTTGATTGTCGGGAATGTTGTCAAAGTTCCGGTCAACGTCTTCGGAATTCAGCTTGCCGTAACAGACGATCGCAAAGAAGGCGATCGAAAGAATGAACATCGCGGAATACATTCCGCCGTTGATGTACCAGCGCGGAAGCCATGACGTTGACTTGATCGCTTCGTGTCGCCCGGCGAGAGACTTTGCGATTTCGTTTTGCGCATTCTGCCTGATCTCGGCTTCGCGCGCTTGCGATCGCGCCATCATCGCCATGCGCTCTTTCTGGCTTCGACCGGCGATCATTTCCTCTGTGACCTTCGCCGCGTCTTCGGCCTGACCTTTGCTGACCCTCGTTAGGGCTTCTTCGATTCGCCTGTCGGTGTCGTCTTGCGCAAGCGTCGCCTCGTCAAGCCCGCGCAAAGCGCCGGCGTGCAATATGACAAAGCCCGCGAGGACTGCGCCAAGCCACAGCGACCACTTGCGCACGCCGATGTGGACGTCGAAGCAGTGAAAGAAGACAAAGACGAGCAACACGAATTCAGCCCCACATGCGCCGGCTCTTGCGGCCATAATGTAAGACGGTTTGAGGCTGTCAACGTGTTGCAGAAACGCGCTCAGTGACCACGCGCAAAGAAATCCCCAAATGCCTAAGCCGGCTAAGAACATCTTGACGCGGTCGGGAAGAAATGATTTTTTCTGACTCATGGGTACTTTCCTTTTTGATCTTCCTTACTCGTTACTTGGTTATATTCTGATTTACCGCGAGCGACGCCACGGCGGGCGTTGTGGCCCGTCTCCGATAATCATATGCGTCGCCTGTACACCTTTCTGAAGGTCTTCGGCGACCTTGTTTTGCGTGATCATCTGAAAGCGAACATTGTCGGCGTAATCGGCCTTGCCTTGTTCGATGCGGTCTTTCAAGAGGGCTTCGAGTTTAACGGTTTGATCCTCGTCAAGCTCATAGCTTCGACCGCCGTGAACGTAAACAGTAAAGCCGCCCATGCTGTTTTCCTTCATGTCGGTGATCGCGCCGACGTTCACGGCGGCTTTATCTTCGATCAGTGGAGTCAAGCCGAGAGACTTGATAATAAAGGCGGCGTTATACGCGGCGCTTTCGGGCTTGTCTTTTGACATTTTTTGTTTCTCCCTTCGGTTGGTTGTTTTCTACCTCACGGATAAGGACGGCGACGCCATGATCAGAATGTGACGTGGCGACGATGCTGTAATAGTCCCATTTATCGCTTAGCAATATCTGAAGCTCGCGCGCCGTTTGTTCAGCTTCCTTGCGAGTCCTAAAACTAACAGCAATGGTTTTGCGCTCGTATTGGCGCTCGACGTATGACCTATGAGAACGTCTCAGTCTCGGCATGTTATTCCTCCGGGTCTATAACGCGGCTGAAAATGACCGTTACGAACGGCGGGCAAACGATCTTGTCTTCGATCGCCCAGCCGTCATCAAGCAAACTGACGAGAGCCGACGCGCCTTCGTTCGCGCCCTCGATGTCGTCGTATCGGCAAGTGTAGTGAGTGAATTCAAGATCGTCGCCGTCGTCGTCGCCGTCCGGCTCCGTCTCGATAATCGGTTGATAGCGCCGGCGCGGGGCGGGCGACATGTTCGGATTTCTAAAAGTCTGATGATTGAACGAAGGCGGCGCGGGCATGATTATCGCGCCCTCGATCGCTGTCGGCGTTTCTTTCACTTCGTCTGGCATTATTGATCAATCCTCGCTTTCGTTTTTGTGTTCGGCTTCTTGCGCTCTTTGTAAAGCCTTTGAAGCGTCTCGATAGATCGAATTATTCGGGCTTCCATTTCAGCGTTGACGAATTTCTTGATCAAGAATCGAAACATCGCCGGATTTTCCGAGTCTGCGATGATCGCCTCTTTCAACTTGGCGAAGGCTTCGGCGGCTTCAAGCTTCATCCAGTTGTTGACACTCTTTCGCCATCTCGGATTTTTCTTGAGCCAGTCTTGAAAGGCGAGCCATCTTCCATCCGGCGTTGTCATCTGTTCGCCGATCGCCACAAGCTCTAAAAGACTCGGACTAGCGAACGCGCTGACGGCTTCAATGACGTCTGATATTTTGATCTCCATTAGGCTTCGTCATCCTCGATTCGGCTCTCTTTGATCAATCGCTGTACTTCTTCTGTCCACACGCACGCGTGGGGAAGGGCCGCGACCTCTTCGCCGCCCGGTTGAGTCTTGACGAATTCGAGAGCGTCATCAATCGTCATGTCTCCGAAGTATGTAAGGTAAGGGTAAAGCGAATACGCCGGCGCTTGGTCGTAAACCGCTTCGGCCAAGTCCATGAGTTTGTCGTATGCGATTTGCGGTGGAAGCTTCATGCGGCAGTCGTCGAATAGGATCATCAACGCTTGTTGCTGCGGCGACAAATTTTGATATGCGGAAGCGTTCGCCGCAGTATACGCGCCATCCACTTGCCGACCGGTTGACCCTCCGTTGCCCTGTTGCAGCGCGGCATGTGGCCCGCCTTGAACGCTAGAAAGTGATATGTCTTGTTGTCCAGCGTTCGCCGGCCCTTGATCCTGTATAGCCTGCGCGCCCATCTGCGACGACCCATTGTGATTTCCCCAATTCGGCAAGATGCGATCGGCGAGCTTTAGCGCAAAGTTGGCGACCGCGTTGATTGCTTTGTCGGCCTGTCCGGTTTCAACCATCTTCATGGCGATCGCAGCAAAGCCCGGCTCGTCATCGGGCGCGGCCTTGTCTCCGAAAATATGTTTAAGCGTGCCGTTTCGGATTCGATCCATAAACTTGTCGTCGTGCGCCAGACCTTGAAGGAAGGCCGTTTCGGCGTCGAGGGCGGGCGGCGCTTGCGATGTCGCGGCCTGCGGCATTACAAGCCCTAAGTCTTCGCGGAAGTCCTTGACGAGCCGGAGGGCGCCGCGTAACTGTCCGAGAGTGTCGGGCGCTTGTGGCCCGGCTTGATTCGGCGGCTGATAGTTGATGATCGTCGGCGAGGGTTGACCGTTCTCGTTCACAGCCTGCGCAACGGGGAAGCCTCCGACGCTTTCGACCCATTGTTGAACGATCGTATTCTTGTGTCGAAGCGTAAGCCAGTAATCGCCCGGCCCGTAGCTTTGCTGAATTCTGATCAAGTAATTATCGTTATCGAAATACGAGTCGTTACAGGTTACGACGCCGCAAAATTGCTTATCAGTCCTAACGCCGGCTAGACCGTCTTGCCCGTAGGTTGGCATGCGATCAATCCGAAGCTTTAATTCTTCAGACCCGCCGATGCCTCGCGCGGTAAACTTCGCGCGCAACTTTTGCTTGACGGTCGGCGGTCGCTTTACCTCGACTTCGATGTCGCCGGCGTCGTCTTCAAAGTCCATCAACGCGCCGGCTTCTTCGGCTTCGACCTCGACGTCTTCGTCTTCGGGCGTGACGATTGAAGAGTCTTCGACGATCGTCGGCGCGGTAAACTTGATCGAATGCGTTGCGTTTACTGTCGCCCGCTTCTTTCGCTCTTTGGTTTGGGGCTGTGAATTATTTTTTCTCGGCATAACTTTGTGATCTCCGTCTGAAATCTGAAATAGAGTATTGAGAAAGCAAGAGGCTCATCGAGTAGTTAATAACATGGTTATCATGTACCAGTCAACGAAATGATCTTGACAAGTCATTCTGTCGTGTGGTTTTGTGCGCGTGGATAGCGATCGCTCACGGATTGCAAAGGCTCTCGGCTTATGGCGGCACAATCAAGCGCGACAATAACAGGCGATCGCTATCCACTTCGCCGCGCGCATGCCGCCATAACTTACGAACCACTTCGAGACGGTAAGGACGGCACATTGCAAAGCCTCGAAGTGATGGCGCGGGCGGTTAAAGGTGAAATCCCGCCCGACTTCTCCGGCTTCAACGATCCACTCAATCGAAACCTAGCGAAACAGATCATCGGCAACGGCGGCGACCGGGTCGGCGCGCTCTATTACTTCGTACGCGATCAGATCGCGTACGTCGAGCATCCGATCAATCTTCAAGTCGTGAAAGACTGCCGGCGCTTGGTCGAATCGCGCGAAGGTGATTGCGTGTCGAAGTCAACATGCCTTGCGACGTTGCTCGCGGCGATCGGGTACATGCCGCGCTTCGTCGCGCAAGACCCTGACGGCGCGGGCTTCAGTCATGTCTACGTTGAAGTTGAGATTTATAAAAGCGGTGAATGGGTCGCGCTCGATCCTACGGCGGACGGTCAGAGCGGGCGACCGCTCGGCGACGTCGGATGGCGGCAAACGTTGCCGCCCGAAGGCGTCGAATTAGTTCAACCCATCTTCTAACGAGGTCTTGATTATGAGTCAAATGTACGGGCCAGACCCTTACCCGCAATTACCGATCCGTCCCGACTATGGCCCTTTCTGCGGCCCTTCCGGTTGCCAGGAAGACCCCGGATACGAATATCCAGGTTACTTCGACGACAATCCGACATGGGTTGATCTCATCTCGCAGGGAATCGGAGCGGCGCAGGATGTCGCACGGGTCGCGGTCGGCGGTTATCCGCCGCAGGATATCTACGCGCCGATCTACGCGCCGCAATATCCGTCGCCGACGCTGAGGCAAGACGCCTTGCCGCCCGCGCCGCCGAAGCCGGTCGGCGGCGTTCAAATTTCAACGACGACGTTGATCTTTGCGGCTGGCGCGTTTCTTCTGTTTTTCGCCGGCAAGCGGTCGAGGTAAATAACATGCGTCTACTTAGAGCGGTCAAGGCGTCTTTGAGCGCGGACAAGCCCGCGTACTTCGTCGGCGATCAAGCGACGTACCGAATCATCGCGGCGAAGCCCGGCGCGCGCGTGCTGTGGTCAACTTGGAAGAATGGCGAAAGCCTTGAATACGAAAAGTCGAACGGCGAAGTCATCGGCGGAAACGGCACGGCTGAATTGACGCATCCGGCCTTCGCAGACGAAGACGTCGGGTACTGGGAAAGAATCGTCTCGATAGTCAATGATGCGGACGGCACGCGCGACGCGGCGCAAATCTTCTTCACGGTCAGCCCGGTTACGCCGCCCGCGTCAACGTTGCCGGCGACCGTTCCACAGCCGCAAGGCTTCTTCGATCAGACGATGAACCTGTTCGGGACACAAGTCCCGACATGGCTTGTGATCGGCGGCGGCATTTTCCTTTTCATCAAGCTGACGAAGAAATGAGGCAGTAATCATGGGAATGGAAGACGGCTCAAATTATTTCGATAGTGGCGGCGGCGGCGATGTCAGCGGCGGAAGTTACGACTTAGGCGGCGACTTCGTTTACGGCTACGGGCAGGGCGGCGGCGACTTCGTAATTGATCCGGGCTTCGGTCTGCCTGATAACGTCTCGCCGGAGGGCGACGCGATCGCGTGGGGCTTCGACACGACATCATGGCCGACGCTCGATCAAGGCTTCGGCGGCGACTTCAATTACGGCTACGGCGCCGGCACGGAAAGCGATCTCGGCCCGGTCGCCGATCAAGCCTTGATGATTGATCCGTTCACAGGCTTTATTGACAGCGGCGGCGGTTACTTTTACGACCCGGTCGCCGATACGTTTTACGACTTCGGCAACGGGGCGGACGATCAATGGCGCGGAATCTATGACGACTGGCGCGCGTTCGGTGTTGATCCTGACACGGCGGCGCAATTGGCCGATCAGGATTATCAAGCGTTGAGAGAATCGGAAGGCTCGATCGTGATCTCTCAATCGGTAAGCGAATTGCCAAGCCCGCCCAACTTACCGGAAGGGCCGTTTTATCCGTTGCCTTACACGAATTACAACCCGTGGGAAACGCCGCCGTACGTGCCGCAGTTTCCCGAAGGGCCGATTCCGCCTCCGCCTTTGCCTTTGCCTTTGTCGCCGGCGAGCGGTCAACCGAATTTGCCGCCCGCGTGCGCGCCGGGTACTTATCATCCGTATCCGATCGGCCATCCGCAGCAAAATATTTGCGTACCGTTTCCCGCTCCGCAGACGAGCGCGCCGAAGCCGCCGACCGGAACGTCGTCAACGCCGTCGAAGCCTCCGGCGCAGCAACAGAAGCCGACCGCATGTCCGACCGGATACGCGCGCGATCCTGTCACACAGCAATGCAGGCCGATACCGGGCGCGACGTCATGCCCAAGCGGTCAGTATTACTCACAGCGGTTGAGACGATGCGCGCCGATCCCGCGATGCAATCCGGGCTTCATCTTCGACCCTGTTATCGAAGGCTGCGTAAGGATCGGCACGCAGACAAACACCTTGCCGGCTCCGGTCGGCGGCTTAGGGCAGAGCATCGAAGACCTTTTTAAAAATACGCCTCCGTGGTTGTGGGCAGCATTGCTCGCCGCGCTCTTACTGATGAGCGGCGGAGACGAAAGGCGCATGACGATTCAACATCGGAGGGCGACGTAATGGCTTGCGGCTGTGGATGCAAAAGCAAGGTCGGCGAATCAAGCTTGATGAGCGGCTTGCTAGGTGCGCTCATGGGCGAGCTTGCGGCAGGGTCGCGCGTGCGGGTCGGTTTCCCGTTTCAGATTTCGCATGCGATCTCGTCGGATGAAATTGACCGACTTGAGCCGCAGATTGTCTCATACATTCAAGGGCCGCTTTATAACTACCTAAACGACGGCGTTACTTTTTCAGACGTCAACGTCGCCGTGAATCCGCCCGGCTATTTCAGCGACGGCTATATCACAGTGAGCGCGACGACCCGCACAGGCTTGCCGACCGCGAACGCGTTCGGCGACATGGTCGAGTATGGAATCGCGCAATACCTTCCGAGCATTTACACGACGAGGCGCGATGAGACGTTGATTGATTATGTTGCGCCGGGCAACGTCGGAAAGCCCGGCGTTGATCAGGCCGGCCCGCCGAAGGTCTGCGACTGGTCAACAATGGATTTTCGAGATTGGTTTGACTGTCAATTCGGCTTAGGTAAGTTCGATCAACTTACGCCAGATCAGAAGACGGCGGCGCAAGATCAGGCTAGGCGAAACAACACAGGGCCGGGCGCGCCGGGCGACTGTCAATGGTCGAGCATGCAGTTTGGCGATTGGGTCGCGTGTACGCTCGGAATCAAGGGCGCGGTCGGCGGCATCACTGCGGGCGTCACTGGCGCGTTGATCGGCGTCGGTGTGCTTGTGCTAGGCGGCGTCGTGTTGTTGAAGCGATGACAGATCAAGAGCAAACAGTTTTGAGGGCAATCGCGCACGTCGGACGCGGCGGAATGGCGGAAGTCGCAAGGGTCGTCAAGGCTGTCAGCTATCCGAAAGCGACGACTAAAAAGATTCTAGTCAGCCTTGCGGACAAGGGCGCCGTCGCCTTGCATCGGCATGATTACGCGGCTTCGCTCTCGCCGGCTGATCGTAAGTTGACGGTCAGGCGTCAAGACGGTCAAGGCCGTTGGGATTATTACGGAGCGGTAAGCGTGATGAAAAAGAATCCAAACGCTTCACAGTCTACGCAATGGGAAAAGCTATGGTCGAATTATATCGCCGCTCTGAAGGCGCTCGATAAACCAATCAAGGGCGCGAACGCTCGCGCGGCCCGCATGCGCTTGGGTAAGGCTGAAAAAGCGATCGAACGATTTGACCGCGAAGCTTACGAAAAATTCGTCGTCGGTCGAAATCCGGGCGGCGTACATCTGCCCGGATTGCCGGCGATCGCTCAACGCGAATACGAGGACATTTTGAAAAGCTCGAAGGCCGCAGGCCGTTACAAAGGAAGAGAAAAAGAAGTCGCCGCCCGCACGGTCAGAAAGCAATATGGGAAAAATCCTGTGATGATGGCGGCGGCGCTGTTAAGCATAGCGAATTCGCTGAAGGTGAAAAACCCATATACAGACCTCGTCATCAAGGGAAGCGCGAAGCGGGTTGCTGAAGGTTGGCAGATCGGAAAAAAAGTTTTTCCGTGGGGTCGAGGCGCGATGCAAGTTAAGCCTCATGTCTGGCTCGACAAATCAACGGGCTTTTACTACGTGAAGAAAGAGCGAAACATGGCGACAAGATTCCGAGACTTAAAAATTGGCGACACGTTTACATTTCCGGGCGCGGGCTTCTCGTACGTATGCACGAAGACGTCGGCGCGCGGTTACGAATGGACGCAAGGCGGGCAGACGTTGAAAAGTAAGGTCGGAACGATCAACGTCGAAGTAGTTAAGCGGCAAGGGAACAAGGCGAGGCGCAAGAACATTGCCGGCTTTAAAGATGCGGACGGCATATTTCATCCGATTCGATCAGGCGTCGAGCAAACATCATCGGGCGTTCGGCGCAAGTCGAAGAAGAAATATAAACCGTCTGCGGTCGGCGAAAAGCGCACGTATGCGAAGAAGCGCAAGCCCGCAAAGAAAAAAGCCGCGAAGCGTTCCGCGAAAAAGACGGTCAAGACTGTGAAGTCTCGGAAGGCCGCGCCGAAGCGATCGGCATCGAAGCGTCGGAATCCGGGCAATCCCGAAGATTATTCAATTTGGTCGCTGCCATTGTTGAAAGGTTACAGAAAGCAAGTCGCGGCTCATTTGAAGTGGCTTGAAGGTGGAAAAGAGACAAAGGCCGCAAGTGTTGTGCGCGCAAGATTGGCCGGCGTTGATCGCGCGCTCGCGGCTCGCAAGCGGAAGCCAAAGCGCGCCAATCCGCGCAAGATTGCAGACCCGACACTTGTTGAGCGTTACAAAATCGGCAAGGCGATCATCTCGATCAGGTCAACGCCTGACGGCAAATATACGGCAAGCTGGACGATTCAAGGCGTACCCGGCTACCAAACGGGCATCAGTCCGTCGGGCTTGAATCAGTATCAGCGGCGCAAGTTCAACACGATCGCGGAAGCTAAAGCGGCGGTCGCCGACTACAACCGTAATCCGGGCGGACGCGGAAAGAAGATCAAGCGCCGCAAGGTCGGCTCGATATGGGTCGAGACTCGCGGAACAACACAGGGCCGCAATAAATATGTCGTCTTGCTCTCGACCTCGACAAACCGCGATCTCGGCGAGCAAATGGCGGAGTCGTACGACAAGAAGCAAGCCGAATGGGAAGCCCGGATGCTTCGGAAGCAAATCAAAGACGGTCGAGTAAAGGTTAATCCCGGTCGGGCGTTAACAGGAAAGGATCGCAAGCGGTCGCCAAGCGAAGTCACATTTAGACAGCATGCGCATCTTTGGTATTCGCAAGGCATGTCATCGGCGCAAGTTGTCGCAAAGCTTAAAGGGTACGGATTCACGGCGGCGGAAGCGAAGCGGATCGCAAAGGCAGCGCGCGGCCCGGCTCGATATGCTCATAGGTTGGGGCGTAATCCGACCGCGTCGCAGATTCGCAAGACGTTTGCCGGGCGACACAAAAAGAATTCGACCTTGTATTTTCCAGACGGCACGCCGCAGGGAATCGCCAAGCTAGGCAAGTTAATCAAGATCAAGTTAAAGCGCGGGCATCCGATCGCGTTGAGCAATCCTGCGGGCGAGGTCTGGCTTTGCTGTGACGAGAATTACAAGTTGCATCTCGGCTCGACGATCAACGCGCCCTTATTTCACGGCCCGGCGCGCGATCTCGGCGAGGTCAAGGAAATCGAATACCTCGAAGCGAAGCCACATCTAGGTTATCCGAAGACGATTTGGTTTCATCACATGGGCGAAGAAGGCGGCGCGCGCCCGCATCTTCACGTCACGAAAAAGGGCGAATTGAAGTTTAAAGGCGGAGACTACCGCATCACTTCGCGCGGCATCGAGAATTGATTTTTAAAGTTTGTGCGCGTGCGCTTGCTTGCCGCCGCTCACGTTCCACAAAGTCAGAAGAAGCAAGCCAGAAAGCGAGAGTGATTTTATGGTCGCTCGTAGAGTAGCAAATCCGGCCTTGCCGATGTTGGCAACGGTCAATCCACGAAAGAGAGGCAAAAAAATGGCTACTAAACGGAAAAGCGCGAAGCGGAAAACGAGCCGCAAGCGCAGCAATCCGGCCAATCCGACTAACCCGGTACACAAGCGGCGGCACACTGCAAAGCGGGCTTCAACCCGGCGTAAATCAACCCGCCGCACTTATGCGAAGCGTGGCAATCCGGCGAATCCGCCGCATCGTCGCCGACACACTCGCCGGCGTCATCACAATCCGTTGCGCGGAGCGGGAACGGAGATCATCAACTTCACGGTCGCCGGAATAGGTCTAGGCTTTTTCCAGCCGGTTGTAACTCGATTCGTCGGCGGCATGCTGCCGTTCGGTCAGTACAACGCGCCGATTCTGTCAGCCGGGTCAGGTTGGCTATTGAGCAAGGCGTTTGAAATGTTCTCATTCACTCGACGCTTTGCGCATCCGACATTGATCTTCGGTTTTGCGACAGCCGCCATGCAAGTTTTACAGCCCATCGTACGAAGCGCCATAGGTGGCGTGGGAAACCCTACGATGGCGGCGCCTCCGGGTTGGCAGCGTCGCCCGATGCGAGGTATTGGTGTTGTGACCGGTATCCCTCCGGGTATAGCGCCGATGCCGCCCGCAGTACCGGGCAATAAAGGAATGCAGGGAATCGGCGTAAGGCCGGGCGTTTGGGGTCGCTAGGTGAAACCCCGACGATAACTTAGTTCACCTTATCAACAGTCAGGGAGAATTTTCAATGTACGGACAATACGACATGGCTCCGCAGTTCGGCTTTACTGCTAGTAGCATGCCGGGTCTGCCTTCAACGCTCGACGGCATCAACCCTGCATACTATCAACAGATCGCCGACTTTTTGACGGCGCGATATGGATCGCCCGCAAATGCGCGGCTCGCCTCGATCACTGGCGTCGTTCTGTATGACACGCTGAGGATTGACGCGGGCGTACTGCCCACAAAAGATTTCGTCTTCTTTCAAAACGCGATCGGCTCGCAGCAATCGTTGTTCATCACGACGACATCAACCTATGTCAAACAAGAAATTGATGTCACGCGCTGGATAACGAACGGCGGGCAGTTATCGAAAGGATACGAGGCGCTTGTTTGGGCTATTACTGTTCAAGTCCATTTGCCTTCAGCGCTCGACGACACGGTACAGACGACCGGCAACGCGATCAACTTGACGCTAGCGCCCGGCTCGCTGACGTCGGAAGTCGCGGCGGACGGCGTCAAAATGGGCAACGTTATGCGAGCGTTTCAAGAAGGAACGTACTTCAAGCTGTTTGTGAATCAAACGGATTTTGAAGACGGCCCGCTGTGGCGCTTTCCTTCCGGCGAATTCGGTGTCACGGGCTTCGCGTCAATGTGTTCTGGCGCGACGGCTCCGGCGTTCGCCGTGTCGGATGGTTATATCAATAACGGCTTCGGCTACAGTTGCCAAATGCCGATTATGCGGCACATTCCAGAACTGACGAAATTCGGCGTCAAGATGAGTGTGCAAAACCCGTTCGACACGACGGCGACCGGGCCAGTTCGCATTGTCGTCGGATTGCAAGGAATTGGTATTCAGCCGATCACGGGCTGATCAATGACGATTCACTTTGCCTTATGGGGCGGCGGCTTTCGTCGCCGCTCCGTTTTTTAAACTGATCTTGATTACACGGAGAGAACATGGCGGAAGCAAACAAGGAAGCGGTCAAGGCAGGGAAGCCGGCGACCGGTCACAAAGCCTCGTACACGATCTTCAACGCAAAGACTCGCACGCCGTTTATTCAACAGCCTTACGGCACGAAGAAGGAAGTAAACGAAAGGCTCGCACAGTTGAAGGCGAAATTCGGCAAGCAATACGACCTCGTCGCCGGCGAGCTTGACGCGCAAGGAAACTTCACGGAATTGACTGACGAGTAAATATGAATCCAGTTCACCAAATCGGGCGGCATAGGTTGCCGCTTTTCAACATCGAAACGATCACGACGCGCGGGCGGCTTCGTCTGTGGCATCCCTTCTGCCCATATGTCGCGTTGCTCAACAACGGTCGGACGCTTTATTTCACGAAGGCAGAAAAGGCCGCGTACGACAACGCGATCGAAGGTCATGCAAAAATAGTCTACACGTTAGGCATGGCGCACGCCGCAGGCTTGCCCAAGTAAAGGACGTTGAGCGTTATGTATTACTTCACACCGTACACGTATAGAATAATGGGCTTCTATCAGACCCATTTGCCCTACGAAGACACGATTCCAATCAACTTCACAGGCGTCGCCGGCCAAAGACCCGCGCCAGTCTTCACGACCGTCGTGACTGAGGACATTCTTTTATTTTCGGCGTCGGTGAATTTTTCAAATGCCGAAGTGCTTGTAAGGATCAAGGGAACAAACCCGCCTTATGAATGGATGGCCGACGACACGGCGAATCCGCAAGACGTTCCGGTCAATGCGATTGCCGGCATCTTCTCGCAAGCCTTGCCGAATCTGCCTCTGATTCAACCTTACTTCATCAAGAAGCAAGGTCGGCTGTCGTTGCAGTTTACAAACGGCACAGCCGCGCCGGTAACGGGCGGCTTGTTCACTTGGCGAGGTCTGCGGCTGACGAATCCGATTCAAGGCGATGGTTGGGATTACAGTTTGGGAATACTTCCATGAACGATCAAGAACTGACAAAGCCCTGTCTTATCGAGACAGGGAATTTTGTAGGGTCGGCGTGGGGCAGCAATCCAGAATGGACGCCATACGCTCGCGCGATCGCCGCCTACTATCCGTCACAGCCGCTATGGTATGAGACGACCTTAGTGACGATCGCCGCGCCTCCGCCCTCTCTCACAGCGCCGCGAACGTTTCAGACGCGCCCGAATAAACACGACGTCTTGATCTTCGGGATGTCTGCGACGCAATCGCCGGCAGTAAACGACCCTGTTACGCCTAGCGGTAATCTCTACGTTCAATTTGAACACCTTGAGACAGGGCTTTCATGGGTCATGGAAAATCAGGTCGGATACGTTCCACTCGGCGCGGTCGCCGGCATGGACTTGAATGTCATGCCGATTCAGCAATTGCCGGAGGCTTTTTTCTTGCCGGCTCATACGACGCTGAAGATTTCGTTTTTACCGTGGACACTCGACACAGTTCCGACCGTGACCGCTCGCTTGACTATGGTCGGCGTTCAGTTGATCAACAACACGCCGGGCTTCAGGGCGCCGCAATCGGTCAAGATGCCGAACGGTCAAGAAATTCCGGTCGGCGCTCGCTTACCGTGGTTTGCCTGCATTCCCTTCGGCCTTCGTCCGTCGCCCTCAAACAATCGGCCCTTCGGTGACTGGCTTCTCGCAGAAGACAAGCAAGCTGTACAGTATACACCGGGCAATAATTGCGTCGTCGAATTGCATGGCGCTTACGCAAGCTTTCTTGATTCGCCGGCTGAATTCACGACCGGCAACTTTCCCGAAAGGATCGTCTCAAAAATGAATCCGACCCGGAAGGGCGACACATGGACGCCTATTTTTACGCCGGTTCAAGCGACCTTCGGAAGTATCGTACAGGTCAACGTGTCATCGCCTTTCCCGAAGCCGATCATTCTCGACCGCGATCAACGAGTGCAGCTTGTCGAGCAAAACAACAGAAGCGGCGGCACGATTACACATGGAACAGTAACGTATCGCGGCGTTCGCCTTTGCGAGTTTTGATATGCTTCAACTAGAAGAAAAACACAGGATCGTACAAGCCTGTCATCCGAAAGACGAAGAAGAAGCGATAAAAATGTGGCATGAAATCAAGCCGATTAAGTTCGGCGACATTGTCACATGGGCGGCTGGCGAGGCTGAGCTTGCTTCTTATCAAGTCCCGCAGGATGCGGCCTATCTGTTGATCACTCGCGTTGAGTGCTACGCCTTTACAACGAACATTGCAAACGCCGGGTATGGCTTACACTTGCCCGTACCGACCGGAAACGCCGTTTGGGTATCGAGTGAAGTCGTAGGCATCACGCCGGCTGAGATCAGATGGACGCCGATCCTTCCGGGCTTTATATTTCTCGACACCGAAGAATTCTTGTTCATATCGAGTGATAACCGGGCCGTCTTGCGCATCACGCTTCCCGCTTCTCCGACGACTGACACGTTTATACGAACGCTCGTTTATGGCTATCTGCTAGGCGCGATCACTGCCGGCAAGATCGGCGATTCCGAGTCAACATACTTCAGCAATAGCCCGTAATGAGAAGCGATGGCATTGTCTTACGAAAAGCGACATCCGCCGCTTCCGCCCTTATGGATTCACGAACGCGAGAGCGGCGGCGGCGCGACCTTCGTCGGCATCGAGAGTTTTCTTTTGCTCGAAGATGACCCCGGCGACGGGTCGAGTAAGCTTTTACTCGAAAGCGATCCAGGCACGGGAACGGATGCGCTTTTGCTCGAAGATTCAACCTAGACCGAAATATGTCGTCAAAGCTTTCATTACTAGGCAGCATCGGCACGGGCCAAGCGCCGACCGATTTATTTTACATTGACGACCTCAGCTTAGGCGCGGCAGGCTCGCTCAGCATTACGCTTAACAATCTTTTTTCGCTGATAACGCGAAACATCACTGACGGCGCGGTCAGATTCGGCGCGTTTGCGGCGCCGGCTGTCTCAGCCGCAACGCAAGGCGCGATCTATTTCGACACGGCGACTAATCGGCTTCTGTTTAGTGAAAACGGCGGCGCTTACGTCCGGGTCGGCAATGTCACAGGGCCAGCGGCGGCGACCGATGAAGCCTTGACCCGTTTCGACGCGGCGACCGGGCGACTTCTTCAGAATAGCGCGATCACGCTGAGCGACGCCGGCGCCCTAACATTTCCCGACGATGTCAGACAGGTTTTCAATCCGGGCGCGAATGTGTCTGGCTTGAACGTGGGCGCGCTCGCTGGCGATCCTGCGACGCCGATCAACGGCGATCTATGGTATGACAGCGCCGGCAATCTACTCCGGGCAAGAGTGAACGGCGCGACGATCACGGTCGGTACTGGCGACGTGATCGGGCCAGCGGGCGCGACAGATAACGCGATCGCTCGATTTGATACGGCGACAGGAAAGCTTATACAGAATAGCGCCGTTACACTCGACGACACGGGCGTCTTTGCTTTCGTTGATGACGTTCGACAGACCTTCAATCCGGGCGCGAATCAATCCGGCTTAAATGTCGGAGCGGTCGCCGCCGATCCGGGTACGCCGGTTAATGGCGACCTTTGGTATAACTCGACGACGAATGCGCTTCGAGCCAGGATCAACGGCGCGACGGTAAGTCTAGGCGCGGGCGGCGGAGGCACGCCGGGCGGCGCAGATACGCAAGTGCAATACAACGCGGCGGGCACGTTCGGCGGAATAACCGGATTCACGTCGAACGGAACAAACGTCACAGCCGGATCGGGTAATCTCCGGGCGACCCGGCCACAGTTCACGACCTCGATTGATGATGCGAACGGAAATCAAATCATCTTGTTGACCGCGACGGGAAGCGCCGTCAACTTCATCGCGGTCGCAAACGCGGCGGCAGGGAATAGCCCGGAGATTGGCGCGTCGGGCGCGGGCGCGGATTTAAATCTGATCTTGTCAGCAAAAGGCGCGGGCGTTTTGACCTCTGCCTTTCCTCTGACGCTTAGTAGCTCGACGACAACGACCTTTACAACGCCGGCAGCGTCGGGCGTACCGACGAAAATAAACATCCCAACATTTGACCCCGGCGCATTTGGTCAGATTCTAGCGTTCGGCGTGACGTCTGCGGTCGGCGCAAATCGCCGGATTATGTCTCTCTTCGATCAGCGGGCCGGCGCGCATAATCCGACGCTCGCGGTTTTCTCGCCTGATGAGTCGGTGCTGTTCGGGCCGTCGTGGGAAGGAAGCAACACCGAAGTATCATTGAAGACGACCGTGTCAGCCGGCGTCATCAGGATACAGGGCGGCGACACCTTGGCCGGAAAGTTGATGGTCGTTAAGCCCGGAACGACCTTCGGCGCGCAAGCTGGCATCCGATCAGACGACGCCGCGCGCGTGCCGTTGATCGTCTCGACCGAAGCGACGCCGACCGTTGACATTGCGCAATTCATCATCAACGACAACAACGCGGCGGGCACATATACGGGCATTGCGAAGGGCGGAACGGTCTTCACGCCGCGAAACGTCGTCACGGGCACGGGTACACAAAATCTTGATTTCAGTCTAGGCAACATTCAGCAATTCACCTTCGGCGCGGGCAATGCGACTTTTACTTTTTCAAATATTCCAAACAGCGCGAAGCTTACGATTGTTATCATTCAAGACGGTACAGGCGGGCGCACGCTAACATGGCCAGGCACGGCAAAATTTATCGGCGGCGTTGCGCCGACACTGAGCGCGGGCGCGGGCGCGCGAGACATCATCAACTTCTATTCGGACGGAACGAATATTTACCAGACAAGCGCGATCGCGCTTGCTGTGGCTTAATCCATGAAACTTACTCTTCATCAACTCAACCTAAGCTATCAGGCGTTGACGAAGCTCGCGGGCCGCGAATTCCCGAAAGAGCATCACAAGCTAGCGTACGCGATCGCGCGCGTTGTTCGATCGGCGAAGCCTGAAATTGACGCGCTCGCCGAATCGCTCGAAGACCTCGCGCGCAAATGTGGCGTCGGGCCAGCGCATGCGCCAGATCAGCCGCCGAATTTTGAAGGCGCGAAGGAATACAACGAGCAAGCCTTAGAGTTGATGAAAGAAACGGAAATAGAGCTATGGGGCGATCCGATTCCGTTCGAGAGGATCGCCGGCGTCGTTCCCATTTCGCCTATGGAATTGGCGTTGCTTGACTGGCTGATCGCCGACGAGTCGCCGACGCGGGCCGAATAATTACATGCTGTCTTATGACCAAAGACACCAAAACATTTTAAGCAATCGCCGGCGTTCGGGCGGCGCGGAGAATCTTGTGGGCGTACCGCGAACTATTTTTGAAGACGTGACAGATCATGCCTTTGTCGCTCCCGGCCCGACCACGTTGATAACCGTGCCGATTCCTTCAAACACGCTAAGGGCAAACAAGGATTTCCTCGAATACGTCGCCGAGTTTACCTTGCAAGGTGTCGGTAACTCGAAAACTATCACCTACTCTTTCGGCGGGCAGAACTTAAACGCCGCTCCGTGGAATAATACTTTAAGCTCTACACAGATAGTTTTGATCGGGAGAGTATACAGAACAAGCGCGACTACTTGCCGAAGCTACATTGCAGCGTCGCTGCCATTTTTAGGGCAAGCCAATCCTTTCACGCAGTTCGGCGACATCACGGTCGCCGACATGGGCAATAACAGTTTAAATTTTGTTGTCAGCGTAGCGGCTGTGGCGAATGACGACGTTATACACAAGGTCAGCCACATGTATGTAACTCAAAATTGATATGGCTCGACTTTCGACAGACGAATTAAAACAGCTTGTCATGGATTCTGCGAACGGATGCGGCCTTGACCCGTTTATCGCGCTCGTTCAGATGGATCGTGAATCGGCGCACTTTGCGCCCTCCGTCGTCTATGGCCCTTCGACCGGAACGTCAGGCGAGAAAGGCATGGCTCAATTCATGCCCGACACTTGGAAGCGGTTTGGATCGGGCCAGCACAACAACGCCTACGACCCGGTACTTGCGATGCAAGGTTATTGCAATTACATGGGCTATCTCATGGGCTTGTTCGGAAATTACAGCGACGCCTTGACCGGCTACAACGGCGGCGAAGGTCACATCCTTGACCCCGGCAAATTTGGCGCGCCCTCGACGGCGGCGAAAGGTTACGCGCGCGACGTGATCGCGCAGGCCGACGCGATGCGCGGGTCGGGTCAAGGAGAAAATACAGGCTCAATTTCTCCGCCCGGCGCATCGTCCGGGCAAATTCCAACACCTTTAATCGTCGGCGGGCTTGGCTTCGGCGCGCTGATGGTTTGGCTTTTACTAAGTGACTAAAGGAAATATGGAAAAATCACTTTCGTTTTTTGCTGTTCTTGCGCTCGTCTCGTTTGTCGTCTTCGGGATGGCATGGCGGGCAGAGATTACGACGAAGGCTTTCGATCAGATGCGAAGCTCTAACGACGGCCCGATCGTTTCGACCGAAGCCTTTCATATCACGAAGGCGGACGGAACAAAGTCAATCGCCCAATTGATCAGAGAGCAATCAACCGGGTCGCCGACGCCTGATAAGGTCATCACTTCGATTCACATCCTTGTTGACGCCTTCAACGGCGGCTTAGTCTTCGCGCCCGGTCAGCCGGCAGGCTTTCAACTTGGAATCGCGGCGGGCCAGGATAAGAAATTCAACGTGACGCGGATTTCGCTGAAGGGAATTCACGCGCTAGAATTTTTCCCGGTCAAGACCGACGACCGGGCTTGTAACTTCCTTTTGATCCTCGAATTCGATCCCAAGTCATGAAGTTTTCCAAAATTGGGTACTTTCCGGGCGGCGGGCAAGGTCTGCCGCCCGTTTTTTGCGTTTAAATGCCCGTGGCTGAAAATCCCTTGCTACGGGTCGGACAAATCCGCGATCGTTTCTCAGGGAAGGCGCAGGCTTCAGCGCGGGCCGTTGTGGAGACGGAAGGGAAGCCGGAAAAACGGATCGCCGACGACGGCGCGATCTCAGTGACATCACTGCTACCTTTTAGGACTCACGCGCCCGGCATCGGCGATCGCCGGCAGTATACAACAGGAAAGCCGCCAGTGTTCCTAGTCTTTGCTCCCCTAAAGACCTCGACACGATGGCGGCTTTCCTGCGCTTTTAAGATACGGCGAAATCGGCCTTGACCGGTTGTCTGATCGCGACTGATCCGCGCGTAGGCCGACAAGGATTTGAAGAGAGGTCATGGTGTTGGAATGTACTCCCTTCGAGCATTCGGCCCGGCGCATCATAAAACAAAAGCGCCGGCAGTTGCCAGCGCGTAAGGTGAAAGGTTGTTGGAAAAAAATCAAAGAAACGTAACGCCGAATCCGATCGCTTGAAGCCGGCAGGCCGGCGTGATTTCCTCAGCCTACAATCACGCCGGCCAAACCATACTCACCCATGTGAGTCAGATTCTATCGGGAAGCCTTCGCATTGTCCAATGCAGGGCGGCAAGTGCGGGCAAGCGTCGGGCGGCGGCTCCGGCTCCGGCCTGACCTTGCAAATAGCGATCTGAAGCGGGCCAAGCGGATGCTTGCAGACCGAATGATGATAGAAGATTTCAAGGTGAGCCTGGTCAATGGCGTCTTTCGCTGTGTAGGCGTCCATCGGTACGCCTTCTTTTGTCATTCCTTCGATGTGTACTTCGTTGCCGGGCGCGCCTCCGGGCGCGAATCCGGCAAGGCTGAATGTGTACGCCTTAAACCATACTCGATATTTGCGAATGCGATTCCGGTCAATTTTGATAACTGTCATGGCTTCCCTCTCAGACAACGCCTTGACCCTCGACGGTTTCGGCCTGTCCTTGCTGATCGTCGTTTGCCTTCCATCCGTATTGAAACGCTTGAGCCATGCGTTTGACCCATAGCTCATTCGTCAGAATCTTCGAGGCGCGATCGGGCGCGATCACGATAACGCCGTCGTCTTCTTCGGTCGTCTTCTTTAGCCTTCTAAAGAATTCGGCGAAGGCTTCGGCCTGTTTGATCGTCTCGAAGTCGAAATTATATTGACCCATGATCAATCTCCGTTCCGCCGCGATTCCAAGCTACGGGCCAAGCCGTGAAGCTCGCTTGCGGCCTGTTTAATTCTCGACCCTCCGGGCGGGTCGTCCGACGCGAGCTTTTTGCCGATCGCCCATACTTCGTCGGCCTTTGCTCGCAGAAGCGCAACCGGGTCGCCGGCTTCCCTTCTTTCTTCGTCCATGTTGAAACTGGCTTTCCAGTCACACGACCCGTCGAGCGTTGCGCCGGCGATGTAAGCAAGATACTCGCGCATGATCGTGCGAGGCTTGACCGGCTCGTCGCCTTGACCAAGAACTGACCCATGATAGACCTCGACCATTTCACAGGCTTCGTTTTCTCTCTCGATCGTGAACGACCATTCGTAATCGCCGTTGACTGTCTCGGCTGAATTCCAGTAAACGACGCGCCAGTTGTAGCGCGATCCGTCTTTAAATTTTATGTCGTATTTTTGAGGCTTCACCTTGTTTCCCTTTCTGTAGGTCTTGACCGATCATCCATCCGAATTGAAACGCCTGAGCTAAGCGCCGGGCGACGTAGTTGCTTGCGACGACTTGCAACGGCGATCGCGGATTTCTGAGCGCGATTCCGATGTCTTCGTTGTCCTCTCGTTTTATGCGAATAAAGAAAGCCATAAAAGCGGCGATCTGTTCATCTGTCTCAAACGTCCAATCGCCGGGCGTATTCTCGCCGTGACAAAGCTTGCCGCATCGAGTACAGAACGGCGTGCGAGTGAACTTGTAATAGTGGCCCTTCTGCGGAAGCCCGGTTAATTGATTCGTTGTGTCGAATTCTCCGGTCGTCGCTTTGTGTACGGTCTTATGTCTCCACAAAAGGCAAATCAAATATGCGATCATCTTTTGACCTCTAGCCATCTTTCTTCGGCGACATCGCCGGATGACTTAGTTACGAAGAAATGCGCGCCGCTTTTCATGTAGATCATATAAGGGTATCGAGCATGCTTGTCGTCGGCATGATCGAACCATGCCATCATCTCAATGTCAGCGACATCGAGCTTGATCGTACAAGATGACGAAGGGTCATCTATCGCAAAGCGCGCATCAACAACGGTAAGATTCTTTTTCACGCTTTCGCCTCCGCGACAGCCTTCGATCTCGCCTCTTTCAATTGATCGTAGATCGCCATGACCTTTTTCGTGCCATCCTGCGAAAGAAGTTTCATCGAAAAGAAATTCGGCAGGCCGTTGCAGGATCGCGGCCCGGCTTCGGTCAAATACTCATAGACCATGCCCGGATCGTCGGCCTTCAATTGCTCGATGCCGGCTTCGTCGAGGAAGACGAGCGGCATGAAGACCATTGATATTTCGTACGGCTCGCTGCAATGCCGGTCGGTAAAAACTCGGCCTTCGAGGATGTCGAGGGCTAGTTGCTTCAATTCTTCGTCGGTCTTTTCTTTCGGCTTTTCTGTGATCTGATCTTGCATAGGTTTCCTTTAGTTATTACGAGCGCCTAAAGTTTGCTGCGTCTTTTGCAGATATTCAGCGAATTCGGATTCTGACATCCGAAGAATGCCCACGCGCCGACACTCGGCCATGAGGTCATGCTTTGATACTGCGATTTGCGTGTTGCCTCCGGTCATTGCGCATAAAACAGTCAAGACCCGGTCGGCGGCTTCTTGAACCGTGAGCTTAATTTTCGCTTGTTCCATCATCGCTTCGACTTTCTCGTTTTGATTTTCTTTCGACAAGTTATTTTCTCCATACGCCGCGCATCCGTTCGGGATTGCCGGCTGTGTAGCGTTCGGTGTTGCCTATGTTTTTATGTCCGAGTAATTCTTGAATCGTGCGGGTCGCCGTGTTTTTGTTCGCTAAGATAAAGCCGGTCGTGTGGCGCAACATGTGAGGGTTGACCGGAAAGTCGAAGCCGGCTTTCTTTGCGATCGTCTTTACAAGGTAGTTGACTGTTTGCCGCGTGAACTTTCCTTGCTCCGAAAGAAAGAGCAAGTCAGACCCGGCCATCTTGAAGCCGACGCGATCGCGCATCCATGACCGGATCGCGCGTACTTCGTCGCCTTCAATCGGCTGAAGCCCTGACCGACTGCCTTTGAGCCGACGCACGTTGATGTAACAGCCGGAAAGATCAAGCTCGCTCAGCCGGATGTCAATCGCTTCACTTACGCGCAGGCCGTGACGAAATACCATGAGCATAAGGCAGTGATCGCGCTTGCCGTTGCGGGTCTTCTTCGCGGCCTGCAAAAAGGCTTCAATCTCCGGCTCAGTCAAAAAGGTCTTGATCTTAGGCTCGCGCTTCTTCTTCGCGGCCTTCTTCCGTTCCGTAGTCGGCATATTTAATTCCCTCTCGGCTCAGTCTGTCCCACGTCAAGAAGTACGCCGTATAGCCGGCCCTCACGACGGGCGCGATCGTGTGAAGCCTCCATCCGGTTTTCGCCTTCGCGTTGAGATAGTCTTGAAGGTGCGTTTCTTCGATCGAAGGGTCGAACGTTTCGACGTCGTATTGAAGGCGCGGAAGGTCGGTAAAGTTGACCGGCGCGAAAGCGACCGGCGCGACCGGAAAGCCGGCCTTGATTCTGCGGCGTTGTACGAAATATCTGATCAATGCAATCATCCGGTTGACCCTTTCTTTTGCTGAAGCTTTTAAACTTTTTACATTTTGATCAGCGGCGCCCGATTTTCTAATCTTTCGATTTGCGATCGACGTTGATCGAAAATTCCCGACGTCGCCGAAACTTTTTACAAAATAGGATACTCTGTAAAAAGTTGCGGTCGAAGAAACTTCAAGACGGTCAAGGCGTCGTCTCGCGTAATCTGCCTCGAACTAAGCCGGCCCGCCGATCGGCGAGCGTTTGCGAGGTCATCAATGCGACAAACGAAGTCGGTCGCCCAGTCCGGCAACTTGATAAAATACAGTTTCGGCGTGAACATCGGATAACTTCCGTCCGCGATCTCCGCGAAGCCGGCGCACACGTCAACCGAAAAACTTCCCTTGCTACAAATCCACTTCGCCAGCGGACAGAAGCCCGGATTGCCGGCGAAGCCGACGACCTCGACGGGTCGCTTTTCTTCGAGCCATCGCTTGAAATCGCTTTCATCAAAAATGCTTTCGTCAATCTTCATTTGATCTCTTCCCTTCTTTATCTGACTCGCCCGGCGAAGGCGTCGCCCGGTAAGCCGATTTCGCGGATGCCTTGCGCTAAGACCAAGTTGAGATTTAATTGAACGGGAAAATCATCAACGTGAGTCGCGGCGGCTTCGCGCATCTTTTCCGCGCCGGCGCGCTCCGCTTCTTCGATCGCCTTGACGATCTTCTTTATAAGCCTCTTGCGTCTGTTCGGCCCGGATATGCTCTCACTGCTTACGATCGCTTTCGCTTTCTCTTCCACCGTCATTTCTTTGATTCCTTTCTCAGCGGGCACCAATCGGGAAGCCCGTTTTTGTCGAGGTATTTTTTCGGCTTGTCAATCCTCAGCCCGTGAGCATTCTTCACGCGCTCGACGGTTACAGGATGAAGACAAACAAGCGCATGGGTGATTCGTACATGTGGGCAAGTTCGACAAGGCGTATTCATCGCTTACCCTCCGCCGTTGAAAGTTGAACGGGCAAGCATTGCATGCCCTCTCGCTTCGCTCTCTCCATCGCTTCGGCTTCAGTGTCCACGCATCCGCGCACGAAGAAGCGCCATGAGTCTTCTTCGGTCGGAGCGAGCGACCACCAACACCAAAGCTCGACGCCGCCGCTTTCGGCAAGGACGCAATAAAACGTCGTGTCTGGCGTTACTGCCTTCGTCTTCGTTTCCATGATCATCCTTTCCTCGACGACCGCGAGCCGGCGAGAATTCGATAACAAGTTTCAGCTAGTAGCGTCTTGACTCTCAGGTCTGATGAGTCAATGCCTAAAAGAACGGCGGCGGATGCGGCCCGCTCGTTCGCTTTGAGCCAGTCAAACGTAAACCGCGCCGCGCCTAGTTTGTTGACCTCTGCAAAGTGCGCCCTCAGTTTCGATTGCTCATCGGGCGTCATCTTCTTCGCTCCGCAGTGTCCGCAATGGGCCTTCGGCATGATCTGTCCCCTTTAAGCGTCGAGCGCGCGAATCCGCGCCTCGATACATTCGGCGACTTCTTCGCCTGATCTCTTCTCGTCGAAGCCGGCTTCGACGTTCTTTTCTTCATGCGCAATCATCGCGCATTGATCGCGCTCGCGTGCGACAAGTTGATCAATATAGCTCGACAAGATGCGGGTCAAGGTCAATTCCAAGTCGTACGCGTTTTGGTAGCCGCGTTGAGTGATCTCATTTGCCGCGCGCTTTACCATCGCTTCGAGAATCGTTGTTTTAGTCACGATCGAATAACCTCGAATGTCGGCGAGCGACCCTTGAGCCGGAAACATGGCTTGAATGATTCGCTGTGTCTTCTCCATTGAGGGCGGCGGAAACTCGATCTGATCGGCTTTCTCAAACCACCAAAGACCTTCTGAAGCCGTTGAGCGATAGATGAGTCGCCCGACATCGCCGACCTTGACGTTACTCGCGCAATTGCGCCCGCATAGCCACAGACAGTCATTCGAGCCGCTTCCCCATTCGTATAACTGCGCGCCGTCGCCTTGACGAATTGCGACAAGTGTGACGCCTGTAATAATCTTCCCTTCGCTCTGTTTCTTCTTCGTGTTGCTCATTTGTCGTAATACCCTTCCTTGATCAGCGTTGTCATTCGTCGCATCAGGTAAAGCGCCGTCTCTTCGACGATGAGGTCAAGACCGCTCCGTCTGCCGTTCTGAATTCTGATCGTCAATTCAAGCTCATCTCTTACGAACCGCTCGCCGGTCGCCTTGACTTCAAACTCTGCCTTGACCTTGTTAGCCTCCGGGTCGAAGAAGATCAAGACAACTTTTGTCGGAAGCCGCGCGCGTCTCTCTTCGATGTTCATAGCATCTTACCCGGTTATCGGATATGTAAAATCAGGAAAATAAACTTCCGGCTGATTCGCCGCACAAGACGCCAAATCTTGAAGCCTGATCAATTCTCCGATCAGGCTTTCAAACTGCGCTTGATTCATCCTGCAAAGAAAATCGCTGTGCAAGTTTGTCTGTAGCAAGTAGCCGCCGACTTCTTTCTTGATGAAAACGCGCATCGTCTTGCGGAAGCCTTGAAATTCTGGAAACTGCGCGATCGGTATATTTCGCGCGCTCGCTGTCGCAGTCTTCAGCCGTTCAAGCTCTGCGATCAGGTCGGCGAATTGTTGCTTGTTCATTACGCAGTAAGACGGAAGGGCGCTCGTCAGAAATTGATACGAGCCGTTTGCGTTTTTGCGTATCACGTTTGTCGTCGTCGTGTTCATGATCAGTCCTCGATCGCGCGAATACTCTCGCCGACGTTACGCGCCGCGATCTCGCCGCCGAGAAGCGCAAGCGCCGCCGCCATGTTGTCCGCTTCGTGCGCCGCCGCTTGCTCTTTGCAAACGCGCCTCTCTTCGTCGGCGATCTCCGCGCATTGCTGCCGCGCCTTCTGAAT
>Ga0209382_10001293_pt1 | contig 39707 bp, 28 predicted proteins | sample SoiMetdeltSBSDD5_FD_187599 | JGI IMG/M metagenome (GOLD analysis project Ga0209382, IMG submission 187599) | Bulk soil microbial communities from a Populus tree surrounding site in Tennessee, USA - Soil MetaG P. deltoides SBSDD5 (SPAdes) (version 2) | ecosystem: Environmental > Terrestrial >... | reverse complement strand
ACATGTGACTGATCCGTTCGGCTTCGACTCGTCCGGCTCGACGCTCCGAATGGCATCCTGGCGGTCGATGGGGTCGAAGGTCGGGCCGTGGCTCCGCGCACGATCCCGGCGGACCGACCGTGTGCGCCCCGTGGCGGCCCATCGTCGGGCCAGGCCGACGATGGGCTCGGGACCACATTTCGCGTCAGCACGCCACGCTGGGGCGGACAGGCCCGCGACGGCCTCACGCCTGCCTCACGTCGACTCTCCCCTTCGGATTGTCGGGTTATGGTACCGCTACCACGAATAGTAGCGCTACTCGCGGGGGCGTGTAAAGAACTACAGCCGTTCCGTCGGCTCGTCGAGCTTCAGCGGTCGGGCCGAGGCTCGTAGTCGAACCAGTCGAAGGCGGCCGGGGGCGCGGCGGGCCGGCCGTTGCCCGTCGCGTAGAGGCCGACGTAGGTCCCGATGAACCCGCCCGCCACCTCGCTCGACAGGTACCGCGTGACCGCGGCGTCGAGACGCGTGAGCCGATCGGGCGACGGCCCCCACGACAGCGTGTATTCGGTCGGCTCGGCCTCCACCTGGAGGATGAGCGGACCGTTGCCCGGCGCGGGTGCGGTCGCGGTCACGGCGGAGAGCCGTGTCCCGATCGTCTGGCGGACGAAAACCTCGCGCGCTCCGTTCGCCCTCCGCACGCCCAGCTCGTAGCGGTGGTGCGGATCACGGTAAAGGACGATCCCGGCCTCGTCGCCGTCGCCTGCGGCTGAGAAGTCGAGGCGCGTCGCCATGCGCGCGCGCAGATGCTCCTGCCGGCGGCCGATGAAAGTCGGCGACGCCCCGTCGGCAAGGGTGAGGGCCGTCCCGCCCAGGGTGAGCCAGCCGCGCCGCATCGACGTCGAGTAGCTCTCGCGCACCGGGTTGCGCAGGAAGTTCCAGGCGACCTGGATGGGCCCGTCGAAGTCGTCCCGCAGCGGCGCTGCGGGTGCGAGTTGCTCGCGGAGGCCCTCGACAGCCATCTCCACTGCGATCGTGCGGCCGCCGTTCACGGCCGGCCAGCCGCTCTCGTCCCAGGTCATCGGCGCGAGAAACGTCTCACGGCCGAGGTGATGCCAATACGAGCCGCCGACCGGGCGGAAGGCCAGGAAGACCATCCACCACTTCCCCTCGCCGTCCTGCACGATGTCGGCGTGGCCGGTTCCCTGGATCGGCTGCTCGAGCGGAGTGTTGCGGTGGGTGAGGATGGGATTCCGCGGGCAGGGCTCGAACGGGCCCCAGGGCGAATCGGCGCGCGCGATCGTCACCATGTGCCCGTATTCGGTGCCGCCCTCCGAGATCATCAGGTAATAGCGGCCGCCGATGCGGTAGAGGTGTGGTCCTTCGGGGTAGCGCCCGCCGGTCCCTTTCCAGACCAGACGCGGCGGCGTCCGCACCTTGCCCGTCGCGATGTCGATCGTCGATTGCCAGATCCCGGACTCGGACGGAGCCCCGGGGGCACCCCCGGTCGACGTGAAATAGACCGTACCGTCGTCGTCGAAGAAGAAGCTCGGATCGATCCCGCCCTGGCCCTCGATCCACACGGGTTCCGACCACGGCCCCGCCGGATCCGGGGCCGTCACGAAGAAGTTCCCGCGCGAGACGTTGGTCGTGACCACGTAGAAGGTGCCCGCGTGATGACGGATGGTGGGCGCGAAGATGCCACCCGAGGGCCAGGCCTTGTCCAGAGGAAGCTGGGAATCGCGGCTGAGCGCGTAGCCGATCGGCTCCCAGTGCACGAGGTCGGCGCTCCGGTGGATCGGCACGCCGGGGAAGAATTCGAACGAGCTGTTGACGAGGTAGAACCACTCGCCGACGCGGACGACGCTGGGATCGGGGTGGAAGCCCGGCAGCACGGGGTTGCGGTAGGACGTGACGCGGCGCGCCATCTGGTTGGCGCCGACGAGCGTGACGGCGACCAGGACAAGGAACGCCGCGCGACGGGCGAGCCGACCGATGGCCGGGTTCATCGCCGTCAAGACCCCCGTCCTACCATGCCGAGCCGCTTCGAGCCGGCCAGCGGGGCAACGCTGTCGCGCTGAATCAACCGGTACTCCAGCGTCAAGTGCTGGCACTCGTTCTCGAGGCCGGAGCGCCGGCAGCGGATGCTGTTGTCCAGCAACTCGAGGGCCTTCTGCGCCATCGCGGAGATGGGCTGATGGATGGTCGTGATCTGCGGCCAGATGGTCGTCGCCAGCAGGGTGTCGTCGAAGCCGCAGACGCTCAGCTCTCGCGGGACGTCGATTCCGTGCCGATGAGCGGTCGCGATGGCCGCGGCCGCCATCTCGTCGTTGCTGGCGAACACCGCGGTGGGACGTTGCGGTAGCCGGAGCAGCCGCTCGGCAGCATCCAGACCCGACTTGTAGGAGAACCGGCCTTGCACGATCAGCTCGTCCGGGACCGGGAGCCCGGCACCGCGCATCGCGTCGCTAAAGCCGCTCAGGCGCTGCTCGCTCGCGAGTTGGTCCGGGCTGCCCTTGACGAAGCCGATGCGGGTGTGCCCGAGCGAGATGACGTGCTGCGTCATGGTCTGCGCGGCGCGATAGTTGTCGATGCTGACCGAAGGGATCCCTTCGTCGATGCGCTGCGTGCCGATGGTGACCGTCGGCGTCGCGCTGCGAGTGAGCAGCTCCAGCACCGGCAGAGAGTCGGACAGCGGCGGGGGTAGGAGAATCCCGTCGATACCGCCACGCAACATGCGCCGGACGGCCCTCACGGCATCGGCGCCCACGTCGCACTCGGCCACGACGACCTGGTTGTCGCTTTGCCGCGCCTGCTCGAGCACGCCGAGCAGCATGGCGCTCAGGTACGTGGTGCTCGGGTTGGTGTACAGCAAACCCACGTGGGCCTGGTTGGCGCTCGCCAGGCTGCGTGCCGCCCGGTTGGGTGAGTAACCCAGCTTCTTGATGGCGGCGTTGACCGCGCGGCGCGTGCTGTCGCGCACGTTGGTTTCGTTGTTGACCACTCGTGACACGGTCATCGGCGAAACACCGGCGAGACCGGCGACGTCGCTGATCGTGACCTTCGCGTGACGGCGTCGCGGCGTGTTCTGCCTACCGCTCTTCACTTGATTTCCACTTGGTCTTCACTTGGTTCACGGAGTTGAGCTCCACGCCTTCACTTCCAGCGCGCGGCCCTCGTATTTGACCGCGCGTGCCGCGCTCGGCGCCGGCGAGTGCGGAACGGCGGCTGTCTTCGACACGAACACCACCCGCAGCTCGCGCGTGGCGAGCATCCCCGGGAACGACCCCGCGCGCTCCCCAACCGTGAGCGTGCCCGTCTTCTCGTCCCAGCGCAGGGGGATGGTGGCGAAGGCGCCCTTCTCGTAGCCGTAGCTCACGCCGTCGTCCTCGTACAGCTCGAAGTCGGCGTCGGCGCCCGTGTAGACCCACAGGGTCAGGGGGTCGGCCGGCTTTTCCGCGGTGTATTGAAGCTCGGGCCCCATGGGCAGGATCGAGCCGGCCTTGACGTAGAGCGGCATCGACTCGTAGGGGGCAGGTGCGTCGACGCGGCGACCGCCCTCGTGATGGGCGCCCGTCCAGAAGTCGTACCAGGCTGCGCCGCGCGGCAAGTAGACCCCGCGCCTGGAGACTCCCTGGGCAGTGACGGGGTTGACCAGGAGCGAAGGACCGAACAGGAACTGGTCCCCGATCCCCAGCACCTCAGGGTCCTCCCTGAAATCCATGACCAGCGGCCGCATGATCGCGGCGTGCCGGCGCGTCACTCCGGCGGCCAGCGAGTAGGTGTAGGGCAACAGGCGGTAGCGGAGTTGGTCGAAGGCGAGCTGGGTCTTGTAGGCCTTGTGCCCCTCGTCCCCTCCGAAGAACCACATCTCGCGGTTCGGGAACTGCCCGTGGACGCGCAGGAGCGGGCAGAAGGTGCCGAACTGGAACCAGCGCGTGGCCAATTCGCGCCATTCCTCGACGTCTTCGGGGCGGGGGTTCGGCCCCGACCACTTGCGCCGCACGGTGAAGCCGCCGACGTCCGTGGTCCACCAGGGAATGCCGGAGAGCGCCATGTTGAGCCCGGCGGGGACCTGGGCGCGCAGGGCCGCCCAGTCTGCGGCAATGTCGCCGGACCAGGTGGCGGCAGCGTAGCGCTGCGAGCCGGCGAAGGCGGAGCGGGTGAGGATGAAGACGCGCTTGTCGGGGTCCGCGGCGCGTTGTCCCTCATAGACCGCCTGGCTGCTCGGGAGCACGTAGGCGTTGGCCATGCGCGCGCCCGATCCGAGCGCGGTCGGGTTCATGGCCGCCTTGAGCGCTCCCGGCGTGCCCTCCCCCACCAGCTCCGGCTCCGTGGCGTCCATCCACCACGCGTCCACTCCCTTGCTGAAGAGCGCCTCGTTCATCTGCTTCCAGAAGAGCTTCCGCGCTTCGGGGTTGAAGGCGTCGTAGAAGGTGTGCACGTAGCCGAGCCAATCTTTGGTCGGACGCTTCAGGGTCTCGGGGTAGAGGAACCCTTTCTCCTTCATGACCCTGAAGTTCTCGGTGGCGGTGTAGAACTTGGGCCAGACGGAGATCATGAGCCGCGCGTGATAGCGGTCGTGGATCTCGCGGATCCAGCCGGCGGGGTCGGGGAACCGCGCAGGGTCGAACTGGTGCGAGCCCCACTGGTCCTCCTTCCAGTATTGCCAGTCCATGACGATCGTGTCGATGGGGATGCGGCGCCGGCGGAACTCCGCGAGCGCGTCGAGCGTCTCCTGGGCGGTCTTGTAGCGCTCCCGGCTCTGCCAGAGGCCCAGTGCCCAACGCGGCATGAGCGGCGCGCGTCCGGTCAGCTCGCGGTAGCCCGACACCACAGCGTCGAGGTCGTCCCCGTAGACGAAGTAGTAGTCGATCCCGTCCCCGACCTCGGACCAGAGCGAGGTATATGGGCTGCGCGGGGGCGTCTTCCACTTGAGGCGCAGCGTGCCCTCCGTGTCCTCGCGACGCCATTCGATACGGATCGGGTGACGCTCGTGCGCTTGCCACTGCACGCGCAGCTCGTCCCACCAGGGGAGCCATCCCTGGCGGAAGTTGTCGATCTTCAGCGTGCCGTCGAGCCAGAGGCGCAGGCCGTTGTTGGCGAAGGTCATGAGGTCGTAGGGGCCGGCCGCGTCGCTCTCGATCTGTCCCTCCCAGACGATGCAGACCTCGCCGGCCTGGAGGTCGGGGTGCACCTGTTGGTTGGTGGCCTGCACGGCGTTGTGCAGCTCCGAGATCGCCGGACGGTCCTCGGGCGCGCCGAAGCCGATCGGCGCGTCGACGCGAGTGGCCATCACCTTGCCCGTGGCGCAGTCGCCCTGACGATAGGTGCCGGTGAGGCCGCCCGGGCGATCCTGGGCGTCGTAGAGATTCCTGGCCGGGACGTGGACCGGCGCCTTCAGCTCACCGAAGCGCGTATGCGAGGTGTTGTCCCAGAGCACGCCATAGCCGCGGCTGGAGACGAGGAAGGGCACGATGTCCACGGTGTTGAGCTGGTACATGTCGACGTCGCGGCCCGCGTAGTTCATGAGGCCGTTCTGGTGCGCCCCCAACCCGTAGAACGCCTCCCCTGTCGTGGGCTCGAACTCCGCCTGCACGTGGAACGTCGACTCCCCCATGACCTCCGCCGCCCGGAGCGACTTGCCGCCGCCTTCCTTCTCCGCGAGGAGCGGAAGGCCCTGGCCATCGAGGAAGGTGACGGCGCCACCCGGCAGGGCCACGCGGACGGTGAGCCGGCTGGTGGTGACCGCCACGCCGTCGTCTTCAGTCTTCAACTCGAACGGCGTCGGCCGGCAGGCCCCCGGGACCGTGATCAGCGACTCGCGCGCGAAGAAGCGGCCCGGTGGCGCGTAGAGGACACGTACGACGTCCTCCCGGCAGACCCGTACCTCGAGGCGGCGCTCGGCGATCTTCAGGGCGACGCCGTCCGGGAGACGCTCCACGCCCTGGCCCAAAGCGCCGGAGGCGGACACTCCCAGCAGGAGCGCGGCGCGAATGGCAGCTCGCCCAGTCATCGCGGGCGCACCGGGCGGCATGAGGACGCGTGCTCGTCGTAGAGTGCGAGCGCTACCAGAACGAACGTCGATGCGGTCCTGAACACTCACGCACCTCCGGAAGCTTCTTTCGTGTCGCACCACCCATCGGATGAACGACCTGGAGCTGGATGGATCGTGGAAGCATATGTCGACAAACGTACGCAGAGACGAGGGCTGCGGCGCGCTGCCGTCGCTTCCCTGCTGTCGAGTCTCACGCTTGCCGGCTGGATTCCGAATGCAGCGGCGCAGATGCCTCGCATCGTCGCGCGCGACGGCCGCCATGCGCTGCTCGTCGACGGCGCTCCCTACCTGGTGCTCGGCGCGCAGGTCAACAACTCCAGCGCGTGGCCCGCAATGCTGCCGAAGGTGTGGCCGGCGGTACGGCAGATGCAGGCCAACACCGTCAGCGTGCCGATCGCCTGGGAGCAGATCGAGCCGCAGGAAGATCGGTTCGATTTCAGCTTCCTCGACACGCTCCTCGGCCAGGCGCGCCAACAGGACGTGCGCCTGGTGCTGCTCTGGTTCGCGACCTGGAAGAACAACGGCCCGAGCTACGCGCCCGAGTGGGTGAAGCTCGACAACAAGCGGTTTCCGCGGCTGGTTACGGCCGACGGCAAGGTGCTCAACTCCATGTCGCCGCATGCAGCCACGACGCTCGCCGCCGATCGCAAGGCGTTCGCGGCGCTGATGCGCTACCTGAAGAGCGTCGATCCCCACCACACGGTGATCATGGTTCAGGTGCAGAACGAGGCGGGCACCTACGGGTCGGTGCGGGACTATTCGCCCGCGGCACAAGCTGCATTCAGCGGCCCGGTGCCGCGGCCGCTGCTGCAGAAGATGAACAAGCAGGACGGCAACTGGGAGCAGGTGTTCGGCGCCGACGCCGATGAGCTCTTCCACGCCTGGTCCATTGCGCACTTCATCGGCCAAGTCGCGGCGGCGGGCAAAGCGGAATACGCGCTGCCGATGTACGTCAACGCGGCCCTGCGCGACCCCTTCCATCCGGGCAAGCCCGGCCAATATGCCAGCGGCGGACCCACCGACAACGTGCTCGACGTCTATCTTGCGGCGGCGCCGGCAATCGATGTCGTCGCACCGGACATCTACATGCGCGAGTCGGCCAAATACGAGCGAGTGCTGGAGCTGTATGCGCGCCCGGACAACCCGCTCTTCGTCGCCGAGACAGGCAACGACAAGCCCTTCGCCCGCTACCTGTTTGCGGCGCTCGGGCGCCGTGCGATCGGCTTCGTGCCGTTCGGCATCGACTTCACTGGGTACTCCGGCTACCCACTAGGTGCCAAGCGTACGGACGAGGCGATGGTCGAGCCTTTCGCCGCGAACTATCGCTTGGTCGCTCCGTGGCATCGCCAGTGGGCCCGATTGAGCTACGAGGGCGAAGTCTGGGGCGTGGCACAACCTGACGACAACCAGGAACGGCAGCTCGATCTGGGCGCCTGGCGAGCGACAGTGAGTTGGAACGAATGGCAGTTCGGCATGAAGGAGTGGTTCCCCGGGGCCGGTGTGCCCGAAGGGCGCGAAGTTCCCGACGGCGGCGTGCTGATCGCGCGGCTCGGCCGCGACGAGTACCTGATTACCGGCCGCAACGCCCGGGTATCGTTCGATGCGGTGTCGTTCGATGCGGGGAAGCAGGCGCGAGCGTTCAACGGTGTCTTGTTCGCACGGGTCGAAGAGGGGCACTACGACGGCGACGGTCGGTGGGTGTTCGAACGAGTCTGGAATGGCGACCAGACCGACTACGGCTTGAACTTCACGGCGTTGCCGCAGCTGTTGCGCGTGCGGCTCTCCACGTATTGATCCCGGCCTGCTAGAAGCACGATGGACACCGTCCTCGGCATCGACCTCGGCACGCAGAGCCTGAAGGTCACCTTCTACGACCCGGCGGCGCGGCGGGTGGCAGGCGCCGCGTCGGCGCCGCTCCTGGTGACGCGCGACGCCGGCGGCCGCGCCGAGCAGCTCGCCGAGTGGTGGCTGCAGGCGCTGGCCGACGCGCTCGCGCAGGTGCCGTCGGAGGTGCGCGCCACGGCGCGCGCGGTCGGCGTCTCCGGGCAGCAACACGGCTTCGTCGCCCTCGACGCCGGCGGCCGCGTGCTGGCGCCGGTCAAGCTCTGGTGCGACACTGCCACGCAGCCGGAGGTGGAGGAGATCACCGTCGCGGTGGGCGGGCGCGAGCGGGCGATCGCCCTCGCCGGCAACCCGGTGCTCGCCGGCTACACGGCGTCGAAGATCCGCTGGCTGGCGAAGCGCCACCCCGACCTCTACGCCCGCATGGCGCACATCCTGCTGCCTCACGATTACCTGAACTATGTGCTCACCGGGGTCGCCGCGATGGAGCACGGCGACGCCTCGGGCACCGCCCTCCTCGACGTGCGCACGCGGCGGTGGAGCCCGGAGATGCTGCGCGCCGTCGACCCGGCACGCGACCTCGCCGTCTGCCTGCCGCCGCTGCTTCCGGCCGGCGCGGTCCTCGGCACGATGAGCGTAGAAGCCGGGCGGCGCTTCGGGCTGCCAGCCGGGATCCCGGTCGCTCCGGGCGGCGGCGACAACATGATGGCTGCGCTCGGCACCGGCAACGTGACGCCGGGGCGACTGACCATGAGCCTCGGCACCTCGGGCACCCTCTTCGCGCACGCCGACGGCCCGGTGGTGGACCCGGCCGGCAACATCGCCGCCTTCTGCAGCTCCACCGGCGGCTGGCTGCCGCTGCTCTGCACCCTCAACTGCACCTTCGCCACCGAGCTGATGAAGGAGGCGCTGGGGACTCCCACCGCGCGCTTCGACGACACCCTCGCCGCGGTACCCGCCGGCTGCGACGGCCTGCTCGCGCTCCCCTTCTTCGCCGGCGAGCGCACGCCGGACCTGCCGCGCGCGAGCGCGAGCCTCCTCGGGCTCCGCGCCCACAACTGCACGCCCGGCCACCTGCTGCGCGCCACCGTCGAGGGGGTCACCTACGGCCTGCGCTTCGGCCTCGACGAGCTGCGCCGGCTGGGCGTCGAGGGCAGCGAGATCGTGCTCACCGGCGGCGGCTCGCGCAGCGCCGTCTGGCGCCAGGTCGTCGCCGACGTCTTCGCGCTGCCGGTGGTGCTGCCGGAGGCCGAAGAGGGGGCCTCGTTCGGCGCCGCGTTGCAGGCGCTCTGGGTTCTGCGCCGGCAGGGCAATCCGGCGCTGGGAATCGCCGCGGTCGTCGCCGAGCACGTGCGCTTCCGCGACGACCTCGGCGCGCGGCCCGATCCCGCCCGCGCCGAGACCTACGACCGCGGCTACGCCGCCTACCGGCGCGCCATCCGCGAGGTGGCGCCCTTCTCGACCGTCGATTCCGTCGATTCACCGGAGGAGCGATGAGCGCGCAGCCATTCGTCGGACGTCGCGAGTACTTCCCCAGCGTCTCCGCCATCCGCTACGAAGGGCCGGAGTCGGACAACCCGCTCGCTTTCAAGGCCTACGACGCCGAGCGCAAGGTGGGCGACAAGACGATGCGCGAGCACCTGCGGTTCGCGGTCTGCTACTGGCACACCTTCCTCGGCACCGGCGCCGACATGTTCGGCGCCGCCACCCGCGTCCTCCCCTGGCGCCAGGCCGGCGACCCGATGGCGGTCGCCGAGGACACCCTCGACGCGCTCTTCGAGCTCGCCACCAAGCTGGGCGTGCCCTACTACTGCTTCCACGACCGCGACCTCGCCCCGGCGGGCGCCACCGTCGCCGAGAGCGAGCGCAACCTCGCGCGTATGGTCGAGGAGGCGCGACGGCGCCAGCAGGAGACCGGCGTCAGGCTGCTCTGGGGCACCGCCCAACTCTTCGCCCACCCCCGCTACATGAACGGCGCGGCGACCAACCCCGACTTCGACGTCGTCGCCCATGCCGGCGCGCAGGTCAAGGCGGCGCTCGACGCCACCGTCGCCCTCGGCGGCGAGAGCTACGTCTTCTGGGGCGGCCGCGAAGGCTACTTCAGCCTGCTCAACACCGACACCCGGCGCGAGCTCGAGCACCTCGCCCGCTTCCTCGCCATGGCGCGCGACTACGGCCGCTCGATCGGCTTCCGCGGCACCTTCCTGGTCGAGCCCAAGCCGCTCGAGCCGTCGTACCACCAGTACGACTACGACGCGCAGACGGTGATCGGCTTCCTGCGCCACCACGGGTTGGATCGCGACTTCAAGCTCAACATCGAGGCCAACCACGCCACCCTCGCCGGCCACTCCTTCGCCCACGAGCTGCAGATGTGCGCCGACGCCGGCATGCTGGGCTCGATCGACGCCAACCGCGGCAACCCGCAGAACGGCTGGGACACCGACCAGTTCCCGGTCGACCTCTACGACTGCGTGCAGGTGATGATGGTGGTGCTCGGCGCCGGTGGCCTCGTCGCCGGCGGCGGGCTCAACTTCGACGCCAAGGTGCGCCGTGAGTCGACCGACTCCGAGGACGTCTTCCTCGCCCACGTCGGCGGCATCGACGCCTTCGCCCGCGGCCTGCTCGTCGCCCACGCGCTGCTCAGCGAGTCCCCGCTGCGCGACGTGAAGGGGCGCCGCTACGCGAGCTTCGACGCCGGCCGGGGGCGCGCGTTCGAGCGGGGCGAGCTCTCCCTCGTCGACCTGCGCGACCACGCGGCGGCGGCCGGTGAGCCGGCGACCACCAGCGCCAAGCAGGAGTGGCTGGAGAACGTGGTAAACGACTACCTGCTTCGCTGCCGCTGAGCGGTGCGTGCATGAGCGCGCGTCATTCCCGCCGGAGTCGGCGAAAATGACGTCTGGCCAGGAGCCCGATCGGATGACACCCTCCCTGCTGCTCGCCGTCGCGTTGGCTGCACCGCCTGCCGCGCCGACCGCCGCGATCCGCGTCGACCAGGTGGGTTACCCGGCCAGCGCGCCCAAGGTCGCCATGGTCGTGGCGCCGGACGCCGCGGCCACCTTCACCGTCCACCGCGTCGGCAACGGACGCCAGGTCTTCGCCGGCCAGCTCTCAGCGCCGAACGAGGACGCCGATTCGGGCGACCTGGTGCGCCGCGCCGACTTCTCGGCGCTCAAGGCAATCGGACGTTACGAGCTACGGGTCGCCGGCGTCGGCCGCAGCGTGCCCTTCGAGATCGGCAAGGCGCCCTATCGGCCGCTGCTCCGCCTCGCCGCCCGCTCCTACTACGGCCAGCGTTGCGGCACGGCGGTCGACCTCGGACCGGAGCTGCCCGGCTACCACCACCCGGCCTGCCATCTCGACGGGGCCTTCCACGCCTCGTCGGGGCGCAGCGGCGTGCGGCCGCCCAGCGGCGGCTGGCACGACGCCGGCGATTACGGCCGCTACGTCGTCAACTCGGGGATCAGCACCGGCACGCTGTTGTGGACGTGGGAGCTCTATGGCAAGCGGCTCGGCCGCCTCGAGCTCGGCATCCCCGAGTCGGGCGACAGGACGCCGGACCTGCTCGACGAGGTGCGCTGGAACCTCGAGTGGATGCTCTCCATGCAGGACGATGACGGCGGCGTGTGGCACAAACAGACCAGCGAGCAGTTCGCCGGCTTCGTCGAGCCGCACCTGGACTCGTCGGTGAGCTACGTGATCGGCACCGGCAGCGCGCCGTTCAAGAGCTCCTGTGCGAGCGCCGATTTCGCGGCGGTGATGGCGATCGCCGGCCGCGTCTACCGCGGCTACGACGCCGCCTTCGCCGAGCGCAGCCTCGCCGCGGCGCGCGAGGCGTGGTCGTGGCTGGAGACGCATCCCAACGTGACGTTCCGCAACCCCACGGGCGTGGGGACCGGCGAATACGGCGACGGCGACTGCAGCGACGAGCGCCTGTGGGCTGCCGCCGAGCTCTGGCGCACGGCGCGCGACCCGGAGGCACATCGCTTCTTCCTCGACCACGCCGCCCAGGCCGAGGCGGCGATCCGCGCGAGCTCACCGCCCGGCTGGCCGCAGGTCGGCGCCCTGGCCGCCTGGACCTACGCGCTCGACGGCGACGGGGACGCGACGCGGACGGCGGCCATCCGCCAGCGCTCGCTGGACGCGGCCGACGAGATCGCGACGCGGGCGCGCGGCCATGCCTACCGGATCCCGCTGACCCGTGCCGACTACATCTGGGGTTCGAACGGCGTCGCCGCCAACTACGGGCTGCAACTGCTCGTCGCCAACGAGCTGCAGCCGCGGCGTGACTATGTCGACGCAGCGCGCGAGGTACTCCACTACCTGCTCGGCCGCAACACCTTCTCACTCTCCTGGGTGACGGGAGTCGGCACCAGCTCGGTGCGCCACCCCCACCATCGTCCGAGCGCCGCCGACGCCAACGCGGCGCCCTGGCCGGGGCTGCTCGCCGGCGGCCCCAACCAGCACCGCAACGACGACGCGCTGCGCGCGCTGCCAGCCGACCTGCCGCCGGCCAGGGTCTACGTCGACGACGTGGACTCCTACGCCGGCAACGAGGTGGCGATCAACTGGAACGCGCCCTTGGTGTTCCTGGTCGCAGGGCTGAACTAGCGTCCCCGCGTGGCTGGCGGGCAAGAGGCGGACCTCGAGCCCGCCTGTGTCTAGGCGTCCGCAGGCCGCGAATCGAGGCTCGGCGTGCTTGGCGTTCGCGGTCGGCGGGCTTCGTGCGCTGCTCGACTAACTGTCCCAGCGAAGTGGGTGGCCCCTCTCCTTCGGCGCGGGCGCAAATCAAGCAGCGCGCGAGCGCGCGACCCCGCTACAGATAGCAGTAGACGATGATGTGCCCGCTACTATCCGAAATCGTGTCCCACCCGAAGCCCAGCGTGGTCTTCTTGGTTGACGTCTGGCTGTACGTGAGGTACTGGATGCTCCCGAATTCATCGACCGTGCCGATATAGGTATAGGACGCAGTGGTCGACTTCTTGACGAAGAAATCTTCCTCCCCGTCGAAGAGGCTGACGAAGAGAACGGCCACAGTGCTGCCGTTGGTCGGACAGGTCGTGTACCAGACCTCGTCCTCGAAGGACTCGTCATCCCATAGATAGAAGAACCGCACCAACTTCCCCTTCTCGCCGACAGCAGCGGCGGCTCGGCCGGGGTTGCCGACCACGATGAGCGGCTCGTTGCGATAGAGCCGTTGACGACTGGCGCTGATGCGCGCATAGAGATCGTCGGAGCGCAGGGACTTCGTGCGATCGATCTCTCCGACCAGGCGGCCGACATCGACGTTGGGACGAGCGTAGATCTCGAGCTCCGCCGCGCCGACCCCCACGGTCGTCTTCACCAGGTCAGTGCGCGACGTGAAGAGGCCATCCACTGGCGACGGAGGCAGGTCGCGTCGAGGGCCGGCGCCCTGGAGTGGACCCGCGGCGAGACAGGCGAACAACAGCAATGCACCGGCGAAACGACTCATGGAAACCTCCGGCCTTCTTGGGCCAGCTGACAGAAGTGAGACTGCAAGAGAGCTGCGAAGACTATTTCCTCGTAGCGGCTGTTCCTAAAGGACCATCGCGCGCCGAGGCTGTCGCAACGAACTGGGTGGCCCCTCTCCTTGGGCGGCCGCGAGCACGAGCCAAAGACCGACGCTTGCGCTTCTGAGCATGGTCAGCGTCTCCCACGCCACCGGGGCGGGCGAGCCGGAGACGAAATGGGGGGAGCCGGCACCCACTCTAGCGCCTACTGCAGCTTTCTGCCAGGTCTCGTCGCCGGACTGGTACGAGCGGGCACCTTTAGGGAGCGGCGGTCCAGCGGGTGCACTCGCAGAGCAGCGGGTGCGGCGGCCCGGACGCCGCGGGCATGTTGCGTCCGGGCCGCTGCAGTCGCCTAAGGTGCGGACCCGATCCGCGGTGGGAGGAGGTTGCTGCGCGGCGGCCCTGCGGCCAGAAACAAGCGGTGAAGGAGCGCGGCTGCGCTTTCCGCGTTCCGGCATGGTGGCCGATCCCTTCGACCGGCCGCTCCACCGAGCACCGTGGGGACCGGTACCGAATCTGACCATCCCATGGAGCTGCCCATGACCCCACAACCACCCCACCAGGCACGCTGCCCGTTGACCATAGGGCCTTGGCACGGAGAGACGTGAAGCTCCGTCTGCTGCTGCTCGGCCGATTCGACGTCGAGCGCCAAGGTTCGCCCATCCCTTCGGCAACGTGGCGTCGGCGGCGCGCCGTCGACCTGCTGAAGCGGGTGGCCCTGGCTCCCGGGCGCCTCGTGCACCGGGAGCAGCTCGTCGAGCAGCTCTGGCCCGACAAGGACCTCGAAAGCGGCGCGAACAACCTCTACCAGGCTCTGCACTACTTGCGTCGCGTCCTCGGAGGAGGGTTCGTCTCGGCCGAGAGGGGCGTAGTGCGGCTGAGTGCCGAGGTTTGGGTGGACGTCGAGGAGTTCGAGCGGCGGGTCGCTGCTGGCGACCCTGAATCACTTGCGGACGCCGTCGCGCTCTACCGAGGGGACCTCTGCCCGGACGATCCCTATTCGGACAGCCTCGAGACCAGACGGGAGTCGCTTCGGCATCAGTTCGTCGATGCCGCCCTGAAGCTCGCCCGTCATCACGTGGGCTCCGGCCTCGAAGCACGCGCGGCCAACGTCCTGCGCCGCCTCCTCGCCGTCGATCGAGCGCACGAGGAAGCCCACTGCGCCCTCATGGAAGCCCTGGCCCGCGCCGGCCGCCGCCAGGAGGCGCTCCGCCAGTTCCAGGCGTGCGTCGAGGCTTTGCAGGAGCTCGATGCCGAGGCTTCGGCGTTCACCCGGTCCCTCCATCAGTCGATCGTCAGCGGCGAGGTCGGGCCCGCGAGGCTGCGAACCGAAAAGGGATGGATCCGGGCATCCCGGCGGCTGCTGGGCACGGCGGCCCCGCCACCACTCCGGGGCCGGTCGACCGCGGTGGCCTCCATGGAGGAGCTCGCGCGGAGCCGCGGCGGTGTCCTCCTCTTGACGGGCGAAGCAGGAGTGGGCAAGACGCGGCTCGCCGTAGAGGGTGCGCGGTTCGCGGACACCGACGGCGCCCTCGTCCTGGCGGCCGCGAGCCTCGAGTCGGAGCGCTCGGCGCCCTACGCGCCCTTCATTGAGGTGTGGGCCGACCACCTGCGTGGTGCTGGCCGATCGCCCGCCGACAGCCCGTTCGCGGCCTCCATCTCGACCCCCGGAGGAGATCCGCAGGTCGAGAAGCTCCGACTGTTCCAGTCCGTCGAGCGTTCGCTCGAGTCGTTCGCCGGCGGTCGACCGGTGTACATCGTCATCGATGACCTCCACCTGCTGGACGAGTCGAGCCTGCATCTCTTCCACTACCTCGCCCGGGCCGCCCGCACTCAGCCGTTGATGCTGGTAGCGACCTGCCGCGAAGAGGAGATGGGGATCGGCACGCCAGGCCAGACGCTGCTCTGCCAACTGCGGCGAACGGGCCAGCGGCTGGCCGTCGAGCGGCTGGATCTTCGCGCCACTCGTCAGCATGTGGCCGATCTCCTCGGGAGGGAGCCCGACGATGCCGTGGCGCGTTCGATCTACGAGCTGACCGGAGGCATCCCTTTCTACACGGAAGAGGTCGTGCACGCGTGGAAGGAGTCCGGCCAGATGTCGGAGGTCGCGGTCCCCGAGGACCTTTCGGAAATGACCCGCGAGCGTGTGGCGCGGCTGGGGCCGGAGGCCGAGCTGTTCTTGGTCACGGCTTCCGTGGCGGGCATGCACTTCACGTTCGAGGCCGCAGCGCGGGCGTCGGGGCAAGCCACCGCGACCGCTCTCGCCGCGCTGGACAAGTGCCTGGGGGCACGGCTGGTCGAAGAAGGCGACCGCGGCTATCGCTTCCGTCACGCCCTGGTGCGCCAAGCACTCTATGGAGCCCTGACTCGGGCCCGTCGCGTCCGCATGCATGCGGCCGTGGCGGAAGCGCTGGAGGCGGAGGGAGCCGACGCCGCGGAGTCCCAGGACGAGGCGTTGGCCACACACTTCCGCGCGGGCGAACAGAGAGAGCGCGCCCTGCCCTACTTCATCAGGGCTGGGCAGCGCGCCGCGACTCGCCTCGGCTTCCGAGAGGCGGTGCGGTTCTTCGAGCAGGCGGTCGAGCTCATGGAGGCGCTCGGCCGCGAGCCCGGGCCCGATCTCTTCGCCCTGCTCCTCGGCATGGGCCAGATGAGGGTTGCTCTGGCGGAGTTGGATGCGGCGGTCGGCAACCTCGACGCGGCCGCCTCCCTGGCCCGAGGTGCGAACGGCTGGCGTCCCTCGTCCACCGAGCGCGCACAGGCACGGCGTTGGGCCATCCTCGCCCTCATCACCGCCGGGCGACTCGACGAGGCCAGAGCGCGCATGGATGCGGCGCTTCAGGAGGTCGAGGGCCGGGCCGCAGATCCCGAGCTCCCTTACCTCCTCTATCACGAGGCGCAGCTCCAGTGGCACGAGGGGCACTACGAAGACGCCTACCGCTCGGCCCAGCGCTGCCTTTCCGCGGCGGAGAGACTGGGTGAGCCGCGGGTCTCCGCCCTGGGATACGAGATGCTCGCCCTGGCCTGTCACGCCACGGGTGACTGGCGAGACGGCCTGGGGTTCGAGGAGAAGCGCCAGGCGATGGTGGGCGCGTCCAACGACGTGGCCCAGGTCTTCGACGCGCACCTTTGCCTCTGGGAGTATCACCTGTACGGCGATCGAGGCGCGCCGCGGTTGGAGGAGATGGTGGCGCGCACACACGAGCAGGCCACTCGCATGGGCGCGCCGCGCGCCATCGCCCTTTGCCGATGTTTCAGTGGCGCCCTCGACTTCCACACCGGACGCTGGGACGCCGCCGAGCAGGCGCTGCGAGAGGCGCTCGGCCTGTATCGGGAGATCGGGGCCGCCGGCGGTGAGTCCCTCTCCCTCCAGCGGCTCGGCATCCTCCTGACGGCGCGCGGGCGCCTCGACGACGCCAGGTCCACGTTGGCCGAGGGGATCCTCGTGGCGGAGCGGGCCATCCTCCGTTCCCACTGCCTTACGCGACTGTACGCGGCGATGGCCCGAAGCCGCCTCGGGGCAGGGGAGGTGACGGAGGCCGAGACCTTCATTGGCGAGGGCGAAGGCGTAGCGCGACGTCAAGGCTTCTGCCATACGTGCAACACGTTTCTGTGGCCGGAGGCGGTGCGAGTGATGCTGGCGGCCAATCGAATCGAGGAGGCGGAGCGGTACGCCCGGCAGCTGGAGGCGGGCGCCGAGCGCTATCCGAGCGTGCCTTGGCGGGCGGTGGCTCGCCAGGCTCGCGGGCGGGTCCTCGCCGCACGCGGCCTCGCCGGGGAAGCGCGGACCGCGTTTCGTGAGGCCCGCGATGCGTTCCTCTCCGTGGGCTGGAAGTACGAGGCCGCCCGGGCCCTTCTCGGTGAAGCGAGGGCGCTCAGGGACCTGGGCGGCGCGGCCGACGCCCTCGAAGCAGATGCCGAAGCGGCCTTTCGCGCCTTGGGCGCCGCCGGGATCGAGGCCTAGCCCCCTCACCGCGGTTGGGCCCTTCTCCGGACCTTTCAGACCCCGTTAAGGTCCATCAAAGGTCTCCTGCCTAGCCTCGGGGCGTGCGGTGGCTAACGCGTCGCGAGCTCGCATCGCTATCGGAGGGAGCCGGGGCGGCACCACCGAACGAGCGGCTACGTCGGTTCGCGCACGCGTGCAAAAACGATGAACCCTGGCCGGAGTGTCCGCATCCCGGCAGGACTGGGGCTCGCCCCCCGGGGAGAAGCGCGATGAGAACGACGATCGCTGAAAAAGGTGTCGAAGGAGAGATGAAGCTGCGGGTCAAGAGCCGGTCACTGGTCCTCACGGCGGTAGCCGTGACACTCGCCTGGGCCTTTCCCGGTTTCGCAGCAGAGCTCCCCGAGCACCGTTTCGAAGTGGACGACACTGTCACGCCCATCGTGCGTGAGCTCGGGCCGCTCGCCGATGGCAAGGCACGCTGGCTGGCATCCATCCTTGAAGGATCTGGTGAGCAGCTCGACTTTGTCGAGGATGAGATTCTGGTGACGACGGACCGGGACGAAGTGCTTGCCGACCTCCTCGACCGCTGGCAGGGAAAGGTCCTCTTCAGTTATGCCCCGGATGCGGCCGGCGCGCGCACGCGCCATCTGGTACGGATCAACCCCGACCTCGGTAGGCTCGAGGACCTCGAGCGATTCATGCAAGGCATCAGATTCACGGCCCAGGACTACCGGCTGTCGAGCCAACGCGGGCTCGGCCTGTTGGCGGCAGTAGCCGCCGAGAAGCTCACTCGCGAAGTTGATGTCGAGGCCCACTGGGTCTCGTATGACACCCCACTCCGATCGGAGGTCCTCGACAGATTCCTCTGGCTCCGCGAGGGGCTGGAGAACAACTGCGGCTACCTCCTGCTCCAGGAGATTCGGCTCCTGCACGAGCTGGCACTGGACGGACCGAACAGCGCCCTCGCCGAGCAGGAGCTGCAGAACAGGATCGGAGAAGTGCCTTGTGCGCCGCCGCAGCCCACCTTCGATCTGATCGCCGGGGCGAGTGGCCTGGTCCTGCCGGAGGTGGAGGCCGGGGCGTCGTTCACCTACATCTTGCGGCCGCCGGCCACCGTGCCTCCGGGGTTCACCGTGGGGATCGTCGGTAGCGCGTCGGGAAACCACGTCGATCAGGCGCCGGTCGGAGGCACTCTCTATGGGGGTACGGTGCATCTCGTGAGCGTTGGCGGGCAGCTGGCCCTCCATACGCAGGCGACCTTCGTCCTGCCGCAATGCTCTCGCAGTGAGACGTTCACCATCCGCTTGAGCCACGCGGGTGGGTCTACCGACTTCCAGGTGACGCTGCCGGTGCGTCTCGCGATCGCCGGAAACTTCGACTTCACGCTACGCCCCGGTCAGGGTGTCAACGTCCCGCTGTGCGCGGCCGGCGACCGTGGGGCAATGACTTGGAGCTGGGCAGGGATCGGCGGTGATCCGTTTCCAGCGCCGAGCCTGACGATCGCTTCCAACCCGAACGGCACCGCCACCATCACCGGCGCTGCCCAACCGACCTCGTACAACACCTGGGGGAGCTTGCAGGTGGAGCAGGGAGGGAAGCGCGCGCGCGCCGGTATCTCCTTCCAGGTGTCGGTGCAGTTCGATGCCGTCCTCGGCCCACTCTGTGCGGCCACGGAGGTCCTGACCCCCGACGTGGCCTTCGAATGCGAGATGCCCAAGCCGACGGGCTATGGCACGCATACCTGGACGGTCACCAGCGGCACCCTGCCCAGCGGCTTGAGCCTCGTGCAGCAGGGAGCACGCTGGTATGTCCGAGGGACGGTTCCCTCGAGCGTGCAACTCCACAACGTGACTTTCGAGCTGACATCCCCGAGTCACGGCGGGGTGCTGAACGCGCGCCAGGTGTCGTTCGATGTCCAGATCCCGTTCCGGGTGTGGACCCAGAACGCCCTCCTGCGGCCGAACACGTTCACGGTCAACACCGACGACGACAACGAGGAACGCGTTCAGATGATCCTGGACCGGGTGAACGCACAGACGTTCGACATCATCGCCCTGCAAGAAGTGATGGACGACACCCAGCGGGAACAGCTTTGCCTCGGCATATCCCCCCACGACTCGTATCTGAAGGTCTGGGGACCCAACCAAGACTCCTACGGGGCCACGGTTGTCGAGGACTCCGGACTCACTCTGCTGTTTAGGAGTCGTTTCACCTCGAATCCCCAAACGGACCCGGTGCTTTGCAACCCCCTACTTCTAGGAGGGAACTGGTTCGGGGATCATCACAGCGAAGAATTCACCAGCGACTGCGAAGGCTGGGACTGTTTTGCCAACAAGGGGTTCACGGTCAGCCGGGTGGATATCGGCCCATCGGCGTATCTCTACGTGGTGAACACTCATCTGCAGGCGGGCGAAGATAGCCAGGTGCACCCGGCGATACGCGCGAGTCAACTCACACAGATCGCGACGTACGTCCGCAGCCTGCCGGAGACACATCCTGTACTCCTGATGGGGGACCTGAACATGACGGCAGGCGGGGCAGAGTACCTCGCGCATGTTCAGAACACCTTCTATTTCCTCGATACTCTCTTTGGGTGGGAAGACGCAGTGGAGACCGTCTTCGGCTCGGCAGCACAGCTATTCACCGACGACAAGACGCGCAATGCCTATGGCCATTTCTGGGATGACCACATTGGGGAACACGTAGGGGAGGACATCTTCTGCAACGGCGCCTGTAATCCACCGGTCTCCCACCCGTGGGAGGCAAAGAGGAACGACTACATCATGATCCGTCAGGGGACGGACTACCGATTGGTGGTCGAGTCCGTGCAGCTCGAGGATTCGTCTCCGGCGCCGACTCTGTGCCGTGACGAATTCGGCCCGCAGTTCCAGGATCCGGGCCATGGAAACTTGCGGTGCTACCTGTCCGACCATTTCGGGCTGTCCGCGGAGCTCCGGCTCGCGGTGCAGCCGTAGGACCGAGGTCTCGGAGCTCCGCCCGCGGGTCGTGCTCGCGGGCGGAGCGATCCCTTCTCACCGCGAGCCGTGGAGCTTCACCGATCCGCGATCGCTCGGATCTCTTCGCTTTGCCCGGTGACCCCGCACTCCGGGCACTCCGGGGTGCCAGCCACCTCGGAGCTGGCCAACGCGGGAAGGGACGGTTCGGGAAGGCGCGGCGGCAGCCGTCTCGCTGGAAGTAGGGCACTTGCGAAATGGACAGCACTTGCGAAGTGGATGGCACCTCGCCCGCCGCCGCCGCGGCACCTCGTCCGCCGCCGGCTCGCCACGTCGCGAAGGCGGGCCCTGGTGATAGCGCTAGGCCACCCGACACTCACTCGCCTGCCGCTTCGGCGCCCCACGGCAACAGGCGCTTGGCAAACTAGCGAACGGGTGGTTCAGGATGTCGGCCATCCGGCTGTTTGACGATCACGGCGACCACGTCACCTCTTCGGAGGCGCCTCGACGCCGGAGAAGACCAGCACCTGGTCCGGGAGCCGAGCGCCGCGGATCTCGATCGCCTGAACCGCCTTGTCGAGCTCGGCGACCTCGGCCGGCGTGAATCGAACCCGAGCCGCGCCGATGTTCTCGAGCATGTGCGCCATCTGCGTCGTACCGGGGATCGGCACGACCCAGGGTTTCCGCGCCAGCAGCCAAGCGAGCGCAATCTGGGCGGCAGTCGCGCCTTTCCGTTCGGCCCAGCGCTGGATCAGCTCGACGAGCGCCAGGTTGTGGGGCAGGTTCTCGGGCGAGAATCGAGACTCGATTCCCCGAATGTCACCGGGAGCAAAGCGCGTGTTGGCGTCGATTGCCCCGGTCAGGAACGCCACCCCGAGCGGGCTCCATGCCACGAAGCCGATGCCGAGCTCCTGGCAGAGCGGGAGGATCTCCTCCTCTGGCCCGCGCCAGAGGATCGAGTACTCGTTCTGCACGGCAGTGACGGGCAGCGCGGCATGGGCGCGGCGCAATGTCTTCGGACCCATCTCCGACAGGCCCCAGTGCAGGACCTTGCCTTGCTTCATCAAGTCCTTGATGGCGCCCGCGACGTCTTCGATCGGAACCTGTGGGTCGACCCGGTGCTGGTAGAGGAGATCAATGCGGTCGGTGCGGAGCCGCTTGAGCATGCCCTCGACGACGAGTTTGATGTGCTCCGGGCGACTGTCGAGCCCCGGGCGACGCTCCCCGGTCTCGAGGTCGATGTTCCAGCCGAACTTCGACGCGATCACCACCTTGTCGCGGAACGCCGCGATGCCTTCGCCGAGAATGCGCTCGACCTCGTGCGGACCGTAGGCCTCGGCTGCATCGAAAAAGGTAACGCCCTGGTCGAAGGCGGTCCGAATGATGTTGAACATCTCGGGCCGCGTCGGGATCGTCGTCTGGTAGGTGCGGCTCATGTTCTGGACGCCCAGCCCGATGCTGGAGACCCCCAGCGAGCCCAGCTGGCGCCTCCCGATCTCCCCCCCCGTAGCACGGGCCGCGGTCGACGCTGACATCTCCGCACGGGCGCGCGTGGCCATGCCGCCCAGGAGGGGCATGGCGGCCAGGTTTCCGGCCGACCGCAGGAAGGAGCGCCGATCGATCTGATCTCTGCGTTGTGTCGCCATGCCTCGACGTCCTCTCATCGCAATGTGTGTGCCGCCGGCAGAGCATCCATCGGCTCGATCAGACGTGCGTGGGCCCCGGCTCGGCTCGACGCGACGCGAACGGCGCCGGCACCGTCGCCGCCGTTTCCGGGCTGCACGATCTCTGCCGTTATCGCATGGCTCGCGCGGCGGCGCTCCTGGGCGCGAGGTTCGACCGGGATCCCGTCAGTCACCGGGTGCCAGCCACCGGGAAGGGTGGATGTCGCTGGAAGTAGGGCACTTGCGAAGTGGGTGGCACCTCTCCCCCCCCAGGGAGCTAACGCGAGAACTCTGCATCCGGGGTACCTTCTGCGACCTCGCCACCAAGATCGACGGAAAGTTCCAGACCATCGTTGAGGTGAAGGCGATCGGTCTAGACCTCAAGGATACGCACGTCAAACAAGCCGTTGACTACGCGGCAAACCAAGGCATCGAGTGGGTGGTGCTCACCAACGGCGTGCAGTGGCGGGTCTATCGGGTCATCTTCGGAAAGCCCATCGACTCCGAGCTCGTGCTCGACATCGACATGCTGCAGCTCAGCGTGAAGAAGGAGAAGGACCTGGAGTCTCTCCACCTGCTGACGCGCGAGAGCATGTTGAAGTCCGGCCTCTACGCGTACCACGATCATCTGCAGGCGACCAACAAGATCTACCTGGCGGCACTCGTCCTCTCTGAGCCAGTCCTCGAGGCGACGCGACGCGAACTCCGGCGGCTCTCGGGTGTGATCGTCGGCCTCGACGAGATCCAGCAGGCTCTGGTAGCTGAGGTGCTCAAGCGGGAGGTCACCGAAGGGGAGAAAGCCAACACGGCGCGGAAGAAGGTGCAGCGCAGCGCCGGCAAGTCACTCCGCGCGAAGCGTGATGACAGCGAGGCCGCTCCGGACGAGGGCAGCAAGACGTGATTCGGCTTCGCGATGTGCCACCGCGGGAAGGGCCACCTCGGGAAGGCGCTGCGGTAGCTATCTTGCTAGAAGTATGGCACTTGCGAAGTGGGCGGCACCTCTCCAGGCCCCAGGCCCCCCGAGCTGGATTCGAAGACCCGAGAGGCTATCGCATGGGGAAACACCGATCCCGCGTCCGTCTAACCACTCACTAACACGTCGCGTTGATGCGCAAGCTGGCCCGACGACAGCGCCGACGACCTCGCTGCTCGGCGCCACTGTCTCCCCACCGCGTCACCGAAACTGCCAGGAGCGGAGGTACGGTAGGTGTTAGACGAGCATCAAGGAAACGAGCGAGGCCCTAGCGCAACCCCACCCTCAACTTCGAGCGAGCTTCTAGCCGAATCCCTCAAGTCCAGCCGCCAGTGGGCTCGCGAAATCCTCGGGCACGAGATCAAGGCCTTTACTGTCTTCCTAGCTGCGACCGGCGCGGTGTTGAAGTTTGCGCTCGACGCCAACGCGACGTTTGTGCTGCGGCAGGGCCTGGCAGTCTTCGGCCTCCTGTTGTCGGTCGTCGGCCTACTGATCTGCTACATGGCGGTTCGGCTTCGACGGGCGCTCGTAGCGGATCTCAGTACCCTGGAACACTCTCTAGGCGCACCCCATCAAGCGGCTATTGCCCTCCCACTGAAGTACATGGAAGTCATCGGCACGGTGTTCGCGTGTCTTCTCCTAGCCGGATGGATTTGGGTCCTGAGTTGGCCTCCCGCGCCAGCCGTTCAGCCAATGAGGCAAAGCCCAACGTCAGCGGAGCCGCTCGTTTCGCCGTAGCGAAGTCGCGCTTCTGACACCTCGATGGCGCGTACCTCATCGCGGCCCCGTTGAGCAACGCCACATGAGCCCCCGATTCGGAGACCTCGACCTCCCCGCGAAGCTTGACCATGCCCTTGCGGAGGGGGAACTGGCGATCTTCGCCGGTGCCGGAGTCTCCGTAGCACCACCTTCGGACCTGCCGTCGTTCGACGGCCTCACGGCCCAGATCGGCGAAGGCTCTCTACCCCAGCGCAAAGACGAGCCCTTCGAACTGTACCTGGGTCGCTTGAAGGGCGAGGGTGTACGCGTCCATGACCTGGCTTCGGAAATCTTGTCCAACCCCGCGTCGCAGCCTAACGACCTACACCGCGCCATTGCCTCGCTCTGGTCGCGGCCGGCAGACGTGCGCATCGTCACGACCAACTTCGACCCTCACCTGGAGGCGGCTCTGTCGGAGAAGTGGCCCGCGAACCCTCCGGAGCACTGGGCCGCGCCAGCGCTTCCGGTGGGTTCTCGCTTCAACGGCCTGGTCTACCTCCACGGGCGCCTCGGTCATCCGGATCGACTGGTGCTCACCGACGCAGACTTCGGACGCGCCTACCTCACCGAGGGCTGGGCCCGCGAGTTCCTCACGGCACTGTTCCGTCACTATGTCGTGCTGTTCGTTGGCTACAGCCACAACGACGCGATCGTGAAGTACCTGGCTCGCGGGTTGCCGCCGGCCAGCGTCGCGTCGCGGTTCGCCCTCACCGACCAACCTGACCCGGAGCGCTGGCGCTTCCTGGGAGTCGAGCCAATCTCGTATGACAGGAAGAACAACCACGCGGCCCTCCTGATCGGGCTGCAGAGGTGGGGGGAACTCCGCACTCGCGGGACACTGACGCACCAACAAGAGATTGGGCTGCTGTGCGCCTCGCCGCCGCCCATTGATCGGGAGGACGCTGACTACTTGTTGTGGTGTGTCGAGCGCCGGCAGTTGGTTCACCTCTTCACCGATTCGGCGCAAGGGGCGGAGTGGTTCGAGTGGCTTCATGGCGAGGGTCGGTTGAGCGCACTGCTTTGCCGCCAGGCCAGCGACGTCCGCCAGATCCGCCTGCTGCACTGGTTCGCCGGGCAGATGTGCGCCAGCGCTGAGGCGATCGAGCGCGGGCTGGAACTGCTCGCATCCCCGTCCCTCGTCTTGTCGGATGCCGCGTTTCGGGCCTTGGCGGGCGCGCTGTGGCGCCGGGTCGAAGGCACGAAGGAGCAGCCTGCCACCCTCGACCCCAGCACGGCGAAGGCCATCCTGTTCTTGCTCTCCCGGCGTCCGCTGGGCCTGCGCGAGAACGCCATCGACTATCTGCTGAAGGCGATCACGATCGACTTCGCCGACTTGGCGCTTACGGTGTTCGACGACTTAACCCGACCGTCCCTAATGCTCGAGGTTTCTCGCCCTCTCAGGCCGGATGACCCCAGGAGGCGTACTACCGGCGATGTTGTGGTGCTGGCGGACGGCCATTGGATCTACGTGGCTTGGGAGGGGGTCCTGAAACAGTGCCTACCTACCCGGGCCAACGAGATCCTGACCATCGCACGCCACCACCTCGAGCACGCCGACCGCCTCATGAGAGCTGCCGGTCTTTCGACGTTGTTCGACGCCCACACCCACGCGCGGGTGAGGATGGGAGAGGACGACGAGGACGAGCGGGCGATTCGCTCGCACTATCCGTTCTATGTACTCGTTCACGCCGCCCGGGATGCCTTCGAGTGGCTGCTCGCTACGCGCCCGATCGAGCGACCGCAGCCCTTCTCGATTGGGCTTCATCACCGGCCACAGTCGTGCGACGAGTGGCCGTCTACGAGCTCTCGAGGGCGCCAGCCATTCCCGCGGATGCCCGTCTGGCTCTTGCCGTCGAGCGGCAATGGCTCGGGGACTCTAAGATCACGGATGAGCTGCTCGCATTCCTCGCGGCCGCCTACCCAATCGCTTCGGAGGCGAGCCGAACCCACCTTCTCGATCAACTTCGCGAGACACGTATCGGGTCCGGTCCGATCGCCCGAGCCGACGATGATGATGCGGAGCGAGCCGCCGCAATCTACCGCTACTATGATGTTCTGACCTGGCTCGCGAGGGCCGCTCCGGGCTGCGCGACTGTCCGCGAACGAGTGGCGGAAGTCCAGGCGATTCACCCCGAGCTGCAAGCACGCGACCCTTCCGAGTCCGACTTCCGCATCAAGAGCGGGTGGGTTCAACCTGCCAGCCGCCACTCCGTCGAAGAGATGCTCGAGTGGCAGGCCGCGGAGTACTTGCGGCGCTTTGCAGAGGAACAATCGGCGGCGCCTCGCTCGTGGGACACCGATTGGATCACGGGCTACCTCGAGGAGGGAGTCAAGGCCGTCGCCTCCAACTTCGAGTGGGGCTATTCCCTTGCCCATGCACTCCTGAACAGCGGCGAGCAAGACTCTCCCATCTGGGGATACCTCCTGCGGGGCTGGCAGGCGGCAAGACTGCCACCCGAGCAGTGGCTGCGGGTTATTGCCTTCTTACAGGAGCACCTCGTCGAGCTTCCGGCGGTGGTGCCAGCAGCCGCCGAGCTGCTCAAACGCCGTGTCGAGGGAGACCCGGCGGACACACCGGACGAGGTCATCCTCGACTGCCTTGAGCTGGCTCATACTCTTTGGGACACCTGCCGCACCGCAGACACAGCCGCGGAGTCGTACGGTGACTGGCTGACGACAGCCATCAATCGCCCCTCCGGCGAGCTGGCCATCTTTGCGATGCGCAGCGCATCGATTCTTCGCGAGCGCCTCGCAGATGGCTGGGTCGAGCGGGCGCCAAGGCTTAGCGAGCTGCTGCACCGAATGGCCGAAGTGGACGAGGCGGCCACGCCGCTTGCTCGGGTCGTCCTTTGCAGCCAGCTGCACTTCCTACAAGGGCTGGACTCCGAGTGGACCGAGCGCGCGCTGTTTCCGCTATTTGATTGGGCTCATCCAGACGAGGCGCAAAGGGCGTGGGCCGGATTCCTTGGATGGGGCCGCGCAACGGCGCGGCTTTGGCCGCACTTGAAGGAAATGATGCTCGGGACTTTTGGACACCTGGATGGGCTTGGCAGTCGGCAGTCCCGCTTCGCGGAGATGGTAGCTTTCTGCTCACTCTTCTTGATGGCCGATTCTTTCGACCGACCTTGGCTCCAGAGTTTCGTCGAAAAGAGCGTCACTCCGACACGCAAGGTCTTCGCAGACCACCTTGGCGGGGGCCTTCGTAAGATGGGGCCGCAGGCCGCCGACGAGACATGGAGGAAGTGGCTCAGGGAGTATGTGCGTGCCCGGCTCGCCGGGAAGCCAGCATTGGCCGAGGAAGAATGGGCTGCGATGCAGCACTGGCCCCTGTACATGGGCGAGGCCTTCGCAGACGCGGTTGACCTGGTTACGCAGCGCGCAGCGCACTTCAGCGACAGCTCGATGATCCTCTACGAGCTGAGCAAGAGGAGCCCGGCACCCGAGCCGGCCCGGTCACTCGCACAGTTCCTATTGCACCTATTGAGGGGCCAGCCGCACCCGCTTTACGAGAGCGACCTCGTGATGGCGATTTGCCGGAGGATCGGCGCGGCAGGCGACGCCGACCTCGAGCGCGCCTTGCAGGAGCTGTTCGTCGAGCTGGGTGGCGCAGGCACGCTGTTTCCTGCCCCAGGATCGGACCGCGGTGCGAGCCCGCAAGATGACTGATACTCTTGGCAGTGAGTGACGCGAAGATGGCGCCGCCAGCCACGCTCGCTGGGTCGCCATTGAATCCAACTTTCCTGCGCCGCGGGCGAGGCCCGAGCCAACGACGGATCGGTGTCAGTGTCTGCGCATGTCGAGAAGCTGAGAGTCCGGTCTGCCGAGAACGACTGAGCGAGCACGAAGCAACACGTCAGCCGAGCGGGTGGCCTATAGAGCCCCCGCATCGTGGAGATCCGATGCGCCGCCCCGGGCAACGAGCGACCGCCTCCCTCAGCGAGCCGGCCGTGCACGGGCACCGCACATGGGCCCACCATGTAGAGACGTCTATCGATCTCACAGCATGGGTTAACGGAGCAGCCGGCTCCAATGGAAAGAGACAGACCCCCTTCTGACTCGGCTTAGGGTCGGCTGAGCGGCTGCGGCGGCGGCCACGAAGCGTTCGGCCTGGAGCAAGAATGCGTCTGCGATGGCGCAGAAGTCCGCTTCTTCACTGAGACCGATGGACGTTGCGAGTGCCATTCTGACCGCGTCGCTCTCGGGGAGGGCGGCGTAAGAAACGGAAGCGTCCAGGCTCAGGTGACCGAGGAGGAGAGGGTCGGGAGAGCCACCTGGGTCGTGTTTGTGACAGTTTGCTAGAAGGCGGAGGGTTTCCATGGCGTGCCAATCCTCAAGAGCGTCCAAGGAAAGCACGGAGATGAATTGCGCACGCCTGTTGCGAAAGATCCTCCGAGCTTCTACAACTCGCTCCTCATATTGATCCGCGGTGAGGTCGGTACCGTCGGCGGAAACGCGAGCGGCAAGGTGAATAAGATCTCTCTCGACTTGATGAAAAACGGCGACAAGGACGGTGAGACAGAGATCGTTTATGAATGGCTCTTCAGTGAAGAGCCATTGGTCGTCAGCGTAGTTGGAACTCTGAGCCGAGAGACGTGCTGCTCGAGCGTCCCGCTCGGTTCTGATGACCTGAATCGCTTCGGCTGCGACTCTCTTGTTCATGCGATTGAACTCCGGAGGTCCGCCTGTCGCCTGACGGCGTGAGCGTTCAGCGGTGTCGCAACTGCGACGGGGGTTAGGTGCGCTGACGGTTCGGCGCGTTCTTGGGGAGATCTCCTGTGATAGCCGAATGCCTAGCTGTTGGCCTCCAGTGCACATAAGTATGTCCGTCGGGTCTGAGATAGTCATCGGGAACAGGGGCGAAGGGATTGGATGGGTTCCAACGACGCCGTCGTAGCGCTTCACGACCTTCTTGCGGGAGGGAGGCCCACCAGCTCGGCCGGAAGTAGGTGTTCTCAAAGTGGGTAAACACAAGCCGGGTCACCGCATCAGGCACATCGTTGTCGGGAAGGTCAGCAAGAGACTTGGCAAAGGCGGCCCCAGCTTGGCTCTCGCCGAGCCACGCAATTTGGAACCAGCCCCTCGTGGCGCTGGCGAACAGGGAAAGTATGCAGTGGTCGTTTGTGGTGCCGAGGACATCCTCGTGACGGATACGACGACCCGCGAAATCGACAAACGGGGCGAACATCGACGTCATCATAATGTCAGGTGCTTTGTCGAACGACACTGCGTAGAAGCTCATGGTCGAGAAGTCGTGCGTTACGAGCGCAGCGTCATACATCGACTTGAGCTGCTGGAGGCTGAGAAGGCCCAGATCATCCTGCGCTTCCTGAGCCGCGGCAAGAGCTTGGATCCGACGCTGCCCCTCGGGGACCAAGCCGCGGTCGAGCTGTGCGAGCGGCATCTGCTTTCGGGCTAGGAAGAAGAAGAGCTCGCGGCACAGAGCGCGATAGCTGGACAGGAAAGCGTGCTCGGGGCACGCGATGAAGCTGTTTGCCTCGATGGGCCGGAAGGTGCTCGAGTCATGGAGCTCGCAGAAGGCGGGAAAGGCCGATGCGGAGTGGATGCCCACGCGCTTGAGCCGGAGGTCGCCCTCGGTTTTGAGGAACACGTCGTAGCCGCCCTGGAGTGACAGCAGGTGGCCACTTTCCGCAATCTGCCGGAGTGCGGATTCAGGAATCGAGTGACTCTGGATCGTCTTTCCACCGCATGCTGAGCTCGATGCGTGCGGATGGAAGCAACCTCGCGACTTCGTTGCTTGTTGGATGTCGGTAATGATCGTCTGGTGGCTCAGCGGCGCGTCTCGGCCTCGATTGAGGTGACAGTACTTGTACTTGGCGCCTGATCCACACCAGCACGGATCGTTTCGACCGAGACGGATGCGCGCGATCAGCGGGTGTTCTCCCCTCTGCACCTGCCTCCTAAGCCCACGATGGTCCGGGCCCTAACGGTGTATGGGTTGATCCCGCATGACGGGTGCATGGCACCGTGCCGCGCTGGGCACTCTTACTTGGCGTTCTCAGCGCGGTCGTTCTCAGCGCCACGCCTACGGCGCGATGAGGCCTTGCTGCCTCGCGCGATCGGCCGACGCGGCAACCAGGGCCCGAAACGCTGAGGGGCGAAAGAGTGTGCCGCCGTATGTCCGAGCGATCTCGCGAGCCGACCTGCGAACAAACCTGGCCTCGGTCTTGAGAACCGCGGGAGTGGGCTCGCGAGCCACCTGAAAGACGTCGGCTAGGCAGTCAACAAGATCGTCGACGCGGTGGCCATGAATCAAGGGATCCCTGCCCTTGTAGTCGCTGATGGTCCGGTCGAGCCGATAGGGCTCCGAGTCCAGAACAACTACGTCATGGGCCGCGCCACTCAGAGCCAGGCTGCAAGCCAGCCCGAGCTCGAATGGCATGTTGAAGCGGACGGGAGTGCCGGCGCGGCTGAGATCGTGAATGGAGACACCACACGAGCCGAGCAGGTCGTAGATTCGCGCCAGCCGGCCCTGGCCTCGCTCACGGACTTCCAGCACGCAGTGGGGGGTCTGCCCCAAAGAGACGAGAGTCGAGATGAGCGTTGCGAAGAGCCGCTCGTAGCGGCGATCGAAGGGGACGTTGACGAAGACCGAACGTGGATCGGGAGCGCCTGGCATCAGCGCTTCTTCGTAGTCGCACCACCCTTGGTGGTGCGCGGCTTGTCCTTCTTTGCAACGATGAATTTGCCCGTGGTCGAGGAGCGGGTGGCCATGATGAGGGCACGGCTTGCCACCTTGGCCTCCGAGGGCTTGACGCCGACGGACCGGCGAATCTCGCTAGCAGAGGACTTGGATGTGCGGATCTTGCCTGTCCGAAGCCCTCGGGAGGGTCTGCCGTCGGCTGTGCTACGGCCGGTCTTCATAGGCTTGAGTCTAGCTCGTGCTCCGAATCTCGCCGAACGCCGTTGAGTCGGCGGAGGTGACCCTCCGACGAGAAGAGTGCGACGAGAATACGGTGCGGTAGCTCTGCTGCTTGTGGGGTTGAGGGGTCTCCGCGGCGCATTCGGTGGGCGGCCGCGGACACCGACAACGAGGTCGTTGAGCGTACAGGCTGAGCGTCGCCGTGGCACTCCCGCCCTCCCCTTGCGCGACTTGGACGTGCGCCGCTCAACCACGTCTCGACCGTCTCGGCCAGTGTTCACCGTCATTTGGCCGCCGTCCCGAGGGCAGCCACATCGGAGCGCTACTTGCGCAGTGGACCCCACCTCTCCAGCGCAGTATCGACCGTCTCGGCGCACCGGGAATTTCACGCGCGCAACCGGGCGCCTAGTAAGGGCCCCGCTGCTGGCTTCACTTCCTCGTCGCGACGCGGTCGCATAGCGGCAGCCAGACATCGTTCGGCCGCCACTCCCAGGCGATGGTCTGACGCCGGCCGTCCTCGTTGAGCTCGATGCGCGCACGTTCGGACTCGCCACTCAACGTCCACACCCTGCCTTCGACGGCGACTTCGTAATGGCGGTAGAACCCGTGATTCTCGAAGGAGCGCGCGAAGTAGCGGCCCGTGCCTTCGTCCCACCCCATGACACTCGGCGTGTCGAACGGACTGTCGACCTGCGCACGCTCGGCCTGGATGAGGAAGAACTTGCCGGTGTGCCAGCTGCTGTGGTGCGTGCTGATCCACCGCGTCGGGTTCGCGCGCGGGTTGATTCACGGCGGCTTGCCCCTCGTGCCCACATGCGCGAGACTCGTGCCGTCGTGAGAGTGTCTCCCGTCGCCATCCTGGGTTTGGCGTTGCTGCTCGCACTCCAGGCCGGGCCGGCCTCCGCCGGCGCCGTTTGCGGCGATGGGGTCATCGACCTGGGCGAAGAATGTGATGACGGTGGCGTGGCCGATTTCGACGGCTGCACGCGGACCTGCCGTTATGAGGCGATCCAGCACGTCGACTCACTGGCGCTCCACGCCGGGAGCGCTCCCTCGTCTTGCGTCCCGACGACCAACCAGCTGGGCAACGCGTTCTCGGCGCTCGGCCTGCCGGCCTTCAACAACGCCCTGAGCAACGCGGTGGCCAGTGGGCAGTTGATCATGTTGTTCGATCTCCTCGATCTCGACGAGGCCGTGGGCCAGCAGGACGCTGGAGTCGAGGTCGGGCTGCTCGGCGGGGTGCCGGATCCCGCGGATCCCAGCCCCGGCGGTTTCGACGCCTGGTACCTGGTGGGTGATGCGCAGCTCGACGGGAACGGGCGGCCGAGCCAGCGACTGACCGGCGGGAGCATCGCTGCGTTCGCGCTCGCCGCCGGCCCATCGAATGTGTCGCTCCCCTTCCTCGGCGGCACCTTGAACGTCCTCGGCGCGCGATTCGAGGCCCTGGTGGACACCACGGCGAGCACACCGGCGCCACCTCCGTTCGAGCTCGCCCCGGGTCTGGTCGCCTTCGAGACCCTCGATGCGGGAGGCGCCAGCCGTGGCCTGTGCGGCAACCTCACCGTCGGTTCGCTCGCCGCGATCCCGGTGCCCCCGGACGTGACCGTCGGCGGGAACGCGTGCAGCGCGAGCTGCGCGAGCTCACGGAGCTACGTCGCGTGCGGGGCGGGTCCGGTCACCGCCTCGTGCCACTCGCTGCTCGACCTTCTGGTCGGAGGCTGCCGTATCCAGCCCCCGCTCTGTTTCAACCTCATCTCCCCCACCCAGCCCGACCTCGGCGTCGGCGGCAACCCTCCCCACGCCCTGAGCTTCGCCGACAGCGGTGGGGGGATCGAAAAGGTGGTGGTGGTCGAGCCTGGCGACGCCTACAGCTCTTGGTTTTCGGTGACCAGCGAGCGAGTCCACGCCACGGACAACCTGAACCGGATCTTCAACGACGGCTTCGAGTCGGCCGGCACCGGCGCCTGGAGCGCGACGCTGCCGTAGCGGCGTCCCGCCCCGGCCGCCGAGGGGCCCACCCTCCTCGGAGAGGGACCCTGCGGATCCTCTTGGTTCTCCCCTTTATTTAGTCGAATTGAGGTCAGTTCGGTGGTTTGCGTTGGGTCGAGAGACGCCAAGACGTGTGTGCCGAAGCGCTGGAAGAATGCAGAGGGAATCGTCTCGGCCCGCGGGCCCGTGGCCGGCCTCCGCGGGAAGGGACAAGCAGCCATCGCGTCTTGGTATCGCCTTCTCGAGTGATGGGACCCGGAAGGAGAGGGGGCCGGAAGGAGAGGGGCCGGAGGAGAGGGGCCACCCTCCTCGTTGTGACAGCCAGGCGGTGCACTTCTCCGAGCGGTCAGACGCCCCCGATCTGGATCACGTTGTCCAGATCAACCCACGCGAGCAGGGGGGGCTCGATCGCCGGCGCCAGCCTGGTCTTCTGCTGGCCGTTCTCGACGAATGTGCGACTCCCCTCCCAAGGTTGGACCGTGCAAATGGGAAATGGGGCCGGGGCGCCCCACGCGAGCACGAAGACGCTCCCCTCGGCGCCGAGGCCGGGGCCGGTATCCCCGCCTGCGACCTCCTCCAACGTCAGCCTGCCGTAGAGCTCGCCCGAATGCTCGTCGATGCTGGCGACGTTCATGCTCCGTCGCTTGTCCGTGCCGTTCCATGCGAGCACGAGGTGCGACACGTCGTTGCCCAGCGCAGGCGAGCAATAGCTCGCCTCCCCGTACGTGACTTTGTCCTCGAAGTCGAGGGCCTGGCGCGCTCGGATCGTGTTGAGGGTGCCGCCGCCGCCGGTCCAGGCCAGCCACAAGCCGCGTTGCCAACTGAGCGAAGGGCGATGTCTCGTGGTCTCGCCGAGGACGGCCTCGTACTCCTCCGCCGCGAGCACGGTGCGCACGACGATCCGTTGGTCCGCATTGGCGAAGGCGACGATGACGCCTGTTTTGGTGAAGCCGCCGATGCCGGGCACCACCGAGGGACCTGTGACCGCACCGCTGGCGACCCAGTGCGGCCTGTCGAAGACGATCTGTTCGCCTCTCCGTTGCTTGGCGGCCGCCTCGTCGACGCCCGCGACCCAGACTTCGTTGTCCATATCGGTCCACGCCAACCAGAGGCGGAGCCCTTCCCACGTCATCGAGATGTCGTGTCGGGTCTTGAACTGCGTCGGCGAAACGCCGTGAATGCTATCGACCATGGGCATCTCCTAGCAGCCGATTCGACGACAAACGGTGAGTCGACGCACGTTGACGGAGAGGTTGGCAGCCCCTCTCGGGGATCAGCTCGGGTGGCGCCGCAGCGCCGCAAGCCCTAGGGTAGCGAGAGCCAGAGACAACAGCAGGAGGCCGCTCGCGGGCAGCGTCGGGATCGCGGGCACGCCGCCGATGCCTCCAACGAGGAAGCTCGTGGGGTTGGCGCTGCCCGGAGCGTCCGGATCGTCGGTCGACGCGGTCGATTCGTTGCTGCCGTCGAGATCGGCGTCGAAGGCGATGACACCCTGGTTGGCGACCGATTGCCCTTCCGTCCCCGGCAGGATGGTCGCCGCTATGGTGATCGTCACCGAGCCGCCGGCGGCGAGCGCACCGTTCCAGGTCACGGTGTTGGTCCCGAGATCGGCCACTGCCGTGCCGCTCGTCGCCGTAGCAGAGACCAGGGCGAGCTGCGGCGGCAGCGCGTCGCTGAGCTCGCTCCCCGGATTGTCCGTCTGGTCGCCTGTGCCGGTGTTGTTGAGTGTGACGGTGTAAGTCACCGTGCCGCCGACAGTGAACGTGCCAGTTGCTGTCTTGGTGCTGGAGACCGCGGCGGCGGGCCCCGCCGTCAGGGTGTCGGTGTCGGTGGCGCTGTTGTTGCCGGGCGTCGGATCGTCGACGCCGCCGGGTATCACCACGGTCGCCGTGTTGACGAGCGTGCCGGTGGCAGCGAGGGATATCGTGCAGCTCGCCGTGTAGGTGACGCCGCTGCCGACCGGAAGGTTGACCGTGTCGGTGATATTGCCCGAGCCGGCCGCCGTGCACGTGCTGCCGCCCGCTCCCATGCAGGTCCAGGTGCAGGTGAGGGTGGGCGGGAAGGTATCGGTGACCGTGCCACCGGTCACCGGCTGGGGCCCCCCGTTCGAGGCGGTGATGGTGTAGGTCACCGCGCCCCCGGGCGTCGCGGTCGCGACGCCGTCCGTCTTGGTGACGGCGAGGTCGGCGGTGGGCGGCAAGTTGGTGAGGTCGAAGGCCGCGGCGGCGTTGACGCCGGTGGTGGTGGCGTTGACCTGGTAGCTGCCGGGGATAGCGTTCGCCGTCGCCGTGACCTGAGCGGCGCCGAGGGCGTCGGTGGTGGCCGAGGGCGCGCCGAGGGTCGCGCTGGCGCCACTCGGCGGCGCGGTGAAGTCGACCTGGATGCCCGCCACGTGTTGGTCGAGCTGGTCGGCGAGCTCGACTGCGAGCGGCGGCGAGAAGGCGGTATTGACGAGAGTGCTCTGCGGCGTGCCGCCAGTCGCGGTGAGTACCCAGTCGGGCTCGACCGCACCCATCGTGCACGGCTGGCCGGCGGTGCGCGCCGCGCCGCGTTGGTCGGTGAGGAGGGGGCAATTCGCGGCCGGGATGGCGTTGCTGGCGGCGCTCGCCGGCAGCGGCAGCCGCGTCTGCGTCGGCCCGCCGAAGCTGCCGAGCGGCGCGACCAGCGGGTCGAGCGGGCTCGCCGTCGTGCCGACGAGGTTGGTGGGGCCGAAGGTGGTGAAGTTGCTGGTGTTGCCGTTGCCGATCAGGTTGTAACTGCCGAGGAAGGGTTGGACACCAGGCGTCCGCACGTCCGGGCCGTTGCCAGTCGACGAGTTGCCGGCAAGGACCGAGTTGGACACAGTGACAGGGCCGCTGACTAAGAAGCCCCCTCCGCCCACGGACGAGGCCGTGCCGTTGACCGCGTTGCCGGTGACCGTCACATGGTGAACGGTGCCACCGCTGGTCCACGCGATGGCGCCGCCGTGCTCGTTGCCGTTGGTCCCGTTGACCGAGTTGCCATGAAACGTGCTGTTCCGGACCACGGTGTTGCCGCTTGCGTCAGTCACGTGGAGGGCGCCTCCAGAGGGGATGTTCGTGGAGGTGACGGAGTTGCCCTCGAACGTGCTGTTTTCGATCATCCTGGGAAGCGCGTTGGCACCGGGGACGATCGCAATGGCGCCGCCCCGGTTATTGCCGTTCCCGATGAGGGCGTTGTTGCGGAAGACGCAGCCGTCGACCGTGAGCGCCGCATTGATCGACTCGATCGAGCCGCCCACCGCGGCGCCGGTGGCGCGGCCGTTCTGCAAGGTCAGACGGCGCAACGTCAGGCTGGCGTTGTTGTTCACGGAGAAATGCCGGTTGGCGTTGTTGCCGTCGAGCGTGATCGGCGTCGCGCTGGCGCTCGCATCGATCGTCAGGCTGCCGCTGGTGACACTCATCTGCGGCACGACGATCGTGCCGCTGCCCGAGCTGCAGTTGAAGGTCACGAGACCGCCGCCGTTGACGGCGTCGGCGAGCGTGCCTAGGGTGCCGACGGTGCCGAAGTTCTGGCAGTCCGTCACGAGGCCGGCCGCGTGGGCCGCTCCGGCGCAGAGCGAGACGGTCCCGAAGAGCAGGCCGCGGCAGAGAAGCGTGCGATCGATCTTCATGGCACCGGCATTTGCGCACGCCCGACGGGAGACCCGGTAGTCTCATCGTCTCCGCTGCTGGTCCGAACGTATCCGGAGTCGACGGCTCAGCGGCCGGCGTCGCGAGGCTCCGTCACGGCGTCGCGCGACAGCTGAAGCGCACGCCACTCCGTGGGCGAGACGCCGAAGCGAGCCCGGAACGCCTTCCCGAAGGCGGAAAGGTCGGTGTAGCCGCAGGCCAGCGCAACCGTGCCGATGGTCGCGCCGGGACGGGCGGCGCCGAGCAGCGCGGCGGCGCGCCGCAGGCGCACGTCGCGCAGGTAGCCGCCGACCTCGAGCTCATGTTCGGCGAAGACCCGATAGAGCTGGCTTCGCGAGCAATGCAGCGCGTCGGCGATCCGCGCGGCGGTCAGATCAGCGATGTCGCAATGCGCCTCGATGTAGAGCTTGGCGGCAGCCAGAAGAGCCTCGCGACCGCCGTTGCCCGGGCTCGCCGAGCCGCGGCCGAAACGATGCCGCGTGAGGGCGATGGCCATCTGTTCCGTCGCCGCCAGCGCGAACGCCCACTCGTCGTCGCTCAGGTTCGAGCCGTGTTTGGAGAGCGTGCACAGTTGCGCCCAGAGAAAGGGAGCGAGCCCCTCGTCGGAGAGCTTCCGCACCGTCTGACCCGCCAGACCGCCCTGGCCGATGGCCGCTTCGACGGTCTTCCTCGGCAGCACCATGAAGAGGAAGTTGTGCGGATCCCAGTGCATCCGCATCTCCCGGCCATAGTCCGAGATGAAGAGCTCTCCCGGGCCGAGCGTCGTGACGGTGCCGCGGTTGTGCTCGATGACCAACCGGCCTTCGCGCAAGGCGCCGATGACGATCGCGTCGCCCAGGATGTTCTGGGACGCGCTCTGGACGATGGGCACGTTGTTGAGCGACTCGAGGAAGTGAGCGCCGCGCTCGCCGGGGCACCAACGAAGGTGACTGTAGAAAGGCTCGCCGGCGCCGCCGATGCCGAAACGAAACGGCGGCATGCCGACCGCGAGCCCCCACTTCGCGACATCGAGCCAGTAGGCGAACCGATCCTCGGCCAGGGTCGCTCGGCTTCGCATCTGGCGCAGCGGAGACGGTGCCGTGTCTGCCTTTGCCATCCGTTGCCGCCCCCCGGCGCGGCGCTCACCACCATGAGCGACGTGATGCACGCCGTCGTTGCGCCGACGTTTGAAGCTCCATCCTATCGCCGCGATGTGAGCCTGCCCCAGGCGTAGCGAGACAGGAGTCCGCCGGCCGACGCGACAGCGGCCGCCAAGACGACGGGCGGAACGAACGTCGACCTGCCGTGCACCGCGGCTGCCAGCTCGAGGGGCGTCGCACGAAAGATGGAGAGCACGGCTCCCGGGCTGGGCGCGAAGCTGTCGAGCCTGCGACGCCTACAGCTCTTGGTTTTCGGTGACCAGCGAGCGAGTCCACGTCACGGACAACCTGAACCGGATCTTCAACGACGGCTTCGAGTCGGCCGGCACCGGCGCCTGGAGCGCGACGCTGCCGTAGCGTTCGGCCAGTGTTCACCGTTGGCGCGCTGGAGAAGGCGCTCGCCACGCATCGCTGCTTGGCTGGTCAACCCGAAGAGAGCCCTCGTCATACCTGGTAGCGCTCTCGCCATGCTGTCGCTGTCGTTTCCCCAAACTCCCCTGCCGTCGCTGAGTCCTCACTCGACCGTCATGACGTGGCGGCGCGGACCAGCCCGAGCCCGAGCAGCGTGGCGGCTCCTCCCGCCAGGCTCCAGAGGATCGGGATCACGACGGGCGCCGTCAACACGTTCCAGGCCAGGATGGAAACGAGGAGCGGCATCACCGCGAAGGCGGCGCCGCGCCTCCACGGGAACCCCAGGGGCGGGAGCCCGCTAGCCTCGCGGCGGACCCGGCGCATCACGTCTTGCGCGAGCGTGGCCGAGGGCTCGCGGTCGTCGGCGAGCGCTCGGGCGAGCCCTTCGGGGTCGATCATCGCGCCACCATCCTCTCGAGCTTGGCGGCGAGCAGCTTCCGCGCGCGATGCAGTCGCGCCTTGAGCGTGCCCGGGGGGATGCCGAGGATCGCTGCCGTCTCCTCCACGCCCTGTTCCTGAAAGTAGAAGTGAACGACCGCTTCGCGGTAGAGAGCCGGCAGCGAGGCGACCGCGCGGCGAACGGCGGCATCGCGTCGTCCGGCCTCGAGCTCGTGCGAGGGATCGGCGTCGCTCGCGATGTCGGCGAGCGGTTCCGCGGGGGCCCGGAGCCGCCGCAGGAACGTCCGGTAGACGTTCGCCGCGATGGCGAAGAGCCACGTGGAGAAGGCCGACTCGCCGCGCCAAGCGGGCAACGCTCGATACGCCCTGATGAACGCCTCCTGCACCATCTCCTCGGCCAGCGGCTCGTCGCGGACAAAGCGCCACGCCAGCCGGAACAGCGGGCGCTGCCAGCGACGCACGAGCTCTTCGTACGCATCGACGTCTCCGGCGAGCACGCGTCGAACCGCCTCTGCGTCGTCTATCGGCACCTCGCTTCCCGCAGATACCGCCTGGTTAGACGGTCATGGCGCCCGTCTGGTTGCATCGGCGAAGCGCATGCAACCGCGGAGGCGGTCGGCGAGTCCAACCGATCGATGCAACAGCCGCAGGTCGACCTCGCAATCGCACTCGTCGTGGCACTCACGCTGTCGTGCGTGTTCATCTGCCCCTATCTGGCGATCACCGGCTGGGCGCGTGAACGCCGGCGCGAGCGTGAGGCACTCTACCGCTACGACGTCCTGAGGAAGCTTGCCGAGCACCCGGCGTGCGCCGCCCAGGTCCTGGCTGCCATCGAGGGGCACGCCGCGCAGGAAGCGGCCACGCGCCGCCGGTCCACCGAGGCCTCGGGTGTGGCGGTCTTCGTCGCCGGCGCCGCGCTCACGGCGGCGCTGGTCATGCTACCGGTCGGCGACGCATGGCTCCTCGGCATCGTGCCGGCCGCGGTCGGCGCGACCCTCGTCTTCTACTCGCGATCGCCGCGCCCCGCGGCCCGCTGACACGACGGCGGCGCCCGCGCGCCGAGCCGCACACGAAGGAGCTGCGATGAAGCGGTTGCTCTTGCTTCTCGTCCTGTTACCCCTATGTCTGAGGGCCGACGACGGGCTGCTCGGCTCGGCGCGCGCCAGCCTGGCGGCCAACGACGTGAACGCCGCCGTGCGGACCCTGGAGCGGGCGGTCGCCTCGCAGCCAGCGGCCGCCGAGGCACACTGGTGGCTCGCGCACGCCTACGCCGTGAAGGCGCAACGTTCCGGGATGTTCGGGCAGATCTCGCTGGCGCGGAAAAGCGCTGCGGAGCTGCAGGCGGCCGTCGCCGCGGACCCGGAGCACCTCGATGCCCGGATGGAGCTCGTCAGCTTCTACGCGTCGTCGCCCGGAGTCTTCGGCGGCGACCTGGCGAGGGCCGTCGCGGAGGCGAAGGAGATCGCCCGGCGCGATCCGATGCGCGGGCTAGAGGCGGAGGCGCGGCTGGCGGCCGCGCGGGAGGATCTCGTCGCGGCC
>Ga0209382_10001292_pt1 | contig 39714 bp, 40 predicted proteins | sample SoiMetdeltSBSDD5_FD_187599 | JGI IMG/M metagenome (GOLD analysis project Ga0209382, IMG submission 187599) | Bulk soil microbial communities from a Populus tree surrounding site in Tennessee, USA - Soil MetaG P. deltoides SBSDD5 (SPAdes) (version 2) | ecosystem: Environmental > Terrestrial >... | reverse complement strand
ACGCTGACGTCGAACGCTCCGCGGGCAACATCCGCGAAGACCCGCGCGGGCGCAGCCAGGGCGGCGGCAAGTTGCAGAAACTGCAATGCGAATTCGCGACGATCGATCATCCGTGTCAGTTGTAACGGTCGGGCGCGTCCGCCGCAATCCCATCGAGATCTGGACACGGTCAACTGACGTCGATCATGAAAAATCGCTACGCAATCAGCATCGCCCTTGCGGCTGCAATCTCCCTCGGCGGCTGCAGAGACGACGTCGCAGCCGACCCGGCCCCGCCGCCGCAAGTCTCCGTGGTCACGGTTCGACGCACCAGCGTCCCGGTAACGACGGACCTGCCGGGCCGGACCTCTGCGTATCTCGTCGCACAAGTCCGTGCACGCGTGGACGGCATCGTATTGAAGCGCGCCTTCGAGGAAGGCTCCAACGTCACCGCCAATCAGTTGCTGTATCAGATCGATCCGGCGCCGTATCGCGCAGCGCTCGATAGCGCGCGAGCGCAGCTTGCCCGAGCCCGAGCGAACGCCGAGGCGACAGCAGCCCAGGCGCAGCGCGACGCAGTGCTGGTAAAGGCGAATGCAGTCAGCCAGCAGGTCTACATCAATGCCGTCGCAGCTCAGCGGCAGGCAGCGGCGGATGTCTCCGCCGGCGAAGCTGCGGTCCAGACCGCGACGATCAATCTCGGTTACACCAACGTCGTCGCTCCGATCTCCGGGCGCATCGGCACGTCACTCGTTACGCAGGGCGCGTACGTGCAGGCGCAAGCCGCCACGCTCATGTCCACGATCCAGCAGATCGATCCCATTTATGTCGATCTGAACCAGACGAGCGTCGAAGGCCTGGAGCTGCGCCGGCAAGTCGCGACGGGCGGCTTGAAGGTCAACGGCCCGGACCAGGCGAAGGTCCGTCTGCTTCTCGAGGACGGCACCGAGTACTCCCAGACCGGCACGCTGGAATTCACGGACATCACCGTCGACGCCGGCACCGGCTCGGTGACGGTGCGCGCCCTCTTCCCGAATCCGCACCACGTGCTGTTGCCGGGAATGTTCGTGCGAGCGCGCATCGATCTCGGTTCGGACGATCGCGCCATCCTCGTGCCCGAGGACGGCGTGACTCACGACCGCACCGGCAAGGCGACGGTGCTCACCGTCGGACCCGACAACAAGGTCGCGACGCAAACAGTCGCCGCGACGCGCACGGTCGGCGACAACTGGGTCGTCGAGAGCGGCCTGAAAGACGGCGATCGCGTCATCGTGAGCGGCGTGCAGAGGGTGCAGCCGGGCATGGCAGTGCAACCGCAGTAGCCGGCCACACATGGCGCGCTTCTTCATCGATCGCCCCATCTTCGCGATCGTCATTGCGATCCTGATCGCGCTGGCCGGCGCGCTGTCGATCACACGTCTGCCGATCGAGCAGTATCCGCCGATCGCGCCGCCGTCGGTGCAGATCACCACTTCGTATCCCGGCGCGTCCGCCGAGACGATGGAAAACACCGTCGTGCAGGTGATCGAGCAGAACATGAGCGGCATCGATCACCTGCTGTACATGGGCTCGACCAGCGACAGCTCCGGCCAGGCGACGACGACCCTCACCTTCGAGCCGGGCACGAACGCCGACATCGCGCAGGTCCAGGTGCAGAACAAGCTGCAGCTCGCCGTGCCGCTGCTGCCGGCGCAGGTTCAGCAATCCGGCATTCGCGTCGTCAAGTCGAGCACGTCGTTCCTGCTGGTTGCCGGCTTCGTCTCTTCGGATCCGACGGCGACGCGCTACGACATCGCCGACTTCGTCGTGTCGCACGTGCAGGATCCGGTCAGCCGGCTCAACGGCGTCGGCAACATCAATGTCTTCGGCACGCAGTACGCGATGCGGATCTGGCTCGATCCGAACAAGCTGAACAGCTACTCGCTCATGCCCGTCGACGTGACCGACGCGCTGCTCGCGCAGAACGTGCAGATCTCCGGCGGACAGCTCGGCGGCGCGCCGGCTCCCGCCTCCCAGCGGCTCAGCGCGACGATCACCGAGTCGACGTTGCTGCGCACGCCGGAGGAGTTCGGCCGCATCCTGCTGAAAGTGAATCCAGATGGCTCGCAGGTGCGACTGAGCGATGTCGCGCGCATCGGGCTCGGCGCCGAGAACTACAGCACCGATACCAAGTACAACGGCCAGCCGGCAGCAGGGATCGGCGTTCAGCTCGCGCCCGGTGCCAACGCACTGGAAACCGCCGATTCCATCCGCGCGCGCATCGCCGAGCTGCAGCCCTACTTCCCGCCGGGCATCAGCGTCGTCTATCCCTACGACACGACGCCATTCGTGCGCATCTCGATCGTCGAGGTCGTCAAGACGTTGCTCGAAGGCATCGTGCTGGTGGTCCTGGTGATGTTGCTGTTCCTGCAGAACTTGCGCGCAACGGTCATACCGGCCGTCGCGGTCCCGGTCGTGCTGCTCGGAACGTTCGGCGTCATGGCAGCCGTCGGGTTCTCGATCAACACACTGTCGATGTTCGGGCTGGTGCTGTCGATCGGCCTGCTGGTGGACGATGCAATTGTCGTGGTCGAGAACGTCGAGCGGCTCATCGCCGAAGAAGGGCTGTCGCCGCGCGAGGCGACGCGCAAGGCGATGGACCAGATCACGGGTGCGCTGATCGGCGTCGCACTCGTGCTGTCGGCAGTATTCGTACCGGTGGCGTTCTCGTCCGGCTCGGTCGGCGCCATCTACCGCCAGTTCGCGCTGACGATCGTCGTGGCGATGCTGCTGTCGGTATTCGTCGCGCTGACGCTGACGCCCGCACTCTGTGCCCTGATCCTCAAGCCCGCGGGTCACGAGCGGCGGCGGCGCTTCTTCGACTGGTTCAATCGCACCTTCGAGCACACTCGCAACCGCTACCTGGGCGGAGTCCGTCACGTGATCGGCCGATCGGGCCGCTGGCTCATCGTCTACGGCTGCGTCCTGCTGGCGGTCGGACTGTTGTTCATGCGGCTGCCGACCTCGTTCCTGCCGAACGAGGATCAGGGTTTCGTCTTCGTGCTCGTGCAAGGACCGCCCGACAGCACCATCGGCCGCACTGACGCCGCGCTCGACGACGTCAGCAAATATCTGCACGACGACGAAGCGAAGATGGTCGACTCGGTCTTCCAGATCAGCGGCTTCAACTTCGCGGGGCGCGGCCAGAACCAGGGCATGCTGTTCGTGCGCTTCAAGGATTGGGACGAGCGCCAGGATCCGAGCCTGAGCGTGCAGGCGCTGATGGGCCGCATCAACGCGCATTTCGCGTCGTACGGTGCGGCCGCGATCATTCCCGTCAATCCGCCGCCGATCCGCGAGCTCGGCACGGCCGCCGGCTTCGACTTCGAGCTGCAGGACCGCGGCGGCATCGGCCACCTGAAGCTGATCGAAGCACGCGACCGCCTGCTGCAGCTTGCGCGACAGGACTCGACGATGGAGTTCGTCCGCGCCAACGGCCTCGATGACAACCCGACGTTCCGCATCAAGATCGACCGCGAGAAAGCGAGCGCACTCGGCGTCAGCATCGCCGACATCGACCGGTCGTTCTCGATCGCGTGGGGCTCGCTGTACGTCAACAACTTCCTCGACACCGACGGCCGCATCAAGCGCGTCTTCGTGCAGGCGGACGAGCCGTTCCGCATGAACCCGCAGGATCTGCGCCTGCACTACGTGCGTAACAACCACGGAACGATGGTGCCGATCTCCGCCTTCGCGACCACCGAGTGGACCTACGGCTCGCCGAAGCTGGAACGCTACAACGGCATCTCCGCCGTGGAGATCCAGGGACAAGCGGCGTCCGGCAACAGCACGGGCCAGGCACTGGAGTCGATGGCGCGATTGGCGAAGCAACTGCCGTCGGGCGTCGGCTACGAGTGGACCGGCTTGTCACTGCAGGAAGTGCTGTCGGGCTCGCAAGCTCCGTTCCTGTACGCGATCTCGATCATGGTCGTGTTCCTGAGTCTCGCTGCGCTGTACGAGAGCTGGTCGATTCCGATCTCCGTGCTCCTGATCGTGCCGCTCGGCATTCTCGGCGCGCTGTGCGCAGCGATAGGCACAGGCTTGTCGAACGACGTCTACTTCCAGGTCGGCCTGCTGACGACGATCGGTTTGTCCGCCAAGAACGCGATCCTGATCGTCGAGTTCGCGCGTAACCTGCATCGCGAGGGAAGCGGCGTGGTCGAGTCGGCGATCCAGGCCGCGCATCTGCGGCTGCGTCCGATCCTGATGACGTCGATGGCCTTCATCCTCGGCGTGTTGCCGCTCGCAGTGGCTACGGGCGCCGGGTCGGCGAGCCGCAACGCTATCGGCACCGGCGTGATCGGCGGCATGCTGAGCGCGACGTTCCTCGCGACGTTCCTCATCCCGATGCTGTTCGTCGTGATCGCACGGAAGCTGGGGCGCGAACGATAAGGCGCGCAAGCGATTGCGCAATGCGTTTGGTACCATCGCAGCGGTGCCTCCGTCCTCCCGTCACCTGCCGCTGCTCGGCATCGCCTTCAAGCTCGCCTCGCTCGCCGTCTTCGCCGTGATGACGGTCCTGATCAAGTACCTGGGCCGCGACATCCCGGCGGGCCAGACCATCTTCGTGCGGGGGGTAATCTCCGTCGTCGTGCTCGCGCTGATCGCCTGGAGCACGGGCAGCCTGCACCTGCTCAAGACCACCAACTGGCGCTCGCATGCGCTGCGCTCGCTGTGCGGTACGGTGAGCATGTTCTGCCTGTTTACCGCGATATCGATGATTCCGCTGGCCGACCTCACAGCGATCTCGTTCACGACGCCGCTGTTCCTCACGGTGCTGGCGATGGTGTTCCTGGGCGAGCGGATTCACCGCTTTCGCTGGACCGCGCTCGGCGTCGGCTTCCTCGGCGTGCTCATCACCATCGGACCCCACCTGTCGTTCGCCCACGGCTCGTCGGCCGGCGTCCTGGTCGCACTGGCCGCAGCGATCTTCTCGGCGTTCGCGATGGTCTTTCTGCGCAGCATGAGCGGCGGCGAGCACGCGATCACGATCACGTTCTACTTCTCGCTGACGTTCATGGCATGCACGGCTTTGACGGCGCTGCAGGGCTGGCCCACGCCCACGCCCACGCAATGGCTGCTGATCGCGCTCGCGGGACTGTTCGGCGTCATCGGCCAGCTCCTGCTGACTTACTCGTATCGCTACGCCGAGGCGTCGACGATTGCGCCGCTCGACTACAGCAACATGATCCTGGCGATCATCACCGGCTATGCGTTCTTCGACGAGATCCCGTCGCTCTCCGTCTGGATCGGCGCGCCGCTGATCCTCGGCTCCGGGCTGCTCATCCTGTGGCGCGAGTACTCCCTGAAGAAGCAGCTCAGCACGCCCAGCCCGCAGTCGTAGCGTCATATACGCGCCGCGCTCGGGCGACTAACCTCACGGTGCAATGCCTGGCGAGCCCCGATTGCGACATAACCCGCTGATCGACCCGCGCGAGCTCGAGCAGTTGCACGGCCAGTGCTTCTCGTGGGCGCTCACGTGCACACGCGGGCATCGCAGCGAGGCGGAGGATGTTCTGCAGATGACCTATCTCGCCATCATTGAGGGACGCGCGCGCTTCGACGGCGAATCCAGCCTCAAGACCTGGCTGTTCGCCGTGATTCGCAATCACGCACGGTCGCGGTCGCGGCACCTCCGCTATGTGCTGCAATCTCTCAGCCGCATAGCCGCGTTTGCTGCCGATGAGCAGACTCGCGATGAGCCGCATTCCGAGACGCATCGGCTCGTCGCGGCGCTGCATGCGCTGCCGAACCGGCAACGCGAGGTGCTCGACCTGGTGTTCTATCGCGGTCTCGCGATTGCCGAAGCCGCCAAAGTGCTGGGGATCGGGTTGGGCACTGCGCGTGTCCACTACGAGCGCGGCAAAGCGACGCTGCGCCGTCAGTTGGCAGCGCTGGAGCGCATGCCATGAGCGATCACGATCTCGCCGCCGCACTCCGCGCTGCGCTGGAGCAACGAGACCGCGTCGTACGTCCACCGCACTTCGCGACGATGTGGACGGATCGAGGCGAGCGCCGCAGGCCGCTGCTGCCGTGGCGTCCGCTCGTTGCGAGCGCGGCCTGCGCTCTCGTAGTCGTGGGCATCGTCTGGAATTCGACGCAGCGCCCGGCGCGTCTCGATCCGGTGCTCGCTCATCAATTGTCGTCCGCCGAGTATTGGCGCGTGCCGACGGACGACGTACTCGTCTACGAGGCCGCGCCGCTGAGCGCGGACCTGCCCTCTCCCACCGGCTTACAGATCTCGCTCGAGGAATCGCTGCTATGAACTCGCACTTCGCCCGCGTCGCGCTCCTGTGCCTCGCTGCCGTAATCGCTGCGCCGCTCTACGCTGCCGATCAACCCGACAAGGACGAATGGCTCAAGGGCCGGTTGTTCGGTCCGGAGCTGATCCTCAAGCATCAAAGCAAGCTCAAGCTCAGCGAGCAGCAGCGTGACGCGATCGGCGCGGAGCTCAAGCGCGTGCAGGCCCAGGCCGCGGAGAGCGATTGGACGCTGATGAGCGAGGCCTCCGGGCTGCAGGAGCTGATCGACAAGTACCCGGTCGATGGCAAGGCCGTGATGAACGGCGTCGACCGCATCTTCGCGGCCGAGAATCGCAAGAAGCGGCTGTACGTCGAGATGCTGGTCAACATCAAGAACCTTCTGACCGCGGAACAGGTCGCCTATCTCAAGTCAGTGAGCGAACAGAAATGAACGCGCTACCCGGCAGGCTGACACCGATGGTAGTGGCCGCCACACTCGTTGCGTGCGGTGGCGGCGGCGGAGGCGGAAGCAATCCCCCGCCGGTGCCGCCCGTGACACAACCGCCACCGGCGACGATCAGCAAAGCGGAGGCCTACCGCTTTCTCAATCAGGCCACGTTCGGCGCAACGGACGCCGAGGCGCAGAGCGTCATCGCGACCGGCTACGAAGCCTGGATCGATCAGCAACTGCAGCGCCCAGCTTCGCTGGAGTTGCCGCACGTTCAACAGGCCTTCGCCGCTTTCCCGCCCGGCGCCGACTTCACGCGTCTGCACGAAGACCGCGTGGACATCTGGCTGCGGCACGCGCTGCACGCGCCGGATCAGCTCCGTCAGCGCGTCGCGTTCGCGCTCTCGCAGATCATGGTGATTTCGCAGCAGAGCCCGCTGGTCGGCTATCCGTGGGGCTGCGCGAGCTATTACGACATGCTCGCGCAGAACGCCTTCGGCAACTTCCGCGACCTGATGGAGAACGTGACGCTGCATCCGGCGATGGGTGTCTACCTGTCGATGCTCGGCAACCAGAAGCCGGACGCCGCGCGCAACATCCGCCCGGACGAGAACTATGCGCGCGAGCTGATGCAGCTCTTCACGATCGGACTCGTGCAGCTCAATGCGGACGGCAGCATCAAGACCGATACTGCGGGCAAGCCGATTCCGACCTACGACCAGGAGATCGTGCAGGGATTCGCGCACGTCTACACGGGCTGGACTTTTTCGGGCGCGCCGAGCTTCGCGACCGCGTTCCCGACGATCGCCAATCAGATCCGGCCGATGCAGGCGTATGCCGAGCAGCACGCGACGGGTACGAAACGGCTGCTCAACTATCCCGGCGCCCTCGCGACGGTCATCCCTGCGGGCCAGACGCCCGAGCAGGATCTCGATGCGGCGCTCGACAACATCTTCAATCATCCGAATGTCGCGCCGTTCATCGCGCAGCGATTGATCCAGCACCTGGTGACCAGCAATCCGTCGCCGCAGTACGTCGCGCGAGTGGCGGCGAAGTTCGACAACGACGGCTCGGGCAAGCGCGGCAATCTCGCCGCGGTCGTCAAAGCATTGCTGCTCGATACCGAAGCGCGAGCTGCACCGGCGAGCGCAACCGCAGGCAAGCTCAAGGAGCCGCTGCTGCGACTGACACAGCTCTGGCGTGCATACGCCGCGGCCTCGCAGAGCGGCAAGTACAACGTGCAGAACATCACCGGGCTCATCGGCCAGGGGCCGCTGCAGGCGCCGTCAGTCTTCAACTTCTTCAGCCCGTTCTACGCGCCGCCGGGCGAAGTCGCGAATCAAGGGCTGGTCGCGCCGGAGATGCAGCTCACGACGGAGTACCTGTCGAGCCTGTGGACCGACTATGTGTTCGTGCTCGCATTCTGCTACACGACGACGCCGGTCCAGGGCTGTCCGCCGATACCGGATGCGCTGCGGCCCGACCTCGTCATCATCGACGCGGCTGCCGAGCGCGCGCTCGCGTCCAATCCGCAAGCGCTCGTCGACGCGATCGCCGTCCGGCTCGTCGGCGGGCCGATCTCGAACACGCTCAGCACACAGGCCAGAGGCATGGTGGAACGCGCACCGTCGGGCGACCCGGCGTTGCGTGTCGCGGAGGCGCTCTATCTGATCGCGAGCGCACCCGAAGTGGCGTTGCAGCGCTAGCGCCGAATCAGGAGCCGTTATGGATCGCTTCAATCGTCGACGCTTTCTCAAATGTGCCGCCGCCGGCGGCCTGGCTTACGCGTTCGGCCGCACGCCGCAGGCTGTGTCCGCGGCAACGTTCGGCAGCAACGCGGCGTTCGCCGACTACAAGGCACTCGTCTGCGTGTTTCTCTTCGGCGGCAACGATTCGTTCAACATGGTCGTGCCGCGCAGTGCGGCGGAGTACAGCGCTTATGCGACCTCGCGACAGAATCTCGCAATCGCCCAAGCGAGCCTGCTGCCGATCAATTCGCTGGTGCCGGACCCGAACGGCGCGCTGCATGGTCTGCATCCGTCGATGGGCGAGGTCGCAACGCTGTTCGAACAGGACGAGGTGTGCGCCATCGTTGCGAACATCGGGCCGCTCATCGAGCCGACTTCGAAAGCGCAGTACCAAGCCAAGGCGACGCGACTGCCGCCGCAGCTCTTCTCGCACAACGATCAGCAGGACCAGTGGCACGCGCTCAAGGGCGAAGCAACGCTCAAGTCGGGCTGGGCTGGGCGCATCGCGGATGCGTTGATGGCCCCCGGCGCATCACCGCCGCTCGATCAATCGCTCGCGGTCAATCTCTCGCTCAATGGACAGACGCTGTTCCAGGCGGGAGCTACATCGGTTCCCTACACGATGGGTCCGACCGGTCCAGTGCCGTTCTTCGGACTCGAGAATACGGATGCATACACCCTGGCACGCCGTGCTGCGTTCGAGAGCATCCTGCGCGCGAATCATGCGACCGTGTATGAGCGCGCCTACTCGAGTGTGCAGCAGCGCGCTCTGCAGGGAGCAGCCAAGGTCAACGACGCGCTGGCCAGCGTGCGAAGTCCGAACGCCGCGCCCTTCGCGACGGCTTTTCCGATGACGCCGCTCGGACAACAGCTCAAGACTGTCGCCGAGCTGATCGCGGCACGCGATCGGTTGGAAGTGAGCCGGCAGATCTTCTTCGTCGCCACGGGCGGATTCGACACGCACGACGCACAGGTGCAGGACCAGCCGCAGCTCCTCGGCGGCCTGAGCAACGCCCTGGCCGCGTTCTATCGCGCCACCGTGGACCTCGGCGTCGCCGCGAGCGTCACGACTTTCACGCAATCGGATTTCGGTCGCACGCTCACTTCGAACGGCGACGGCACCGACCACGCCTGGGGCGGCAATCAGCTCGTGATCGGCGGCGCCGTCGCGGGCCGCACGCTGTACGGTCGCTATCCGCTGCTGCAGATCGACGGGCCGGACGACGTCGGCGGCGGGCGCATGATCCCCGGAGTCTCGTCCGATCAGTACGCAGCAACGCTTGCGAAATGGTTCGGCGTCTCCGCCGGCTCGCTGTCCGTCGTCGCACCTCACATCGGCAATTTCGCGCAGGGGGATCTCGGCTTCATGCTAACGTGAGCGGCGCATCCCAAGGAGGAGTCGCTCATGTCGAAACTGCGCGTGCACGCTTTTTCCATTTCGCTCGACGGTTACGGCGCCGGGCCGAACCAGGGGCTGGAGAATCCGCTCGGCGTCGGCGGCGAGTCGCTGCACGGGTGGGTCGTTGCGACGCGCACGTTTCAGCAGCTCTACGGAAAGTCGGAAGGCACGACCGGAGTCGACGACGATTTCGCAGCGCGCGGCTTCGTGAACCTCGGCGCGTGGATTCTCGGCCGCAACATGTTCGGACCGATTCGCGGCGACTGGCCGGACGACCAATGGAAAGGCTGGTGGGGCGACGAACCGCCGTATCACACGGATGTCTTCGTGCTCACTCACTACCGGCGCGCGCCGATCAGCATGGCCGGCGGCACGACATTCCACTTCGTCACCGACGGCATTCACGCAGCGCTGGATCGTGCGAAGGCTGCCGCGAAGGGCCGCGATATACGGCTCGGCGGCGGCGCTGCCACGATTCAGCAATACCTGCGGGCAGGGTTGATCGACGAGCTGCACGTGGCCATAGCACCCGTCCTGCTCGGGTCGGGTGAACATCTGTTCAAAGGCGTCGACCTGTTGCAGCTCGGCTACCGCTGTGTCGAGCACGTGCCCTCCGCCGCTGCGACGCACGTGGTGCTGAAAAAATAACTCGGCGCACCGCTCAGATGATTCCACCGTTGGCGCGCAACACCTGGCCGTTGACCCACGCGCCGTCGGGACCGGCGAGGAACGAGACGACCGCAGCGATATCGGTCGGCTGACCCAACCGCTCGAGCGGCGCGAGCTTGCTCAATCGCTGCACGAGCTCGTGCGACTTGCCCGTGAGAAAGAGATCGGTGCCGGTCGGTCCTGGCGCAACCGCGTTGACGGTGATGTTGCGGCCGCGCATTTCATTGGCGAGGACGTGCGTCAGCGCTTCGACACCAGCCTTCGTGGCTGCATAGACACCATACGTCGGTTGATAAAGACCGACGACGCTCGATGAGAAGCTGATGATGCGTCCGCCGCTGCGCAGGCGCCGCGCCGCTTCACGCATGCCGTTGAACACACCCTTGAGATTGATCGCGATGTGGCGATCGAACAGCTCGTCGCTCGTTTCGGCAATCGAGGCGAGCTCCATGATGCCGGCGTTGTTGACCAGTACATCCACGCCGCCGTAGGTGGCCTCGGCTGTGTCAAAGAGAGCGCGCATCGCGGCTGGATCGCTGACGTCGGCGCGGATGGCTGTGGCGACACCGCCCGCATCGCGAATAGCGGCTGCCTGGGCATCTGCTTCCTTGGCGCGGCCGGCATAGTTGACGACGACCTTGAAGCCGTCGGCGGCGAGTCTCTCCGCAATGGCAGCGCCGATCCCGCGTGAGGCGCCGGTGACGATGGCGGTACGTTCGTTCTGCGGCATGTGGTGCACCTTGAACAAGCCCCCTCATGCCCGCATTCTGCGCTCATGACTGCCAAGCTCAAGATCGACTTCGTGTCGGATGTCTCCTGTCCCTGGTGCGTGATCGGGCTGCGCTCGCTCGAACAGGCACTGGAGCGCGTCGGCGATGCTGCGACCGCCGACATTCATTTCCAGCCGTTCGAGCTCAACCCGCACCTGCCGCAGGAAGGTCAGGACATTACCGAGCACCTGACGCAGAAGTACGGCTCGACGCCCGAAGAGCAGCTGCGCAATCGGGAGGCCATTCGCGCTCGCGGCGCCGACCTCGGCTTCACGTTCGACATGGGCAAGCGCGCCCGCGTGTACAACACGTTCGACGCCCATCGGCTGCTGCACTGGGCAGAGATCGAAGGGCGTCAGCGCGAGCTGAAGCGCGCGCTGTTCGCCGCGTACTTCACGGAAGGACGCAACCCGAGCGATCGCGAAGTGCTGGTCGATCTCGCCGCGCAGGCGGGCCTCGATGCCGCGCGGGCCCGCGAGATCCTGGAATCGGATCGCTACGCGGACGAGGTTCGCGAACGCGAGCAGTTCTACGGCCGGCAGGGCATCCGCGCCGTGCCGTCGGTGATCGTCAACGACAAATACCTGATCCAGGGCGGACAGCCCGTCGAGGTCTTCGAGCGGGCGTTGCGCGAGATAGCTTCAGAGGAAGCGCCAGCGCACTAGGATCGCGACGGCCACCGGCACCAGGAAGATGAGTGCGAAGACCGGCAGCTCTTCGGCAACGGAGTAACCGGCCTTCGCCACGCCGGTCCACATGTTGAATGCGGCGATCAGCAACCACAGCGCCACGTACGCAACCGTGGCCACCGTGGTCGCGGCCGGATAGTTCGATGAAAACAGCCTGCCGAGAATCAGGAAGGCAGCCAGCAGCAGGAAGCCCGTGAGCAGGAACAGTCCGGTGCGCATCGTGGCCCCTACTCTAGATTACAATTGCGCCTTCGTCTGCAGCGGAACCCGCCCCGGGGCGGGGTACTTTTAGCATCCATGAAACCAGCATTCTTCCTTGCACCGCTCCTCCTGGCCGTCGCGTTCACGGCGTCCGCACAGTCTGACGACGAGCCCGAGACGGCTCCTCCCAGCAACGACGTGCGCACCTTCACGCTGGGCGAGTTTTCCGCGTTGGCATTGCGCGACGGCACGATCTCCGTGCCGAACGACAACAAAGTGTTCGGCGTCGGGCATACGCATGCAGAGGTCGCTGCAGTCCTGACTGAAGCCGGTCAACCGACGGATCGACTGGAGCTTTCGCTGCAGCCGCTGCTCGTGAAGACAGCGGAACGCGTGATGCTGTTCGACACCGGCGCGGGCACCAACATGGGACCGAGCGCCGGCAAGCTGCGCGCCTCGCTGGATGCCGCGGGGACGGCGCCAGCGCTCGTGACCGACATTTTCATCTCGCACAGTCACGGCGATCACGTCGGCGGCCTGCTGAACGCTGAGGGCGCGCTCGCGTTCCCGAACGCGACGATTCACATCTCCGCACCGGAATGGGCCTATCTGAAAGGAATGACCGCGGAGCAAGCCTCGGCTGCCGGCGTCGGGCAGCACGCCGCATTGATCGCCGCGATCACGCCGAAAGTCGCTGCGTTCGAACCAGGTGCTGACATCGTTCCCAACGCGGTCAAGGCGGTCGACATCAAGGGCCACACGCCCGGTCATTCCGGCTACATGATCCACTCCGGCAAAGCCTCGCTGTTCTACGTCGGCGACACCGTGCACCACTTCGTCGTGTCAGTGCGCAAACCGGAATGGACTTGCGGCTTCGACATGGACGCCACGACCTCGCAGGCGAGCCGCAAGGCTGTGCTCGGCGCGGCCGCGACGAGCGGACAGGTCATCTACGCGTTCCACTTCCCGTTCCCGGGCGTAGGAAAGATCGGCGGCCGCGACGGCGCGCTCAGCTGGGCTGCGAAATAGACTCAGCAACCGTCGCCGCAGCCAAGCAGCGCCGCTATCGATTCGAGTGGCACGGCATTCCACCCGACGACGGCTCAACCGCCGGCTTTCCCGATCTTGATCCCGCCGTTCAGCGTCTTGATGCGGATGACCGGACCGCCGCCGTTCAGGGTCGCGACGATGATGTCCTCCATCGTGACCGAGACGCCGCCGCGGCCCTCGCTGCGTTCGATGCGAGGCTTGGTCGGCTTCACGTCCAGCTCGAAGTCCGACACGATCTCGCCGCGCGAGCTGTCGAGGTGCAGCTCAGCTTTCGCGCTCGCCGGCAACCTCAGCGTGATGTCGCCGTTCAGCGAGGACAGCGAGGTTGCGCCGCCCGCCGCTACGCCCGTCAGCCCGACGGTGATCGGATTGTTCACGCTCTCCGCAATCACCGAGCCGGTGATGTTGGTGGCGGTGATCGGCCCGTTGACGTTTTCCAGCTCCAGGTCGCCGACGATGTCGCGCACGATGATCTCGCCCTCGTTGACGGTGGAAAGGTCCAGCGAGGCACGGCGCGGCACGCGCGCGACGATGGTGATCGGGCTCGGCGGCGCGTTGGACTCGATCGAGACGCTGTTGTCGCGCTCGCTGATCTCCAGGCCCGAGCCGCCGCCCGACAGCATCTTCGCGCCGGAGGGCATCGTGATCTTGCGGCGGCCGCCGGACAGCGTGACCGTCAGCGCGACGTCGCGGCGCTCCTCGCCGATCACTTCGATGCGCGCCGAAAGGATGTCGATTTCCATCGAAATCGGCTCGCCCGGGCGCGACAGCGGAATGGTGATGGTTTCCGGCTGCATCTGCGCCGGGGCTGCGCGCTGCGGCTGTTCCTTGGCCTGACCCAGCGCGACGGCGGCGCCGAGCAGTGCGATCGTTCCCACGATGAAGTGTTTTGCAGTGCTCATAAGTTACTTGCTCTTGCGGATGCGCAGATCGCCATTGAGAGATTCGATGCTGAACGTCGGGCCGCCCGATCCGAGACGGATCCCGGCGGCCTGCTCGATGTGGTAGACGAAGCGGCCGCCTTCGGTGCGCCGCTCGACTTTTGCGGGCAGCGGCAGCGGCTCGAGGTCGAACTCGGACACGATGTTTCCCTGCATCACGCTCAGCGCGGCGTCGAGCCCGGCGCCGCCGGGCACCGTCAGCGTGATGTCGCCGTTGATCGTCTTGATGCTGCAATCGTGGCTCGGCGCGCGCGCGAAGCTCACTTCGACAGTGCCGTTGACGCTTTCGATCTCAGCACAATCCTGCAGCTCCGTCACGGCGACTGGACCATTCACGTTGCTGGCCGTCACAGCGCCGCCGCCACCGACTACGTCGATACTGCCGTCAGTGACTGTGCTCACGTCGATCTGCGTGCCCGGTGGCACAGTCACTTCGAACTGGTAGTCGACGCGGCAGCCGCGGCAACGATTGACTCGCGGCCGCGCGGTGCTGTCCTCGGGCTTGCCGACGACCATCGCGACGCCTTCGCTATCGGCCTGCACGTCCAGGAAGATCGTCTGTTTCGAAAGCTCGAACAACTCCTGGTTCGGCGCCGAGCGCCGTTCATTGACGGTCACGGTGATTTCGCGCGCCGTGCCGGTGCGCACGCGCACGTTGCCCCAGATGTTGTCGATCAACAGCCGCGGCACCCCTGCGGTGACGGGGAAACTCTGCGACCACGTCTTCTGGTCGGTGACCGTCGCAGCCGCGTTACCCGCGGCGAGCAGTGCGAGAAAGCCGAGAGCGGCGTGCGTTTTCATACTGGATTCCCCGAGAGAGAGGTCTTGATGTGCTTCGCGACGTCCGGATGCAACGCTCCGCGCTCGCTGAGCCGCAGGAGCTGTTCCATCTGCATCGGGTTGCCATAGCGGAGCACGAGGTCGGCCAGCGCGAGCTGGACCAGCGGCGACTCGGCCTTCTCCAGCGAAGCCATCAGCTCTTCGCCCACCGCCGGCGAGCCGACGCGTGGGCCGATCGCATCGATGGCCGCCGAGCGCACCGAGTGCACACGATCGTCGACTGCGCGCTCCAGCAGCGCACGTCGCACCTCCGGGTCGTGCTCCGCAAGGACGCTGGCCTCCATCACGCCGGCCAGGCGCTTGCTCGCGGATCCGTTCTCGAGCCGATCCAGCACGAGATTGCGATTCAACATCGCGACCTGCTGCTGGAGCTGCGCCACCTCGGCGTGACTCGCAGCCGGCGCGCTTCGCAGCGCCAGACCGACCACCACCCCGACGAACAGGCAACCAACCGCGGCAGCCAGCGCCGGCGCAGTGATCCAGCCAAGCCAGCGACGGCGACGATGCAAACGTCGATCCGCGTGTTCCAGCTCGTCGTAGAACCGGCGTCGCAGGCGCGGCGAAGGCGCCTCCTGCGGCAGGTTCTCCAGCTCGTTCCAGAGCTGCCGCTCGGACGCGTCGTCGCTCTCGAACGGCACGCCGCTCTTGCGTTGGTCAGACATCGATCGGTACTCCGTTCATGCGCGTGAACGTGGCATTCAACTGTTGCATCGCCCGGTGCATCCGCACGCGCGCGGCGCTTGCGGTGCAGCCGAGCGCGCGGGCCAAGTCGTCGTAGTCCTCGAACACGAAGCGACCGAGCCAGATGACTTCGCGCGCCGCGGCAGGGATTTCCGCCAGCGCGCGCGTCACGAGCGTCAGGTTCTGCTCGCCGGCGGCGACCTGCTCGGTCGAGCGATGGTCGACGAGCAGCTCGGCGTTCTCGTCGGCGTCTTCGTCGGAAACGGTGCGCCGCTCCGCGCGCCGCAGGTAGTCGAACGTCACGTTGCGCGCGATGTTGAAGATCCAAGCCTTGCAGCTTCCATCGCCGCGGAAGCTTGACGCTTTCTGCAGCAGCCTCAGGAAAACGTCCTGCACCAGGTCCTCGCTCACCGCGGGACTGCGCGTGAGCTGCAGGCAGTATTGATAGACGCCGCGGTGGTGACGCTCGAACAGCGTGCCGAGGCACGACGCGTCGCCGTCGGCCACCCACTGAATCAGTCGTTCGTCGGATACTGCCTGCATGTTCGTTTTCGCTGCCTCGCCCACAAAGACGGCCGAGGCCGGAAAACGTTACGCAAGGGACCGGCCCTTGCCAAATGCCGCTAGCGGGCCGTTTCGAGGATCTCTTTGGCCACGATGTCGTGGCGCCAACGGCCCCAGATGCCGCCCTGCAGATAGTTGCCGGCCGTCATGCCGACGGCGAGGTCCGCCTCGGGGACCACGATCACGAGCTGGCCGCCGTTGCCGCTCGCCTCGTACTCCTTATATGTGCGGTCCTTGGCGCGCAGATCGTTCAGGTGCCACGTCAGGCCGTCCGCACCCAACCCATAGTTGTTGGCGAACTCCTCCTCGCTGAGCCCCGTCGTCGCCGGCGTGATCTGGATGTGCGGCGAGGTCGAGACCTTGACCCAGTCCGTGCTGACGATGCGCTTGCCGTTCCACGTGCCGCCGGCGACATAGAGCTGGCCGATCTTCACCAGGTCGCGAGGACGCATGAACGCTCCGCCGCCCTGGTAGCCCTCACCGTTGGCGCTCATGGGCCAGTAGTAGCGGCCGAACTGCAGCGGGCGTGCGACGCTGCGATCGAACAGCTCGGGCAGCCATGTGCGCGTCGCCGTCGTCAACGCGCCGCCGACGAGATTCGTGTTAGCTGAGCAATACGCATAGTGAGTGCCGGGGTCGTACACCTGGCGCAGGTCGAGGGTGTACTTCCACCAGTCCGGCTGCGCGCGCTGCGTCGTCATCGTTCCCTCGTTGCCGAGCGAGTCGTCGTCGTAGTCGTCGCAGTCCAGGCCCGAGGTGTGGCTCATCAGGTGTGCGAGCGTGATCCGCGCCTTGCGTGGATCGGGATTCGCGAACGGGCCGCGCTCGGCGAGCAGCTCGTAGATCGGCGTGTCCTGCGACACCTTCGCGCCCTGCAGCATCGCTGCGCCGAGCATGATGGAGGAGAACGTCTTGCCGGCGGATCGCGTGTCGTGTGGTGTATCGCGCGAGTAACCGAAGAAGTATTCCTCCAGCACCAGCTTGCCGTGACGTGCGACGAGCAGCGAATGAATCAGCGGTGCGCCGCGGACGAATGGGTCGCCGTCGATGATCCGTTGTACGACGCGCGTGAGCGCCGCTTCGTCCAGCCCGACGTCGCGTGCATTTGCCGTGCTCCAGCCGTCGCCGTTCTCGGGCGGTTTGCGATACGCGTACTGCGGCTCGCCCTTTGGGCGTGGGAAGAAGCCCGTGGCCTGCGCGGGCTCGCGACGAGTCAGCTCGAGCGTGCTGCCGAGGTCGCGCCAGACGATCTTGAGCCGATCCGGCGAGCGCAGCAGCGTCGCTTCCTGACGAATCTCGGTGCCGTCGGGCGCCTTGCGGTAGAAGCGAACCGTGTCGCCCTCGCGGGTCACGAAAAAGAACGAGGCGCCGCCGGTGGAGTTGAGGTCCGGGTTGCGAAACGCGCCGACGAGCGCGCCGTCCTCGTTGCGCGAGATGCGCAGGTAGAGATTGAAACGATCGTCGAGCGGCTGCACGGTGCCGCGCCATTCGTCCGCGCCGCTCTTGCGCAGCTCGACGCGTCCCGCAAACGATTGGCCGGAGCCGCCCGGATCGTTGCGGTCTTCGGTTGCGCCCGAGGGCCGGACCCACCAGCCCGCGCCCGGTTCGCCATTCGCAAGCGCGCCGCGATACAGACCGCGGTTCTGCGAGAACTGGCAACGCATCGTGCCGGCCTCGGCCGTGCACTGGGATTCTGCGCCGCCGATGCTCGCGCGCCAGGTTTGGCCCGAGCGTCGCAGCGTCAGCTCGCCCTGCAGTGCCGGCGCGAAAGTAGTCTCGCTGCCCCAGAGTCCGAGCAAGTCACTCTCCTGCGCGAGCGCCGTGGCGGAGCCCAGCGCGAGCAGGCCAGAGACGGCAGCGATCGCGATGGTTTTCATGGCGTCGAACGGGCCTTGAGCCACGCGAGGATCGGCTCGCGTCCCGTGCGCAGGTTGTTCTTGAGCGCGGCGCACGCAGCGCGCAGGTCGCGCTTGCGCAGCGCGGCCATGATGTCCTTGTGATTCGCCGTGGCGACCGCCACGTTGCGGCTCTCGCGCATCAGCGCGATCTCGTAGCGGCGGGTGCGCTGAATGATCTGCCGGATCAGCTCGATCAGTACCTGGTTCGGGCAATCGGCGATGAGCTCCATGTGGAAGTCGTCGTCGAGGCCGATGATCGTGTCGCTGTCGCGGGCGCGCGCAATCGCATCGTTGATTTCGTGCAGGCGCTGCATGCGCTCGCGCGAGGGCAGGCCCGCCAGCCGCAGCGCCTCCGGGTCGAGCAGCGGCCGGATGTCGTAGAGCTGGTCGAACTCCTCGACCGTCAGCGGCCGCACGAAGTAGCCGATGCGCGCCACGCTGCGCAGCGCGCCTTCCTGCGCCAAGCGCGCCAGCGCCTCGCGCAGCGGCGTGCGGCTGATGCCGAGCTGCTGCGACAGGTGAACTTCGTTGATGCGCGCGCCGGCTGCGAGCTGCCCATCGACGATCATGTTGCGCAACCTGAGGACGACGGAGTCGCTGAGGTTGTCCCGGACCAAGGCAAGGCCTTCTGAACTCTGCATGCTGTATACAGTACGCAGTGGATACCGAAGCGCAAGCCGTCCGCCGCAAATTCGCCACCGGCGCTTCACCGTGTACCCTATGCGCCACGAATGACTCAGCACTCGCAGTTCCGGCTGCTCGCCCAGCAACGCTTTCTGCCCTTCTTCGGCGCGCAGGCCTTCGGTGCCTTCAACGACAACGTCTACAAGAACGTGCTGGTCATCGTCGCGACGTATCACGCCGCGAGCTACACACAGCTCGAGCCCGAGCTGCTGACCAACATGGCCGGCGGGCTGTTCATCCTGCCGTACGTACTGTTCTCCGGCGTCGCTGGCCAGCTCGCCGACCGCTTCGACAAGTCGCTCGTCCTCAAAGTCGTCAAGGCTGCGGAGATCGTCATCATGACGATCGCGGCGCTCGGGTTCGCCGCGCACAGCATCGAGGTGCTCCTCGGTGCGCTGTTCCTGATGGGCGTGCACTCGACGTTCTTCGCGCCTGCGAAGTACGGCCTGTTGCCGGAGGTGCTGGAGGACACCGAACTGGTGGGCGGTAACGCGCTGGTCGAGATGGGCACGTTTCTCGCGATCCTGCTCGGCACGCTCGCAGCCGGATTGCTGGCTGCACAGGGCGGTATCAGCGCGATCGCAACGGCTCTGATCGGCGTCGCTACCGTGGGATTCATGACCAGCCTGGCAATCCCGGCGTTGCGTCCCGCCGCGCCGGATCTGCGGATCGACTGGCGACCGTGGACGTCGACGTGGGACAACATCCGCGCTGCGCGCGAATCGCGCGCCGTGTTCCAGTCGATCCTCGGGATCTCCTGGTTCTGGTTCTACGGCGCGCTGGTGCTGGCGCAGTTGCCGCTGTTCGCGAAGAACGTGCTCGGCGGCAGCGAGCAGATCGTGACGCTGCTGCTCGTGCTGTTCTCGGCCGGTATCGGCATCGGCTCGCTGCTCTGCGAACGTCTTTCCGGCCGCAAGGTCGAGATCGGTCTCGTGCCGTTCGGTTCCATCGGCCTGACGGCATTCGCAGTCGACCTGTACTTCGCAGTGCCGGGCTCGCCGCCCGGCACCGGGCTGACTGCCGCGCAATTCGTCGCGCTGCCCGGTTCGTGGCGCGTGCTGCTCGACCTCGGCCTGATCGGCGTGTTCGGCGGCTTCTTCATCGTGCCGCTCTACGCACTCGTGCAGCAGCGTGCGCGGCGCGAAGCGATGTCGCGCGTGATCGGCGCGAACAACATTCTCAACGCCGTCTTCATGGTCGTCGCCGCAATCCTGGGAGCAGTGGCGCTGAACGCCGGTCTATCGATCGTCGAGCTGCTGCTGCTCACCGGTATCCTCAACGCGTTCGTCGCCGCATACATCTACCGGCTCGTGCCCGAGTTCCTCCTGCGGTTTCTCGCGTGGCTGCTGGTTCATTTCATCTACCGCCTGAAGACGCGCGGCACTGAGAGCATTCCTGCGCACGGCCCTGCCCTGCTGATCTGCAACCACGTCGGTTTCGCGGACGCGCTGGTCATCTCGGCCGGGTGTCCGCGGCCGGTCCGCTTCATCATGGAGGCGAGCATCTTCCGCATCCCGGTGCTGAGCGGAATCTTCCGCGGCATGAAGGCGATTCCGGTCGCGCCGGCGAAGGAAGACGCGGAGGTCTACGAGCGCGCGTTCCAGATCGTCGCGAAGGAGCTGCGCGACGGCCAGCTCGTGTGCATCTTCCCCGAAGGGCGCCTGACGTCGGACGGCGAGATCGGCGAGTTCCGCGCGGGCATGATGCGCATCCTCAAGGAAACGCCGGTGCCGGTCGTGCCGCTGGCGCTGACTGGCCTGTGGGACTCGATGTTCTCGCGCAAGTACGGAAAGGTGTGGAACCGCTGGCCGCGGCGCTTCTGGCCGAAGATCGGTCTCGTGGTCGGCCCGCCGATTCCGCCCGAGCGCGCCGATCTGCAGTCGTTGCGCCAGGCGGTCGTCGGACTGCGTGGACCGAATCGGTGAGCTATTGACGCGGCCGGCGCCGCTGCGCCTGCCAGTACCGGATCAGCACGAAGCCGGTGGCCATGCCGCCGAGATGCGCGAAGTGCGCGATACCCGAGGCCGTGCGCGTCACGCCGAGATAGAGCTCCATCGCACCGTAGAGCGTGACGGCGAGCCACGCCTGGATCGGCACCGGGATGGGGAAGATGATCAACTCGCGCCGCGGAAACGCCATGCCGAACGCCAGCAGCAATCCGAACACTCCGCCGGACGCGCCCACGGTCGCTGCGTACGGCATGCCGGGAGCGAAGGAGATCACGATGATGTGCATCAGCGCGGCGCCGACGACGCACAACAGATAGTAGATGAGATAGCGCTTTGCGCCGAACAGCCGCTCGACTTCGGAACCGAACATGAACACCGCGAACATGTTGAAGAAGATGTGCAGCCAACTGCCGTGCAGGAACCCGTAGGTCAGCAGCTGCCAGGGTCGGAACAATCCGGTTTGCAACGGCCAGAGTGCGAACGTACCGAGCCCGAGGCCCAGGAGCTGCAGGAGGAAGACTCCGACGTTCGCGAGGATGATCGCCCTGTTGGTCGGTGTTATGCGGTCGAACATCTCGACAGTATGCGGACTCGACGGATAAAAAAAAGCCCGCGGGGGCGCGGGCAAGGGGGGTTAGGGTAAAACAGCGAAAAACGAAATCAGGCGGCGGCAGCGCTCCGCGTCGTGTACGGCCGATAGGGCAGTCCCAGATCGCGCGCAACGGCTTCATGAGTGATCGCGCCCTGATGCACGTTGAGGCCCGCAGCCAGGTGCGGATCCTGCGCGAGCGCGGCGACACCGTGATCGGCAAGCGCCCGCACGTACGGCAACGTTGCATTGGTGAGCGCGAACGTCGAAGTGCGCGGCACGGCGCCTGGCATGTTCGTTACGCAGTAGTGCACGACGCCGTCGACGACGAACGTCGGCTCCGCGTGCGTCGTCGGCTTGCTCGTCTCGAAGCAGCCGCCCTGGTCGATCGAGATGTCGACCATCACCGCGCCGGCCTTCATCTTCTTCACCATGTCGCGCGTCACGAGCTTCGGCGCCGCGGCGCCGGCAACCAGCACGGCACCGACGACGAGATCAGCCTGCGTCACCAGCGACTCGATCGCTTCGATCGTCGAGGCGGACGTCTTGAGCTTGCCGCCGAACATCGCATCGAGCTGGCGCAGCCGCCGCAGCGAGCGATCGACGACGGTCACATCGGCACGCATGCCGACGGCAATTTCTGCCGCGCTCGTGCCGGAAACACCGCCGCCGAGAATCACGACCTTCGCCGGCGGCACGCCCGGCACGCCGCCGAGCAACACACCGATACCGCCGTTCGCCTTCTGCAGCGATGCGGCGCCGACCTGCACGGACATGCGACCCGCGACTTCGCTCATCGGAGTCAGCAGCGGCAGCGAGCCATCGTTCGCGGTGACGGTCTCGTACGCGATCGCAGTCGCGCCGGACGCCATCAGCGCCTTCGCCTGCTCGGGATCGGCAGCGAGATGCAGATAAGTGAACAGGATCTGTCCCGGGCGCAGCATCTTGCATTCGGCGAGCTGCGGCTCTTTCACCTTCACGACCATTTCGGCGGCATCGAAGACTTCCTTCGCCGTGCCGACGATCTTGGCGCCGGCAGCGATGTACGCCGCGTCGTCGACGCCGATGCCCGCACCGGCCGAGCTCTGGACGAGCACCTGGTGACCGGCCGCAACGAGCTCACGCACACCCGCCGGCACCAGGCCGACGCGGTACTCGTGGTTCTTGATCTCCTTCGGGACGCCGATGCGCATGCACAACCTCGTGAGGGGGTGGGGAACGCCGCCTACTGTAGTAGTGGCAACCGGCAGGAAACTGCGCGAATCGGCTCGGTTGGATGAAAATGTGGCAGAATCTGCCGCCTGATCCCCAGATACCGACGGATTCTTGCGCATGAAACTGGACCGCTTCGACAAGGCCATCCTGCAGGCGCTGCAGCTCGACGGCCGCGTTTCGAACGCCGCCCTGGCCGAGCGGCTGAGCCTGTCCGAGTCCGCCTGCCTGCGACGCGTGCGCGCGCTCGAGGAGTCCGGACTGGTCGAGGGTTACACGGCGCTGATCAACCAGCAGAAGGCAGGTTGCCCGGTGAACGTGTTCGTCAACATCACGCTCGACCGGCAGGACGAGACGGATCTGCGCCGCTTCGAGGAAGCCGTCCGCAAGATTCCGGAAGTGATGGAGTGCTACCTGATGACTGGCGACTACGACTACGTCGTGCGGGTGGTCGTCGCCGACACCGCCGATTTCGAGCGCTTGCACAGCAAGCATCTCACGCGGCTGCCCGGCGTCGCGCGCGTTCACTCGAGCTTCGCGTTGCGCACGGTCCAGAAGTCGCGCGAGCTGCCGATCCGCTAGTAGGTGAGCTTGCGGACCGCTCCGGCTGGCGGCGGATTGCGTACGAACGCGTGGCCGCGAATCGACACTGCCTTCACCAACACCCAGACTTGCTTGCCCTGCTGCAGATTCAGTGCAGCCGATGCGGCGCGCGTGACGCGCGCGAGCACGAGCGGCCCGCCGATGTCGACGTGAACCATGTCGGTGTCGGTATCGTCGCTCGCGATGCGCGCGATCGTGCCCGTCATGACGTTGCGCACGCTGATGTTTTCGGGCCGCGCAGTTGCCAGGATCACATCGCGCGCGAGGAGCTGAACGCGAACGCTGGCACCTGCATGCGCGTCGCGCAGCGCCACGTGCAACACATTCGCGCCGACGCGGACTCCCGCCAGGCCAGCGATATCGCCGCCGTGCGGCTCGACGGTGCCCGTCAGCACCGAGCCCACCGCTTCCGGGCCGACGATCGCGCGCAGATCGGGATGAAGGCTCACATCGTCCAGCGAGCCCTGCGTCACGACCTTGCCCCGTTCGAGCAGCACGACATGCGTTGCCAGCCGCAGCATTTCCTCGAACTGATGACTCACGTAGATCATTGGAATCGACAGCTCGTCGCGCAGGCGTTCGAAGTACGGCAGCACTTCCTCGCGCCGCGCGATGTCGAGCGACGCGAGCGGCTCGTCGAGCAGCAACAGTCGCGGCTGCGACAGCAATGCGCGACCGAGCGCAACGCGCTGCCGCTCGCCGCCGGAGAGTTTCTGCACGCGCCGTTGCAGCAGCGCTTCCAGGCCCAGCAGGTGCACGACGAAGTCCAGCGAAATTCGCTTCTCGACGCCGTGCGCACGACGCTCGGCATAACGCAGGTTGCCGAGCGCATCGAGATGCGGGAATAGCCGCGCGTCCTGAAACACGTAGCCGATGCGGCGTCGCTCGGCAGGCAATCGCGGGCCGCTGCGCGAGTCTTCGAGCACGATGCCGTCGATCTCGACGTGGGCCTCGTCCGCAGCGAGCAAGCCCGCGACGATGTTGACGAGCGTAGTCTTGCCGCAGCCGGAGCGGCCGAACAGGCCGACGACGCCCGAAGCCGACACGTCGATCGCCACGTCGAGCGTGAATCCGTCGCGGCGTTTCAGTGCGCGGATGCTGAACATGCGGGCGTCAGCGTCCGAGCAGCCGCTGCACGCGGCGGGCGATGAGCTCGGAGATCAGCAGCCCGACCAGGCCGAGCGAGAACGAAATCGCGGCGAGCCGCGCCGCGAGCGCGTCGCCATCGGGCGTCTGCAGAGCCGTGTACAGCGCAATCGGCAGCGTGCGCGTCTGCCCGGGAATGTTCGATACGAACGTGATCACCGCACCGAACTCCCCGAGGCCCGCCGCGAATGCAGTCACGACGCCGGCAAGAATGCCGGGCAGCATCAGCGGCAGCGTGATCGTGAAGAAGCGATCCCACGGCCCCGCGCCCAGCGTGCGGGCCGCATCCTCGAGCCCCGGATCGACGCCTTCCAGCGAGATGCGAATCGCGCGCACCATCAACGGAAAGGTCATCACAGCGGTGGCGAGCGCAGCACCCGCGGTCGTAAAAATGAGCTGGATCCCGAACTGCTCGTACAACCAGCGCCCGAGCGGGCCGCGCATGCCGAACGTCAGCAGCAACAGGTAGCCGACGACAACTGGCGGCAACACCAGCGGCAGATGCACGAACGCATCGAGAAACGTGCGGCCGGCGAACCGGCGCCGCGTCAAAAGCCATGCGACGGCGACCGCGAGCGGCAGGCTGGCCAGCACGCTGCGCAGTGCGACCGAGAGGCTGAGGCGGAGCGCTTCGAGTTCGGGGCCAGTCATGCGGCCCCGGAGTATGCCGACTGTCGCCGTTTTCAGCATAGCCAACCGGCTTTGCGTCGCTTTAAGATGACGCGCGACGCGGCCCCCAGAGGGGTCCGCCCTTGTTTGTCGCTAGGGGACTTAAATGATGATGCGAATCCTGTCTGGGCTGGCTCTGGGGCTGTTGCTGGTGGGGGCGGCGCAGGCCGAGTGTTCCTATCCGAAGGAGCCGGCGAATACGCCCGATGGCGCCACGGCCACCCAGGACCAGATGGTCGAAGGCATGAAGGCCGTGAAGGAATACAACGCCCAGGTCTCGGCCTACCTGGCCTGCCTGGAGCAGGAGATGAATGCGCGGGTCGAGGCCGCGGGCCCCGATGCTCCCGCAGAGCAGATCGAGCAGATCAAGGCGATTCACACCAAGCGCCACAACGCCGCGGTCGAGGCGCTGGAACAGCAGGCCGCGCGCTTCAACGAGCAGGTCAAGACCTTCAAGGCGCGCGAGAAGAAGAGCTGACGATTATGTGAAACCTGGTCCGCCTCAAGTTCTGCCGCCGGCTGCCGATGACGCCGGTAGGACCCCTGAGACGGACCAGAATGAAGATCAGCGCCAGCCTCGGCATAGCAATAGCTGCGTTGGGCATCGCCCTCGCGTCGTTCTCGATCGCCGCGCACGCGGACTGCCCCTATCCCAAAGCGCCCGCGGCGATCCCGGACGGCAAGACGGCGTCCGAAGCCGAAATGCTCGATGCCATGCGGGCGTTCAAGGCCTACAACGATGAAGTGAGCTCGTTCGGCTCCTGCCTCGAGCAGGAAACGAAGACCAAGTCGGCCGGCACTGCGCAGCTCATGCAGCTCAAGACGCTGCAGATGAAGAAGCACAACGCCGCGGTCGACGAGCTGCAGTCCAAGGCCAAGGCCTTCAACGAGCAGGTGCGGCTTTTCAAAGCCCGCAGCAGCTAAGCGCTGACGGCTGAGCCCGATGGTCGCAGGGCCATCGCCGTGACACACTCGCCCGGTGAGTGAGCGTCACGACCGACTGATTTCACCCGCAGAAGCCGAAGCACTGATCCGCGCCCAAGCGGCGCCGCTGCCCGCGACTTCTCTGCCGCTGACCGAGCTCGTCGGCACAATACTGCGCGAGCGCATCGTCGCGGCCTACGACCAGCCCCCGTTCGATCGCGTCACGATGGACGGCATCGCGTTCGCCTTCAGCGCGTACGAGCGCGGGCGTCGCTCGTTTCGGATCGCTGGAACGCAGGCCGCTGGCGCACCGCCCCTGACGTTGTCAGACCCCGGGCACTGCATCGAGGTGATGACAGGCGCGATGCTGCCCGCCGGCTGCGATTGCGTAATTCCCGTGGAAAAGATCGCGGTCGCGGATGGCGTCGCGCAGCTCGCAGCCGACGCCGCGCCGGAATCGCGCTTGAACATTCACGCTCGCGGCACGGATTCCCGGCGCGGCGACGAGCTGCTGCAGCCAGGGACGCGTCTCGGGCCCGCAGAAGTCGCGGTGATCGCAGCGAACGGCCGCACGCATGCGTCGGTCAGTCGCAAGCCGCGCATCGCCGTGATCTCGACGGGCGATGAGCTGGTCGAGCCCGGCAAGCCGCTCGCCGACTGGCAGATTCATCGCTCCAACGTCTACGCGATCATGGCCGCCTTGCAGCGGCGCGGCTTCGCGCAGCCGACGCTCGACCACTTGCCCGATGACCCTGCGGTGCTGCGCGAGCGCCTGAGCGCGCATCTGCAATCGCACGACGTGCTGATCCTGAGCGGCGGTGTCTCGATGGGGCGATTCGACTACGTCCCGCAAGTCCTGGCGGAGCTGAACGTACGCGTCGTCTTTCACAAGGTCGCGCAACGGCCGGGCAAGCCCCTGTGGTTCGGCGTCGGAACAGGCGGTCAGACGGTGTATGCCCTACCCGGCAATCCCGTTTCCACGCTCGTCTGCCTGGGGCGCTACGTGTTCACCGAGCCGCCCGAGCCGATTCCGCTGGCGGAACGGTTCGAGGTCAAACCTGCTCTAACGCTGTTCATCCCTGTGCAGGTTGCCGTTGCGCAGGGCCAGCGGCGAGCGCTGCTCAAGCAAACCCGCGGTTCGGGGGACTTCACCTCCCTGATAGGGACCGACGGCTTCGTCGAGCTGCCGCCCGGCCCGACGACGGTCGCCGCGGGCACCTCAGTGGCGTTATATTCCTGGTGATAGAGCGCCCGGAAATGTCAGAAACCACCTCCATCCTCACCCTGCCCGTGCAGCCGCGGCCCCGCGATACGCTGGATCGCCCGCTGCACGACCTGCGCATTTCGGTGATGGACCGCTGCAACTTCCGCTGCCCGTACTGCATGCCGCGGGAGACCTTTCACGAGCACTACCGCTTCCTGAAGGCGACCGAGCGGCTGTCGTTCGAGGAGATCACGCGGCTCACGCGGCTGTTCGTGCAACTCGGCGTGCAGAAGGTACGGCTCACCGGCGGCGAGCCGCTGCTGCGAGCGAATATCTCCGAGCTGGTCGGCGAGCTGACCGCGCTCGAAGGCGTCAAGGACGTTGCACTCACGACCAACGGCGTGCTGCTCGCTCAGCATGCGGCGGAGCTGAAGGCGAATGGCCTGCACCGGATCACGGTCAGCCTCGACACGCTCGACGCGGAAATCTTCAAGCAGATGAGTGGCGGCTTCGCCGAGCGTGACCGCGTGCTGGAAGGCATTCGCGCCGCGCAGGATGCGGGGCTGATGCCGATCAAGATCAATTGCGTCGTCGAGCGCGGTCTCAACGATCACACCGTGCTCGACCTGGTCGGGCATTTCCGCGGCAGCGGCGTCATCGTGCGTTTCATCGAATACATGGACGTCGGCACTCGCAATCACTGGAGTCTCGATCGGGTCGTCCCGTCGCGCGAGCTGCTCGATCGCATCGGCGCGCGTTGGCCGCTGCATGCCGTGGAGGAGAACTACCACGGTGAAGTTGCGGAACGGTATGCGTTCGACGATGGCATCGGCGAGATCGGCTTCATCTCGTCGGTCACGAATCCGTTCTGCGGCAGCTGTACGCGCGCGCGGCTTTCTTCCGAAGGCGTGTTCTATACGTGCCTGTTCGCGCGCTCCGGCCTGGATCTGCGCGCACCGCTGCGGGACGGCGCGAAGGACGACGAGCTGCGCTCGTTGATCGCAGCCACCTGGACACGTCGCGGCGACCGTTACAGCGAGCTGCGCTCCTCGCTCCATGCCGGCGAACAGCCGCTGCGCAAGATCGAGATGTACTACATCGGCGGCTAGCATGTCTTCGTTCTCACATGTCGATTCCGCTGCGCGCCCGACGATGGTCGATGTCGGCGACAAGACCGTCACCAAGCGCACCGCCACTGCCGAGACGCGAGTGCGGTTCCCGCACGCGGTTGCGGAAGCGCTGCGCGGCCAGCAATTCAATACGCCGAAGGGCCCGGTGTTTCAGACAGCGATCATCGCCGGCACGATGGCAGCGAAGCGCACGCATGAGCTCATTCCCTTCTGCCATCCGCTCGGCATCGAGAGCTGCAAGCTCGCGATCGACATGGAAGGCGACGACGCCATCGTCCGCTGCACGGTCTCCGTGCACCACAAGACCGGGGTCGAGATGGAGGCGCTGACCGGCGCGAGCGTCGCGGCGCTGACGATCTACGACATGTGCAAAGCACTGTCGCACGACATCGTCATTGCCGACACGCGCCTCATCGAGAAGCGCGGCGGCAAGAGTGACATCGGCTGAGTGACGTCGTGACTGCTCCCACGCTCTTTGGTCTCGTTCTCGCCGGTGGCGCGAGCACGCGCATGCGCACCGACAAGGCGACGCTGCAATATCACGGGCAGCCGCAGTTGCGATGGGCGTTCGAGCTGCTGTCGAAGGTATGTGCCGCGACTTTCGTTTCCGTACGACCGGACCAGCGCGACGACGGCACGCGCGCAGGCTTGCCCCAGATTGTCGATCGGCAGCCGGGCATCGGCCCGATCGCCGGTATCTCCGCAGCGTTGCAGGAACATCCGAAAGCAGCGTGGCTGGTGCTCGCGTGCGACTTGCCGTTCCTCACCGAGCGAACGTTGCATCACCTGATTGCCCATCGCGATCCGAACAAAGTCGCGACGGCGTATCGCAGCGCGCACGACAATTTGCCCGAGCCCCTTTGCGCGATCTGGGAGCCCGCGGCACGCGAGCCGGTGCTCGCATATCTCGCGAGCGGCAAGCAGTGCCCGCGCAAATTCCTGATCAATTCGGCTACGGCCTTGCTCGATCTGCCGGAGCGTCAGGCGCTGGACAATGTGAACACGGTCGAAGAGTTCGGGTCCGCGACGGCTGCGCTGAAGCGCCCCGGCGGAGTGAGTAAGACGGTACGTGTGCAGTACTACGCGATTCTGCGCGAGCAGGCGGGACGCAGCGAAGAAACGCTCGATACGAGCGCGAGCACGCCAGCCGAGTTGTACGCCGAGCTGCGTAAACGTCATCCGTTCCAGTTGACGGCGGAGCAATTGCAAGTCGCGCTGAACGCGGACTTCAGCGACTGGCAGACGCCCCTCAAGCACGGCGATACGGTCGTGTTCATCCCACCGGTGGCCGGCGGATGAAAGCGTTCTCCTTCAGCCAGGCGCCGCTCACACCGGACGTCTATCGCGCGGAGCTCGCAGATCCTGCGGCCGGCGGCTACGCCGCGTTCGAGGGTTGGGTCCGCAACCACAACGAAGGCCATGCAGTCACGCGCCTCGAATACGAGGCGTTCGAAGCATTGGCGAACAAGGAGGGCGAACGCATCGTCACGGAAGCCGTTGCGCGCTTCGGCGTGCTGCGCGCCGCGTGCGTCCACCGCGTCGGTTCGCTGGCGATCGGCGATCTCGCAGTGTGGGTCGGCGTCAGCTCACGGCATCGCGCCGAAGCATTCGCTGCCTGCCGCTACATCATCGACGAAGTGAAGCACCGCGTGCCGATCTGGAAGAAAGAGCACTACGCGAACGGCGACTCCGGCTGGGTCAATTGCGAGCGCTGCGCTCACCCTCACGAGCACTAGCGGCCGCGAACAACTCCCACGCGGCTTTTGTGGTCGCCTCATCTGTCTCGCCGGTTGTGACCCTGGCGACGGCAGCATAGAGGAATCTTCCCAGTCCGAGTGCGCGGGTATCGGCGACGGCTCGACCTTTCGCCCTGGCGTCGCCGGACTTGAAGCTGAGGATCTGCTGCCTGATGTCGCGCTCGGTCGTGGGCGTGATCAACTCGGCACGACCGACCATGACGCGCACGACCTGGTCGGGCTGCGGCGTAACTTTCAGCTCCAGCGTACGGTCCGTCCACGCACGCGGCAGGAGATAGAGCACGCGCGTGCCCTCTTCCGCGAACCACTGGTCCTGCCAGGTGTTCACCATGGCGCGCGCTTCCTTCTCGTAGAGTCCTTGCTCGACCAGCGCAGCGGCCATGTCCCGCATCGCCAGCTCGCGCACGTCTCTCAATGCACCGAAAGGCTGTGACTCCAGGTCGACCGTCGACGCAGCCTTCTGATAACGCATCATTCCCTGTCGAACCGTAAGCACGAAGGCGGCTTCGATCCGCTCCGCTGCGCGCGCTTTCAGCGCGACCCGCCGCTCGTCGGCACCCATAGCGACGGCCAGCGGTGCCTGGAAATAGCCGAGGCCGCGGTAGAACAGGTCGCGCTCGTATTCCGGACGCTTGCGCGCCAGCGGACTGGAGACTTGCAGGAAGTTCGCGTCGGTCTCGCGCGCGATGTAGTAGTGATCGCCGTCGCCGGCCTCGGTGCGGATCAGCCGATCGAGCGTCATTTCGCGCGTGTCTCGCGGCAGGATTCTCACGCCGTTCCACTCGATCAGGAATCTCCACTGATGCGCCTCCGTCGCGCCGTTTTCGCCTATGTGCGATTCCAGGCTCGTGGCCTGCGGGTACCACTCCGTCAGGAAGCCGCCGCGGAACATCACTCGCACGTCTGCGACGCGCTCACGCTGCGAATAGAAATAGATGACCGGCGTCTCCATGCGGACCAACGCCAGCCTGTCTTTCGGGAACGCGATCGGTTTCGCGGGCGCCTTGCCGCCCGCATCGGCGCGGTACTGGAAGTCGGGGAGGTAGACGAAGTCGGGAAGATCCACGCTGGCGGGCGGCTGCCACCAGATCTGTTCGCCATTCGCGCCATGCACTGTGGTGAATGTTCCCCACTCGTGCACGACGAACGGGTCATCGGTTGCTGCTTGCAGACCGAACGAGGCAGCGAGCAGCGTGGCGGCAGCGAGGACCTGAATGCGCATGGCGGCGACCCTCTTCCTTGCAGGCAGCCCTATCGTCTGCCTGCCCCCGTCGCGTTGCAAGTGCAACGTCAGCGCTGTTCGAGGTGGATCACGAGATCGATGCGGCGGTTACGCGTGCGGCCTGCAGGCGTTTCGTTGGTCGCGACCGGTCGCGCCTCGCCGTAGCCGACCGAGCTCACTTTCTCCGGATTGACCCCGAAGTTGCTCACGAGGTACTGACGCACGGCATCGGCGCGGTCTTGCGACAGGATCAGGTTGGTCGAGTCGCTGCCGTTCGCGTCGGTATGGCCTTCCACCGAAATCGACGCTCCGGGGAACAGCGCGAGTCCCTGCTGTACTTTCTTCATCAAGGCCGAGCTGCTGGCATCGATGGTGCTGCGGCCGGAAGGAAACTTGATCCCGAGCAGCGACAGCACGACGTCGTCCCCTTGCCGCACGACGCGCGCTTCGTCAGGAGTGAATGTAGCTTCCAGTGCGGCCACGCTGCTGCGCAGGCGCTCCTGCGCATCGACACGCCGCTGCAGGGAAACTCGTTCCTCCGAAACTCCCCCGAGCCGCGACTCCAGCCGTTGCATCTGAGTGTTCAATGCGGTGAGCTGATCGTCGCGATCGGCCAGCTCCTGCTTTAGACGGCGCACCTCCTGCGCCTGCTGGCTCGCGTGCTCGTTGATCTCCTGCATTGGCGCCTGCATACCCTTGTCGAACTGCGCCGCCAGTTCCATCTCGCCGGCGATCCGCTTCAACGGGTCTTCCCACGAGAGCACCAGCCCTTCGATACCGGCCTGGTCGTCGTCCTCTTCCTTCAACACGCGCTCGGCGAGCTGCGCCAGGTACGTCGCATGCCGCGCCTCGTAGCGAGCCTGCGCAGCGAGCTTGCGCGGTCCGCCGACGTCGTAGCGATTGCGCTGGATCTCCTGCTCCGCTTCGGCGAGATAGCGTTTCGCTGCGCCGAGGCTGCGCGGCGCGAGCTTGCCGACCTTCGCTTCGTCGGCTTGTGCGATCAGCGTGCGCGCTTCGTCGAGGATGCCGCCCTTGATCGCGATCAGCTCTGCTTCGCGCATCAGCACTTCCGCTTCGGCTGCGCGCCGCTGCGCGTTCTTGGTGTCGTTCTTCTCGTTCTCCGCCATCGCGTCACGAAAGCGCTCGGCAGCTTTCTGCCACGCCTGCGACGCGAACTTCGGTGCCTCGGCCGTCAACGCATCTTCGCGCGCCTTGATTACGCCACCGAGCAGTTGTCGCGCGGCCGCGGCTGCAGTCGTCGCGCGGCGCAAAGCCGCCTCGCCTTCCTGCGCTCGCGCACGCACTTTCTCGGCGCTGCGGCCGCGAGCCGCATCTTTCGCCGCAGCTTCGTGAGCCTGCACAGCCTCGGTGTAGTGGGTCGGCGCCAGCGCGTCGACCTGTTCAGCGCGCGCCTTTTCGAGCGCAGCCGCCAACCCCGCAGTATCCAGATCCTGTGCGGCATGAACGACGCCGGTCAGCGCCAGCAATAATCCCAGAAACACTCTCACGGCCGCACCTGTCCCGAACCTCGCACGACATATTTGTAACTGGTCAACTGCTCGACCCCGACCGGCCCGCGTGCATGGAACTTGTCGGTCGAGATCCCGATCTCGGCGCCCATGCCGAACTCGCCGCCGTCGGCGAATTGCGTGGACGCATTGTGCAAAACGATCGCGCTGTCGACGTTCGCGAGGAACCGGTCGGCGGTCGACGGGTTGCGCGTGACGATCGATTCGGTGTGGGCCGAGCCGTAGCGCGCGATGTGCTCCACGGCGGCGTCGACGCCCTCCACGACTCTGGCCGCGATGATCTTGTCCAGGTATTCCGTGTACCAGTCCTGCTCCGTCGCGACTGTGACCCGCTTATCAAGCCGCTGGACTGCTTCGTCGCCGCGCACTTCGCACCCCGCATCCAGCAACGCGCGCACGATCGATTCGGTGCCGGACCAGCCACGATCGAACAACACCGTTTCGGCCGCGCCGCACACGCCGGTCCGCCGCAGCTTCGCGTTGAGCACGATTTCCCGCGCCATGTCGACATCGGCGTCGCGATCGACGTAGACGTGACAATTGCCCTCGAGATGCCCGATCACCGGCACGCGCGCTTCCTTCTGCACGCGCTCGACGAGGCTGCGCCCGCCGCGCGGCACGACGACGTCGATGAAGTCGGTCATGCCCGAGAGCATGTGACCGACCGCTGCCCGATCCGTAGTCGGCACGATCTGGATTGCAGCCTCGGGCAAACCGGCGGCGCGCAATCCGGCGACCAGGCATGCATGGATGGCGCGGCTCGAATCGGCGCTCTCCGAGCCGCCGCGCAGAATGACTGCATTTCCCGACTTCAGGCACAGTGCGCCGGCATCGGCGGTGACGTTCGGGCGGCTCTCGTAAACGATGCCGATGACGCCAAGCGGTACGCGAACGCGCTCGATGCGCAGGCCATTCGGCCGCGTCCAGGCAGCGATGACGACACCGACGGGATCCGTCAGCGCCGCGACTTCTTCGATCCCACTTGCCATGGCCGCGACCCGGTTTTCGTCGAGGGCCAGGCGATCCAGCAGCGCGGCGGAAAGCTCGCGCTGGCGCGCCGCCTGCAGATCGCTGCGATTGGCTGCGAGGATCGCGTCGCGCTGCTTGCGAATCTCGGCGGCAGCCGCAGCAAGCGCGGCGTTCTTCGTCGCAGTACTCGCGCGCGCGAGTGCGCGGGCTGCGCCCACGGCAGCGCGCCCCAATGAATCCATCAGGGCGGCGACATCCTGCGACTGGCTGGCTTCGGCCTGCATGACAGCATTCTAACGGCGAGCGCCGCGCAGTAAAGAATTGCAAATGTCGCTGCGGCGACCGCGCCGTGCACGCACAGTCGGGGCACAACGAATTCGCATCTTGGGGGTCAGATGGCCGTCGACACGAGCCAGCTCACGGCCGCGGCCGTCGCGCAGCCACAGGCGTTCCAGGCGAGCGAGCGTTACCGCTACTACGTCGTGTGGTTCCTGTTCCTCGTCTACGTCTTCAACTTCGTCGACCGCCAGATCCTCACGACGCTGATCGAGCCGATCAAGAACGAATTCAAGCTGCACGACTGGCAACTCGGCGCGCTCAGCGGCCTGGCGTTCGCGCTGTTCTACACGACCTTCGGCATTCCGGTCGCGCGCTGGGCGGACAAGAGCAACCGCGTCAACATCATCGCACTGTCGCTGCTGCTGTGGAGCACTGCAACGGCAGTGACCGCGTTCGCACGCAATTTCTGGCAGCTCTTCGCCGCGCGTGTCGTGGTGGGCATCGGCGAATCGGGCTGCAGCCCGCCTGCACTCTCGCTCATCAGCGACTACTTCGAACCGAAGCGGCGCGGCAAGGCGGTGTCCATCTACGCGATGGGCGTGTATGGCGGCACGTTCATCGGCTTGATGATGGGCGGCGTGGTCGCGCAATTGTACGGCTGGCGCGCAGCGTTCCTGATCGTCGGCCTGCCCGGCATCCTGCTGGCGATCGTTCTGAAGCTGACCATACGCGAGCCGCCGCGCGGTTTCTCCGAGGGCGGCGCCCATACGGTCAAGGAACCGCCGCCGATGGCGACAGTCGTGCGGACGCTGAGCGCGAAGAGCAGCTTCCGGCATCTCGCGTTCGCTGCGGGACTGCATGCGTTCGTGAGTTACGGCGTCAGTGCGTTCTACAACTCGTACTTGATCCGCTCGCACGGCTTCACAGTTGCCGAGGCCGGTGTGTGGCTCGCGTTCCTGGTCGGGTTTGGCGGTCTGCTCGGCACGTACGTCGGCGGCACCTACGCCGACAAGCTCACGCAGCGGCACGGCGACTCGCGCTACATGCTGAAGGTGCCGGCGATCTCGAACCTGATCTCGCTGCCGTTCGCAGCAACTGCATTCGCGCTGTCGCACACACCGGTGGTGTTGATCTGCCTGTTCCTGTACGTGTGCTTCGGCACCATGTACCTGGCGCCGTCGATCTCCGCGACCTATCGCCTGGTCACTCCGCGCGAGCGGGCGCTCGCAGTTGCCGTGCTGTTCCTGGTGCTCAACTTCATCGGGATCGGCATCGGACCGCTGCTGACCGGCTTCATCAGCCACACGATCGGCAACAACCTGCTGGAGGCCGGCGTGCCGGCCGCCCAAGCAAGCGCGGACGGCTTGCGCTACGCGCTGTGCATCATCGTGTTTACGTTCGTGTGGTCGACGTTCCACTACTACCGCGCGATGCGCACACTGCGTCAGGACGAGCTGCCAGCCTGAGCGTACTGATCGCGTAGCTCGCGTTTCAGGACTTTGCCGATCGCGCTGCGCGGCAGCGTGTCGCGGATCTCGACCGACGCGAGACGCTGCGTCTTGCCGAGCCGCTCGTTCGCCCAAGCGCGAATCTCGTCCGCCGCCGCGTCGCAGCCGGGCTTGAGGACGACGAAAGCCACGGGCGTTTCGCCCCATTGCCGCGAGGCCACGCCGACCACCGCCACTTCCTTGATCGCCTCGTGCCTGATGAGCACGCTCTCGAGGTCACTCGGGTAGATGTTGAAGCCGCCGGAAATGATCATGTCCTTGCGACGATCCATCAGCGTCAGAAACCCCTGCTCGTCGAAGCGGCCGACGTCGCCGGTCCGGATGTAACGATTGCCCTCGCGGTCGCGCCACTCCGCTTCCGCGGTCTTGCCGGGCTGATTGAAGTAACCGTTCATCATCGACGCGGGCGAGCGGCCGACGATCTCGCCGACCTCGCCGGGCGGCACTTCGCGGCCTTGCTCGTCGATCAAACGGATCTCGTGCCCGGGCGCGGGCTGACCGACCGTGTGCAGCTTGTCCGGAAATTCGTGCGCATAGAGGATGCAGCTCCCGCCGCCCTCCGTCATGCCGTAGTACTCCGTCAGGCCGCCCGGCCAGCGCTTGAGGATGTCCGCCTTGAGCACCGCCGCGAACGGCGCGCTGGTGCAGAACTTCATGCGGAAGGTCGAGAGATCGAAGCGATCGAACTCCGGCTGATCCATGATGCGCTGGTACTGCACCGGGACCAGCATCGCGTGCGTCGCGTGATATCGCTGCGCCAGCTCCAGGAATTTCAGCGTGTCGAACTTCGCCATCAGCACGACGGTGCCGCCCATCGCCAGCGTCGGAAAGAAGCTGACGAGCGTCGTGTTCGAATACAGCGGCGTCGAGCAGATCGTGACTGCCGTGCGATCGTAGCGCGCGAGCGCCGCGCGATGGACGTGCGCCCAGCGCATGCGATGCGACTGCACGATCCCTTTGGGCGTGCCAGTCGTGCCCGACGAGTAGATGATGTTGAACGGCGCACCGGGCTCGATCTGCACTGCCTGCGGCTTCGCACCTTCCGGCGCGAGCCAGTCGCCCATCGATAGTGGGATCAGCCGCAACGACGCGGGGAGCTTCTGCCCTTCGAGCGCAGCTCCGGTCATCGCGTCGAGGAACAGGATCTTCGCGCCGCAGTCCGCGAGCATCGTCACTAATGCTTCCGGTGTCGACGAAGGGGCAAGCGGAGCGACCGCGACGCCTGCACGCAGGGCCCCGAGAAAGATCGCGCCGTACTCCACGCACGAAGCACCGCAGATGGAAATGACATCGCCGGACTGCACACCGTCCCGCTGCAGCGACGCCGCGACGCGATCCATCGAACGGTCGAGCTCGCCGTACGTGAGCACGCGCTCCTCGTGGATCAATGCCGGGTGGTGCGGCCGCTCCTCGGCGTAGCCGTGGACGAGTTCGGCGATAAGGCCGAAGTCTTGTTGGAGCAGGACGTCAGGAGACATAGGAGCGGCATTATCGCGGTTGCCAGTACGCTCCGAAACAGCCAGGCAGTCCCGTTGGTCGGAATTGGATGTTTGGATTTGTCGGACAGAAGCGCGACCTGGAAGTTTTCAGCTACGCTACCTGCGCCTCTGCACTAACCGCCAACCGCCAACCGCTAACCGCTTCCCCTATGAACAGACTCGCAGGCAAGACCGCCCTCGTCACCGGCGCCGCCAGCGGCATCGGCCGCGCTACCTCCATCTTGTTCGCACAGGAAGGCGCGAATGTCGTCGTGCTCGACCGCGCTCCGGCAGTCGAAGAGACCGCCGCGGCAATCCGGCAAAACGGCGGCAAGGCGCTGGCGTTCGCCAGGGACTCCTCCGAAGAGGCGGCTATCGCCGCCGCAATCGACGCAGCGGTGCGTGAGTTCGGTGCACTCGATGTGTGCTATGCGAACGCGGGCGTCAGCGGCGGCCTGGTGCCGCTGCAGGAGCAGACGCCGGAGCACTGGGCCGAAATTCTCAAGATCAACCTCATCGGCACGTTTCTCGCCGTGAAGCACGCGTCACGCGTCATGACGCCGCGCAAGCGCGGCTCGATCATCTGCACAGCCTCCGTCGCAGGCCTGCGATCGGGCGCAGGCGGTTCGCCGTACAGCGCGAGCAAGGCGGGCGTCGTCAGCCTGGTGCAAACGACTGCCTATCAGCTCAGCGGCAGCGGCGTGCGCATCAACGCGATTTGCCCGGGCTTGATCGAGACCGGCATGACGCGACCGATCTTCGAGCAGGCGCGCGCCCGCGGCACCGATCACAAGATCGGCCAGCTCAATCCCCTGCGGCGCGCCGGTGCGCCGGTCGAGATTGCACAGATGGCGCTGTTCCTCGCCTCCGACGACGCCTCGTACGTCAACGGCCAGGCGTTCCCCGTCGACGGCGGTCTGTCGAGTTCGCATCCGATCGTGCCGCCGAAGATGTGATACCAAAGTGTGAGAGCTGGCGCGGAACTGACCGCGCGTCGGAAGCGTCTCAGCAGGAGTCGCCAGGAGGATCCGCATGACCCGCTCGAGCACCGAAGCGCGCCGCTCGACTTTCGATGCGCTGGAAACCGTCGCGCTGCTGAGCGCCGCGGTCCTGATCGCTGCGCCTGCGTGCCGCGGCATCGCCCGGCGCTGGCGCTTGAAGCAGTCGCAGGCGAAGGACGATCTCGCGATCGACACGCAGCTCAAAGGCACGTATCCGGCGAGCGACCCGCCGGCGTCGCACTATTTCGACATCCCCGTGAATCGCCGCTAGGCGCAGCAATCGCGCTCAGCCCGTGATGACCAGGTCATCGCGGTGGATGAGCTCGTCGCGGCCCTGGAAGCCGAGCAGCGCCTCGAACTCGCTCGAGTGCCGGCCGCGCAACCGTTCGGCATCGATGCTCGAATAGGCGGACAGGCCGCGCGCAATCTCCTTGCCGCTCGGCGCCCGCACGATCAACGCGTCGCCACGCTTGAAGCGGCCGACGACCTTCGTCACCCCGGCGGGCAGCAGGCTCTTGCCGCGCCCCAGCGCCGCCGCCGCGCCCTCATCGACGAAGAGCTCGCCGGCCGGCTTGAGCGCACCGGCGATCCACTGCTTGCGAACCGTTGCAGGTGTAACGGAAGGATGAAACCAGGTGCACCGCTCGCCCGCTTCAATGCGGCGCAGCGGGTGCAACTCGCGGCCGAGCGCGACGGCCATGTGGCAGCCGGCCGCGACCGCAATCTTTGCCGCGGCGATCTTCGTCGCCATGCCACCGGAGCCGACCGCCGACGTGGTGCCGCCAGCCATGCGTTCGATCTCCAGGTTGATCGCATGCACGTCCGGAATGAAGCGCGCGGCCGGATCGCGCCCGGGATCGGCGCTGTACAGCCCATCGACGTCCGACAGCAGCACCAGGCAATCCGCGCTGATCATCTGTGCGACCCGTGCGGCCAGCCGATCGTTGTCGCCGTAGCGAATCTCCGCCGTCGCGACGGTGTCGTTCTCGTTGATCACGGGGATCGCGCCGAGGCGCAGCAACGTGCTGAGGGTGTTGCGGGCGTTGAGATAGCGCCGGCGCTCCTCGGTATCGCCGAATGTCAGCAGGATCTGCGCCACGCTCAGCCGATGCCGCTCCAGTGCATCCTTCCAGGCATGCGCCAGCCGGATCTGGCCGATGGCTGCCGCGGCCTGCTTCTCTTCCAGCTTGAGCCGCGACGACATCAGGCCGAGTTGCCGGCGGCCGAGTGCGATCGCGCCCGACGAGACCAGCAGCACTTCCTGCCCGCGGGCACGAATCGCCGCCACGTCCGCCGCAAGCGTGTCCAGCCAGGCAGTGTTCGGGGCACCCTCCTGCGCATCCACCAGCAACGCCGAGCCGACCTTGACCACGACGCGGCGCGCGCGCAGCAGCGGCAAGGCGGACGATGGGTGCATAGTGGTATTCATGACCCTGCCACTATTACCGCAAGCTCGAATGCTTTGCAGCTTAAAAGCACTGCATGGTCCAGGGATTGCGGACGTCGGGCCGCAGCGGCGCTCCACGCTTGGCAGTCACAGCGAATGCCCCTAATATTCCGCGGCCAGTTGCTCATAGCCGCCTGGCGTTCTTGAGGTGTTTGCGTGGCCAGAGACTACGACCCGGTTCAGGGACAGTGGTACGAGGATCTCGAAGAGAACGAGATCTTCCGGGTGCTGTCGGTCGATCCGGACGAAGAGATCA
>Ga0209382_10001291_pt1 | contig 39725 bp, 40 predicted proteins | sample SoiMetdeltSBSDD5_FD_187599 | JGI IMG/M metagenome (GOLD analysis project Ga0209382, IMG submission 187599) | Bulk soil microbial communities from a Populus tree surrounding site in Tennessee, USA - Soil MetaG P. deltoides SBSDD5 (SPAdes) (version 2) | ecosystem: Environmental > Terrestrial >... | reverse complement strand
ACGAGCTACCGGGCTGCTCCACCCCGCGGTGACCGAGCCACATTACAGGACCGCTACCACCGAGTCAACCGGTCGCAATCAAAAGCCAAACCCCAAGGCGAACCGCGCCAGAGCGAACCGCGAGACAGAGTGAAACGCGGGGCCGACGCAGAACACGCCGACCCCGCGCGGGACGCCCTACCCCGGCACGCTACTTGGTCTGAGTCTTCCCCGGCATCTGCGGCGGGTTGGACGGCGAGCCCACCGAGGCCGGCGGCGGGACCGGCGGCGTGCCGGTCGATGCCGACGGGCCGGTCGCCGTGGCCGGCGAGGCGGACGGAGTCGTCGTGGCGCTGCTCGACTTCTGGCCCATCAGATGCACCCGAGTCTCGGAGTCCAGACGGCCGGTCACCTTGATGTTCTCGGCCTTCTGATACTCGCGAAGCGCCGCGGACGTGCGCGGGCCGTGGACGCCGTCGATCGGGCCCGGATCGTGACCCTTCTCCTTCAGAGCGGTCTGGGCCTGACGGATGTCCGCGCCGCTCTCCATTTTCCCGGCGAGCTTGTCCTTGGTGTCGCGCGCCGTGTCCTTCACCTTGTCCTTGGCCTCGGTGCTCTTCTCCTTCGTTTTGTCCCAGGTCTCGGACGTCTTCGCCTTGGTCTTGTCCCAGGCATCGGACGTCTTGTCCTTGGTCTTGTCCCAGGCTTCGGAGGTCTTCTCCTTGACCGTGTCCTTCGTTTCGACTGCCTTGTCCTTGACCGTCTTGTCGGTGTCCGCTGCAACCGCCGGCAGGGTGCTCCAGGCGAGCCCCATCGCGGCGGCGAGCGCGATGATTGTGAGCTTGTGCATGGGGTGTCCTCCTCGCGGTGTCCTGTTGCAAAAGCGACACCAGCGTAGGGCCATTCGGCCCTCGATTCAGCCTTGCAAAAGCTCCTCGGCAATCTTTTTCACATCTGCGGCATCGACCTGTCCCTTGTGGGTTTTCATGACGTCACCCACGAGGCGGCCGACTTGCTTGGGGTCGGTGACGCCCAATGCCTTCGCGCGCTCCTGCACGAGGCTGCGCAACGCGGCGGCGTCGAGCCCCTTGGGAAGGAACCGCTCGCAGAACTCGATCTCGAATCGCAGCTGCGCGGCCTGCGCCGCGCCGCGCTCACCGAGCTTGTCATACTCGGCCAGCGCCTTCTGCAGCTGCTTTCGGTAGGCGCCGATGACGTCGGTGACGAGCGCGTCGTCCACCTGGCCGCTGAAGCCCTTGGCGGTGCGCCGCTCTTGAAGCCGCGTCTTGAGCATGCGCACGACATCGGCCCTGCGCGTGTCCTTTGCGCGAATCGCCTGCGTCAGCTCGTCGGTCAGTTGCTGCTCCAGGGCCATCAGTTGATCCGCTTCGCCCGGCCTTGCCACTCGCGATCACGCAGCACGAACTTCTGCACCTTGCCCGTCGACGTCTTCGGCAGCTCGCCGAACTCGACGGCCGCGGGGCACTTGAAGCGCGCGATGTGCTGGCGGCAGAACTCGATGACTTCGGTCTCGGTGGCCTGCATGCCGGGCTTGAGGGTGACGAACGCCTTGGGCCGCTCGCCCCACTTCTCGTCCGGGATGGCGACCACGGCGCACTCCATCACCGCCGGGTGACGCGCCACCGCCTGCTCGACCTCGATGGTCGAGATGTTCTCGCCGCCCGAGATGATGATGTCCTTCTTGCGGTCGCGCAGCTCGATGTAGCCGTCGGGGTGCCACACCGCGATGTCGCCCGAATGAAACCAGCCGCCGCGAAATGCCTCGGCCGTCGCGTCGGCTTGCTCGAAGTAGCCCTTCATCACGTTGTTGCCGCGCATGACGACCTCGCCGAGCGTCTCGGCGTCCATCGGCACGTCCTGCATGCCCTCGTCGACGACGCGCACGAGATCGAAGACGACGTAGCCCTGCCCCTGCCGCGCGGCCTTCTTCGCCATCTCGTCGGCGGGCAGGCGATCCCACTCGGCGTTCCAGGCGCACACCGTGTGCGGCCCGTACGTTTCGGTGAGGCCATAGACGTGCACGGGTCGGAAACCGAGCTCCTTCAGCTTTGCCAGCAGCGTCGGCGACGGCGGCGCGCCCGCGACGGCGCACGTCACCGTACGGGTCAGCCGATGCGCCTTCGGATCGTTGACGATGCCGATCTGCACGGTCGGCGCGCCGCAGTAGTGCGTGACGCCTTCGCGGTCGATCAGATCCCAGATGCGGCTCGATTCCACGCGGCGCAGGCAGACGTGCGTGGCGCCCATCGCCGTCACGCCCCACGTGAAGCACCAGCCGTTGCAGTGGAACATCGGCAGTGTCCACAGGTACGTCGAGTCGAACGACAGTCCGGTCTCGAGCAGCTCGCCGACGGCGTTCAGGTAGGCGCCGCGGTGATGGATCATCACGCCCTTGGGCCGCCCCGTGGTGCCGGACGTGTAGTTGATGGAAATCGTCTCCATCTCGTCCTGGATCCAGGGCTCGACGGGCTCGGGCGAGGCGGCGGAGAGGAAGTCTTCGTACGGATCACCCGCCGCGCCCGTGTCGTCGACACGGATCACGCGCACGCCGACGAGATCGAGCGGCTTGACCAGCGCTTCGAGCTCGTGATCAACGAAGACGAATTTCGAGCCGGAGTGCTCGAGGATGTAGCCGATCTCGTCGCTGTTGAGCCGCGTGTTGATCGGCACCAGCACGAGGCCGGCCGCGGGCACGCCGAAGTGCGCCTCGAGCATGGCGGGCGTGTTGGGGCAGATGAAGGCCACGCGATCGAGATGGCGCAGGCCCGCCGCGCGCAGGCCCGACGCCAGTCTGTTGGCGCGCTCCTCGAACTGACGGTAGGTGTAGCGCCGGTCGCCGTGCACGACTGCGAGCTTGTCGGGAAATACGTAGGCGCTGCGCCGCAGAAACGCCACCGGCGTCAGCTCCGTGCGATACGGCTGCGTCACCCTGGCGATGGGCGGCACCTGCTTGCTGCTGTTGGCGGGCATGATTCGTCGTCCTCCCCGAGCCGAATTATAGCCTCGCGCCCGATCAGCGCTGGTCGGGGGAAGGCAGGAGCGCGCGCAGGGCGTCGTCGAGACGCCGCGGCTCGACCGGCTTCACCAGATGCAGGTCGAAGCCGGCCTCGCGCGCCTGGCGCGTGTCCTCGCGCTGGCCGTAGCCCGTGAGCGCGATCAGCTTCATCGCGCGGCCGGCCTCGGTCGCGCGGATGCGCCGCGCCACCTCGTAGCCGTTCAGTCCCGGCAACCCGATGTCGACCAGCGCCACCTCGGGCCTGAGCCGTACCGCCGCGTCGACGCCGGCTGGCCCATCGCTGGCCGTGTAGACCTCGTGGCGCTCGAGGCTGAGCAGCGCCAGGAGCATGTCGCGCGCATCGGCGTTGTCCTCGACGATGAGGATCCGAAACGACGGCAGCGCCACATCCGGCGCTCCGGACCGTACGCCGGCCTCGAGCGGCGCGCATGGCAGCCGGATCGTGAACACGCTGCCCTGCCCCGCGCCCGCGCTGCGCGCCTCGACGCGACCGCCGTGCAGCTCCACGAGCTGGCGCACCAGCGTCAGCCCGATGCCGAGGCCGCCCGAGGGCCGCTCCGGAAGCTGATCGCCCTGCACGAACAGATCGAAGATGCGCGGCAGCAGCTCGGCGCCCATGCCGACGCCGGTGTCGCTCACGCGCAGCACCGCGCCGCCGTCTTCGGTCCCGACCCAAACGCGAATCGTGCCGCCGGTCGGGGTGAACTTCAGCGCGTTGCTCACGAGGTTGGTCACCACCTGCTCGAGGCGTGTGGTGTCGCCGTCGACCCACACGGGACGGCCGTCCACGGAGACGTCGTGGCGCTCGGTCACGCCGGCCGCCCGCAGCGTCGCCACCGCGCGCCGCGCCGCCGCCATCAGGTCCATCGCCCGGCGCTCCAGCGTGATCTTGCCGGTGACCACGCGACCGACGTCGAGCAAGTCGTCCATCAGCCGTGCGAGGTGCTGGGTCTGGCGCGCGATCACCTGCGTCGCCCGCGTGCCGCGCAGGTCGTCCAGCCGCAGCCGCTCCAGCACGGCCACCGCGCTTCCGATCGCGCTCAGCGGGTTGCGCAGTTCGTGCCCGAGCATGGCGAGGAACTCGTCCTTCGCGCGATTGGCGCGCTCGGCCGCTCCGCGCGCCGCGACCAGCTCGGCCTCGTGCGCCTTGCGTTCGGTGATGTCGAGCCCGACGCCGACACGCGAGCCGTCGGACAGGCGCACGTTCGACCACGAGGTCTGTACCATGCGTCCCGTCTTCGTCGTCATCTCGATGTCGAGCCATCCCGGGTCGGGCGACTCCATGTGCGCACGCGCCATCGCCCGGTAGGCCGGATCGGGATAGCAGGCGGCCATGAAGTCGATGCGCTGCGCCTCGGGCGCCGTCCAGCCCGTCACACGTGTGAACTCGCGGTTGAGCCGCAGCACGCGCGTGCTCGGCTCGTACATCGAGATCATCGCGGGAATCGTGTCGATGATCGTCTGGAGCAGCTCCCGCTCGTGGTCGAGCGCGCGCTCCGTGCGCACGCGCGTGGTGGCCTCCACCACGCTCGCCGTCGTGCCCGTCACGCGCCCGCGCGCATCGACGATGGGGCTGTAGACCACCGAAAAGTAGCGCTCGGGGTCCTGCTGCCCGGCGAGCGGCACGCGCACCGATTCCACGGTGACCGGCTCACGGGTGCGATGCACCTGACGCAGCAGCGGCTCCAGCAGATCGGCGGCGGCGGGGCCGACCACCTCGCGCACCGTCCGGCCGCGGTGGGCTTCGACCGGCACGCCGTTGATCTCGGCCAGCGCGTGGTTGACGCGGACGTAGCGAAAGTTGACGTCGTGAATCGCCAGGCCGAGCGGCGTGTGGCGCAGCAAGAGGTCCACGGCCGCGCGGGCGCGATCGCGCGCCGCGACGAGGACACTGACCACGACGCCGGCGCCGACGAAGAAGACGAGCGCGATCAGGTGCCCGATGAGCGGCACCGTGGGCGCGACGGCCCACGCGCGCGTGATCGCGATCGCGGACAACACGGTCGCGAGCAGCCCCGGCCCCATGCCGCCGAACCAGGCCACGAACACGACCGCGGGATAGAACGGCACGAACGATACGCGGCCGCTCCAGACCGGCTCCAGGGCGGCCTGGACGACGGCCGCCAGCACGACGGCGAGCACGGCGCTCGGATATCTGACCGCTGACCGAGATCGAGGCGACATCCGTGCCTCAGGGTCGCGGGGTTCGTACTTCCACGCAATAGGCAAAACTTTCCATAATCGTGATATAGGTCGCAGGGTCGATTGAAAGGAGACTTATGCGGACAAGCGTCGCCGTGCTGACAAGTCTGGCGGTCGTTTTCGTGGTGAGCGGCTGTGCAAAGCGTCCGGTGGTGCCCGTCGCATCCGCACCGCCGCCCACCGTCGCAACGGCGCCGCCAACTCCGCCTCCGTCCCCTGCTCCGGCCCCCGTGGCCCCGACGCCGGCTCCAGCGCCGACGCCGCCCCCGGTGGCCACACCCGCTCCGCAGCCGCCGGCGCCGCCCAGTCAGTACCACGCGGAGGCGGCGCTGAAGATGATCCACTTCGATTTCGACAAGTCCGACATCCGCCCCGCCGACGCGAAGATCCTCGACGCAAATGCGGCCTGGCTCACGTCCAATCCCAAATTGCTGCTGTTGATCGAGGGGCATTGCGACGAGCGCGGGACGGCTGAATACAACCTGGCCCTCGGCGAGCGACGCGCCAAGGCCACCCAGACCTACCTCGTGTCGCGTGGCGTGCAGGCCGAGCGCATCACCACCGTGTCTTATGGTGAGGAGCGCCCCGCCTGCACCGAGCACAGCGAGAAGTGCTGGGCGACGAACCGGCGCGCGCAGTTTCTCGTGAAGGAGCCCTAGAGCCGCTTGACGGCGGCGGTCACGCCACGCTATATGGGGACGCCGCATGATGCATGCTGTTGCCGTCCTCTTGGTGCTCGTGGCCGCCGCCGTTTCCGGATGCGCGTCGTCGACGCCGCCCCGCACGTCGATCGCCCGGCCGTTCGATGATGTCCGGCAGCTCACAGTCGTCGTCTCCGGCCAGAGCGAGTTCGCCGTCCTCGAGAACAGCGCCGAGCCCGGGCGCACGTTCGACCAGATCCTTCCGTGGACCGGGTACGCCGGGCTGCTGAAGCCGATCGCCGACCTCGTCCATCAGGTGATCAACTGGTTCGTCGAGTCGGATCGTAAAGCCGACGCCTCGGCCAATGTCCGCGACGTGTCACCGGCAGCGTTCGTCGGGCGAGTGTTCGAGCAGACGCTGCGGGCCAGCGGCCGGTTCGATGCGATTCGTGTCGTCGAGGGCGAGCCGGCCGATGACGCGCAGCGCCCCGACATCGTGGTGCGCCTCACGGTGCCGACGTGGGGTCTCGTACGTGTTCGCGAAGGCGATCCCGATCTCATGTCGGCGTTTGCCGACGTGCGCGCCGAGATGGTGGCGAGAAGCACGGGCGTCGCGCTCTGGAAGGACAACGAGGATGTCACCGGCCCCGAACGGCTTCCGCTGAAGGCGTTCACCGACGACCGGGCCTTCACGCGACGCCAGCTGCTCGACGTGCTCGAGCGAGCCGGGCGGCGGCTCGCCAACGAGCTGCTCTACGCGCAGGGCGCGGGGCGGTGAGCGCGAGACTGCGCGCGGCGATTCTGCTTGCCGTGGCCGTCGTCGCGCCAGCCGGCTGCGCGCGGAGCATCACGCTGGACGTGAGCTATCCGGAGTCGGCGGTGAACCGGGCGATGCTCGCCGCCGTGCGGCCGCGGCGGGTCGAGATCCGCCCCGTCGCGGACCGTCGTCTCGACACGGCGCGCATCGGCGTCCAGCCCGAGGGCGACAAGCCGATCGTGACGAGCCGCGCCGTCGTCGACATCGTGCGGGACGCGCTGGTGAGCGAGGTCCAACGCAACGGCCACGCGGTGACGGCCAATGGCGCGGACCTCGTGCTCGCGGCCGACGTCGACGAGTTCTGGCTCGACGCCGTCGTCGGGCACTCCGCCGCGCAGTACGTCGGCAAGGTGGCGCTGGCCGTCACGCTCGTCGACGTTCGCACCGGCGAGACGATCCTCACGCGCCGCTACGTCGGCATCCGGCGGCAGCAGGGGCCGCGCGACGCCAAGCAGGTCGGGCTCGAGGTCATGGACGTCGCCCTGTCGCGCGTCATGCACGACCTCGCGACCGATCCGGAGCTGGCCGACGCGTTCGGCCGCCGCGTCTCCGGCGTGCGCAACATCTGAGTGCTCGCTACCGCGTCACGCGATCCGTCTTCGGCGCCTCGAAGCGACCCGTGGTGGCGATTGCCCACAGCACGCGCCAGGCACCGCGCGTGGCGAGCAGCCAGTACGTCTGGCACCGAAACGTGCCGACGAACTTCTGCGCCAGCGTGGTGCGGCGCACGTCCACGGGCCGCTCGAGGTGGCGCGCGACGTCCTCGATGCAGTCCTGCGTGACGACGCCGCCGACCCAGATCGACAGCCCGAGCGAGATCGATGGAAACGCGATGCCGAGCGCGAAGAGCACCGGATGATCGCTGAACCGATACGCGAGGTGCCAGCCGAGGAAGCCGACGAGGGGATAGACAACGGCGGCGATCGGCCACTCGACGACCTTGTTGCCGACGTGGCGGCACAGCTGCGCGGCGTTGAACGCGCTTGGCGCCGCGCGCCAGACGCGCCAGAGGAACGGAACGTCGTCGAGCACGCCCTTGTACCAGCGCGCGTTCTGCCGGATCACCTTCTCGCGCGCCGCCGGTAAATCCACCAGCTCGAGCAGCGGCAGCGGCGCCATCAAGAGCCCGCGCGCGCCCAGCGCGTACCCGAGCGTGGAATCCTCGGTGGCGCCCGAGGTCGGAAAGCCTCCGATCGCCTGCAGGACATCGAGCCGCACGAACTGGTTGTGACCGAGACAGATCTGCGAGCGCCGGAAGCACAGCTCGAAGACGGGGCGGATCGCGCGCGCGACGCGCGGCGCGCGTCCGGCGAGCCGGGTGAACCAGCGCAGGCGGCGCGCCTCGCCGATGAGCCGCGCGATCGACACGCGGATGAAGATCGACGACTGCTGGATCGCGCACACGCGCCCGCGCGCGTCGTGGGCGGCGAAGTTCGCCAGGGACAGCGTGACGCCCTGGTACGCCGGCGCGCCGCGGCCGGCCAGCACCTCGGCGGCGATCCAGCGATACACGTTGGGGTCGGGCAGCGAGTCGGCGTCGCTCACGCCGACGTAGACGCGGTGCGCGTCGTACCCCTCGCCGAGCGTCGCGCCGAGCGCCTCGGGGCGCAGCGCCCAGTTGAGCTGGTGGGCCTTGCGTCCGGCGCCGGGCATCGCCGCCACGGATAGCATCTTCTGCTGCCACGAGGCCAGCCCGGCCCGAAAGCGCCGCACCAGCTCGGCGGTGGGCGCTTGCATCGCCGGATGCGGCGCCTGCTCTTCGCTGGCCTTGGTGGCGACCACGACGTGCAGTCGGCCGTGCGGATAGCGCGAGGCGAGCAACGCTGCGAGCGTTCGCGTGATGTCGGGCTCTTCCCATGCGGGGACCAGGTGCACGAAGATCGGCGCCCCGTCGCGCTCGAGCGCCTCCTCGTCGGGCAGCGCGCCGGCGCGCGCGTAGGCGTCGTCGACGAACCGGCACGTCGTCAGCATGCCCTTCCAGTCCACGAGCATCTTGAAGGCGGCGCGCCCATTGATCAGCATGGCGACGACGAAAGCGCCGAACCAGAACCAGCCGGTGCCCCAGAGCCAGTCCACGACGCTAGCGGCCGTCGGACTTCGGGAACTTCAGCACGGTCTCGCCCTCGCGGACGTAGCCGAGATCCTCGCGGGCGAGCTTTTCGATGTAGGCGGGATCGTTGCGCAGGCGGTCGACCCTGCGCGTCAGCTCGTCCGTGCGCGTGCGCAGCGTGACGAGATCGCGCTCCATGGCCTCCATCTCGCGGCGCATCTCGGACACGCGGAGCACGGCGCGCGTGCCGTAGGCGCTCAGCGCCAGCACCACGATGACGATCGCGGCGACGCCGAACGTCCGCGGGCGGCCGCTCACCGGGCGGTGCGCGAGTAGAGGCTGCGCCCGGGCCACGAGGCGGCGTGCCCGAGCTCTTCCTCGATGCGCAGCAGCTGGTTGTACTTGGCGGTGCGCTCGCTGCGCGCCACGGAGCCGGTCTTGATCTGGCCGGCATTGACGGCGACCGCGAGGTCGGCGACGAAGGTGTCCTCGGTCTCACCGGAGCGGTGGGAAATGACGGTGCCGTAGCCCGCGCGCTTCGCCAGCTCGACGGCGTCGAGCGTCTCGGTGAGCGTGCCGACCTGGTTCACCTTCACGAGCACGGCGTTGGCGAGGCCCTTCTGGATCCCCTGCTGGATGACGGCCGGGTTCGTGACGAAGAGGTCGTCCCCGACGAGCTGCACGCGACCGCCGAGGCGGCGCGTGAGCATCGCCCACCCCGCCCAGTCGTCCTCGCCGAGACCATCCTCGATCGAGACGATAGGATAGCGATCGACGATCGCCTCGTAGCGCGAGATGAGCTCCTCGCTGTCGAGGGTGACGCCCTCGCGGCGCAGCCGGTAGCGCCCGTTGTCCTGCGCGAACTCGCTCGCCGCGACGTCGAGGGCGAGCGCGATGTCGTCGCCCGGACGATAGCCGGCGCGCTCGATGGCCTGCATCAGGAAGTCGAGCGCAGCGGTGTTGCTGCCGAGCGCGGGCGCGAATCCGCCCTCGTCGCCGAGCCCGGTGCCGAGCTTCTTCTCCTTCAGCGCCTCCTTGAGCGCGTGGAACGCCTCGACGGCCATGCGGATGGCGTTGCCGAACGAGTCGGCGCCCGCGGGCACGAGCATGAACTCCTGAAAATCGATCCCGTTGTCGGCGTGGGCGCCGCCGTTGATGACGTTGACGAGCGGCACCGGCAGCAGCCGGCCGCCGACGCCGCCGAGGTAGGCATAGAGCGGCAGTCCCGCGTCGTCGGCGGCCGCGCGCGCGACGGCAAGCGACACCGCGAGGATCGCGTTGGCGCCGAGCGCGGACTTGTTGGGCGTGCCGTCCAGCTCGAGCAGCGCCTGGTCGACGGCGGCCTGCTCGCTCGCCTCCATGCCGTCGATCTCGGGTGAGATGGTTTCTTCGACGTTGCGCACCGCCTGCTGCACGCCCTTGCCGCCGTAGCGCTGGGCGTCGCCGTCGCGCAGCTCCACCGCCTCGCGCTTACCGGTGGACGCGCCGGACGGCACGGCCGCGCGCCCCCACGCGCCCGATTCGAGCTGGACCTCGACCTCGACGGTGGGATTGCCGCGTGAGTCGAGAATCTCGCGTGCGTACACGCCGGTGATCGCGGACATGGCTCAGGACCTCCGTTCGAGTACGAAGTCGGCGAGCGCGCGGATCGGCTCCGCCGATGGCCCGAGCGGCTCGAGATAACGCTTCGTCTCCCCGATCAGCATGCTGGCCTGCCGTTTGGACGCCTCGAGGCCGTGGTACGCGGGGTACGTCGCCTTTTTCTTGCGCACGTCGCTGCCGGCCGTCTTGCCGAGCTCCGCGAGGTTGCCTTCGACGTCGAGGATATCATCCACGATCTGGAACGCGAGCCCCAGCGCCTCGCCCGCGCGGCGGATCGTGGCCACCTGCTCCGCGCCGCCGCCGGCCAGCGTCGCCCCCGCCGTGAGCGAGACCCGGATGAGCGCAGCCGTCTTGTGCCGATGGATGTACTCGAGCGTGTCGGTGCCCACGTCCTTGCCCTCCGACTCGATGTCCACGACCTGGCCGCCGACCATGCCGTCGGTGCCCGCGGCGTCGGCGACTTCGGCCACCACGCGCGCGATCGCGCGCGGATCGGGCAGGCGCGCGGTGTTGTTGGCGATGAGACGGAACGCGAGCGTGAGGAGCGCGTCGCCCGCGAGAATCGCCATGGCTTCGCCGAACACCTTGTGGTTCGTCAGACGACCGCGGCGGTAGTCGTCGTCGTCCATGGCCGGCAGATCGTCGTGGATGAGCGAGTACGCGTGGATCAGCTCGAGCGCGCACGCGGTGTCGAGCACCGACTCGGCGGCGCCGCCGACGGCCTCGGCGCCGGCGATGACCAGCGTCGGGCGCAGCCGCTTGCCGGGCGCCAGCACGCTGTAGCGCATAGCGCGGTGGAGGTTGACGGGCACGAGGTCCTCGGACGGCAGCACGCGATCGAGGGCCGCGTCGACCAGCGTCCGACGCGCATCGAGATAGCTCTTGAGATCGAACGTCACCGCTCCTCCTCTTCCCAGGTGAGCGGCTTCGTCGTCGTGGCGCCGCTCTCGTCCTTGACGAGCATCTCGATGCGGCGCTCGGCGTCGTCGAGGTACTTCGAGCACTGACGCGCCAGCGAGACGCCTTCCTCGAAGACCTTGAGCGATTCTTCGAGCGGCAGGTTGCCGGCCTCGAGCGCGGTCACGATCTGCTCCAGCCTCGCCAGGCAGTCCTCAAACTTGAGGTCGCTCATCGTGCTCCTTCCTGCCCGTCACGCGAGCTTCGAGGCGGCCCTCGTGCAGCATCACGGCGACGTCGTCGCCCACCGCCACCTGCCCGGCACTGCGCACGATCTGGCCCGACGCGGTGAGCGTGAGACTGTACCCGCGGCCGAGCACGGCGAGCGGCGACAGCGAGTCGAGGCGGCCGGCGACCCCGACCAGACGGTGACGCCGCCGGTCGAGCCCACGCGCCAGCGCGCGGTCCAGACGGCCCGTGAGGTCGTCGAGCCGGCGGCGATCGTCCCGCGTGCGCACGGCCGGATTGCGCGCGCGCAGGTCGCGCGTGGCCAGCTGCAGGCCGTGCGCGGCGTGACGGACCGAGGCGCGCGCCGCACGGAACAGCCGCGCCGCCGCGTCGTCGAGGCGCCGCGTGAGATCACGCAGCGGCCGATGCGGATCGGTCAGCACGCGCCGCTCGCGCACGGCGTCGAGGCGATCGCGCTGGGTCTGCAGCCGGCGGCTGATCGCGCGCACCAGACGGCGCTGCAGATCGGCGACCGACTCGGCCACGGCGCGCTTCTCGCGCACGACCAGCTCCGCCGCCTGCGACGGCGTGGCCGCGCGGACGTCGGCGACGAAGTCGGCGATCGTGAAGTCCACCTCGTGCCCGACGGCCGAGATCACCGGGATCTTGCTGGCCGCGATCGTGCGCGCGAGCATCTCATCGTTGAAGGCCCACAGGTCTTCGAGCGAGCCGCCGCCGCGTCCGACGATGATCACGTCGACGCCGCCGAGCGCATTCAGCTCACGGATGCCCTGGGCGACCTCGGCGGCGGCACCCTCGCCCTGAACCCTCGCCGGTGCCACCACGACGTGGATCTCGCCGAATCGGCGGCCGATCACGCGCAGCATGTCGTGCAGCGCGGCGCCGCGCGGCGAGGTCACGATGCCGATCTTGCGCGGAAAGCGCGGCAAGCCACGCTTGCGGGTCTGATCGAAGAGGCCCTCGCGTCCCAGGCGCTCCTTGAGCTGCTCGAAGGCGAGCTGCAGGGCGCCGAGGCCGCGCGGCTCGAGCAGCTCCACGACCAGCTGGTACTCGCCGCGCTGCGGATAGATCTCGATGGCGCCGAAGGCGAGCACGTGCAGCCCGTCGGCGGGCTCGAACCGGATGCGCCGCATGCGATTGCGAAACAGCACGGCACGAATCTGCGCGCCCTCGTCCTTGAGCGTGAAGTACGCGTGGCCCGAGCCGTAGACCTTGAAGTTGCTGATCTCGCCCTCGACCCAGACGGTGGGAAAGCGCTCCTCGAGCGCGGCGGCCAATCGCCGCGACAGCTCGGAGACGCTCCAGATCGTGCGCTCGCTTCGACTACCGGCGGGCGTGCTCACGCGACCGTCAGCGCCCGGTCTGCCGCTCGGCCGCGGCGAGCGTGTTCTTCAGGAGCATGGCGACGGTGAGCAGACCGACGCCGCCGGGCACCGGCGTCACGCCAGCCGCGCGCTTTTCGACCGACTCGAAATCGACGTCGCCCGCGAGCCGCCCCGTCTCGAGCCGATTGACGCCGACGTCGATCACCCAGGCGCCCTCTTTCACCATGTCGCCGGTGACCATGCGCGGGCGGCCGGCGGCGACGCACAGCACGTCGGCACGGCGCGTGTGCTCGGCGAGGTTGCGTGTGCGCGTGTGGCACATCGTCACCGTCGCATGTCGCGCGAGCAGCAGCTGCGCGAGCGGCTTGCCCACCAGGCGCGAGCGGCCGACGACAACCGCCTCAGCGCCCTCGAGCCGCGCGCCGTAGTGGTCGAGAATCGCCAGGCATCCGGCGGGCGTGCATGGCACGGTGCCGCGCTCGCCGGCCAGCAGCCGTCCGAGGTTCATCGGATGCAGACCGTCGACGTCTTTTTCGGGATCGATGACGGCGAGCGCCGCCGTCTCGTCGAGGCCCTTGGGCAAGGGCAGCTGCAGCAGGATCCCGTGGACCGCGGGATCACCGCTCAGCGTTCGAAGCAGGCGCTCGAGGTCGCCCTGCGCGATGCCCTGCGGATAGAGATGATCGCGCGTGCCGATGCCGACGGAGTCCGCCGCGCGCTTCTTGGCGCGCACGTAGATCTGCGACGCCGGATCCTCGCCCACCAGAACGACGCCGAGCGTCGGCGTCACTCCGCGCGTCTGCTTCAGACGCTCGACGCCGGCGGTGACGTCGGCGAGCACACGCTCCTGGACGGGCTTGCCGGCGAGGATCACGCGCCCACGCGCAGGCGACGAATGTCCGTGGCGCGGCCGGTCTCCGGGTCGATCGCGATCACGACGCCGTGCAAGGCCGCCGGCCCCTTCGCGGGCTCGAACCGCACGGGCATCTGGGTGAGAAAGCGCTGCAGGATGGCCTCGCGGTCGACGCCGATGACGCCGTCGGTGGGGCCGGTCATGCCGAGGTCGGTGATGTAGGCGGTGCCGCCCGGCAGCACGCGCTCGTCGGCCGTTTGCACGTGGCGGTGCGTGCCCACGACCGCGCTCACGCGGCCGTCGAGATACCAGCCCATCGCCTGCGACTCGCTGGTCGCCTCGCAGTGCATGTCGACAAGGATGATGGGCGTCTCGCGGCGCAGCTCGGGCAGGATCTCGTCGGCCTTGCGGAACGGGCAGTCGAGCGGGTTCATGAACACGCGGCCCATCAGGTTGAGCACGGCGACGCGGTGCGGGCCGCACTTGATAGTCACGTGGCCCACGCCCGGCGTGCCGGCCGGGAAGTTGGCCGGGCGCAGCAACAGGTTGTCCTTGGTGATGAACTCGACGATCTCTTTCTTGTCCCAGATGTGGTTGCCGGACGTCAGCACGTCGGCGCCCTGCTCCAGCATCTGCTTCGCCATGGGGGCGGTGACGCCGAACCCGCCGGCCGCGTTCTCACAGTTCACCACGCAGAAGTCGATGGCGTGCTCCTCGCGCAGCCGCGGCAGCAGCTTGGCGAGCGCCGCGCGGCCCGGCTCGCCGAAGATGTCTCCGACCATCAGAACCTTCATGCCGCTACTTCGCCACCTCGACCGCGCGGGTCTCGCGGATCACCACGACCTTGATGTGGCCGGGGTACTGCATCTCCGCCTCGATCCGCTTGGAGATGTCCTTGGCGAGCTGGTGCGCGTCGAGGTCGGAGACGACGTCGGCGCGCGTCATCACGCGCAGCTCGCGGCCCGCCTGGATCGCGTAGCACATGTCGACACCCTTGTAGGAGAGCGCGATCTCTTCGAGCTGCGTCAGCCGCTTGATGTACGACTCCAGCACATCGCGCCGTGCGCCGGGGCGCGCCGCCGAGATGCCGTCGGCGGCCTCCACCAGGACCGCCTCCACCGTCTCCGGCTTGACGTCCTCGTGGCCGCAGAGCGCCGCGTTGATGACCTGCCGGCTCTCGTTGTACTTCGTCAAAACTTGAAGACTCAGCTCCGGATGGCTGCCTTCCTGCTCGTGCGTCAGCGCCTTTCCGATGTCGTGCAGCAACCCCATGCGCTTGGCGAGCTTGGGATCGGCCCCCACCTCGGCGGCCATCATGCCGGCCAGCCAGGCCACCTCTTTGGAGTGCTGCAGACAGTTCTGCCCGTAGGACGTCCGGTACTTCATCCGGCCCACGAGCTTGACCAGCTCGGGATGCAGGCCGTGCACGCCGACCTCGAAGCAGGCCTTGTCGCCCTCTTCACGAAGGTGGACGTCCATCTCCTGCTTGACCTTGTTGACGACCTCCTCGATCCGCGCGGGATGGATGCGCCCGTCGGCCACCAGCCGTTGCAGCGCCAGCCGCGCGATCTCGCGGCGATAGGGATCGTAGGCGGAGATCAGCACGGCCTCCGGGGTGTCGTCGACGATGAGATCGACGCCGGTGTGCTGCTCCAGGGCGCGGATGTTGCGACCCTCGCGCCCGATGATCCGCCCCTTCATGTCGTCGGAGGGCAGGTCCACGACCGAAACGGCCGTCTCCACGGTGTAGTCGGGCGCCAGGCGCTGGATGGTCGTGGCGAGGACCTCGCGGGCTTTCTCCCGAGCGACCTCCCGCGTCTCCTCCTCGAGCCGCATGCCGAGCAGCGCAGCCTCGCGGCGGGCCTCGTCCTCCATCTGGGTGACCAGCTGGCGCTTGGCCTCCTCGGCCGTGAGCCCCGCGATCGTCTCGAGCTTTCGGCGCTGCTCTTCCGAGGCGGCGGCCACACGCTGCTCGCGCTCAATCACCGTGCGCTCCCGTTCGACGAGGGCGCGCTCCTTGCCGGCAGACTCGGTCAGGCGGCGGTCGAGCTGATCGAGCTTGCGGGCCAACTCTTCTTCCTTGCTGAAGATCCGCTGCTCGACCTGCTTGAGCTCCCGCTCGCTGCGCCGCGCCTCCTCCTCGAGCGCGCTTCGCGCCTTCAGCGCCGCCTCGCGGGCTTCCAGCTCGGCGGCCTTGCGGATGCCCTCGGCCTCGCGCTCGCCCTCCGAGACGATCTTCTTCGCGGCAACGGCGGCGTCGCCGAGGCGGCGGTCGGTGAACCACTTGTGCAGCAGCACGCCGATGAGCAGCGAGAGCAGGCCGACGAGCGAGTCAAACCAGGCCAGAGAGTCCATCATCCGTCCTCTCGTCCGAGGCCGTTTAGTGTCAGCGAAGTACGCGTCAGATTTGATGAGTATAGGTGGCGCGCGCGAGGTGAGTCAAATACGCAAAGTCCCCGCCTCTGCCGTGTGCCGTGGTGTTTCGAACCTGGTATGACCAGGTGGGCGTCTTCGATGGAGAGTTTCAGGCTTCCCCTTCGATGAGGGGCTTGCACACCGCTCTCGCGTTCGACACCCGTTGTGTAAACGAGGTTGAAACTTCCCTCCGGCATCACGAACAGCGCAGGGACACGTTACGTGTACCCGGCGGTCACGCCGAGGTCAAGGGCTATCGGATCAGCTGCGGCGGGGCGGGTCGGGGGCGACCCGGTCGAGCAGCTCGACGAGGGCGCCCAGGCGCGCCGCCACGTCGCCGGCGTCCTTCGTGCGCTCGTCGCGGGCGCGGTGCAGCTCGTCGGACATCTCCAGCGCGACCAGGATGAGCGCCTTGAAGACGTCGCGGACGCCGCTCTTCTGCAGCGCGGCGACGCGCTCCTCCACGAAGGCCGCGAGCGAGCGCAGGTACGCGGGATCGGCCTCGCTGCGCAGGGTCAGCGTCTGGCCGAGCAGCGTGAGCTCGACACGCGCGGGGTCTGTCATGCTCCGAGATCCAGCTTGGCGATGTCGCGCAGCACGGCGTCGATCTGGGTGAGCATCTGCTTGCGCTCGTCCTCCAGGCGCCGGTTGTCGCGGCGCAGGCGGTCGTTTTCCTCGCGCAGCCGCGCCACCGCCGCCGCGGCGCGGCCGACCGCGGCTTCGAGCTCCGCCAGGCGCTCGGCGATGGCGTCGCTCATGCGCCTCGCAGCGTGAGTCCGAGCGCGTCGCACACGCTTCGCGCGACGCGCGCATGGATCGCGTTGACCTCATCGTCGGTGAGCGTCCGGTCGTCGGCCTGGAAGGTCAGCCGGAAGGCGAGGCTGCGGCGGCCGTCCGGCAGCGGGAATACGTCGAAGACGGCGAGGCCGCGCAGCAGCGGTCCCGCCTGCCCCCGGATCGCCTCGGCGATGGCGTCGGCGGTCACGGGGCGCTCGCCGAGCGCGAACGCCATGTCGCGCTGCACGGCGGGGAAGCGCGGCAGCGGTGTGTAGCGTGGCGTCCGGCGCACGAGCGGCACGCCGTGGTCGAGCGACAGCGCCGCCGCGAAGACCGGCACGTCGATGCCGAACGCCCCTCGCGTCTTGGCGGACACCTCGCCGAACTCTCCGACGCGATTGTCGCCCACGACGAGCGACGCGTGGGAGTCGGGCTCGAACCCCGAGAGGTTCCCGCCGGTCCGCGTCTCGGACGTCAAACCGAATTCCGCAATGACGAGCTCCGCAAGGCCTTTGGCATCGTACACGTCGGCGGCGGCCGACGGCGTGTGCCACGACCCATCGCCGCGCGCGCCGGCCAGCGCCACCGCCACCCAGCGCGGCTCGGCCGTCTCCGTCTCGCTACCGGGGTCCGGCTCATACGTTCGGCAGATCTCGAACACGCGCACGCCCGGCTGCTGGCGCCGGAGGTTCGTGGCGATCACGCCCAGCAGGCCTTCGAGCGGGTGCGCGCGTAATGCCGAGGCGTCCTGCGACAGCGGGTTCAGCAGCTTCAGCCCTCCTGAGGTGCCGAGCGCGCCCGCGCGCGCCGGGTCGCTGAAAGCGTAGGTGACGCACTCGCTCAGCCCCGCGCCGACGAGCGCCTCACGAACGATCGCCTCCTGACGGCCTCGGTCGCTGTCCCGCGCGAGCGCAACCTCCGCGCGGCCGACCGTCGTCGGGATCCGATGGTACCCCCAGACGCGGATCACTTCCTCGACGAGATCGTCTTCGATCTTCAGATCGCGGCGGAAGCTCGGCACCGTCACATCCAGCTCGGCGGCGCTCCCGCGCACGCCGAGCCCGAGGCCCGTGAGGATCCGTCGCGTCTGTGCCGGCGGAGGCGCGATGCCGAGCACGCGCTTGACACGCGCCATCCGCAGGCGCACCCGCACGGGGCGGCGCTTGCGCCGGTAGACATCGATCATGCCCCGCGCGACCACGCCGCCGGCGAGCTCGGCGATGAGCCGGGACGTTCGCGCGGAGGCATCCACGAGCGCCTCGAGATCGGCGCCGCGCTCGAACCGATAGGCGGCATCGGTCTTGAGGTCGAGCGCGCGGGACGTCCGTCGCGTCGTGCCGGGATCGAAGTACGCGCTTTCCAGCAGCACGCGGGTGGTGGCGTCGGTCACCTCGCTGTTCTCGCCGCCCATCACGCCGGCCAGGCCGATGGCGCGCTCGGGGTCGGCGATGACGCACATCGAGGCGTCCAGCGTACGCGTTTGCCCGTCGAGGGTCGTGAAGCGCTCTTCCGGGCGCGCGCGGCGGACGACGATCGTCGCGTCGGTCACACGTGCGGCGTCGAACGCGTGCAGCGGATGCCCCAGCTCCCAGAGCACGTAATTCGTCACATCGACCACGTTGGAGATCGGACGCAGGCCGGCGGCGCGAAGCCGCGATTGCATCCAGAGCGGCGACGGCGCTACCCGCACGCCGTCGATGACGCGCACCGTATAGCGCGGGCACAGGTCCGGCGCTTCCACGCGAACGCGCGCGAGGTCGGCCGCGCGCGCGCGGCCTTCGCGCACCGTGATCGTCGGCGGTCGCAGCCGCGCGCCCGTGAGCGCCGCGAGCTCCCGCGCCACGCCGAGCACCGAAAGACAGTCGGGGCGGTTCGGTGTGATCTCGATCTCGAGCACGTGGTCGTCCAGACCGAGCTGCTGCACGAGATCGGCTCCGACGGTGGCATCGCCGTCGAACAGCAGCAGGCCCGCCTCGTGCTCTTCGCCGATACCCAGCTCGCGCTCGGAGCAAAGGATGCCTTGCGATTCGACGCCGTGAATCTTCCTGGCGGCGACGGCGCCGAGGCCCGGCAGCGTCGCCCCGGGGGGCGCGAACGCGGCGCGGATTCCGGCGCGCGTGTTCGGCGCGCCGGACACCACGGTGAAGCGCTGCGCGCCTCGGCCGCGCACGCGGCACAGCACGAGCCGATGGCCGCGGCTCTCACCCAGCTCGCGCTCGATCGCCTCGATCTCACCGACGACGACACCACGCAGGCCGTCGGGGACGAGCGGCGTGACGCTCGCCACCTCCACGCCGGCGTTGATCAGACGATCCGCAGCGTCCGGTGCCGAGAGCTTGACGTCCACGAACTCGCGAACCCAGCCGTACGGGATTTTCACGCGAACTGTCCGAGAAAGCGCAGGTCGTTCTCGAAGAACAACCGAATGTCGTCGATCCCGTACTTCAGCATGGCGATGCGCTCGATGCCCATGCCGAATGCCCAGCCGGTGACTTCCTCCGGATCGTAGCCGACGTTTTTCAACACTTGAGGATGGACCATGCCCGAGCCGAGGATCTCCAGCCAGCCCGACTGCTTGCAGACGCGACAGCCCGCGCCCGCGCAGAGAAAGCACACGACGTCCACTTCCGCCGACGGCTCGGTGAACGGAAAGAACGACGGCCGGAAGCGGATCTTGCTGCGCGGGCCGAACATCTCGCGCGCGAAGAGGTCCAGCGTGCCCTTGAGATCGGCCATGGTGACGTCGCGGTCGACCGCGAACCCCTCGACCTGGTGGAACATCGGCGAGTGCGTGATGTCGGCGTCGCGTCGATACACCACGCCGGGACAGATGACGCGCACCGGCGGCTTGTGGGCGCGCATCTCTCGGATCTGCACCGGCGACGTGTGCGTGCGGAGCAACGTCTCCGGTGAGAGATAAAACGTGTCCTGCATATCGCGCGCCGGATGATCGCGCGGGATGTTCAGCGCCTCGAAGTTGTACGCGTCGGTCTCGATCTGCGGTCCCTCGGCGACCGAGAAGCCGAGGCCGGTGAAGATCGTGACGATCTCCTCGCGGGCGCGCATGAGCGGATGCACGACGCCGCGCGGCGGTCGCCGGCCCGGCAACGTCAGGTCGGGACGCTCGCGCTCACGCTGGCGGCGGCGCTCGGCGTCGCGCGCGGACTGAAGCCGCGACTCCAGCAGCGCCTCCAGCTCGCGCTTGGCCTCGTTGGCGGCGGCGCCCACCTCGCGCCGCTCTTCGGACGGCAGGGTGCCGAGCGACTTGAGGATCTGGGTGACCTCGCCCGAGCGTCCGAGGTAGCGGATCCGGATCGCTTCGAGCTCGGCCGACGAGGCGGCGGCGCCGATCGCGGCGCGCGCCTCGCCCGCCACGGCCTCGACGCGCGGGTGGCTCACGCCGCCCTCAGCGCGCCTGGGCCTTTGCGGTCTCGGTGAGCTTGGCGAACGCGGCGGGATCGCTGACCGCGAGCTCGGCGAGCACCTTGCGGTCGAGCAGCACGCCGGCCTGCTTCAGCGCGGCCATGAAGCGCGAGTAGGAGAGCCCGGCCTCGCGGCAGGCGGCGTTGATGCGTACGATCCAGAGCGCGCGCTGCGTGCGCTTCTTCTGCTTGCGGTGCCGGTACGCGAACGCGCCCGCGCGCAGGACGGTCTCGGCCGCCGTGCGGTACAGCTTGCGCCGGCCACCGACGTAGCCCTTCGCCTGCTTGAGGATCTTCTTGCGCCGTCGGCGCGTCTTCGCTCCGCCCTTCGCCCGTGGCATCGACCCGCTCCTCTGTTACGCGTTTATAGGTAAGGAACCAGCACTTGCATTCGCGCGGCGTCGGCGCGATCGATCGGCTTCGCCTTCCGCAGGCGGCGCCTCCGCTTGGGCGACTTGGCCTCCAGCTTGTGCTGCTTCCAGCCGCCGGCCCGGACGAGCATGCCCGACGCGGTCCGCTTCAGGCGCTTGCGCGCGCCGCGCTTCGTCTTCATCTTCGGCATGGCATCGGACTCCTAGTGCTGGGCCTTCGGGCTCAGCATGATGTGCAGCATGCGTCCTTCCATGCGGGGGTTGTTCTCGGTCACCGCGATATCCTGCACCGCCTCCACCATCTTCTGCAGCATCTTCCAGCCGAGCTCGGTGTGCGCCATCTCGCGCCCTTTGAAGCGGACGGTGACCTTGGCCTTGTGACCCTCCTCGAGAAACCGGCGCACGTGCTTGAGCTTGAAGTCGAAGTCGTGCTTCTCGGTCTTGGGGCCCATCTTCACTTCCTTGACCTGGATCGTCGTCTGCTTTTTGCGCGCCTCCTTCAGCCGGCGCGACTGCGTGTACTTGTACTTGCCGAAGTCCATGATGCGGCACACGGGCGGCTGTGCCTCCGGCGCGACCTCGACGAGGTCGAGCTCCTGATTGCGCGCGGTCTCCAGCGCCTGCTGCGTCGGCATGATTCCGAGCTGCTCGCCCTCCGCGCTGACGACGCGGACCTCGCGGGAGCGGATGCCCTCGTTGATACGAATTTCCTGTGCTTTGCTGATAAACGTCTCCTAGACGTGCGCGATGAACGATGGCCCCCGCGGGCGCGACGCGCGGGCGCCGGGCCGTTCGATCACGAACGGCCCACGGTGAGGCTGGCTTCGCGCGCGGCGATCTCGCGCGTGAGGTCGGCGAGCACGCGGTCGACGGGGACGGCGCCGAGGTCGTCACCGCTGCGGTGGCGCAGGCTCACGGTCCCCTGCTCGGCCTCGCGGCCGCCGCAGACGAGCATGTACGGCACTTTGCGCAGCTGCGCGTCGCGGATGCGATAGCCGAGCTTTTCGTTGCGATCGTCGAGCTCTGACCGCACACGCGCGCTTCGCAGCCGCTCGTGCACCGAGCGGGCGTACTCCGCGTGTTTCTCGGAGATGGGAATCACACGCGCTTGCACAGGCGCAAGCCAGGTCGGGAAGGCACCACCATAATGCTCGGTCAGGATGCCGACGAAGCGCTCGAACGAGCCCAGGATCGCCCGATGCACCAGGGCCGGGCGTTTGGGCTGCCCGTCGGCGTCGATGTACTCGAGGCCGAACCGCTCGGGGTTCTGGAAGTCGATCTGAATCGTGGCGATCGTCCAGCGCCGGCCGAGCACGTCCTCCACGTCGACGTCGATTTTCGGCCCGTAGAACGTGCCGTCGCCGGGATTGAGATCGTAGGACAGCCCGTTGGCCTGCAGCGCCTCGGTCAGTACCCGCTCCGCCGCTTCCCACTGCTCGTCGGTCCCCAGTGACTTCGCGGGGCGCGTGGAGAGCTTGAAGAAGGGCTTGAGCGCGAAGATCGCGTGCCACCGCCGCATCAGGCCGAGGACCCCGGTGATCTCCTCCTGGAGCTGGTCGGGACGGCAGTAGATGTGGGCGTCGTCCTGCGTGAACTGTCGCACGCGGAACAGGCCGGTCAGCGTGCCCGAGCGCTCGTTGCGATGCAGCCGCCCCATGTCAGAGAAGCGCAGCGGCAGGTCGCGGTACGAGCGGAGCGCGTGGCGATAGACCAGCGTGGACTCGGGGCAGTTCATCGGCTTGATGCTGAACATCTGCTCTTCGACTTCCACCAGGAACATGTTGTCCTGGTAATAGTCCCAGTGCCCCGACTGCTCCCAGAGCTTCTTGTTGACGAGGATCGGCGTGGAGATTTCCTGGTAGCCGGCCGCGTCGAGATGCTCGCGCACGAACCGCTCGAGCTCCCGCACGATCGTCCACCCGCCGGGCAACCAGACCGGCGCCCCCGGCGAAACCTCGTTGAAGATGAAGAGATCGAGCTCGCGTCCGAGCTTCCGGTGGTCGCGCTTCTTGGCTTCTTCCAGACGCCAGAGGTGCTTGTCGAGCTCCTCCTGCGTGAGCCACGCGGTGCCATAGATCCGCTGCAGCATCGCGTTCTTCTCGTCCCCGCGCCAGTACGCGCCCGACGACGACAGCAGCTTGAAGAACCGGATCTGTCCGGTGGACCCGACGTGGGGCCCGCGGCAGAGGTCGATGAAGTCGCCCTGCGTATAGAGCGAGACGGTCGGAACGTCGAGCGCTTCGAGGATTTCCACCTTGAAGCGCTCGCCGCGCTGGCGGAAGAACGCGATCGCTTCCGCGCGCGGCATTTCCCGGCGCTCGAACGGCAGATCGGCCTTGGCGATCGAGCGCATCTCGTCTTCGATGCGCGCGAGATCGTCGGGCGTGAAGGGCTCCGACTTGAAAAAATCGTAGTAGAAGCCGTCCTCGATGGCGGGGCCGATGGCGACTTTCACGTCGGGGAACAGGCGTTTCACCGCCTGGGCCATGACGTGCGAGGTGGAGTGACGGAGGGTCGCGAGCGGCGTCGCGTCGCAGTCGAACTCGCCGGTCAGCCGGAGATGACGATCTTCTTCAGGGACGGCCATACACTCCTGGAAGTGAGATGGATGGTAGGCTCGGGCGGTTTCGAACCGCCGACCTCCTCTGCGTCAGAGAGGCGCTCTCCCACTGAGCTACGAGCCTATCCAAAAGTACTCGTCATGCTAAGGGACCCCCGGGGCAGTGTCAACTTAGCCCGGCCGTTCTCAGCGCAGGATATTGGCCAATGACGACTCCACCACGTAGCTGAACGTGGCGTGGATCGGCACGCCGGTCTTGCTGAAGCTGTCGGGGATCGGCGGAAATGGCGCGGCGAGCTTCACGGCGTTCACGGCGTAGTCGTCGTAGATCGGATAGCCGGACGAGCGCACGACCGTCACGAAAGGCACCTTGCCGTCCTTCGCGATGCCGAACTCGATGATGAGCTGGGTCGTCTTGTACTCGCACTCGTGCGTCGCGGGGTTCTTGACGCACGGAAATCCCCATTTTTCCTTGATCGCCCGGCGCACACGGTCCAGATAGTCGGTGTGGCGGGGGTCCTTGGAGTCGAGCGCGATCGGCTCGCCCTCGATGCCCGTGTGGCCCTCTCCGCGTCCGCCCGCTCCGCCGCCTCCGCGCCGCAGTGCGCTCAGCGCGTCCGGCGCGACGCGGGCCGGCGGCCCGGGGGGCACCGCCGCGACCTGGCGCTGCGCGAGCGGCTGCGTTGCGGACTCCGCCGGCGCGCTCTCCGCCGGCGGCGGCGTCTCGGGCTTCGACGGCGCGGCCTGAGCCGGCGCGGGCGGCGCCGGCGCCGGCTGGGCGGGCGCCGGCTGTGGCGCGGGCACGGTGCCGGTATCAGCGGGAGGGATAGCGGGCGCGCTCGCAACTTGCCGTGCCGGCTCCGGGTCGGGCCGCGGCGCTGGCGGCGGCGATTGCCGCACGGGCTCGGCCGGAGGTGGTGCGGGCGCGACGGCGACCTTTGGAGCGGCCGGCGCCGGACGCGGAGCCGGCGCTGGACGCACCGGCACCGGCCGCGAGGGCGCCGAGGGTGGCGGCGACGGCCTGGGCGCCGGAGTGCCGCCGACGCCGGGCGGCGGAGAATCATTACCCTTAGGCAGCTCCACGATCAGTGGCTCGCCGCGCTTGACCTCGAAGCGAGAGCCCGGCAGTCGGACGCCCACGGCCAGAAGGATGAGGGCCAGGTGGAGCAAGATCGAGACCGCCACTCCCGCGACGAGGCGGCCACGCTGCCATTGCCGCAGGAATTCCACGAGACCCATGTCTGAACGATTATAGGGGACTGCGCCGGCTACACGTCGCGATCCAGGGCGCGCGCCACCCGGGCCACACGCGTCATCAGCGCCGCGAATCGGTCAGGCTTGAGCGACTGCGGACCATCGGACAGCGCCTCCTCCGGACGGGGATGCACCTCGATCAGCAGTCCGTCGGCGCCGGCGGCGACGGCCGCCATGGCCATGGACTCGACGTATTCCCAGTGACCGGTGCCATGACTGGGATCGACGACCACGGGGAGATGCGTGAGCTTCTTCAGCACGGGCACCGCGTTGAGGTCGAGCGTGAAGCGCGTCGAGGTCTCGAACGTCCGAATACCCCGCTCGCACAGGATCACATTGGGATTGCCGCCGCTCAGCACGTATTCGGCGGAGAGCAGCCACTCCTGGATCGAGGTCGACATGCCGCGCTTGAGCAGGACCGGCTTGCCGGCCGCACCGACCTTGCGCAGCAGCGAGAAATTCTGCACGTTACGCGCGCCGATCTGGAGGATGTCGGCGTGCTCGGCGACCACGTCGACCTTGTCGGGCTCCATCACCTCCGTGATGATCGGCAGTCCCGTCTCGCGCTTCGCTTCGGCGAGCAGCTTGAGGCCTTCCTCCTCGAGACCCTGGAACGCGTACGGCGACGTGCGAGGCTTGAATGCGCCGCCGCGCAGGATGCTGGCGCCGGCCGCCTTCACACGCATCGCGACCTCGAGCACCTGATCGCGGGACTCGACGGAGCACGGGCCGGCCATCACCGCGATCGTCCGGCCGCCGATCGCGACGCCGTCGACGCGCACGATGCTGTTGGCGCTGCGCACCTCGCGGCTGGCCAACTTGAACGGCTGGAGAATCGGCGTGACCGACTCCACCGTCTCCAGCGATTCCAGCGACCGCAGCCGCTCCTTGCCGCGATCGTCGCCGATCGCGCCGATGACGGTACGAAGCTCGCCGCGGATGGTGTGCGGCCGGTAGCCCATGGCCGTGATGCGGCGCTCGACGTCGGCGATCTCAGGCTCGGACGTACCGGACTTCAACACGATGATCATCTCGGGCCTCCCTGCTCTGCCGTGCTTCCCCCCTCCGATGGTTCTCGACAAAAAAGGCCGCGGGCTCGTCGCCCGCGGCCTCGGAGTGGGTCATCGCCGCGGGCGTTCGGTCCGCCCGCGGCTCTCTGAACGCTAGGTCAGAGCCGGTGGGCGGACCTCCGCGAAGTAAAAGAACCCGAAGCCGAACCACCGGATCGCGGTGCTCATAGGCGTGCCGTGCATGCTACGGAGCGGACGCCGTGGCGTCAAGCGCTTTTCCGGCCGCGGAAGCGGCCCAGGATGCGCTCGCGGTAGTAGTAAAGCGGCAGGCACAGGGCCGCGATGATCGCGATGAATGCGATCGCGTAGATGTACTGCTGCTCGCCGACGTGCGCGCCGAAGTACGACGAGATCCACGTCCCCGGAAGCCGGCCGACCGTCGAGACGAGCGCGAAGACCCAGAACGGCATCGGGCTCATGCCGAACAGGTAGGAGATGATGTCCTTCGGGAAGCCGGGGATCAAATACAGGATGAAGCAGATGATCGCCCCCTCGGCCTCGAGGATGAAGTTCATCTTCTCCCAGTGGTGCTCGCTGAGCCACGGCCGGATGAGCGGCTCGCCCCACAGCCGTCCCAGCGCGAAGCACACAAGCGTCCCGAACGTGAGACCGAGCGTGGAGTAGATGACACCCCACAGCGTGCCGAAGAGCGCGCCGCCCACCGGTCCCGTGATCTCGCCGGGAATGGGCGAGATGATGACCTGCAGCGCCTGGATCGCGACGAACACGAGCGGCGCCCACACACCCCACGAGCGCACCGTCTCCTTGAGGAAGTGCTTGTCCTGGTAGAGCCGCACGAGGAATCGAACGAGAGGAGCATCCGTGACGACCAGCCAGATGACCACGACGAGGCACAACGCCAACGTGATCGACGCGACCGCCCACCGTTTGGTATCGCTCCAGGTGGCCGGGCCGCGCTTGGAATTCGTCTCCGTCACAGAGGCGGCCTCCGTGCGCTCCACGGTCGCGCCGTCTCATAGGCCGCGGCGGCCGCCAACACCGCGCGATCGGCGTGACGACGGCCGACGATCTGCAGCCCGACCGGCACGCCGTCGGCCGTGACGCCGGCCGGCACCGATACCGCAGGCTGGCCGGTGAGGTTGAACGGGTACGTGAACGGCATCCAGCCCAGGACGGAGACGGCCTCGCCGTCGATCTCGCGCGGCGGCCGCTCGCCGGCGGCGAACGGCGCCACCGCCGTCGTCGGCGTCAAGAGCAGATCGAAGCGCTCCGAGAACGCACGCACCTCCTCCCAGTACTCCGCCACGCGGGCGCGCGCGCGAAGGTAGTCTCGGGCGGTGATGCTTCCGCCGCGTCGAATGAACTTCACGAGCGTGGGATCGAGCCGCGGCTCGGCGGCCGGCAACTCGTCGGACCAGGCGGCGTAAAACTGCGCGGCGATCAGCGTACCGAACACCTCTTCGAGGCTTTCCCAGCCGGGATTGACGACCTCGACGTGGCAGCCGAGCGCCTCGAACTCCGCGGCGGCGTCGCCGGTGAGCTCGAGCACCTCCGGGTCGACGCGCGCAGCGCCGAGATCCGGCGCCCACGCGACGTTGAGACCTTTCACGCCGCCCTCGCAGGCATCGACATACGAGCCGGCCTCGCGCGGCAGCGACTCGCGGTCGCGGTCGTCATCGCCGGCGATGACGTCGAGGACGGCCGCCGCGTCGCGCACGGTGCGCGTGAGCGGGCCGACGTGCGAGACGTGATCCCAGCCGGGAAAGCCGATGCCGATCGGCACGCGGCCGTACGAGGGCTTCATACCGACGAGCTCGCAGAAGGCCGCCGGAATGCGGACCGAGCCGCCGCCATCGCTTCCGAGCGCGATGGGTCCGCACCCGCTGGCCACGGCGGCCGCCGCGCCGCCGCTGCTGCCGCCCGGCGTGCGCTCGACGTTCCACGGATTGCGCGTCACACCGAAGAGCGGACTCTCGGTGATCGCCTTGTGACCGAACTCCGACGTGGTCGTCTTGCCGAGCAGCACCGCGCCGGCGGCCTTGAGACGTCCCACCGGCACCGCGTCGACCTCCGGAATCAGGTCGGCGTAGAGTCGCGAGCCTCCGGTGGTCCGCATCCCGCGCGTGAAGAGCACATCTTTGACCGAGACCGGCACGCCGTGCAGCGGACCCAGCGGCTCGCCCTTCATCACCGCGATCTCGGCCTCGCGCGCCAGACGCCGCGCGACGTCGTGCGCGATCAGACAGAAAGCGTTGAGGCGAGGATTGACCGCATCGATGCGCGCGAGAACACTCTCGGTGAGCTCGACCGGCGACAATTCTTTACGCCGAATCAGGGCCGCGCACTCGACGGCCGAGCGCCAGACGACTTCGTCCGTGACCACCGGCGGCATTGTATCATCCGCGCCGTGGCCGCCGACGCGACGCGCGTGCGCCGCGACGCCGCCGGACGTCCGACCGGCGAGCACGACCGTCATGGTTTTGCACTCAGCGCGCTCGAGTGGCGGCCGGACGGTGCGCTGCGCCGCGCGCGCCTCCGCTTGCCCGACGGCCACTGGATCGAGATCGAGCCCGGCGCGGGGGGTCGTGCCGCCTGGGGCGCCTCTGATCTCGTCACGCGTGACGCTCATCCGCTCACGCGGTTCGCCGCGCTGGATTGGACACGCGTCGATCGGATCCCGCCGCTCGCGGAGCCTGCGCGCCTGCCGGGCGGCGCCGGCGCCGCGATCTTCAATCTCCTGGCGCGGCTCGCCGTCGAGCAGGGCGTCGGTCTCCTCCGCTACGACGCGCCCTACCCGACCGAAGCGCTTTTCCTGAGCCTCCTCGAATCGTTCCGCTACGTGCCTGACGACGCGCCCGATCCGCGCGCCGCGTTCGGCTCGGGCGCGCTCACGTGGAGGCCGGCGCCCCATGAAGTCGCGATCGAGGCGGGAGGTATATGGGTGCAGCGGCGGGAGCACATCGAAAAGATCGTGGCGGGCGGCCGCGCGTACTACCGTCCCGACTGGCAGGGCGTTCGTCGCCTGGCGCCGCGCGTGGTCCGCGATGACGGCGATACCGTCCGCGCCTCGCTCATGGTCCTCGGACGTGTCGTGGAGGACCACATGGTTCTTGCCGCCGACGGCGGTGTCGTCGAGACGTTGGTGCCCCCCACGGATCCGTCGCAGGTGTTGCCGATCGCGCCGGAGATCGTCGCGGGATTGATCGCAATCGTCGTCGCAACGAGCGCGGCTGAGCTCGGGCGGTGGCTTCTCGCCGCCGCGCGTGAGATGCAATTCGTGTGGGGCCCGGTTCACGCCGATCTCGTGACGATCGCCGGCGCGCGGGTCACGCTCTCGCATCGGCTCCGCCGCGTGCTTGCCGATTCGGTTCGGGCCCGCCCGCGCGCCGATGCGCTGGGCATGGGGCTCGCCGTGCTCCGCGAGGCGGGCGACCTCGTCGCAGACGCGCTGCGAGCGCGCGCCCAGGCGGCGCTCGCCGCCGAGGACGCCGCGGTGCAGGCGACGGCGCTGCAGAGCGACGAGCCGCCGCCGGCCGACGCACGCGCCATCGCCGCCGCGGCCGATGCGCTGGCGCGCGACGCCGCGAGGGGGTGACTAGGAACCAGCCGGCTTCCGGCCGCGCCGGGCCTGCAGTTGGCCGCCGTAGTGCGCGAGACCGAGGCTGGGAACGTGACACAGGCACGGGCAGTAGGCGCCGATGCAGCGGCCGGCCGCGCACGCAGCGATCCAGTCCCCTGCGAGTCCTCCTCGACGGGTCGGCGTTGCGGGCGTTCGTCGCTTCCGTTGCTTTCGACGCACGGCGCCGAGACTACGACAACCACCCGCTCTCCGATACGACCGCAGACGCCGCCATCGGACACAAGGCGCCAGGATTCGCCGCCACGCTCAGCGAGGCTTCGCGGCCACCGATCGTGCTACGACGCGTGAACGATGAGCCAGACGTTGAAGGCGATGAACGCCGCCACCGAGATCGTCGACACGACGACGTAGCTGGCGAACAGCGCCTCCTGACGTGTGAAGCGTCGCGGGATGCGGCCACGGAAGAGCGAGCCGGTCCACGCGATCGCGTCGTGCTTGAGGGTCGGAATGCCGAGCAGATCAACCAGCACGTGGTAGCCATCCATCTCGATGAAGCAGAACGGATAGAGCGCGACCACGAACGCCTGCCACTGGATCATGCCCGAGGCCGCCGCGAACGCCTGCCAGAACGATCCCAGCGGCGCATACAGCGCGAACAGGATCCACGCGGAGCCGAGCACGAGGTGAACGAGCGCGCCGGAGACCGCCGTGACGACACGCGCCTTGCGGCTGCCCATGAAGATGTCCGTCACGTCGACGTAGAACGTCGGCACGAACCCGTGCAGGAAGGTGAATCCGAACTCGCGCACGCGCCGGCCGTAGTGCACGAGGGCCAGGCCGTGGACGAGCTGGTGCGCGCCGACGGTGAGCAGGAAGAGCACCTTGACCGACAGCACCGCCATCAGCGGGCTCTTGCCGAAGCCGGACACGACCCGCTCGGCGTCCGGCCAGAGCCGCACGCCCGCCGCAAACCCGAAGATGGCAAGCGCCACGCACGCGAGCACCGCCGAGCGCGTGAACAGCAGGAACCCGCCCCAGCGATATAGACTACCGAAGACGTCCTGGACGTTTCGGCTGGAGATGTTGATCCGCTCGAGCGCGAAGAGCGCCGTCTCCGCCATCTTCGCGACGGGCTTGCGTCGATGGCGCGCCAGCGCCTGTCGCAGGCGCGAGGTCGGCGTCATCGTCAACAGCTGCGCGCGCTGCAGCTTGCGGATCAGGTGCGGGATGATGTCGAAGTCGAACTCGCCGTAGCGCAGCACGTAGGCGGTGGCGATCTGCTGCAGCGACGTGTGGCCGTCCATCTGCTCCCACAGGAACTTCTCCGGCGCGGACAGGAGCAGGAACCGGTCCGTTGCGGTGTTCTTCAGGATGAACGAGCGCTGCCCATCGACTCGCGACGCGACCTCGGCCAGCTCGAACGAGTTCTCGGCCACGCGCTGCGGACGCGACTGGATGAACGCGACGCCGCTGCCGATCTGGCGGACTTCGAAGCCCTCGCCCTCATCTTCGTTCCGGACGAGCAGCTCCAGGCGCGCGCGGCGGGGCGCGGTAGAGCCTTCGCTCATCGGTTTTCCACGTCGAGGCCGGTCGCCTCGAGACCCCAGCGGGTGACTTCGGCGACGAGATCGCCGGACGCACGCAGCCGCTCGATGAAGATCAACACGAGCGATTCGAAGAAGGCGGCGGCCGCGCGCGGACTCACCTCGGTGAGCTTTGTGAGCGCGGCGCGATCGAGGACGAGCAGCATCGTGTCGCTGTCGGCCTGAATGGTGGCCGAGCGCGGCGAGCGATCGAAGAGCGCCATCTCGCCGAAGAAGTCGCCGGGGCCGACGCGCGCGAGTACCTGCTCGACGCGACCGGTCACGCCCTTGGAGATCACGAGCGAGCCCGAGCGGACGAGGAACATCTCGTCGCCGCTGTCACCCTCTCGCAGCAGCACCTGACCTCGCCTGAGCGAGCGCTCGCGCAGGCTGTCGGCCAGAATTCCAAGCTCGGGGCCTTCGATGGTGCGGAAGAGGCGCACGCCCCGGAGGAAGACGAGCGTGTCGGCCGAGCTGCCCACTGCGCGGGGGGTCCCGCCTAGGTGGCGACGCGTCGGATGAGGGCGGTCCGCAGTGCGGCGGCGCGCTGGCCGGCAGAGCCCTGGCCCAGTCGGGCGAGCGCCGCGAGAACGGTGGCGCGCTCGTCGTCCGTGAGCTCGTACTCGGCGAGGATCGAATCGGGCGTGCGCTGTAGATCGGCAAGGAAGTCAGGATCGATCATCGCGCGCCCGACCAGCTCCGGAAGTCGCTGAGCCATCGCGCTCGCGATCATATCAGAGTGACGGCGGCCGAGGAAGGGTCCGCCGCCGCCCGCGGACATGGTACGCTGACCGCCTCCGGAGGTGTCACGTTGCGAACGAAATCGCTCCTGACGGCGCTCGGCCTCTTCGTGGCGTTCATGTCACTCGCCGCCGCGGCACCGCCGGCGCCGCTCGTCGAGTATTCGAAGGCGGCTTTCACGGCCGCGCAGGCCGAGAACCGGCCGATCGTGGTGTTCGTGCATGCCGCCTGGTGCATCACCTGTCGCCGACAGCAGCCGATCGTGCAGGAGCTGGCCTCCGACGCGGCCTTCAAGAGCAAGGCCCTCGTCGTCTTCGTGGTTGACTTCGCCGACAAGGCGACGCTCAAGGAGCTCAACGTGGCCGACCGCAGCACGCTCGTCGCCTTCCACGGCAAGACCGAGCGCGCGCGCTCGTCGTTCGTCACGGACCCCGCGGAGCTCCGCGGGCTGTTCTCGAGCGCGCTCTAACCCCGCCGACTCTCCCGCGCGATGGGGGCCTGCCTGCTGGGTTTCGCCGCCGGCGCGCTGGGAACGCTCTCGCCATGCGTGCTCCCGCTCCTGCCCCTCGTCGTTGCGGGGGCCGTCGAGCGCCATCGCCTCGGGCCCGTCGTTCTGGCCACCGGCCTCGCCGTCTCCGCGACCGCGCTGGGCTTTGCCGTGGCGCTACTCGGCTTCACGCTCGATCGCGATCTCGTGCGTATGGTCGCCGGCACGCTGCTCGTCCTGATGGGCGCCGTGTTGCTGATCGGGCGTCTCGACATCGCGCTCGCTCGCGCCACCGCACCGATCGCCGGACGCGCGGCCGCGCTCATGGCGCGACTCGGTCCGCGCGGTCTCGCGGGGCAGCTCGTGATGGGTGCGCTGCTCGGCGCGCTGTGGACGCCCTGCGGCGGCCCGACGCTCGGCGGCGCGATCGGTCTCGCGGCGCAGCGTCGCTCGCTGGGCGCGGCCGCGGCGGTGATGGCGGCCTACAGCCTCGGCGCGGTCGCTCCGGTGCTGCTGCTCGCGTACGGCTCGCGGCGACTGCTGGCGCGACCCGATCGCCTCGCGCGCGTCACGCGCGTCGGCAAGCCGGCGATCGGCGCGCTGCTCGTCCTGCTCGGCGTGCTCAGCGTGACCGGCGGCGACAAGCTCGTCGAGAGCCGGCTGCTCGACGTGATGCCGACGTGGCTGGTCGACCTCACGACGCGGTTGTGAGAGGTCCTAGCCGCTCAGCTCGCGCGCAGTGATCTGATACTTGAACGTCGCGGGGTCGAGACTGTCCTTGCGGCCCTCGGCCGTTTCCGCCTGCGGGTACATCAAAAACGGCACTGGAGCCTCGGTGGAATTCGGCAGCTTGACGTCGTGCCCGTAGTTGTACGCGAGCCAGTTCATCTCCCACGCGCCGAAGAGCTTCGTCCGCGCCCGCTGCGCTTTCGGATAGGCCAGGCCCGAAGGCAGCCCACCGCCTTCCTCGAGGATCACCTTGCGCACGTCTGCGGGATCCACGGGCACCCATCCGTAACCGTCGAGATAGAACTCCGCACGGCAGTGCTGCGCCTTGGAGATGTCACCGGCCTTGCCGAGACTCTTGAACTCCACGGACTCGGCACAGCGCGCACCGTACACGTCGCGCGCCGGGATCCTGACGGCGCGCGCCAGGCCCACGAAGAGCGCGTTGAGGTCGGCGCACTTGCCGCCGAAGTAGCGCGTCTCGAGCATCGTCTTGATGTCACCCAGACCGCAGCCGCGCACCTTCGGATCGCGGAACGTGTTCTCCACGATCCACTCGTATAGCGCGCGCGCCTTGTCGGCGTCCGCGGTGATGCCCTGCGTGATACCCTGCGCGGTTTCGAGCACGATCCCATCGGTGGGAATCAGCTTCGTCGGCTCGAGATAGCGGGCGAGGACCGCGCGATCTTCGCGAACCGGCTTGGCGGGCGGCTTCGAGAGATCGACGGCGCGGTCGCGGGCGGCGAACCGGCTGGTGATCTCGAGGATCGGTGACTTCTCCGTGGCCGACCACTCCGCGTACACCAGGCCGACGTCGTACCTGGGATCCTTCGCGACGCGCGTGACCGCGGCGTTCCCCGTCCACGTGTCGCCGCCGCGCTTGAAGTACTCGGTGTCGGTGAGCAGCGGAACGGGCACCCACACACGCGTGATGCCGGTCGGATTGGCCACTTCCACGCGGGTGACGGCCTCGAACCTTCGCCACGGGTTGCTGGCGGTGAGCGACTCGGCGGCGGCGCCGAGGCGCGGCGTGGCGCCCAGTGCGAGCGCGGCGGAGGCTCCCAGACTGGATTTCAGAAACGCGCGACGTTCCATGGATTCCCCCTCGATCGGCGATCGGCTGACGGGTTCGATGCGCTCCCAAAGAGTAAAGGTGCACGTCGCGGGGTCAAATCGAACGTTCCGATACGAAGGCGGGATGAAGCGGGAGAGACAGCGATAGGAAGGGGGCCCTTAAGGCTCTCCGGTCGTGCCCTCTAGTGGCTCGAGACCCATCAGCTCGCGGCTCTTGCGAATCAGCTCCTGAGATCGGCGGCTCAGCATCTTCGCGGCTCGGACCGACTCGGCGCTGGTGAGGCGAATCCAGCAGTGGCGATGAAAACGGTCGGTGTCGCGCTAGTGAAAGAGATGCGGCAGCCACTCGCTCATCTCGGCCACGGCGGCGAGCGCGAGCGTGACCGCCGTCGCGGGAAGCCGGCGCCCGAGCGTCATCCACGAGAGCGAGCCGAGCGAGCCCATCGCCGACCATACGGCTCCGAACGTGGCGAGGGCGATCCGCGGCAGCGCCGGCACGCGCGCGCAATAGTCGATGTACGCGCGACCGAGCCGCTCGGCGAGCCACGCGTCCTCCAGCGGCACCGTCACGCGGTACATCGCGATCAGCGCGGTCGGGACGAGCAGCAGGGCCAGTCCGCTCTCGGCGATCAAGGCGCCGCCGACGCCGGTCAGGACGTTCGCGAGCGGAACGGGATGACGCATGAGCGCGTAGGGCCCCGCAGTCACGAGCCGCTGGGGCGGCCGCGCCGGCACCGTCGGCTCCCCATCACGATGCGCCGCCGCCCACAACCGCAGCGCGAGCCCCGTCGCCATGCACGCGGCGCCCAGGACATCGAGCACGAGGTCGAACGGCGTGCCCGCCAGCGCCAACGGCGGTGTGAGGAAGGGCACCACGACCAGGGCAAAGGGCAGCACGTTCTGCCAGCGATAGATCCACGCGCGCCAGCGCGCGGGCACGGCGGCGGGCACGATGTCCTCGACAGGGTAGCGCTCGTGCCACCACGCGGCGGCGGCGAAGACGGCCACGCCGAGTGCCGCTCCGCCCAGCACGTCCAGCGGCCAGTGCACGCGAAGGATCATGCGCGACAGCCCCACGAGGCCGGTGATGACGATCGCCAGGGCGTAGAGCGCGTACTTCTGCCACCGGCGCACCACGTCTTCGAAGAAGTAGCACGCCATCAGATAGAAGGACGCCGCGGCGGCGGTGTGGCCGCTGGGAAACCCCAGCCGCATGCCGCCCGGTCGGGGACGGCCGATGCCGACCTTGCCAAGCCCCTCAAGCGCGGTGACGGCAATCATCACGACGATCCACATCCAGCACCGTCGCAGAAATTGACGCGGGAGAAGCACGACGAGGAACACGGCGAGCGGCAGGAGCACCTCGACGCTGCCGAAGCGAGTAATGCGTCGAAAGATGAGGGCGTTCGGGATCGCTCGCGTCAGCGCGTCGTAGAATCCGCGCTCAGAGGCTGGCACCCCGGTGAGAACGACGGTCGTGGCGGATGCGATGAAGACCGCCGCCGCGGCGACGAAAATCCAAGCCCAGCGTCGTCCGGCGTCGCGCACGTGGGATGGTAGCACGGCGGCGCCGACGGCCGGTGTACTCCTCCACCCGGCCGACGACCCTGTTGCACGGCCCCACGCAGGTCGGCTGCGCGAGTAGCGCCCACGGGCTCAGTCTCGACGGACGAGCGAATAGGTCGTTGTCGACCGCCCACAGCTTCGACAACGGTCGAGGCCTCGGTTGACCTCGATGGTCGGCTCGATGCCCGTGACGTAGGACTGCACCTCGTCGTCGCTGAGGCCCGACTTCTCGGCCATGCAGGCAACGCACAGCGGGCGCGCGTAGATCAGAACGGCGATCAGCGCCCCTCTCACGGCGATGGACTCTGCCGTGGTGGCTCACCTCCCTGGGACGGGCCGGGCGATCGCTCGACGCACTCGACGTGCGCGGTGGCGAGGCCGCGTCGGATGCGCGTCACACCCGGCGCGAAACGCTTGCCACAGATCAGGCAGCGCGGAGACGGGCTTGATCGGTGGCTCTCGGCGGTCGCCATGGACGAACGTAACGGCACAGGGTGGGACGGCGCAATTGGGACGTCCCTGAACGCGAACTCAGGGAAACCCGGAGTCTCGCGAGTCGCCTCCGGACCAGAGAGCGTTGCGGCGGGTCACGGCGTCAGTCCACGGCCTCGACGTGCGCGGCCTACCATTGCATCGGCGGCGCGCCATGCTCCAGAACGAGGTGGACGGCGCCCGAATGATCTACGCCGCGCCGCGGGTTTGCCGCCTTATCTAACGGTGTATATCCACCGTCGGCTGTGGACAACGGTGGATAAGTGGGACGAATTTCATGTTGCCGTCGCGTTGCGGTCGCGATATCTGCGCTTTACGTCCCTCATCATGAAATCTGCCCTCACGAAGCGCGTTCCTGTGGCCTGGCACCAGCGGCACGGCGCGGAAGAAGGCGCGCTGGGCACGCCTCCAGGAGCGCTTCCCCGGCGGGAGCCGACCCGCTTTAGGTTGACGGTGCCACTGCGCACCGCCTGCTGGCGGGCGGCGTGATCCGTAGACCCTACACAGCTACCGGCTGTCTCTCGCAGCGCGCGTCGCGGATAACGCCTACGGCGGAAGTCCCGAACAGCGCCGCTATCACCAGCCCCATGACGATGTCCGGCCATGCCGAGCCGCTGAGGGCTACTGCACCCGCCGCCAGCAGGACACCGACGTTCGCCACCACGTCATTACGGGAACACACCCATGCCGAGCGCATGTTCACGTCGTCGCCCTTCCGCCGCGATAGCAGCCACAGGCAGAAGACGTTGGCGGCGAGGGCGACAATCCCCACGCCGGTCATAAGGTCCGCGCTCGGCATCGCCCCTTTCACTATCTTGACCACCGCTTCGGCGAGCACGCCTACGCCGAAGATTGCCATGATCCCACCCTTCAGGAGCGCCGCGCGCCTGCCACATGGCCCCCGCGCGACGACGTAGAGGCTGAAGCCGTACACGATCGCGTCCCCTAGCATGTCCACGGAGTCCGCCAGCAGCGCCGTCGAGTGTGCCAGCAGCCCGAAGCCGAATACCGGCGGGGGCGTGACGGCCAAACCCTACCGGAACGCCCGCCAGACCTTCAAGCAGATGACGACGTGGAACCGATACGTCCGGTCCACGTCGATCTCGACCGCTCCCCGGCCAGGCGTAATGGGCTCGCCACAGCCGTCGCAGGGGAGGCCTTTGCCTCTCGCTCCCCAGAGTATCGCTGGCTCGGCGCGTGGCAGCAGTCCTCTCGCCAAGCGGTCTCGTACCGCACGTCCTCTTGGTGAGTCGGCCTCGTCGTCCATCGAGCGCGCCGAGATTCGGGGAGCGACCAGCGCTCGTCAATGCGACCAAGGTCCAAAACGACCCTGCTGCCATCTCCACGGCGCCAATGGTCGGCCGCCGTTGCAGCGTCGTCCACGGAAGCGGAGTCGTCATGGACTGCACACGTTGAGAGCGCCGTCCGCTTGCGCGGCCTCGCGGCCGTGGACTTCAGGACGGCGCCGGCCAGGCGATTCGATAGCGACGATTCGCCTGCGGCCGACGTGGTCGAGGACTACACGAAGCGGACGCCGCCCGGGCGGCGGCGGCGAAGTTGCCGAAGAAAGCCTTCGAGTGGCTCGAGGACGGCGGCTATGCGGACAAACCCCACGGTGGTAACGCGCATGGCGCTCGCGTGGCGCCACCGAAGGGCGGCGGCCAGGCGATGAGCGTCACCGACTCAGGAGCCGGCACCCGGCGCTACCGGCCCCGCGTCAGGAAGTTGATAAGGGTGATGAGTTGCTTCAGTAGCCAGAGGATCATCGGCCCCCTCTGGGCGCGGGAGTATAGCGCCGGTTGGGCCGGATGAGCGCGCCCACGATCCGGACCTCGGCGTTGTAGCGGCCGTCGACGGCGACGGCGTTGACCTCGATCCGGAAGCCGCGGTAGGTGGGGACGACAATCATCGTGGATGCACTGACACGGACGCATCGATGTATCGCCGCGCTGCCGCCGTGGCGGCCTGCTCAACAGCGCTGCGCTCGGCTGCGGTGTCACTGAAACGGACACCTACACCGGGATGCGTCTCTGGCCGTACCTCGGGAGGCCACACCCGGACTCGTGCCCACCAAGCATCCTGCATACGTGATGGTGTCACGCTGATAGTCCAGCCCTTGTATTCGCTCATGACCGGAGGCTGGTCCGCCGGGATTTGCCCGGTGGGAACGCTCGAGCTTTGTGGATGCGCCAGCAGTGATGCGTCGATGTACCGTCGCGCTGCCGCCGTAGCGGCCTGCTCAACAGCACCGCGGTCGACCGCTGCGTCGCTAAAACTGACGTCTATGCCGGCATGCGTCTCCGGCCGTACTTCCGGCGGCCAGACTCGGCTTTGCGCCCGCCAGACATTCGGTGAACCATAGATAACTGAAGGCGTCACGCTGATAATCCAGTTTTTGTATTCGGTCATCACCGGGCGTTGATCGCCTGCGCGCGGTGCGCCACTTCCACAGCCACCTAGAACGACGACAATCAAAGCACTCCAGAGTAACGAGATGATCGCGGCACTCCGCTTCGGATCCACCATCATCTTAGGCGCATCTTCAGTTGCTCCTCTTTTCAGTTTGGCAAAGGCGGTCGTCGACGTTCGGCCGGATAGAATTGATACTCGAGCACGGATCCGATCCTCGCGAAACTGAGGTTCACGATGATGGACGCTGCCTTGGTGAGTGCCTCGGCTCGGTCGGCGGCCGGCACCTCACCTGCTGCGCGGACAATCGCGTGTACGGTGCGGTCGACAATTAGAGTTAACTCATCTTTCGTCGGCATCGCCTGCGGTGCAGCGGCACATAGAGCAATATAGCGTTGTTGTCCGTCAAGAATCGTGCGCGTTACGATGCCGAGGAACTCTTCCGGCGTCACCCGAAGATCCTCTGGACCATCATGTACATCGCGTCGTGCTATACCTCCTCAATCAATTGGCTGCTCTTCACGTTCTTCACCGCGAGCGATACGTTTAGGAGTCCGGTTAAAGCTCGCCCTTCATACCAGTGGGCGCAGTCCTGATCCCGGACGGCGATTTTCTGGTAACGATCCATCATATGCCCCCCCACCGATAAAGCAGGGAACGCGAGCCGTGACGTCGCATCGTTGCCGGGAGCGAAGCAATTGTCAGGGGCATACTCAAAGGCTCTCGCTCTACGGATTGAGTTGTACCGCCTTCTCGATGCGCTGACCGCGGCGAACAATGGACAGGGATACCAGTTTGCCTCGACGCTCGCGGAACGCGGAGAGGCACGCGTCAGTCTACCGCTATCATTCTCGTCTTTGCCGCTGTCCGCAGTCAATAAGCACCGCGGCCCACGGGCTCCGCGCCCACGCGCTGCCGGCATCCGCTCCGTATCGGTCACGGCCATCGGCCCATTCGTGCCGGCGTCGAGGTGGATGGGGAGCAGCGTCGTTTCGCCCGCTGACAGACGCTCGAGCACGTAGCGCTGCGCCTTCGCCGTGCTCATGCGGCCGTCCGCCGATTAATTGCCGGGCTCAAGGTCGAGGGCTCCTACAATCCCGCCAATGCGCACGCATACCGCGTTGGTTGGCGCCATCCGGTCTCTCGTCGGTGTTGTGGCGGCCGTGACATTCGCTGTGATGTCGGGCTTGGTCGTCGTGTTGGTGGGCCTGGTCCTCGGCCTGCATTAGCGTCCTCACGCCACGCCGTCTCCGTCAGGCGGTCGCAATGGCGCCAACGTGCGGCCGGGATCGGGCGGCGCTTGCCGTCGGCCAAGCCTTGCTGTAGGCGGTTCAGCATAAGCACCGCTGCACCACCGTGCTCGAGGGCCAGTAGTGCATCGGGGCAGCGCGGCCCGCTGGCAACGCGCTTGGCAACGAATCGCGTAACGCCGTGTGATCGCAGCCGTGGACGCTGCCTTGGTGAGGCAGCCACACCTCATTGGGCCATCTCGTCGCCGCGCCAGCGGATCAACTTGCCCTTCGCCAGCGCCGGGCGGAGCTTGTCTTTTGACTTCCGCCTCAACAGCGTCTTGCTGGTAATGCCG